>Ga0194129_10000022_pt1 | contig 319718 bp, 294 predicted proteins | sample TA2KigCa35mmetaG_FD_150862 | JGI IMG/M metagenome (GOLD analysis project Ga0194129, IMG submission 150862) | Freshwater microbial communities from Lake Tanganyika, Tanzania - TA2015038 Kigoma Deep Cast 35m | ecosystem: Environmental > Aquatic > Freshwater > Lake | place: Tanzania: Lake...
GGCCGGGGGGCCGGGGCGTTCGTGTGGAAGCGTCGCAGGCTCAGCGGCGCGCGCGGGCCGGGGCCTTCTTCTTGGCGGCCTTCTTCTTGGCAGCCACCTTCTTCGCGACTGGCTTCTTCGCGACCGGCTTCTTTGCGACCGGCTTCTTCGCGACCGGCTTCTTCGCGACCGGCTTCTTCGCGACCGGCTTCTTTGCGACCGGCTTCTTCGCGACCGGCTTCTTCGCGACCGGCTTCTTCGCTACTGGCTTCTTCGCGACCACCTTCTTCGCGACCGGCTTCTTCGCGGCAGCGGACTTCGCCGGAGACTTCGTCACCGCAGCGGCCGTCTTGGGCGCCTTTGACGAGGGCGTGACCGGGCGGGACGATGTCTTCCCCGCGGTAGTCTTCGCGGCGGCGACGGGGGCCGTTACGGCACCCACAGCGACCGCGGCCGGCTGCGCGGCCTTCTCGGCGACGCGGGCCTGCAGCGGAGTGATTGGATGCGCCGCCGGAGCCGGGGCGGCGGCCATGGGCTTGACGCCGGGCACCGGCATCGCTGACCGGGGCGGTGCCGGCGGAATGATTCGCGGTGGAGGCAGGGGCTCACCCGCCGCGACCGCACGCGCACGCTCGGCGAAGCACTTTTCGAGCTGTTCGTTCACGCGTGCCTCAACGGCTTCGGGCTTGATGCGCATCACTTCCGAGATTTCCGAAACGATAAGGGACTTGGCGCGGTCGAGCATGCGCTTTTCGCGGAACGAGAGGCTCTTGGACTTGGCGAGGAAGGTCAGGCTCTTGAGCACATCGGCCATGTCATAGATCGACCCGGTGCGCATCTTGTCCGAGTTGTCCTTGAACCGGCCCTTCCAGTTCTGGTGATTGTCGATGTGCCCGTCGCCCAGCAGCCGATAGAGCTCTTCCACTTCTTCGTCGCTGATGGCGCGGCGCAGGCCGACGTTGTCGACATTGGCCACCGGCACCAGCACCGTCGACTCGGTGGACAGAATCCGCAGGAGGAAGAAGAACTCGGCGTTGCCGAAGATCGTCTTCTCTTCAATCTTCGACACAATGCCGAGCCCGTGGTTGGGGTAGATGACCTTGTCGCCGATCTTGAATGACATGTGAGCCTCGTTTCGACGCTGGGGTCTGGGACCGGCGTGCAGCCTAAACGGTAAGCTTTTAGTATAGGCCACCAAGTCCTTGAAATCAACGAAATCAGGCGTGTTTTCGTACATTCTGTCATTTGACCTGATCCAGACGTCCTTCAGGTGTCCAGACCTGCGCATCGCCGCGCTAGAATGCGCCCACCGTCATGGACTACGAAAAGCTCGGCGTCTTCTATCTGGGCCGCCAGGTCGACCGCGACACCGGCCAGCGCTCGGACGCGCCCCTGCTGTACCCATCCGCCGACCTGGTCACCCACGGCGTCATCGTCGGCATGACCGGCAGCGGGAAGACCGGCCTCGGCATCGACCTGATTGAGGAGGCGGCGATCGACGGCATTCCGGTGCTGGCCATCGACCCGAAGGGCGACCTGGCCAACCTGAGCCTGACCTTTCCCGCGCTGGCCGGCAACGACTTCGCACCTTGGATCAATGAAGACGCCGCCCGCCTGGCCGGTCAGACACGCGAGGCGTTCGCCGACGCCCAGGCGGCGCTGTGGCGACGGGGCCTCGAGGAGTGGGGCCAGGACGGGGCCCGCATCGCCCGGCTCCGCGAGGCCGCCGACATCCTGATCTACACCCCGGGCAGCACCGCCGGCCGGCCGGTCTCGGTGATGCGGTCCTTCATGGCGCCGCCGGCTGAGGTGATGGCCGACCCCGATCTGCTGGGCGACGTGGTGGCCGTCGCCGCCACCAGCGTGCTTGCGCTGGCGGGCATCGACGCCGAACCGCTCCGCAGCCGCGAGCACATCCTGCTGTCGACGCTGTTCCAGCACGCCTGGGCTGAGGGACGCGACCTCGACCTGGCGGCACTGATTGTGGCCGTGCAGCAGCCGCCAGTCACCCGGGTGGGCGTGATGGACATCGACGCCTTTTTCCCGCCGAAGGACCGCTTTGCCCTCGCCATGCGGCTCAACCAGATTCTCGCCGCGCCGGGTTTCGCGGCCTGGCTACAGGGCGAGCCGCTGAATGTGCAGCAGCTCCTCTACACCGCCGAGGGCCGGCCCAAAGTGGCCGTGCTGTCGATTGCCCATCTCGACGACCACGAGCGCATGTTCTTTGTGTCGCTGCTGCTGAATGAGGTCGTCCGCTGGATGCGAGCCCAGCGCGGCACAACGAGCCTGAGGGCCCTGGTCTACTTCGACGAAATCTTCGGCTACCTGCCACCGGTTGCCAATCCGCCGTCAAAGGCTCCGCTCCTCAAGCTGCTGAAGCAGGCGCGGGCGTTCGGCATCGGGCTGACCCTAGCGACGCAGAATCCGGTCGACCTCGATTACAAGGCGCTGTCAAACTGCGGGACCTGGATGCTCGGACGCCTGCAGACCGAGCGCGACAAAGCGCGGGTGCTTGACGGTCTGGAAGGGGTCGCCGCGAGTGCAGGCGAAGGCTTCGACCGCGCCGGTCTGGACCAGGTGCTGTCCGGACTCGGCAAGCGCGTCTTCCTGCTGCACAACGTGCATGCCAAACGTCCCGCGCTCTTCGAAACGCGCTGGACGATGTCGTATCTGCGCGGCCCGATGGGCAGGGACGAACTGCGACGGCTGTGTGCCACGCCGGACGCTAGCTCCGGAGCGGGTCAGGCCGTGGACGCACCGTCTGGGGCCCCGGTGCACACACCGGAGGGCTCCCGGCATCCCGGCACGGCCCCTGCCCCGTCAGACCGGGTCGCGCTCGCGCTGGGCCCGTCGGACCACGGTGGGGCTCCCCCGCCGCCTGGCCAGTCGTCGACGCCCCCCGTGCTGCCGCCAGGGATTCCCCAGTTTTTCCTCGATGCGACCGAGGGCATGCTGCTCACGCCGGTGCTGGTGGGTGTCGCCCGGGTCGCCGTGAGTGACGGCAAGCTGGGCATCGACGAGTCGAGTACGCTGCTGGCCTCGGTGCCCATCGAGGATGGCCCGATACCCGTCGACTGGGAGCGCGCCGAGCGGCTCGACGTCAGCGTCGACGCCCTACAGACCACACCCCCGCTGGCCGTGCGCTTTGCCCCGCTGCCGTCGGTCGCGCAGGCGGCCAGGCGGTATCCGGCGTGGGAGAAGGGTTTTGCCACCTGGATTGGTCAGACGCAGGGCGTCACGCTGTTCCGGAGCGGTCGCACGAAGCTCGCCTCGGTGCCGGGCGAAACCGAAGGGGCGTTCCGCGTGCGAGTCGGCCAGGCCCTGCGGGAAGGCCGCGATGCCTCGGTGGCCCGTCTTGAGGAGAAATATGCCGCGCGCGTCCGGAACGCCGAGGACAAGGTCCGCCGGGCTGAGGCCGCCGTTGAGCGGGAATCGCTGCAGGCCCGCGACTCGTCGTTGTCGGCCGCCGTCTCGGTGGGGGCTGGACTGCTGTCGGCGCTCTTCGGCGGCAAGGCCCTCTCCGGGGCCAACGTCGGCCGGGCCGCCACGGCCATTCGCGGGGCCGGCCGCGCACAGTCGCAGGCCGCCGATGTGCAGCGGGCCCAGGCCCAGGTCGGCCTGCTGCGGCAGCAGGCCGACGACATCCAGGCGGCCCTGCAGCGCGATGTGGCACAGATTCAGGACGAGTGGGATCCGTCCACCGACGCCATCGAACCGATCACGATTCGCCCCAAACGTGCCGGGGTGACCATGCAGGTATGCGGCGTGCTGTGGATGCCCTCGCGGCGCGCCGGCTGATGCGAGGCCCGTTATACTGAAGGCCCCCTGTGCCGGAGTGGCGGAATGGCAGACGCGTTCGACTCAAAATCGAATATCCGAAAGGGTGTGTGGGTTCGAGTCCCTCCTCCGGCACCAGTCCCTTCCCGACCGCCCCGAGGTATCCGCTGATGCGCAGCCCGGTCTTTCCGATCCGAGCCTGTCTGTTCCTGGTGCTGGGCGTGCTGGCCGCACCGTCCGGGGCCCAGCCCTCCCGCGTCGCCACGTTCGATGATGTCCTGCACGTCAGGCAGGTGCAGGGGGCGCTGCTGTCGCCGGATGGGCGCTCGGTGCTGTACACCGTGCGGCAATGGGAAGCCGACGGCGACCGCATGGAATCGCGCTCGCGCGTGTGGCGCGTGGCCACGGACGGCCAGTCGCCCGCCCGCCAGGTCGCCTACGGTGAACGCGGTGACAGCCAGCCGCAATGGTCTCCCGACGGACGCTTCATCAGCTTCGTGTCAGCGCGCGGGTCAGCCGACGCGCGCCCACAGCTGTATGTGCTCCCCGCCGACGGGGGCGAGGCCCAGAAGGTGACCGACACGAAGGAGGGCGTCACGGCCTACGCGTGGGCCCCTGACAGCACGCGCGTGGCGTATGTGTCGACCGACCCCCGCAGCGCGGATGACGAGGCGGCGGTCAAGCGTCGCGACGACGAGCGCGTGTTTGAAGGCGACTTCCGCTACCAGCATCTGTGGCTCGTGACCGTGCCGTCTCCCGGCACTCCCACATCGCCTGTCCCGGGCACCCGTCTCACCGAGGGCACGACCTACACCGTGCAGGGCGCGCCGTCGTGGGCCCCGGACGGCCGGCGCCTGGTCTTCAACGCGGCCGCGACGCCGATGCTGCGCGACAACCGCCGCGATGTCTACGTGCTGACCCTTGAGCCTCTCATGGTCGAGCAGATCAGCACCAACTTCGGCAACGACGGGGCGGCACGGTGGTCCTCGGACGGCCGCACCATCGCCTGGACCATGGAACCGCACCCGATGCCGGCTCATGCCGATGGCACGGCGATCGGTCCGGTGGTGCAGTCGAAGCTGGTGCTCTACGACGTCGCGACCCGGCGCGCCCGCGATGTGTCGACGCCCACCTTCGACACCGACGCCGGCACCCCGGTGTGGACGCTCGAGGGGCAGCGTGTCATGTTCACGGCGGGCAAGCGGGCGTACACGGAAGTGTTTGCCTACGACCTGTCCAGCGGCCGCTACATCCAGCTCACCACGGGACGCACGATGCAGGCCCTGTCCGTCTCGCGTGACGGGCGCACCATCGCGTTCACGATGGATACCCCGGGCCACGCCGCGGAGGTGTATGTCTCCGACCCGTCGTTCGGCCAGCCGCGCCGGCTCACCACCACGAATCCGCAGCTCGCCGGGATCAGGCAGGGACAGACCGAGGTCATCACCTGGAAGGGACACGATGGCCTCGAGGTGGAAGGCGTGCTCCTCAAGCCCGTCGATTTCGAGGCGGGGCGCCGCTATCCCCTCCTGGTAGTCGCCCACGGTGGGCCCGCCGGGGCGTATGTCAATGGCTTCAGACTCGGGGGCCTCGAGGGGGGACAGGTCTGGGCCGGACGCGGATGGGCGGTCTTCTATCCGAATCCCCGGGGCTCCACCAACTACGGCGAGCGCGCCCTGCAGGCCAACGTGAACGACTGGGGCGGCGGTGATTATCGCGACATCATGACGGGCGTCGATGCACTGGTCGCCAGGGGCGTGGCCGACCCCGACCGCCTGGCCCACATCGGCTGGAGTTATGGCGGGTATATGACGGCGTGGATGATCACGCAAACCGCACGCTTCAAGGCGGCGATGGTCGGGGCGGGGCTCACCAACATGTGGAGCATGTACGGCACCAACGACATTCCGAGCGTGCTCATCAGCTATTTCGGCGGCGTTCCGAATGCGAAGACCCTGCCGCTGTACCTTGAGCGCTCGGCCATGACGCACATCGACAGGGTCACCACGCCGACCCTGATTCTGCATGGGGCCAACGACGAACGGGTGCCGACCGGACAGGCGTATGAACTGTATCGGGGCCTCAAGGACCGCGGCGTGCCGACCGAGCTCGTCTTCTATCCGAGGGAAGGTCATGGCATCCAGGAGTACTTCCACCAGAAGGACCGTCTCGAGCGCATCTTCGACTGGGTGACCCGCTACACGTCGGGCGCTCGGCCGTAACCGCCCGGTCAAGGAATTGTCACAATCGCCGATTCTGATTGCTGTTAATATACCGGCCCGAGGCTGTGGGGGCGTCGGAAGGACAGTCGTTTCGTCACTGGAGAGTGTTTATGATGAGCAGTTTTCGCGGCGCGATGGTGGTGCTGGCATTGTCTCTGTGCAGTGCGGCGGTGGCCACCGCGCAGAATCTGGTAGTCACGGTCACCAACGGTGGCACACCGGTGAAGGGGGCGTTCGTCTCGATTGTCGGCACCGACCCGTCGAGGGCGTACGGGGGAATCACAGGGTCTGCGGGCACCCATACGTTTGCCAGCCTGACGGCCGACACGTACACGGTCACAGCGTCTGCACCGGGCACGACCGTCGGCACCGCCACCGCGGCCAGCGGGGCGACCACGGCGGCCGTCACGGTGACCAGCTCGGGCACGGTTTTCAGCGGGCTCGGGGCCTATGGCTCACAAACCGGCGCCGTCATGGCCGATGGGCGCAGCGGCATCTTCTATCTGTCGACGACTGCGATTCCGTCGCTGTATCGCACGTACGACTACGGTGGCACGTGGGCCCCGGTGACGCTGGCCTCGGACGACAGCACCAACGGCCTGCCCGCCACCCAGTCGGTGTCGACACTCACCACCAGCGGCAGCCCCGGCGAAGTGGCCGCCATCGTCGGCAGCAGCGTCTACTACTCGCGTGATTTCGGCGTGACGTGGAAGTCGATGGCGCTCCCGTTCGGCGTGCCCGGCAACGGCGTGCAGCTGCTGTGGGGCCATTCCCCGACATCGGCCGCCCAGTCGCAGCTGTTCGTGGTCAACCTGACCACGACGGCCATGCATGCGGCAGACATGTCGGTTGCCACGCCGTCACTCGCGGCCGTCTCGTCGTCCTACAAGGCTGCGGCCGGAGACCGGCTGGCCATTGCCAACGGCAACGGGCAGTCGTTCCTCGCGGTCGCCGCGGCGGCCGGCGGCGACGTCAGGATTTACCGCGTGTCGGCGACGCCATCATCGGCGGACCCGAACACCACGGTGACGGGTGCGGCCCCGACCGGAGCCCCGACATTCGTGCGTCTGGGTGGCGACCTGACCGGTGGCCCGATGATTCCCTCCTCCGCAGGCACGATCGCGCCCAATGTAGTGCTCGTGTATACCATCGACGCCAATGCGGGCACGGCGGGAAATCAGCCGGCGGCGCGGATGTCGAGCTACGTGAGCGGCACATGGCGCACGACGTCGACGGAGGAATTCCGCCAGCGGGGTTCGGATGGCGTCGACGGGGCGGGTGCCTGGGAGAACGGGCCCAACTCGTGCGGGGCCCAGGCGGGTGCGGTGGGCTCAGTGGCCCCGAAGCGACTGCCGTCCACGAGCCCGACGTCAAGCTATGGCACCGTCGCGATGTGCTGGCTGGAACAGTCGTCGGCCGACTACACCAAGCTGATTGTCCGTCCCGTCGGCGGCATCAACAACAACACCGGCGCCGTGTATGACGCGTCGTGGGGCGGCACGGCCGGTGGCCTAGTCATGCTGTCGGCCGATGGCGGCAAGGGCATGGTCAAGTCTGATCGGTGGAGCACCTCGCTCAACCGCCCCGACTTTCCGCAGTGGCCGACGCTGGCCTCGGGTGGCTTCACCACCCCGCCCTACGCCACCACTACGGGAGGCGTGTCGATCAACGGCGTCAATGCGGCTGTGATCAAGGACACCGTCTTCCAGCCCGGGTCGTCGCAAAACATGGTGGTCACCATGTCGTTTTCGGGAGGTGGCCGCGTCGTCGGCACGCGTGACGGAGGCGTGACCTGGAACACGATGGAGACTCGTGGTGCAGGGGCGGTCGACTGGTGGACTGGAGCCACCTCCGGGCAGGAATGGATTCTGACCGGGTCGTCGGGTGATGGACTGCTCCTCGCCGCGACCCGTCTGTCGGCGTCCATTCCATATAGCGCGGGCACCACGCTGACGCAGTTGGCCGGCACCTCCACGCTTAATCTCACCCAACCCGGCGGCAGTGTCACGGCGATCGCCGGCATGCCTGGCACGAACAAAGCGGCGGTGGCGGCAGTCGTGGGTGGCTCGGGTGGAGGGTTGACGGTCACCGAATCGGTCATCACCTATGTCACGCTGACCGCAGTGTCTTCCGGGTCGCCGGCGGCGCTAACCTCCGTCACCGCGACGCTGTCGCCCAGTCTGATTACGATTCCCGCCAACGGCAATTCAGGGCCGGTCGCGATGGCCTATTGCCCCACCAGCGGTTCACATGCAGCGGTGGCCGACCGCCTGTTCATCGCCGTGTCTGCCCGAGAATCACAGGCTACAGACGGCTACGTGCTGTCAGTCACTGGAGCGAGCACGAGCTCACCGTCCACGGCGACCCAGTTCGCTACGGGCTATGACTTCACCGATGTCAGAATCGACTGCGCCACAGGCACGCTCTATGCTGGTGCTCGAGTCAGTGGTGGAGGTAGTGGCGTCTTTCGCGCCACCGTCTCTGGGGGCGCACTGGGAACACTCGGACCGGTCTCCGTTCCCGATCTCGGGACACCAGGAGCACGGGGACGAATCGAGACTCTGGACATTGCACCAAGCGACGTTAACCGGGTGGTTGCCGTGACCAGGTCCGGTGACGTGTTCCAGACAGTGGACGGTGGGGTCAACTGGACGCTGCTCAACAGTGCGTCCACGTTGGGGTGCAATGCCACGCTGACCTCCTGCGGACGAGGGTTTGGTGCCGAGACCCCGGGTGACATCGAAATTGCCCCCGCCGCGGCCGGAACAGACGTCAGGTGGGGCGCCGATGCGGCGAGAGCGACGACGACCGCACGCGCAGTGTTTGGCTCGGGGTCGGGGCTCTACTCCACGCGGCTGTCGTCTGATGGCGGTAGTGGCGGCGGCAGTGGTAGCACGGGCGGCCCGACGGTCACCGTGAACGCCAACCAGTCACTCACGATTCGATGGACGGCCGTCAGCGGCGCGTCGACGTATCTGCTGTATCTGTATCAGGGCGGCACCCAGCTGTCGGGCAGCCCGTTCAACGTGGGACCCCAGACGGAAATCACCACTGGTCCCTCCCCGCTGCCGAACGGCACATATGCCGTCGCGGTCGCCGGGGTCGTCGGTGGCGTCACGGGCACGCAGTCGAGCCAGTCGTCGTTCACGATTGGCAGCGGCGGAGGCGGCGGCACCGCGCCGGGGGCGCCGGGCACGCCCACCGTCACAGTGTCTGGCGGCGCGGTCACCATCGCGTGGACGGCGGCCTCGGGCAATCCCACGAGTTATCAGCTGGCCGTCACACAGGGGGGCACCCCCATTCAGGGCAGCCCGTTCAACGTCGGCAACACCACCGCGGTCGGTCCGGTCTCGGGCCTGCCGGCGGGCACCTACGCCGTGACCGTGACCGCTCTCAATGGAACGACGCCGGGCACAGCCTCGGCGGCAGCCCCATTCACCATCAGCGGCAGCGGTGGGGGCGGCGGCGCGGCACCGGGCACCCCGGGCACGCCCACCGTCACCGTGACCGGCGGCGCGGTCACCATCGCGTGGACGGCAGCCTCGGGTGGCCCCACGAGTTATCAGCTGGCCGTCACCCAGGGGGGCACCCCCATTCAGGGCAGCCCGTTCAACGTCGGTCCCTCCACGTCGGTCGGTCCCGTCTCGGGCCTGCCGGCCGGGACCTATGCGGTGACGGTCACGGCCCTGAACGGGTCGACGCCCGGCACAGCCTCGGCCGCCGCCACGTTCACCATCAGCGGCAGCGGTGGGGGCGGCGGCGCGGCACCGGGCACCCCGGGCACGCCCACCGTCACCGTGACCGGCGGCGCGGTCACCATCGCGTGGGCGGCAGCCTCGGGTAGCCCCACGAGCTATCAGCTGGCCGTGACACAGGGCGGCACCCCGCTTCAGGGCAGCCCGTTCAACGTCGGCCCCTCCACGTCTGTCGGTCCCGTCTCGGGTCTGCCGGCGGGCACCTACGCAGTGACGGTCACGGCCCTGAACGGGTCGACGCCGGGAACCTCCTCGGCTTCTGCCACGTTTACCATCAGCGGAAGCGGGGGTGGCGCCGCACCGGGCACACCGGGCAAGCCGAGCGTCACCGTCGCTGGTGGTGCGGTGTCGGTGTCGTGGGCGGCCGCGTCAGGCACCGTAACGGCCTACCGAATTGCCGTGACACAGAGCGGAGTGGCCCTGCCGGGCAGTCCGTTCAACGTCGGCAACACCACCGCGGTCGGTCCCGTCTCGGGCCTGCCGCCGGGCACATACGTGCTGACGGTCACCGCCCTCAACGACACGACACCGGGCACCGCCTCAGAGGCGACCACGTTCACCATCCCCTGAGGCAGCGCGCCCTGATCACCACAACGCCCTGCGTCTGCCAGCCCAGGCAGACGCAGGGCGTTCTTTTTGTTCGGTGGCCTGGTGCGGTGACGGCCCCGAACCTACGGCGTTAACACGTCGAGCAGCGCGTGCGAGCGATCGTCAGCCACCCGCACCCTGAGACGGTATGCCTCGCCGCACACAAACGGCACGCCGTATCCCGCCAGAGCCTCGGCGGCAGCATCACGCACACAGTCCGAACGCCGCAGCCGGTCGGCACCTCCAGGCGCGAGCGTCACACGCAGGCGAGTGCCCCCGGACAACGGCAGGGCCCGCTCGACGCGCTCGACCTGATCGGCCAGTGTGCCCAGCACCTCTCCGTTTTCATGGTCGTTGAGGGCCACGGCCGCCACCAGCGGCATCACGCGCGCCCATGCATCGGCGGCCTGGGCATCGATGACCGGGGGCTGACCCGTCAGCATCGCGAGCCCGAGGGCCAGCAGCGGCACGTAGGTCATGACACTTCCCACGACCACGTGAGTCCAGCCGACACACGCCAAAATTGATACGAGGCCGGCCGCGCCAGAGTGCGCTCGTCGCGGGCGGCACTGAAGAATCGGCCCTCACCACGCACGGCAACGGCATCGGTGAGGCGTAGCTGCAACCCCGCACCAGCCGCCACGCCCCAGGCATTCCACACCACGACCGACTGGCATCCCGACAGGCATCCGCGGATGCGCATCGTCCCAAGCGCCGCGGTGGCGTAGGGCCGCACGCGCCCCTGCAGACGCTGATAGATGGGCCCCACGGTGTAGGTCTGCGCGTCGAGCGCACCACCGCGGATGTCGCCCCCGAGGGTGACGCCGGCGTCGACCTCGGCTCCCCACCCGGACGGATCGATCACCGACACCGACCCGCCAACGCTGCGCGTCGCCGTACCGACGGTGGGAACGGCGGGGCCAAGAAAGCCGGTGACCTGTCCCTCGAAGGGGCCCATCCGCAGCTGTGCCCGTGCCGGCACGGCTGTGGCGCCCACGATGAGCAGTGCAGTCAGCAGATGTCGTGACGTCATGAAGTCTCCACGGGGGCCAGCGGCTAGAAGAGACGTGCCCCTTCGATGCGCAACCAGTGTACGGCTTCGTCCATGCGGGGGCAGACGTCGGCCACCAGGCGCCAGAAGCGGGCCGAGTGGTTCAGTTCACGCCGATGCATCAGCTCGTGCAGCATGACGTACTCGCGTACGAAATCGGGCACCAGTACAAGGCGCCAGTTCAGGGTAATCGTGCCCCGACGCGAACAGCTGCCCCAGCGCGATCGCTGGTTGCGCACCGTGACGCGGGTCACCGCAATGCCATGGCGCTCGGCCAGGCGCAGCAATTCACGCGGCAGTTCGTCGGCGGCGCGGCCACGCAGGGCCGGATCGCTCAGCCACGCCGGGCGCTCGGCCGCACGCTGCTGTCGGCGGGCCTGCTGCGTGGCGACCCAGCCCCGGTGCGACTCGACAAACTGCATCGCCTCGCGCATCGTGCCCCACCGCGGCATCGTCACCCGCATCGTGCCATCCTCGAGCACGCGGAGGATGTAGCGACGGGCGCGCCGGTGGCGAATCAGACGCGGCGCCGGCTCATCGGCGGCAAGCGGAAGCGCCAGTTGCATGAGTCTGGCAAGGGTAACAGACGCTCCGCTTGATGCGGATTGCCTGATTTGCTAACCTTCCACTCCGGTTCGCGTATCGCTTGCCTCCAACCTCCTCTTCCGCCTCAACCTCGTTCCGAGTCCCGAGCTACTCCAGTGCCATCAGTTCGACTGTTCGTCGGTAACTTGCCCTACCAGGCCACCGAAGACGATCTGCGTTCCCATTTCGCGCAGGTCGGTGAGCCGACCCAGATTGTCCGCCCACTCGACCGCGAAACCGGCCGTGCCCGTGGCTTCGCTTTTGTGGAATACGCCGAGCGCGGCCCGGCCGAAGAGGCGATTCGTCGTTTCGATGGCCAGCTCTTCATGGGCCGTCCGCTGGCGGTCAGCGAGGCGCGCGAGCGCGAAGCGCGCGGCCCGGGAGGCCCCGGCGGCGGTGGCGGCTACGGGGGGCCCCGTCCTGGCGGGAGCGGCTACGGTGGCCCGCGACCGACAGGCGGAGGCTTCAGCGGCGGCGGTCCCGGCGGCGGTGGTGGCTACGGGGGACCGCGGCCCGGTGGCGGCTTCGGTGGTCCCCGGCCCGGTGGTTACGGTGGTCCAGGCGGCGGCTTTGGTGGCCCGCGCCCCGGAGGCGGGTTCGGTGCGCCCCGGACTGGCGACGCGCCCGGCGCTCCGCGGCAGCGCGACTTCGGTCCTCCGGCTCCCCCCAAGGGAAAGAAATCGGCCAAGGGCGGATTCAAGAAGGACGAGAACCGGCCGCGCGGCCCCATTCCGACGAAGTTCACCGGGCGGATGTACGACCTCGACGAAGTCGAAAAGAACGACGACGAGCTCGACGCACTGCCCGACTTCATGAAGCACGACGAAGCCGACACGGGCGACGACGAGTAAACCCGTCGCCCGCCGGTCGTCGCCCGGAGGCACAGGGACCATGACGCACAGCGTGCTCGAGCTCGCCCGCACCGAATTTCGCAGCATCCGTCGGCTGGCCGAACGTGCCATCGCGCAAGTCGACGACGCCGGCCTGCACGCGACGCTCGACGCCGACGGTAATTCGATCGCGATGCTGATGCGGCACATGGCGGGCAACATGCGCTCGCGGTGGACCGACTTCCTGACGACCGACGGCGAAAAACCCGATCGACTCCGCGACCAGGAATTCGAGCCCACCACCCTCTCGCGCGACGCGCTCATGGCCGAGTGGAATGCCGGCTGGGCGCTGGTCTTCGCGGCCCTCGACCCGCTGACAGACCACGACCTGTTCCGCATCGTCACCATCCGCACCGAGCCCCTGACGGTCTGCCAGGCGATCTACCGACAGGTCAGCCACTACAGCGGACACGCGTATCAGATTCTGCTGCTGGCCCGTCACCTGAAAGGGGCCGACTGGGAGACGCTCTCTGTGCCGAAGGGGCAGAGTGAGCAGTACAACGCGCAGATGATTGCCCGCCTGAAGGCGCGCGGCTAAACGGACTCCACCCACGCCCCCACCACCCATGTCGACGCTGCGCTGGGGTGTGCTCGGCACCGCCCGCGTCATCCGCCATCTCGTGCCGGTGCTGCACGACCAGCCCCGGGCGCGACTGGTGGCCATCGCCAGTCGTGACGCGGCCCGCGCGGTCGAGTGCGCACACACGTGGCAGATTCCCGAAGCGGTGCACGGCTACGCCGCACTGCTCGCGCGGGACGACATTGATGCCGTCTACCTCCCGCTGCCGAACGCCCTGCACGCCCCCTGGGTCATCGCCGCCGCGGCCGCCGGCAAACACGTCCTGTGCGAGAAGCCGCTGGGGGTCACCCCCGAGGAGGTGGACCGCATGCAGACCGCCGCAATGTCGCACCGCGTGGTCGTCACCGAAGGCCTGATGTATCGGCACGAACCGCTCACCGCCGAGGTCTGTCACCGCCTCGCCGGTGGGGCTGTCGGTCGTGTGCACGGGATCGTGTCGGGCTTTACCTATCACCGCACGCGCCCGGATGATGTGCGGTTGTCGGCAGCGCTCGGCGGTGGGGCTCTGTTCGACGTGGGCGTCTATCCCGTGAGTTACGCGTGCCTGCTTGCGCAGCACGCGCCAGAGGCGGCGACGGCGACCGCCATGCTGGGGCTTGAGGGTGTGGACGACATGTGTCAGGCGGCCCTGCGCTTTCCAGGCGAGACACTGGCGTCCATCACGGCCGGCTTCAGAGCCGCGACGCACACGTGGCTCACGGTGCTCGGCAGCGAGGGCACCCTTGAGGTGCCTGAGCCGTTCAAGCCGGGCCCACAGGCTGTCATCACCACCATCCGGGACGGGCAGAAGCAGGATGATGTGGTGACGGGGTCGCCCCGTCTGTTTGACCGGATGGTGGCGGACTTCACGGCAGCCGTGATCGACGGCACGCCCCCGGTGGTCACGCTGGACGACAGCCGGCGCACGGCCGAGGCCCTGGCGCTCATCAGAACGGCGGCCGGCCTGCGGTGATGCCACGCGCATCGGCGCCCGGCCCCACACAACACGCGCGCAGCGGGCCCACCCACGCACGACACCTGCGCTCGCCGCCGCGCGTCCCATGCCCGTCGCGGTCGCCGCGCTGCCTCCGCCATCCCTGGGGACAGGCACGGTAAACTGAGGCTCTCATGCTGAAGGTTCAGACACGACAGCGCACCCACGCCGTGAAGGTCGGCCACGTCACCGTCGGCGGCGGTGCGCCGGTGGTCGTGCAGTCAATGACGATGACCGACACGGCCGATGCGAAGGCCACGGCGCAGCAGTGCATCGAGCTCGCCGAGGCCGGCTCCGAAGTGGTGCGCATCACCGTGAACGTGCCCGAAGCCGCCGCCGCGGTGCCGGAAATCAGACAGCGCATGAACGACGCCGGATGTCGCGCGCCGCTCGTCGGCGACTTCCACTACAACGGGCACCTGCTGCTGACCCGCTATCCCGAGTGCGCGAAGGCGCTCGACAAGTACCGCATCAATCCAGGGAACGTCGGCACCGGCAAGCGACGCGACGAACAGTTCTCGACCATCTGTCAAGTGGCGGTCGACCACGGCAAGCCCGTGCGCATCGGCGTCAACGGCGGTTCGCTCAACCAGGAACTGGTGATGGCGAAGATGCAGGAGAACACCGACAAGGATCTCGGCCTCGATCCCGACGACATCATCAGCGAGTGCATGGTGCTCTCGGCGCTGCAGTCGACGGAACTCGCACTCGAGAGCGGCCTCACCGAGTCTCAGATCATCATCTCGTGCAAGCTCTCGCGACCGCGGCACCTCATCGAGGTCTACCGCGCCCTGTCCCGCGCCACACGCCAACCGCTGCACCTCGGTCTCACGGAAGCCGGCATGGGCATGAAGGGGCTGGTGTGGTCATCTGCGGCCCTCGGCGTGCTGCTCGAGGAAGGCATCGGCGACACCATCCGCGTCTCGCTCACGCCTCGCCCCGGCGGCGACCGCCGCGAAGAGGTGTACGCCGCGTGCGAGATTCTGCAGGCCATGGGCCTGCGATCGTTTACGCCCAGCGTGACGGCCTGCCCGGGGTGTGGACGCACCACCAGCACCACGTTCCAGGAACTCGCCGAGTCGGTCCAGCAGTACATCCGGACGCAGATGCCCGAGTGGAAGCAGCGCTACGAGGGTGCCGAAACCCTCACCCTCGCTGTCATGGGCTGCGTCGTCAATGGTCCCGGCGAATCGAAGGCGGCCAACATCGGCATCTCGCTGCCCGGCACCGGCGAAGCCCCGCACTGCCCGGTCTACATTGATGGTCGCCACGCCACAACACTACGCGGCACGTACGATGAACTGGCGGCCGCATTTCAGCGTCTGCTCGATGAGTATGTCGAGGCGAAGTATCCCCGCAAGCATGCCGCGGCGGAGATACGCTGATGGCCGTCACCATCCGCCCGGCACGTCCGGACGACCAGGCGTTCGCCGAAGCCATGTGCCGGCGCCTCGTCGATTTCCCACTGGCGTCGTGGCGTTCGCCTGAGGAGATCATCGAAGCCGATCGCCGCGTCATCGAAGCCTTCTTTGCGGCACCACCTGAGGGGCAGGCACTGCTCATCGCCGACGTCGACGCGGTGCGTGCCGGCATCGCCTTCCTTGAAACACCCACCGACTATTTTACGCGTCGGCCCCACGCCCATCTGGGTGTGCTGTCCGTCACACGCGAACACGAAGGGCAGGGCATCGGTCGCGCGCTGATCGACGCGTGTATCGACTGGGCACGGGCACACGGGTTCGACCGCCTGACCCTCTCCGCCATGGTGAACAATACCCGCGCACGCACCTTGTATGCGCGTCAGGGCTTCGGGGAAGAATACGTGCGTTACGTGCTTCCGCTCGACACCGGCAGCGGTTCCGACGATGCCGTGCGCTCTGGCACCTGACGCCATCTGCTGGTCCGGAAACGCCTGACCTCGACGCCGGTGCGCTCGCCTCTCAAGGTTCGACGCGCCCGAGCGACCGGTGGCCCGGCCCTCGCCCGTGCACGGACTGCGCCTCACCGCTGTCGGCAGCCGACCGCCTCCGCCCTGCCTCCCGCACCGCGCTAAGATGGCGGGCGTTATGCCCCGCCCCCTCCGACTGCTCGCGACGCTCGCCGCACTGGCGCTGCTGCCACCTTCGCTCATCGCGCAGCCCGCGCAGGCACCGGTCGATGTGCTCATCCAGAACGGTCGCGTGCTCGACGGCAACGGCAATCCGTGGGTGCGCGCCGACATCGCCATCCGCGGTGACCGCATCGTGGCCATGGGGGCCCTCGGAGACGTGCGGGCCACCACGATCATCGATGCCCGCGATCGCTACGTGGCCCCGGGCTTCATCGACGTGCACTCGCACGCCGGTCCCGGGCTGCTCACCGACGGGCTCAAGCACGGGCAACCGCTGCTGGCCCAGGGCATCACGACGGCCTTCGTGAATCCGGACGGCGGCGGCCCGGTCACGATCGCGGGGCAGCGCGCCACCTACGAGAAGCAGGGCATCGGCGTGAACGTCGGGCTGTTCGTCCCGCACGGCTCGGTGCGCGCGTCGGTCATGGGCATGTCCGATCTCGATCCCGATGCGGAACAGCTGGCGCGCATGGTCGCGCTCACGCGGCAGGGCATGGAAGCCGGGGCGCTGGGCCTGTCGAGCGGGCTCTACTATGCGCCGGGCAGCTATTCGAAGACGGCGGAAGTCATCGCGATGGCTCGTGCCACGGCCCCATTCGGCGGGGTCTACTCGAGCCACATCCGCGACGAGGCCGACTACACGATCGGCGTCGTGGCGGCCGTGGACGAGGTGATTGCCGTGGCCGAAGGCGCGGGAGTCACAGGCGTCGTGTCGCACATGAAGGCCCTGGGCCCGGCCAACTGGGGGAAGGCCCGCGTGCTCGTCCAGCACATCGAGGCCGCGCGCGCCCGCGGCGTGCAGGTCTTTGCCGACCAGTATCCCTACGACGCCAGCGGCACCGGCATCGTCGGGGCGCTCATGCCGCGCTCGGCGCAGGTGGGCGGACGCGAGGCCATGCTCAGGCGCATCAAGGGCGAGCTTCGGGCCGAGATTCGCGCCGAGGTCGCCGCCAATCTCGTGCGCCGCGGCGGTGCCGACACCCTGCTCATCAGCCGCTACGAACCCGACCCGTCCGTCGAGGGGCAGCGCCTCTCGGTGCTGGCGGCCCGCGCAGGCGTGGCACCAGAGGAGTTTGCGCTGCAGATGCTCGAACGCGGCGACGCCGGCCTCGTGTCGTTCAACATGTCGGAAGACGACATCGCGCTCATCATGCGTCAGCCCTGGACCATGACCTGCACGGATGGCGACCTCGTGCCCATGGGCCTCGGCAAGCCGCATCCACGGGCCTACGGCGCGTTCCCCCGCAAGCTCGAACGCTATGTCCGCGATCAGTCGGTGGTGGGTCTCGCCGATGCCATCCGATCGATGACATCGCTGCCGGCGCTGGTGTTCGGGCTCGCCGACCGCGGACAGCTGCGCGTCGGGGCATTGGCCGATGTGGTGCTGTTTGATCTGGCCGCGGTCGATGAGGTGGCCACCTACGAAAATCCGCACCAGTTGGCCACCGGCATCACCGACGTCATCGTCAACGGCCAGTGGGTGCGGCGCGCCGGCGTATTCACCAGCACGCTGCCGGGACGTGTCGTGGTGCCCGTGCGGCGCTGAGCCGGGCGGCTACTCGTAGCGCAGCGCTTCGACCGGGTCCATGCCCGCGGCACGGCGCGCAGGCAGGTAGCCGGCGGCCACACCAACGACCACCGATGTCGTCACACCGGCGACGACGGCCCAGAGCGGTGGAGTTGCCGGGAACGTTGGGGCCACCAGAGAGGCCAGCACGCCGAGCAGCGACGCCAGCATGACGCCAGCGGCACCTCCGGCTCCGGCCAACAGGGCCGCCTCGAACAGGAACTGCCGCAGCACCTCCTGCCGCTTCGCACCAATCGCCAGACGCACGCCGATTTCGCGTGTGCGCTCGGTCACGCTGATGATCATGACGTTGGCGATGCCGATACCGCCGATCAGCAGACTGACGGCGGCCAGCGCCACCGTGGCGATGAAAATCTGCACGCCAATGCGATCGAATGACGCGATGATCTGGTCGGCCGTGCTCAGCGAGAAGTTATCGGGCTCGCCGATCGGCACATTGCGCAGCAGCCGCAGAATGGTCTGTGCCTCTTCAAGGGCACTGGCCCGCTGCCCCGGCAGCGCCCGAATGTAGAGAATGGTGTTGCGGGCATCGGGGAACTTGAGCTTCGCCGTGTTGACGGGAATGGCGACGACGGTGTCGTTGCGATTCTCGCCGAAGAACGTGCCCTTGCGCGGCAGCAGCTCGCCGACGACATAGTAGCGATCGCCGCCGAGCAGGAACGACTGCCCCACCGACGACTGCTGCCCGAACAGGGCCCGGGCCACACTCGAACCGAGCACGGCCACCTGGGCCCGTGCACGCTCTTCGTAGTCGGTGAACGGACGCCCCGAGGCAAATTCGGCTCCCACCACGTCATAAAAATTCGGAGAGATGCCCTCGATCAGCAGCGAATCCGATTCGTTGCTGCCCGCACGCGCCGTGATCGCTCTGGTGCCCGTCACCGCCGGCACAATCACCTCGATGCCCACGTCGCGAATCGAGGGGCCCAGTTCCGAGATGCGCGCAGCGAACTCGGGCTTCAGCGTCGGCCGGTTGATTTCGGTGGAACTGCCGGCCGAATAGGGCTCGCCGCTGACATGGAAGGCGAAGATGTTGTCGGTGCCCAGTTCGCGGAAGAGCTGCGCCACGCTGTTGCGCAGGCCCACCAGTGTCGACGACACCAGCACCACGGTGACAATGCCGATGACGACGCCGATGATGGCGAGGGTGGATCGGGCCGGCTGTGAACGAATCGACTCGACGGCCAGGCTGGCCGCCTCGCGGAGTTCGCTGGTAACCGATTCGGTGACAGTTTGCTTCATGGCCGGTTACTCGGTGCGGATGGCTTCGATGACGTCGAGCCGCACGGCCCGGCGCGCGGGATACCACCCGGCGACAATGCCGCTCGCCGCCGATGCCGCCAGGCTGTAGACCATGGTCGTCCACTCGACACGGATCGGCAGGTCGACCGCACCGGCCACCGCCGAGACGAGGAGTGTGGCGGCCGTGAGGCCGGCCGCCCCGCCGATGATGGCGACCAGGGCCGACTCGGCCAGCACCTCGCAGATGATCTGCTGGCGTGGTGCCCCCAGGGCCCGCCGCACGCCGATTTCGCGCGTGCGCTGCGTCACCGACACCAGCACCGTATTGGTGATGACGATGATGGCCGCGAGCAGGGCCATGAGGGAGATGGGCCCGGCAGCGGCACCCACGCGTTCCGAAAGACTGGCGACAAAGCTGCGCGCGGCGTCGGGGGTGAGAATGTCGAAGTTGTCGGTCGCTCCGGGGCCGAGCCCACGACGCGCACGGAACGAGATGCGGGCCCGATCTTCACCGACCACCGATGGTCGGTCATTCGTCGCCTTCGCGAAAATCTGCAGCGTGCGCGGGGCCCCGAAGGCCCGTTCGTAGGCAATCAACGGCATCCAGACATACTTGTCGAGCGACGCGCCCCCGGACTGCCCCTGCCGCTCCTGAACCCCGATCACGGTGAAGCGGCGCCCCGCGAGCCGCACCGACTGCCCCAGCGGGTCGACCGAGGGAAACAGTGCATCGACGACATCGGCGCCGATGACGGCCACCTGCGCACCGGTCTGATCTTCATCGGGACGGAAGAAGCGCCCGCGCTCGATCGCCAGATCGCGCAGGTTGGCCAGCTGCCAGGTCGTGCCGGTGACCGCCACATTTTCAATTTTCCGAGGGCCGGAAATCACATCAGCTCGCGTCTGGGCATTGGGCGCGTATTCGACGAGGCCATCGGCGTATTGCTCGAGAAAACGCAGCTCGAGCCGACGGATGGCGGGATTACGCTGCAGCTGCTCCTGCAGCTCGCGGCGCGACACGCGGCCAGGCGAGGCAATCTGGGCGATGAGAAAGGTGTCTGACCCGAAGGTGCGGGCCGTGGTCTGGCGGGCATAGAGGGCGATGCCGTCGAGTGCGGCCACAACGAGCACGATGGTGGCCACGGCCACGGCGATCGCCAGCGCCCCGAGGCTGGCTCGCAACGGATTTCCTCTGAGGGCGGCGGCACCCTGACTGATCGCCTCGCGTATCATGTGTCCCGTAAGACGCTCGTGTCGCACCATTCGCCCCCGACCCGGCGTCTAAACGTTTCGGACCTATGTCAAAGACCCGTCTCGCCCTCGTTGGAATTGCCGTCGTCGCCGTCGCCGTGTTCGTGATGCGGGGACGCGGACGCACGGAAGGCACCCTGGCCGAAGTTTCCACGGTCAGCCGCACGGAATCGCTGCAGTCGTATGTCACGGCGTCAGGCGAGATTGTGGCCACGCGCTACGCCGACCTCGGGTCGTCGGCCATGGGCCGACTGGTGCAGCTGTCGGTGCGTGAAGGCGATGTGGTCAAGGCCGGACAGGTGCTCGCCCGCATCGATCCGGTGCAGGCCGCCAGCACGGCCGACGCGGCCGCCGCAGGCGTACGGGCCCTCGAGGCCGACGCCGAGGGCGCGGCCAACCAGATCAAGGCCAGTCAGGCCGAGCTGGCAGCCGCCGAGGCCAGGTCGTCCGACGCCGCCCGGGTGCTCACCCGCGCCCGCGAGCTGCGGATCTCGGGCCTCGTGGCCCAGAGTGAAGTCGACACGGCCCAGGCCAATGCTGACGCGGCCTCCGCCCAGGTGCGCAGCGCCCAGGCCGCCATCGACCGCCTGCAGCAGGCACGCTCGGCTGCCGAGCGCCGCGTCGCGCAGGGCCGCGCCGAGGTCTCGCGCGCGCGCGACCAGCTGGCCAAGACCGACATCACCGCTCCGATCGACGGCGTGATCACCCGCCTCGATGTGGAAGAAGGCGAAATGGTCGTCATCGGCGTGCAGAACCAGCCCGGCACGATTCTGATGACCATCTCCGATCTCAGTTCGATCAACGCCGAAGTCAAAGTGGCCGAAGCCGATGTGCTCCGCCTCGGGCTCGACAATGCGGCCACCGTGTCGCTCGAAGCCCTGCCCGGGAAGAAGTTTGCCGGCAAGGTGGCCGAAATCGGCGCCAGCGCCCTTCCGCAGACGGGCACGCAGGCCGCCGCGCGCGAATTCAAGGTCAAGGTGCGCCTCGAGGGCAGCGACCTGGGCGCGCTGCGTCCGGGCCTGACCTGCGACGCTGAGATTCTGGTGGCGCGACGTTCGAACGTCCTCACCGTGCCGCTGCAGGCCGTCGTGCAGCGCCCGGGCGCCGACGGCACGCCACAGACCGGTGTGTTCGTGGTCACCGACGGCATCGCCCGCTTCACGCCGACCACCACGGGTATCATCGGCGGCCTCACCATCGAAGTCGACGGCCTGCAGGAAGGCGCCACCATCGTCTCGGGGCCATTTCAGGTGCTGCGTGAACTGAAGGACGGCGCGCAGGTGCGGACGAAGTAAATTAGGGGCATGGCCCGTCCTGCCGTTGCCCCACCCGTCTCCACCGTCGACACCGCCTGCACGCTCGACTGCCCCGATGCCTGCTCGCTGCGCGTGTCACTGCGCGGAGGCCGCATCACCAGCATCGACGGCGGCACGGCCAACGACGCGACGCGCGGATACATCTGCGCCAAGGTCAGGCACTTCCACGACCGCGTCTACAGCGACGACCGCATCAAGTATCCCGCCCTGCGCACCGGTCCCAAGGGATCGGGGCAGTTCCGCCGTGTCACCTGGGACGATGCCCTCGAACACATTGCGGAGAACCTGCGCGACACGCGCGAGCGGCATGGAGCGGCCTCGATTCTTCCGATCTGCTACGGCGGTTCGAACGGCTGGCTGACGCAGGACTTTGCCGACGCCCTGCTCTTCCGCAGGCTCGGAGCCTCGCGCCTGCTGCGCACCATCTGCGCCGCCCCGACCGGTGCCGCCAACATGGGCCTCTACGGCAAGATGCCGTCGGTGGCCTATCAAGACTTCGCAGAGGCTCGCCTCATCATCATCTGGGGCATGAACCCGGGCGTCTCGGGCATTCATCTCATGCCGTTTCTGAAGGAGGCCCGCGATCGCGGCGCCACCCTCATCGTGATTGACCCGCGCGCGACGAGCGTCGCCCGGCAGGCCGATCGCCATCTGGCCATCAGGCCCGGGACCGACCTGGTGCTGGCCCTGGCCCTGCATCGCTACCTGTTCGAGCACGGTCATGCCGATACGGCCTTCCTCGACGCACACACGACAGGGGCCGACGCCCTGCGCCCGCGGGCAGCCGAGTGGACCATCGACCGTGCGGCTGAGGTGTGCGGAGTGCCCGCCACCGCCATCGAGGAACTCGCACAGCGGTATGCGGCGGCGTCGCCGGCCCTCGTCAAGTGCGGTTGGGGTCTCGAACGCAACCGCAACGGCGGCAGCGCGGCCGCCGCCGTGATGGCCCTGCCTGCAGTGGCTGGCAAGTTCGGGGTGCGCGGTGGCGGCTACGCCATGAGCAACGCCGGCGTGTGGGGCACGGCCCGCCCGTGGATCACGACACCGGAACCGGATGTGCGCGCCATCAATCTGGCACAGGCCGGTCGCGCACTCACCGAGACCACCGGTCCGGCCATTCATCACGCGTTCGTCTACAACTGCAACCCCGTGGTCACGCTGCCCGATCAGACGCGCGTCATTCAGGGCTTCTCGCGCGACGACCTCTTTACCGTCGTCTTCGATCAGGTGATGACCGATACGGCGCTGTATGCCGACGTGCTGCTGCCGGCCACGACATTCCTCGAGCACTACGACTATGCGAAGGCCTACGGCCCCATCGCACTGCAGCTGGCGCGCCCGGTGATTGAGCCGGTCGGCGAGGCACGGTCGAACAATGATGTGTTCTTCGATCTGCTGCGTCGCCTCGACCTCGGCACCGACGCCGACCCGTCGGATGACCTCGAGGCCATGCTGACCTCGCTGGCCGCGCTGCCCGAGACGATTGCCGATCCGCTGCGCGAGACGTGGACGGCCACGCCGCCCTGGAACGGTCGCCCCGTCCAGTTTGTCGACGTGTTTCCCAACACCCCCGATCGCAAGGTTCACCTGTGTCCGCCGGCGCTCGACGCCGAAGCGCCGCACGGGCTCTATCACTTCCAGGCCGACCCGGCGAGCGACGCCTACCCGCTGTCGCTCATTTCGCCGGCGACCGATCGCACCATCAACTCGACGCTCGGCGAAGCGGCACGTCCCGACGTGGTGCTCGACATCAGCGACGCCGATGCCGCCGCACGCGGCATCGCCGACGGCGACCTCGTGCGCGTGTTCAACGCGCGGGGGTCGGTGGAAATCAAGGTCCGCATTACTCCGCTGCTGCGCCCGGGCACCGTGTCGATGCCCAAGGGCGTGTGGCGGCGTCACAGCCGTAACGGCCTCACGGCCACCGCCCTGGCGCCCGACACCCTCACCGATCTCGGGGGCGGCGCCTGCTACAACGACGCCCGCGTCAATGTCCGCGCCGTCATCACCGCACACTGATCACCAGGGCGCGTCGGTCGTCCGGCAGTCCGGAGACGCGCGCCGCACATCCGGGTTGGTTCTGCAGGAGGATTCACAGGTATGAGTGGCCGCACCGTGTTCTGCATCAAGATGAAGAGGGAACTGCCCGGGCTCGACGTCGCCCCGTGGCCGGGTGCGCTCGGCGAGCGCATCTTCCGCGAGGTCTCGGCCGAGGCCTGGAAGCAGTGGGAAGAGCGCCAGAAGATGATTCTCAACGAGTACCGCATCATGCCCTGGCAGAAGGAAGGCCAGGAACTGATTCGCACGCACCTCGAGCAGTTCTTCTTCGGCGAAAGTGCCGCGCTGCCGCCGGGCTACACGCCCACGCCGCAGTAGTCGGCGCCGGATACCCCCGCGCGGCTGGGCTCGCCCTCCCGACGACACCCGATGGAGTGTTCTCCGCGGGCGTGACGCGCCGATCTCCACTGGCACGCGGCGGGGCGCGACACGCCAGAAACGCCTGGGGCACGGCCGAACCCAGCGGGATTGACGTGCGGAACTCCACCGGCACGCGACGGGGGTATACTCCGCCGCATGCTGACCCGACGCACCTTCCTCCGCTCGACCGGCGCGGCCGCCGGTGCCGGCCTGGCGGCCCGTCAATTCGGCCTCGACGAGGTCGCCGCCCTCACGCAGTCGACCCAGGGACGCCCCGCTGAGCAAATCGCCGCCGACGAAGATTTCTGGCGCGAAATTCAGTTTGCGTTCACGCTCGACCGCACCCTCATCAACCTCAACAACGGCAATCAGTGCCCGGCGCCCACCGTGGTACACGAGGCGTGCAAGCGCTACATGGACTGGGCCAATCAGGCCCCGGTCTACCACCGCGGCATGATCGATCGGAACATCGAAACCGCGCGCCGCCGCCTGGCCGCCGAGTTCGGTGCCGACCCTGAGGAGATTGCCATCACACGCAACGCCAGCGAATCGCTGCAGATTGCGCAGATGGGTCTCGGCCTCAAACCCGGCGACGAGATTCTCACCACCGAGCAGGACTACGGTCGCATGCTGACGACGTGGGATCAGCGCGCACGCCGGGACAAAATCGTCGTCACGCGCATCGATTTCCCCTGCCCCACCACGCAGGCCGATCTGCTGCAGCGATTCGAGCGCGCCATCACCCCACGCACGAAGGTGATGCACTTCTGCCACATCACCAACCAGTCGGGGCAGCTGTTTCCCGTGAAGGAACTGAGCCGCCTCGCCCGCGCGCGCGGCATCATCACGATTGTCGACGGTGCGCACGCGATGGGCCACTTCCCCTATCAGCTGCGCGATCTCGAGATGGATTACTACGGCGTCAGCCTGCACAAGTGGCTGATGGCTCCGCTCGGTACCGGGCTGCTCTATGTGCGGCGCGACCGCATCGCATCGACGTGGCCGCTGCAGGCCGCGCCGGAACGGGCCGACAGTGACATCCGCAAGTTCGAGGAAATCGGCACGCACCCGCCGGGACCACGCGCCGCGATCAGCGAAGCCGTGGCGTTTCAGCAGGCCATCGGCCTCGAGCGCAAGGCCGCGCGCCTGCGCCATCTCACGCTGCGCTGGGCCAATGCGCTGAAGGATGAGCCACGCATCCGGCTGCACTCGAGCCTCGAGGCGGGCCAGACGTGGGGCCTCGCCGTCGTGTCGATCGACGGCGTCGACACCAACAAGCTTGTCGTCCACCTCTGGGACCGCCACCGCATCGTCATCACGGGTGTGGGTCACGACAACCCGAAGGAACCCGCGCTCAGCTATCGCGGCCTGCGCGTGACCCCGAACATCTACACACCGCTCGAGGAAGTCGACTACTTTGCCGATGCCATGCGGCGCGTGGCTAGGAACGGTCTGCCGGCGTAGACATCATGCGGGCCATGGGCCGGACGAATGCTGCCAGCACGAGTCCGGCCCCGATGCTGAACGCCGCCACTGACCCGAAGAGCGTCGGCAGCGCCATCGACTCGTAGAAGCCGGCGAGGCGTCCGCCGATGAAGTTGCCCACCGACACGGCGAGGAACCACACGCCCATCATCAGTCCCGCAATGCGCGCCGGCGCCAGCGTGGTCATGGCACTGAGTCCCACCGGGCTCAGCGTCATTTCCCCGATAGTGTGCAGCAGGTAGGTCGCGACCAGCCACCACGGGCTCACCTTCACGCCCTGCTCGGCCAGCTGCGAGGCCACGATCAGCACGGCGAAGCCGAGGCCCACAGACACGAGGCCGAAGGCAAACTTGGCCGGGCTCGACGGCTCGGTGCCGCGCGCCGCCATGCGCACCCACAGCCAGGCAAACGCTGGAGCCAGCCCGAAGATGAACAGCGAATTGAGCGACAGAAACCACGTGCTCGGGAAGGGCATGCCGAACAGCACCGTATCGGTATCGCGATCGGCAAAGAGGTTGAGCGTGGTGCCGGCCTGCTCGAACGCACTCCAGAACAGCGCCGCCGCGAGAAACAGCACGGTCACCACATACAGCCGACGCCGTTCTTCCACCGTCCAGTCACCCCCGAACAGCAGCCAGCCGAAGAACGCGGCCGTCAGCACCAGCAGCAGCACGCCGGCGGCATCGGCCACCTGTGTCGCGGTGGTCGCCAGGGCACCGGTGTAGGCGCCCAGGCCCAGCACCACGCACGCACCCGCAACGAGCAGCAGCCCGGCCCGCACACGGGCCACAAACGCCGGTGACGGCGTCACCGCCGGGGCCAGGCCGGCATCGCCGAGATGACGGCTGCCCGCCACGTATTGAATGACCCCGAGCACCATGCCCACGCCTGCGGCCGCAAAGCCGGTGTGCCAGCTGACGCGCTGCCCCAGATACCCACACACAATCGGCGCGACGAACGCCCCGAGGTTGATGCCCATGTAGAAAATCGAAAACCCGGCATCGCGCCGCTTGTCTTCGGGCCCGTAGAGCTGGCCGACGACGACGCTGACGTTGCCCTTCAGCAACCCCGTTCCGATGACGATGAGAAAGAGGCCGAGATAGAACATGGCCAGCGACGGCACGGCGAGGCTGAAGTGACCGGCCGCGATGAGGATGCCGCCGTACAGCACGGCCTTGCGCTGCCCGATGAGGCGATCGGCAATCCATCCGCCGGGCAGGGCGGTCATATAGACCATCGACGTATAGAGCCCGTAGATGGCCCCGCCCTGTGCTTCGTCGAAGCCGAGACCGCCGGCGGCGAGGGGCGCGGTCATGTAGAGCAGCAGCAGGGCCCGCATGCCGTAATAGCTGAAGCGTTCCCACATTTCGGTGAAGAACAGCGTCGACAGGCCACGCGGGTGGCCGAAGAACGCGCGGTCGGCAGGGGCAGAAGCTGTCTGGGCCATAGAGGCCGTATTGTATGCGCGCCGGCGTCAGGCGAGCAGTGCGCGGCTCAGCACGGCCCACACGGCATACGACAGCCGTCGGCGGTGGTGACGGGCGATGTCCGACTGTCAGAAGGCGCCGCTCACGACCAGGCAGCCATCGGGCATCTCGCCGACGGGCAGCGGCACCTTCTGCTCGTCACGGTAGCGCGCCAGCACCTCGTGCCGCGGGTGCCCCTCATTGACGATGACGACATCGACGGGGCGGCCGATGGTGGTGGTGACCCAGCGCACGGCATCGGCGGCGGTGAAATCACGCATCCCCTCGCCTTCGGTGAGGAGGTTGGCGACGAGAATGATGGGACCCGGCACGGCGCGCAGCCGCTCGGCCACACCCTCGACGAGCAGGGTAGGCATCAGGCTGGTGAAGAAGCTGCCGGGGCCGATGACGGCGGCATCGAATCCCTCGATGGCAGTGGCTACGGCGGGATGGATCGGGGCGGGAGGCTCGCGCCTGAGCTGCTCGATGCGCAGCCCTCGCGCGTGCCCATCATCGACTTCCACCTCGCCCCTGCGCACCGACCCATCGTCGTAGCGGGCGCAGAGGGTCGAGCGTTCGACGCTGATGGGCCAGACGTGGCCGCGGCAGCCGAGTAGGGCGCGCAGGCCGTTGACGGCGGCGAGGAAGTCGCCGCTGTACTGCTCCATCATCGAGAGCAGCAGATTGCCGCCGGTGTGCCCGCCGAGGCGGTGATTGTCGAGGCCGGGCAGGCGTCCGAGCAGGACACGCCGGGCCTCGCCTTCGTTGCGGGCCAGGGCCAGGGCGCAGCGCAGGACATCGCCCGGGGGCAGCACGCCCATTCGTCACGGAGCTTGCCCGAGCTGCCGCCCGAATCGAACGTGGTGACGACGGCGTGGGGGCGCACCCAGGGATTGCGCTTGAGCGCCCCGAGCAGGGCGGGCAGTCCGGTGCCGCCGCCAAAGCATCCGACGTTGAGGGTCCGTAGGCGCATGGGAACGGTTCATTGTAGCGGCGGGGGTGGGCCACCGGGGGATGACTCAGCAGGGCTGCGAGGGACAGGTCGCCGCACGATGGCACGCCGTCGTTGGTTCGCGTTTCGAGAATATGGAAGGGCGGCCTGCCCCGCCAGGGCCCCCCAGCCCTCAGGCCGACTTGCCCATCGGTGACGTCCGGTACCACCGCAGCGGAGCGGGCGCGCTCACGCGCGTCAGCAGTCCTTTCGCCTCGAGGTCGAGCTGCACGGTCTTCTGCCACCACCCGGCCTTCTCGCCCCCCGGCTACATGTGCGGCGGCAGCACCGGCGCCAGACAGGCGAGCATCTCCTTCGCCGTCATGCCGGGAGGCGTGGCGGGTGTCACCTGCAGGATGGCCTCGCGCATGGCGTGATACTTCGCTGCATCGACTCTGGCCGTGTAACCCGGCACATTCACGTTTTCGACGATGACCGTAGCCGCCTGCTTCATGGCCGCCTCCCAGGCTGCATGGTAGCGCGGGCGCGCATCGCCGATCACGCCGACTGGTTCGGCAGCAGGCGGTTGAGCGTGCGTTCGAACCAGGGCAGCGTCCACGCGAACAGCGCGACCCCGAGGCCGTTGAACATCATGTGGGCATTGGCAATGGCACGCTCAATTGGCACATCGCCACTCACCTGCTGCACCAGCCCCTGGAAGGCCCCGAACAGCACCAGGCCGAGCACAATGCTGATGAGGTTGAATGTCAGGTGGAACAGTCCGGTCTTCACCGCATCACGGCTGCCCCGGATGGTGGCGACCAGCGTGTCGCTGACCGTGCCGAGTTCGGCCCCGAGCATCACGGCGATGCCGCCCGACAGGCTCAGCAGACCCTTCTTCGCGAGCACGATGGCCATGCCCACCGTGGCGGACGATGACTGAATCACCAGGGTGACCAGCGCACCGATCAGGGCCCCGCGCAGCGGATGTTCGGTCGTCTGCATCCACTCGGTGAAGAACGGCTCGTCGCGCAGCGGTTCGACGGCATGCTCCATGGTGAACAGACCGAAGAACAGTCCCCGAAGTACAGCAGCACGCGACCCGCGCGGCTGACATGGTCGCTGCGCGAGGCCACCATCAGCACAAACCCTGCCGCCAGGAACAGGGGCGAATAGCGCGCCACATCCAGCGCGATGATCTGGCTGCTGACCGTCGTGCCGATGTTGGCGCCCAGTACGATGCCCATCGCCTGACGGAAGGTCATCACCTGGGCATTCACCATGACGATCGCCATGATGATGACCGCCGACGACGAGTCGAGAATGGCCGTCGTGATGATGCCGACGAGAATGCTGCCGAGGGTGTGGCTGGTGTAGCGGGCGATGATGGCCCGGGCGCGATCACCAAGGGCCTCATTGAGGTGGGTCGACAGGCTACTGACCGCATACAGGAACAGGATCAGCCCCGCGAGAGCCCGACGGCTCCTGACCAGCATCAGGGTCTACAGTAGGCATGGAGATTCAGTCTAGTCCGAGTGCTCGGCTCGCGTCCCCCCGGTCGGCGAAGGGAGGATGCCGCACTCCAGCCCCCTGCCCACCGTCTGCCGGCACCGTCCGGCCCAGGTCGCCGAGTCCGCCATGACCGTCCCCCTCGTGCCGATCCAGCCTGGACCAGAGACCATCATCCGCGCAGTCAATCGGGGCCGCCGCCTACCGGGGCATCATCTCTGAGGGCGGAATGTGGCACACGCGCGTGCGTTGATCCGGTAACACGCCCCGAGCTTCCAGATAGCGATCGAGCGCCGGGGCGTTCATCGAGTCTGACCAGCCCCCCTGGGGTCCGTGGCCGCTGTAGCCGTTCACCGTGGGGACGTGCGCCGCAAGGCTCCCCCACATGGCCAGCACCTGCCACCGCCACGACTCAACCACCGGCGTCTCTGGATACGTGGGCACATAGAACGCCACACAGCCGCGACCGCGCACGGCGTCGGCAAGCCGTCCGGCCACGTCCGTCCGACGCCGGTCGTAGTCGAGCGTGCTCACGCGGTGCTCGTCAGGCACCGAGAGGCCGCTCACCAGCCAGAGGGCACCGAACGCCACCCAGCGCGCGACCGACATACGTCCCCGCCGGTCGAGTGTCCACTGCTCGAGGCCCGCCGCCAGGACCGGGGCCGCCAGCAGCGACAGCACCAGACCCACCCGTGCCACTGACCGGATCGCAGACAGTCCCGGAACCACCTCGTAGAGCACCCGCCACAGCGACCAGACGTCAGGCAGCGGACCGACGCCGATGGTCAGCAGCATCAGGCATCCGCAGCCGAACGTCACGCCCACCAGCGCCTCGCGTCCGCGCAGCCGCCGCCAGTATCGGGCCGCCATCAGCAACGCCGCCGCAAACGCCCAGCCTGGGAACATCGAGTGCTCCCACACGGGCCCGGGCAGGCCGCTGGCGTACTGCACCGGCGCCGGAAAGGACACCCTGTCGATCGTCGCGAATGCGTTGTAGCCGTATGACCACGCACGCGGCACCATGGTCGACACCTCGCCCCAGTCGCGAGCGCCCGCCTCTGCCGCATACATCGCATACTGTCGGTAAATCAAACCGTTAACCGTCAGCAGGGCGCCATTCGCGGCGAGCCCCGGCCATAGCCTGTTCAGCGACATCGGGAGCCACGCCGACCCCCAGGAGGCCCCGGCCGGCCTGTACCATCGCCGCAGCAGCAGCACTGCAGCCGTGCATGCACACGCCAGGGCAAAGAACGCACCGAGATAAAAACCCAGGGCCAGCTGCAACTGGAGCCAGGCCGCGACGGCCAGCAGCGCGCGCCAGTCGGGCCAGCGGTCGCTGTCACGGGCCGTCCCTGTGGCGCTCAGGAGGGCATCGACGGCCAGAATGCCGGCAAAGGCCGGCAGCAGCTGCGCATGCCCGAGGCGCGCCACGATCACCAGTGAAAATGTGGCCAGCCCGGCGCCAGCCAGCCGCGCCAGCGGATGCGTGGCTCCGTGCCGGGTGAGTCGATAACAGGCCAGGGTGTTGCCCACCAGACTGGCCACGATCAGTGCCGCAAACGCCTGAGATACAGGCAGCGCGAGGCGCAGCAGGCCATAGATGGGCGTTGCCACCAGCCAGTTGTCCGACCAGGCCAGCGTGTTGGTGTCAGGCCAGAAGGCCCCGGTCGTGAAGACCACATCGAGGCGCCCCAACGCCTGACCGTCCCGCAGCACGGTCAGGTTACGCTCGAGCAACCAGAGATTCATCGCCGCGTCGATCTCATTGCCCGGAAAGAAGGACAAGAGCCGCAGGGGCTCGGTGCCGCGCCCCGCATCGATCAGAAAGAGCGCGCCCAGCAGTGACAAGCCACCGACGATAACGGCGCGCCCCACGGACAGGCCCTGCCACCCGGTCCAGCGGCCCGGCGTCATGAGCGTCATCAGGTCTCCCAGGCACCGGCGTCTCAGCCGCACCATCTCTCGGCGACGAGCGGCGCCTGCCGCAGGCATACCCGGTCGAGGCTCCAGTCCCGCAGCGCAGTGTATCCCAGTCAGACCACGCGCAAGCCCGCGACACCGCACGTCGCCTCCGTCGCCACCAAGTGCCGACACCGCACGCGTGGCACCTGACATCGCTGTCGCCGCACATGTCCGTCAGGCTGGATGCGATCGGGCGGCCGCGAAGGTCCCACCGCTGTCTGCGGCATGCCGCGTTGTGCCGTCCGCACGTCGGCCTCGCGGCGACGCCTCTCAGCCGTGCCCTGATTCCGCCCCATGGCTCTTTCCCACCCACACCGCCGACAGCAGCGCGGCGACGACCACACCGACCACGGCCCACGCCGGTATCGGGCCGACGAGGAACCACGACTGCTTCACAGCCACGCCGAGGGCCGTCACCATCAGCCGGGCCCGCTCGGCGCGCATCCCCGAAGGGCGGTTGTCGAGCGCCATGCCCAGCGTGCTGAGCGACACCGCGATCCACATCGCCATCGGGGCCAGGTTCAGCAGAGACTGCCCCGGCTGCATCACCAGAAACTGCACGCCACCCGCAGCCAGCACCGCGTACTGCACCACGCCGTATGCCAGCAGGCTGCGTGACGGTCGCGGGTCGTATGCCGCACGGTCGAGGGAAAACGCGGTGGCTGCCGGTGCCATGCCCGCACCCGACAGGTGCCAGCCCGTGCGACCTGTGAGCACCTGCCACCACGCGCCCGGGCCCGGTGCCGCGCGCAGCTCCCGCACAAGGCCGGCATAGACCTCGGCGTTGGCCCACGCCGGGTTCCACGACCGCAGCGGGGCGCGGGTGCCATAGACCGGCGGGTGCGCCGCATCTTCGTCGACAAACGTGCCGAAGAGGTGATCCCACACCATGAAGATGCCGCCATAGTTGCGGTCGAGATAGCGGTCGTTCACCGCGTGATGCACGCGGTGATTGGACGGACTGGCAAACCAGCGGTCAAACCAGCCGAGCGACCCCACCAGTTCGGTGTGGACCCAGAACTGATACAGCAGGTCGATGAGCGCCACCACGGCAAAGACCGACGGCGGCACACCGGCCACCGCCAGCGGCATGTAAAACATCCACCCCAGCAGCCAACCGCTGCTCGTCTGCCGCAGCGCCGTGCTCAGGTTGTAATGCTCGCTCTGGTGGTGCACGACGTGCGCCGCCCACAGCAGCGTGCGTTCGTGACCGAGGCGATGCTGCCAGTAGTAACAGAAGTCGTAGGCGACAAGCGCCCCCACCCACACGAGCGGATGCGAGGCCGGCAGCGTCGCCACCCGTGCGTGTTCAAAGAGGACGGCGTACACCCCCACCGTCAGCACCCGCGTGAACACCCCGGCCACCTGCGACAGCAGCCCTAGGCTCAGGTTGCTGAGGGTGTCGTCGAGGCGATAGACCGACCGGCGCTGCCACTGGGCCACTACCGCTTCGACGGCGAACATCGCGAAGAACACCGGAATGGCCAGGACAATAACCAGCGCTTCCATGACACCGGCCACAATAGCGCAGGCATGCCCGGGTGTGGAACCTGCACGCGCGCCGTTCGTCCTACACTAGAGACCATGCAGCCCATCGCACACGGCCCCCTTTCGGCCCTCGTGGCCGACGTGACCCGCCTGTTCGGCACACGCCTCGAGGCCGTCGTGGCCTACGGCCGCGACCGGCGCGGCGGCCAGCACAGCCTCGTGCTGGTGTCGTCTCTCACCGTCGATGACCTCAACGCGCTGGCCCTCGCGTCACCACGCTGGCGCGATGCCGGCATCGCCACACCGCTCGTGATGCCGCGCGACGAGTTTGCCCGGTCACTCGACGCCTTCCCCCTCGAATACGGCGAAATCATCGACACGCACACGGTGCTGGCCGGGGCCGACCCGTTCGAGGGCATGCAGGTGGCGCGCGAAGACGTGCGACGCGCCGTCGAGGTGCGGCTCACCAGCCACCTCGTGCACCTGCGCGAAAACTTTATCGAGGGTGGTGGCCGCCTCAAGGCGGTCGACGCCGTCGTGCGCGCCGCCGCTCCCGAATTTGCCGCGCTGTTGCGGCGTGTGGCCCGGCTCCACGACCAGGCTCCCGCAGACGATCGTGCGCTGGCCTCCTGGGCACACACCCAGCTCGGCCTCGACGTGCGCACCGTCGGCGACATCCTCGCCCTGGCCAGTGACGATGCCGCGCCGGTAGAGGGCGTGAGGCTCTATCCCGACTATCTCGCCGTGGCCACGCGACTCAGGGAACTGATCGATCAATGGTCACCCGCCCATTAGCGCTGCTGGCGCTGCTGGCCCTGCTGCTGGCACCGCTGCCGGGGCTGGCGCAGCCGGCACCGCCCGAACTCACCCGTCCCGTCAATGACTTCGCGGGCGTCATTGGTGCTGACGATGCGCAGACGCTCGATACGCTGATCCGGGCGCTGAAAGCCGCGACGGGTGATGTGCTCGTCGTGGCGACGGTCGATACGTATCAGCCGTATGCCGACCTGCCGAGTTACGCCGTGAAGATGTTCGAGAACGGTGGGCGCGGCATCGGCACGCGGAAGGAAGACGGCGGCATTCTGCTGGTGCTGGCGGTCAACGATCGCCAGGTGCGGGTCGAGGTCGGTTACGGCCTCGAGGGCTTTATCACCGACGGGTTTGCCGGTGAGGTGAGCCGCGACACGATGGTGCCCTTCTTCCGTCGGGGCGACTATGGCGGGGGGCTGGCGGCCGGCGCGCGGCGTCTGGCCGAGCGCATTGCCGAAGGCCGGGGCGTGCAGGTCGACTTCGGCGCACCCGTGGCGCCCGAGCGTCCGGCGCGGCGCGGCAGTCCGCTGCGCAGCCTGCTGGTGCTGCTGGCGCTGTTCCTGTTGTCGCAGATGTTCGGCGGCGGCGGACGCGGGCACCGGCGCCGCTGGTCGAGTGGGGTCGGACCGTTCATTGGCGGCGCCACCTGGGGTGCAGGGCCCTGGGGAGGCGGCGGCTGGGGCGGTGGTGGTGGGTTCGGTGGCGGTGGTGGGGGCGGATTCGGAGGCTTCGGCGGTGGCCGCTCAGGGGGCGGCGGCGGCGGAGCCGGATGGTAACCGCGTCGTGCCCGGTGGCACGCGCAGCAGGTCAGATGAATTTCAGTTCAATGAGGAGCGTATGCAGAAGCTGATGCGGTGGGTAGCACTGAGTGCAGTGGCGATGATGGCCGTGGTGTCGTCGGGCTGCTCGTACAACACATTTGTCAGTCAGGATGAGGCCATCAAGGCGCAGTGGGCCCAGGTGGAAAACCAGCTGCAGCGCCGCAACGACCTCATTCCCAATCTCGTGGAATCGACGAAGGGCTTCGCTCAGCAGGAACGCGACGTGTTCGGGGCCATCGCCGACTCGCGCGCCAAGCTGGCCGGGGCCACCACGCCCGAGCAGAAGATGGCGGCGGCCAACGAACAGTCATCCGCCCTCGCACGCCTGCTGGTCGTGGTCGAAAACTATCCGACGCTCAAGTCGGATGCGACCTTCGGCCGGCTGATGGACGAACTGGCGGGCACGGAAAACCGCATCGCCGTCGAGCGCATGCGCTACAACGAGGCCGTGCAGGCCTACAACACACAGCGGCGGTTGTTCCCGTCGAACATCGCGGCCGGCATCTTTGGCTTCAAGGAAGCGACGCTGTTCCAGGCGCCGGAATCGGCCAAGGTGGCACCCAAGGTCGACTTTTCACGCCCCTGATCGCACGTGAGGCGGGGCCGTCGGCCCCGCCTCATCGTCTCACAGTCGTACGGTCAGCCGCGCCCAGCGCGAAGGCGTTCACGGAAGACGCCGCATCCCACTGGGACGTCGTGAGATTCCAGAATCGTGCGCCGTCGTAGATCGCACCGCCAAACGCCGACGGCGCGAAAGACGAATCGGTGTTGGCCCACCGGAAGCCCGTGCCGCCGGGATTCGAGACCACCAGCGCGTACGGCTGGCTCGCAGCCAGCGTCAGCGCGGGCAGCGTGAACACGTGCCACACCCGCGAGTTGGCCAGGGTCAGCGAGACGACCTCCGACTGCGCCAGCACCGCGGCCGGATTGCCGCCGCTCACGGCATGCAGCGCCACGCGCGCCTAGAACGATGCTGGATAGGTACTGGTCGGCCTGTTGAACATCACCGCCACGCGGCTCACGGACACGGCCCCCTGGCTCGTCGTAAACAGCACCGCCTTGGCCTCGTTTGTCACGACAGTGGAGCCCCCGGTGCGATACACCGCATCGAGGTTCGCGATGACCGCCGGGGCCAGCCGACCTCCGCCGGCCGCGACCGTGAACGTCACCGTCTCGCCCGCGACGCCGTTGCCACCGGAATCCACCAGCCTGACTGCCGGGACCGGCACGGTCGTCGAGCCCACCACCATCGAACCCGAAGGACCATCCAGCAGCACCATCGAAGACGCCGGCGCCATCGTATGGCTGCCTGCTGACGTGATCCATCCCGTGCCCTGTGCTACCGTGGCCGGAGGCACCAGCCCTGATGCGAGCCCCATGAACACGCCCAGCACGACCCCGACCGCCCGGCTCCGCCAGGTTCCTGCACCACTGTCGCTGTGCACTGCCCATCGACCGACAGGCTGGGACACATCAGGCACGACGCGAGGCGAAACGACACACACCAAGACACACCTCTCAGAGGTTCGGGTCACTCAGGAACCGATGGGTGCTGCTCGCCGAACCGTTAAGTCTTCAGGGACTTGCTACGGCAAGCACCGTGCCACTCCAGAAGTCGAGGTGAAACCACGCGCGCCGGTGGCGTGCGCCGGCGATTCCCCGTAGAATCCCCGGCGGAGGCCCTCATGTCACAGCCCGTTTCACGTCGCGCATTTACCCGGCTCTTCACGGCCGGAGGGTCGGCGGCCCTCTTCACCAATGCGGCCTGGGCCGCGCAGGCGCCACAGGCGCCCGCCCTGCCCGCAGAAGGCGTCGCTGCCGGCGAGCGCTTCTGGACGGCCGTGCGTCAGCAGTTCGTCATGCCCGAAGGGTTTACGGTGATGAATGCGGCGAACCTGTGCCCGGCTTCGCGCGGCGTGCTCGACACGCTGATGCGTGAGACGCGCAGCGTGGACGTCGATCCGTCGCCCAACAACCGCGCCCGCCTCTATCCCGAAAAGGAGAAGACCCGCGAGGCGCTCGCCGCCTTCCTGCGCGCCACCCCTGAAGACATCATCATCACGCGCAACACCAGCGAGTCGAACAACATGGTGTCGAACGGGCTCGACCTCAAGCCCGGTGATGAAGTGCTGGTACACGCCGACAATCACCCGAGCAACCTCGTCGCCTGGCAGGAAAAGGCGAAGCGCTTCGGGTTCACCGTGGTGACCGTCGCACAGAAGAATCCCCATCCCGGCGCCGCCTATTACGAAGAGGCCTTCGCGAAAGCCATCACGCCCCGCACGAAGGTCCTGGCCGTGACGCATCTCACCAGCACCGTCGGTGACCGCATGCCCGTGCGGGCCCTGTGCCGCATCGCCCGCGAACGCGGCGTGCTGTCGCTGGTCGACGGCGCCCAGACGCTGGGGCTGCTCGACATTGACCTCACCGACATCCAACCCGACTTTTACACGGGCAGCGCCCACAAGTGGCCATGCGGCGCGCGCGAGTGCGGGGTGCTCTATGTGAGCAAGGCAGCTCAGAGCCGGCTGTGGCCCAGCATTTACAGTGCCTATCCGGGAGCGGTGGGGTTTTCGAAGACGTTCGAGTCGTTCGGGCAGCGTGACGAAGCCACGATGATCGCCTTCCGCGCCGCACTCGAGTTCCAGACGCAGATTGGCCGCAAGGCTGTGGAAGCGCGCAGCATGGCGCTCACCACGCAGCTCGTCGACGGACTTTCGAAGATTTCCGGCGTGAAGATGTGGACCGCACCGGAAGCCGATCGCCGCGTGGCAGTCGTGTCGTTCCAGCCCGGCCCGCTGGATGCAAACAAGCTGGCAAACGCGCTCTACGAGAAGGAACGCATCGGCGTGACGACGCGCGGTGGGCAGGATCGCCCCGGCCTGCGCGTGTCGCCGCACTTCTACAACTCTCCGGCCGAGGTCGATCGCCTCGTCTCTGCCGTGGCCCGCTACATGAAGACCGGCGTCTAGCCGGGCGACCTCAGCGGGTCGCCGTCAGCAACATCGGCGCGAGGCGCAGCACCGGCTGCGCCTCGTCGCCGTACCAGCAGTGCAGCAGGTCACCACTCACCTGCGTCCCCACGTCAGGCACATCGTCTACGTCCCGGGCCTTACCCGGCCACGACCGGCCCGTCGCCTCGCAGACCACGTCCTGCACCAGACTCAGGACATTCCACGCCGCATCGGCGTAGTCATCCGGTTCCGTGTCGGCGGCATCAAGATCACCGAGCGCCGTCGAATACACCTCGCCGCCGGCTGTGTGCACATCGACACGGGCGTCGTGCGCCGTCAGCGTCACACCCGCAGGCAGGCTCCCACTCAGCGACGAACACAGGACACGGCCAAACTCGGCAGACGTCAGCATGCCTGCATTGTAGCTGCCGGCGCAGGCATACAATGCGTCGGTGCCATGTCCTGCCCCGCCCTTCCGTCCCGCGCCCTTTCTCGCAGGCGGGCACCGGATGACGATGTATGCGTGGGCGAGGCGACGGCAGTTCCCTGATCTGCCCGAGGGCGAGGCGCGACTCTTCGACACCGAACCCGGCACGCGCGTACTGGCACACTGTCACTGGCAGCCGCAGCGCGCGGATGCGCCCACGGTGCTGCTGCTGCACGGACTCGAAGGATCGAGTCACGGGCATTACATGCGCGGCATGGCCGAGAAGGCATGGACGCGCGGCTGCAACGTGGTGCGCCTCAATCATCGCAACTGCGGCGGCACCGAGCACCTCTCGTCCACGCTCTATCACTCGGGGCTCACGGCCGACGTGCGCGCCGTGCTGCACGAGCTGTACGGGAAGGACGGTCTTGCGCGCATTGGCCTGGCAGGCTATTCCATGGGCGGCAACATCGCCCTCAAGCTGATGGGCGAATCAGCCGACACACGCGATGCGACCTCACGTGTGCTGCCGATGGTGCAGGCCGTGTGTGCCGTGTCACCGCCAATCGATCTGGCGGCCTGCATGACCGCCATGGAATCACTCGACAATCGTCTCTACGAGTGGAACTTCCTCCGCACATTGCGCGCGCGACTGCGCCGCAAGGCCGCGCTGTTCCCCGCGCAGTATCAGCCCGACCATCTGCGCCGCACGTGGTCGATCCGACGATTCGACGACCTGTACACCTCGCAAGGCTTCGGCTACCGCGACGCCGCCGATTACTACTTCCACTGCAGTGCCCTGCGCGTCATCGAGCGCATCACCTGCCCCACACTGATTCTGACGGCAGCCGACGACCCGTTTGTGCCGGCAGCGATGTTCGAGGCTCCTGCCCTTCGTGACAATCCGCACATCGCCCTCTGCGTCACGCCGCACGGCGGGCACTGTGGCTTTGTCGAGTGCGCGGGCGAAGACGACGGCTACTACGCCGAGCGGGTGGCCGTCGGATTTGTCGTCGATCAGCTGATGCGTGCCTGACCCGCGACGCATGCACCGGCGCGCGTACCATCCGCACACGAGCCGATGAGTGCCGACGGTGGAGCCTGAGGCGGCCGGGCTCAGTCTTCGACGGTGGGTCGGTATGTGGGCGGCTTGCGTGCGCGCGTGGCCTGCTCGAACGCGTAGCCCCACGACAGCAACTGCGCCTCGGTGTACGGGCGGCTCATGAAGGCGATGCCGATCGGCAGGCCCATCACCTCGCCCATGGGCACGGTCAGGCTCGGCGTACCGGCCACGGCCGAGATGCCGTAGCCGCCACCGAGAAAGTGATCGCCCAGGACGTGGTCGGTGGGCCAGGCGGGTGCTTCGCTCGGCGCGACAATCGCATCAAGGCGTCCGCGATCGAGTGCTGCCAGCAGCCCCTCGGTGCCGGCCAGACGGCGTGCCGTGTCGCGTGCGCGCACGTAGACCGCATCGGTGAGCGGTCCCTTGGCCTGCGCCTGCTCGAAGAGTTCCTGACCGAAAAATGGCATCGCGCGTTCGCGGTTCGCGATGTTCCAGGCCATCAGGGCTTCCAGCGAGGCCACAGGTGCCCCGCTGTCGCGCAGGTACGCGTTCAGTCCGTCCTTGAACTCGTACAGCATCAGCTGCAGCTCGTGTGCGCCCCACTGTCCATGCGAGGGAATCGTCACGTCGACAATCTCGGCACCGGCGGCCTTCAGGGTCTGCAGCGATCGCTCCATCGCCGCATCCACATCCGGATGCACGCCCATCGTCTGTCTGAGCACGCCCATGCGGCGTCCCTGGAGGGCCCCGGCCGAGAGGGCGACGGTGTAGTCGGCGGTGATGCGTCCCTCGGCGGCCTCGCCCGCCGGGTCGTTCGCGTCGGCACCGGCGAGCGCCGACATCAGCAGGGCCACGTCGCGCACGCTGCGGCCCATGGGGCCTGCGGTGTCCTGCGAGATGGAAATGGGAATGATGCCGCGGCGGCTGACCACGCCCACGGTAGGCTTCAAGCCGACCAGCCCGGCGACGGCAGCCGGGCAGATGATGCTGCCATCAGTTTCGGTGCCGACGCCGATGGCCGCCAGGCTGGCCGCGATCGCTGAACCGGTGCCCGAGCTCGAGCCGCAGGGATTGCGGTCAAGGGCATACGGATTCTTTGTCTGACCGCCGCGCGAGCTCCAGCCAGACGAGGACCGCGTCGAACGGAAGTTGGCCCACTCAGACACATTGGTCTTCCCGAGAATGACCGCCCCGGCCGCACGCAACCGCGTAACCAGGAAGGCATCGGTTTTTGGCCGGTGCGACGAAAGGGCCAGCGACCCGGCAGAGTTCACAAGCCCGGCCACGTCAATGTTGTCCTTCAGCAACAGGGGCAGGCCGTGCAGCGGGCTTCGCACACGCCCCCCGGCGCGCTCGGCATCGAGGGCCGCGGCATCGGACAGCGCCGACGGATTGAGCTCGATGACCGCGTTCAGCGTGGGGCCGCTGTCGTCGATGGCGGCGATGCGGGCGAGATAGGCCTGGGTGAGCGCCACCGACGTGAGCGTGCCGGCGCGCATGCGGTCGGCCGCGTCACTGGCCGACAGTTCGATGACATCCGGCGGGGAGAGGGCCGCCTGAGTGGCGGCAGCGCCTGAACCAGCGGGAGCTGGCTCAGACGCGCACGCCGGAGCCGAACAGGTGATAAGCGCAAGCAGGGCAACCGAGGCACGCATGATGTGCCGCGGATGATACCGCAGACGCCGGGGCGGTGGTTACCAGCGGGGCTCGCGGCGCGAGCCGCCACCGCCGCCGTAGCCGCCACGGCCGCCGCCGCCACCGAAGCCGCCCGACTCGCGGGGCTTCGCCTCGTTGACGACCAGCGCGCGGCCCTCAAGTTCGTACTGGTGGAACTGTTCGATGGCCTTCTGAGCACCTTCGTCGGTGGTCATTTCGACAAATCCGAAGCCCCGGGCCCGACCGGTGGCCTGTTCGCGCATCACGCGCACATTGTCGACAGGCCCGACCTGTCCGAACAGGTCGGTCAGGTCTTCGTCGGTGGTCTTGTAGGGCAGGTTGCCCACATACAGTCTGCGGCCCATGCGATCGCTACTGCCTTCTGCGCGCCGGTTCCCGAGAGGTCGGCCCATGCGCGCAGAGGCGGCACCGACGCCAGCAGCAGAACGGCCGGAAGCCGCTCACTGTCTGGGTGTAAGACGCTCACGAACACGGTCTCGTTGCGCCGCTGTCCCGCAGCCGTGACGGGCGGCCGGCTGACCTGCCCCCCGGAGGTGCCGCACCTGCCCGCCACACCGAGCGCGGGCGATCACCCGCACGCCCCCGGGGTCGGCCCCTGCGGGGAGCGGCACGAGGGTCAGTCGAGGTCGAACCCGCGCAGCGGCTTGCGGACCGGTTCCTGATGCGCCTGCTTGAGGGCCTCCTCGAAGCGGCGTGATAGCGCATCACTCTTGCCCTTCTCGTCCTGCACCGACTGGTTGAATAGCGCCTCGCGCCGCGCCGCCTGCTCGGCCAGAATCTGCTCGGCGCGGCTCAGTTCCGGACGAGTCGCCGACGGAGCCTCCCCATGCGAGACAATGCGGCCGAGGGCCAGGTCGACGACCAGCGTGGCGCCGCAGCAGGGGCAGACAAGTTCTCGTTCCGTAGTGAGTTGAGGCATGGACGGGTCCTTCCGATCTGTTTCAGACTAGTGACAACCCGGCCATGACGCAACCTGCCCGCGCTCACCGCACGCACCGTCTGCGGGTGGTCACCTACAACGTGCATCGGTGTCAGGGCCTCGACCGGCGCACGCGCCCCGAGCGCATTGCCGAGGTGCTCGCCGCTCTCGACGCCGATGTCATTGCGCTGCAGGAGGTGCTGGGCCCCACGGCCTCCACGCCGGGACAGGTCGCCGACCTCGGCACCGCCCTGGGCATGGGCAGTGTCATGGCTCCGACGAAGACGTATCGCGGCGTGCCGTTCGGCAACGCCGTGCTCAGCCGCCTGCCCATGCGTGCCCACACGCAGCACGACCTCAGCTGGCAGCACCGCGAACCGCGCACGGCACAACGGGTCGACCTCGACCTCGGCGTCGGCCTGCTGCACCTGTTCAACGTGCACTTCGGGACGGCGCTCATGGAACGGCGCGTGCAGGCGACGGCACTGGTCACGCACGTGCTCGACCCGGCACTCACCGGGGCGCGCCTGGTGCTGGGCGACTTCAATGAATGGGCGCGGGGCCTGGCCACCGACATCCTCTCCGGTCACCTGCACAGCCTCGATGTCTCGGCGCACCTGCCCCGGCGACGCACCTATCCGGCCGTGCTGCCGGTGCTGCATCTCGACCACATCTATTACGAAGGACGCGTGTCGGTCGACACGGTCACCATTCCGCGCGGGCGCACGGCGCTGCTGGCCTCCGACCACCTACCGCTGGCGGCCGACCTGCGCGTGCGCGTCTGAACCGCTACTCGCCGACGCGCCCGAAGACCAGGTGCAGCAGACCGAGGTTGCGGGTGCGGAACGCCCCTTCACACGAGGCCAGGTAGTAATCCCACATCCGGATGAAGCGGTCGTCAAACCCCAGCGTCCGCACTTCGTCGATGCGGGCAAAGAACCGCTGGCGCCAGTCGCGCAGCGTGTTGGCATAGTCGATGGGTCGGTCCTCGAGCCCCACCAGCCCGAACCGTGTGCCTCGCGCCGTGACGTCGACCATCGCCCCAATCGAGGGCAACATGCCGCCCGGGAAGATGTACTTCTGAATCCAGTCGCACTGCCGGCGATACGCCTCGAAGCGCGCATCAACCATCGTGATGGCCTGAATGCCCGCACGGCCGCCGGGGGCCAGCACCTCGTCGATTTTCCGGAAGTAGCCCGGCCAAAATTCCTCACCCACCGCCTCGATCATCTCGATCGACACCACCTTGCTGAACGAACCCTGCACATCGCGATAGTCGCAGAAGCAGAATTCGACGAGATGATCGAGCCCCTCGGCACGGGCCCGCTCGGTCGACAGCGCCAGCTGTTCACGCGAGACAGTGATGCCCGTCACGCGACAGCCGCGCGTGCGGGCGGCGTGCAGCGCCAGCCCCCCCCAGCCCGACCCGATCTCGAGCACATGGTCCTCGGCCGACAGCGCCAGCGTCTGGCACCAGCGTTCGAACTTCTGCTGCTGCGCCTGCTCGAGCGTATCGTCGCTGCGCAGATACACGCCACTCGAGTAGGCCATCGAGGGATCGAGGAACGTGCGGAACAGGTCGTTGCTGAGGTCGTAGTGTGCCCCGATGTTGCGCCGGCTGCCGTCGCGCGTGTTCGCACGGCGGCGATGCAGCCAGTTGTTGCCGGCATTCAGCCACGCGGTCAGTCGCGACTCGAGCGACAGCACCGACTGGTTGCGCAGCACCAGGCCCACGAATGCTGCGAGGTCATCGGTGCGCCAGTCGCCATCCATGTAGGCCTCACCCGCGCCCATGTCGCCCCGCAGCGCGAACTTAGTGAAGAACGCCTCGCGATCAATCCACAGCGTCACATGCGGGGCGGCATCGTGCGCACCGCCATGCAGCACCTCGCCGTCGGGCATGTGCACCGTGAGCCGGCCCACCTGCCACTGCCCCAGCGCCGCCACCATCTGACGTCGGGCCATCGGACCGATGACACGATCGAGCAGCGGAACGGTGGGGGCCGACAGGGCCGGCTGACGAATCGAGAGGTCGGCGTTCGACATGAGATTAGGGCTCCGTGTGCTGTCGGGCAGTCTCAGGGGCGTAGGCAGGAACAGGATGATAGTTGGCGCCCTTCCACCACAGGCGCAGGGCCTGCCAGTGAATGGCGGTGATCACGCGCAGGGTGAGCAGCGGATACTCGACCAGCATGCGCAGCAGCGCGCCGTCGGTCAGCGGCCGACGGTCGAGCGACAGACGCGAGACAAACTGCGCCTCGCCACCACGATAGAGATCGATGCGCGCCTCGATGTGCCCGTCCGAAATCTGGAATTCGAACCGATACGTGCCGTCGAGCGTGAAGAACGGCGACACGTGAAACACCTTCTTCTCGTGCCATACCGTCTGACCTTCATCTGCAGGCAGCACATATACATGCCGCTGTCCGAAGGTGTTGTTCACCTCGCACACGACCGCCAGCAGGCGATCGTTTTCGCCGTGGCAGAAGAAGAAGCTGACCGGGTTGAACACATACCCGAACGTGCGGAGGCTGGTCACCAGTTCCATCCGCCCGATGTGTGCCGACACACCCGCCTCCCGCACCCGTGCCCGCACATCGTCCACAGTGATGTGATCGGCCGCCCTGAGAGTGAGCGGCCGCGCACGCTCGATGCCGAGCCACGTGAAGGCCCGCGACAACCGCGGCAGTTCGTCGAGATCGAGCCGCACCAGGGCCAGCCGGTACCGGAACCCGTGCGCCCACGGCTGCAGGCGGTGATGCATCACCTGACCTGCCATCAGCGACGAGCGCCACGTCTCAGACACCGACACCGAGGCCTTTCACCACGGCCAGCGCCGACATCACGCCATCTTCGTGGAAACCGTAACGCAGATGCGCGCCGCAATACCAGGTGTGCCGCTGCCCGTTGAGGGCCGCCACGCGCGGCTGCGCGGCCACGGCCGCCCCGTCGAGAATCGGATGCGTGTAGTGCATCCGCGCATGCACCTCGCCCTCGACCTCGTGCAGCGGATTGAGCGAGCACAGCAGCGCCTGCCCGGGCCGATGTCCCTGCAGTCGATTGAGATCGTAGGTCACCGCCACCGGAGCATCAGGCTGCGTGCAGTCGAGCAGGTCACAGTTCCACGAGGCCTGCGCATCGGGTTCGTCGGGAAGGAAACGCGCATCCGAGTGCAGCCAGGTGTCATTCGACGAGTAGCGGAAGGCTCCAAGGGCCTCGCGCTCCCCATCGCTCGGATCTGCCAGCATCTGCAGGGCCTGATCGGCATGTGTGCCGATGACCACGGCATCGAAACGCTCCTGCGCGCCGTCGGCCGTCGTGATCTCGACACCGGCCTCCTCGCGCCGCACGCGCACCACGGGCTGGCCGGCTCGAACTCCGTCGCCGAGCCGCGCGGCCAGGGCGTCGACATAGCGGCGGCTACCACCAATGATGGTACGCCAGGTGGGCTGGCCACCGGCGGCCAGCAGGCCGTGGTTTTCCATGAAGCGCAGGTACGACGCAGCGGGAAACGCCCGCATGTCAGATGATGATGCCGACCAGATCGCGCCGCCCATCGGCAGCACGAAGTGCCGGGCCAGATCGTCGCCGAAGCCGCCGTCATCGAGGAACGCACCGAGCGTGCGCGCCTCATCGCCGCGTGCGAGCGCCTCGCGGCCGAGGGCAAAGAAGCGGAAGATATCGCGCAGGAGACGCCAGTGGCTGGCGCTCAGCAGCCGCGATCGCTGGGCAAACAGGCCGTCGATGCCCCGGCTCGACAGTTCGAGACGACAGCGGCGGCAACGCACGCTGAACGACATGTCGCTCGGGCGACTCTCGATGCCGAGGTCACTGATGAGTCGGATGAAGTTCGGATAGGTACGCTCGTTGAACACCATGAAGCCAGTGTCGACCGGCCAGGTGCGGCCGCCCAGCGTGAGGGCGTGCGTGTGCGCGTGCCCGCCGAGCCGGGGCTCGGCCTCGAACAGCGTCACCTCATGGGCCGCCGACAGCAGGGCCGCAGCCGTGAGTCCCGAAACACCTGCACCAATCGCGGCGATTTTCACGTCAAAGCCAAAGAACCCCGCGAGTGTACCGGAAATTCCGCGCACACCGAGTCGCAATCACCAGAGGCCGTCATGTTTCTGTCACATCTGCGCGTCGAGCATCTGCCATGTCGTTGACCGGCAAGGCCGTGTGGCTGACCGGCGCCAGCTCGGGCATCGGCGAGGCCCTGGTGCCTGCCCTGCTCGACGCCGGCGTGCGTCTGACCATTTCCGCACGTCGCGCCGACGCGCTCGCCGACGTGGCGGCCCGTCACCCGGGCGCATCGCTGCACGTGCTGCCGCTCGATGTCACCGACCGCGAGGCCGTGCACCGCGCGGCATCGGATGTCCGCGCACAGTGGGGCCACATCGACATCGCGCTGTTCAACGCAGGCACACACATTCCCGTGCAGGCGCAGACGTGGAGTGCCGACGATTTCCGTGCACTCATCGATGTCAATTACATGAGCCTCGTCTACGGCGTCGAGGCCGTCCTGCCCGATATGCTGGCGCGTCGGCAGGGACACATCGCGGGCGTGGCCTCGGTGGCCGGCTATCGCGCACTGCCGACGGCCGCCGCCTACGGAGCATCGAAGGCGGCCGCCATTCTGATGCTCGATGCGCTGCGCTTCGACGTCGAACGCCAGGGCATCGCCGTCTCGGTCATCAATCCGGGGTTCGTGCGCACGCCGCTCACCGACCGCAACCGCTTTCACATGCCCGGCATCATCGACGCCCCCCGGGCCGCCGCACTCATCGTCCGCGGCCTCGAGCATCGTGCGCGCGAGATTCACTTCCCGGCCCTGTTCTCGTGGACAATGAAGCTGCTGCGGGTGCTGCCGTATCCGCTCTACCACCGGCTGGTGATGTGGAATACCCCCGAGTAGACGCCCTGCCCCGCAGCCGTCAGTGGAGCTACGGTGCGCCGGCGTTTGCGCTGGCGCTTTTCGGCGTGCCGGTCTTCGTTCATCTGCCCAAGTTCTACGCCGATGTGGCCGGGGCTCCGCTCGGGGCCCTGGGCACAGCGATTCTGCTGACCCGCGTCTTCGACGGTGTCACCGACCCGGTCATCGGGGCCCTCAGCGACCGCGCCCGGACACGCTGGGGCCGTCGCCGTCCGTTCCTGGTCATCGGCGCCCTGCCCCTGGCGCTGAGTGTGATCGCGCTGTTCGCACCGCCATCGGGCGCGGCGGCCGCGCCGTGGTTCCTCGCCTGCATGACCCTCGCATTTCTGGCATGGACCGTCGTCCAGATTCCCTATCAGGCCCTCGGCACCGAACTCGCCGGTGGACACCACGGCCGCACCACGCTCTTCGCCATCCGCGATGGACTGTGGATGCTGGGCACACTCGTGGCGGCCGCGGCACCCGCGCTCGTGCGGGCAGTACGTGACGCGACCGGCGCACCGCCCAACGAGGCCGCGGTGTTCCGCACACTGGGCGTGGCCTATGCCGTGCTGCTGGCCTCGCTGCCGCTGTGGTGCGCCTGGCGCGTGCCCGAGCCCGCGGCGCCGGTTGCCAGACAACCGGGCCTCACCCTCGACGGGCTGGCCGGTGTCTGGCGCGGTAACCGTCCCTACCGGCTGCTGCTGCTGGCCTACGCCGTCGCCTCGCTGGGCGGCGCACTCCCCGGCACGCTGCTCTTCTTCTACGTCGAACAGGTACTGCAGGCACCGGCCGCGACCGATGCGCTGCTCGGTCTCTATTTCGTGGCGGGGTTTGCCGGTCTGCCCGTCTGGACGTGGGCCTCGCGGCGGCTGGGCAAGCTGCGGGCGTTCCTCGGGGCTACCCTGCTCTCGGTGGGCGTATTTCTCGGCGCGCTGTGGCTCGGCCCCGGCGACGTCATGGCCTTTGCCGGCATCACCGTGCTGAGCGGACTCGGCTTCGGGGCCACGCTGCTGCTGCCCGCCTCGATGCTGGCCGACACGCTCGACTTCGAAGCGCTCCGCAGTGGTACCCGGCGCGAAGGACTCCTGCTGGGCGTCTGGGGCATCGTCATGAAGGCCTCAGCCGCTATCGGGGCAGGCGTGGCCCTGCCTCTGCTGGGCTGGTGGGGCTATGTCAGTGGCGCGGGCTCGCAGACACCCGAGGCCGTGCAGGCCATCAGGCTGCTGTATTGCGCCGTGCCGTGCGCATGTTATGCCGTCGCCCTCGCCATCTCGGCGCGCTATCCGATCGACGCGCACGAGCACGCACGCATCCTGCGCGAGCTCGAGGCGCGGTCCGCCCGCGTCTAGCGGGCGGCCAGCCGTCGCTACTCGGTCACGCCCAGCGGCGGTGCCCGGTGGCCTTCGGCTTCGGCATAGATGCGCGCTGGCACCGGCTGGATGTGCCAAGCCATCCCGAGCCAGTTCATCAGCACGATCACGTAGTAGGTGACGTCGAATTCCCACCAGTAGAAGCCATTGCGCGCGGCGCGCTGATAGCGGTGGTGGTTGTTGTGCCAGCCCTCGCCCACGGCAAAGAACGCCGTCAGCGCGTTGTTGGTCGAGTCGTCTCGCGTGTGGAAACGTCGTGAGCCCCACAGGTGATTCACCGTGTTGATGGCAAAGGTCGCATGCGCCAGCGTGGTGGTCGGCAGCACGAAGCCCCAGACCAGCCACGATAGACCGCCGGCCAGATACAGCCCCACGGCCAGCGCCAGGGGAGGCGCCCAGTAATACTCATCGAGCAGTCGCAGTTCTGGGGCGTGGCCGAAGTCGCGCATGACGGGATTCGATCCCGGCACCTGCTTCCACCGTGCATCATGCAGGAACCAGCCCACATGCGCATGATAAAACCCGCTCAGTTTTGGACTATGCGGGTCGCCTTCGTGGTCGGCGTATTTGTGATGATCGATGTGATTGCCGGCCCACCAGAGTGGCCCCTTCTGCATGGCCGCCGTGCCGACCAGCGCCCAGAAGAACCGCGCGCCGCGCGACATCTCGAAGGCGCGGTGAGCAAAGTACCGGTGGAATGAGAGGGTGAGGCCGACGGCCCGCACGAAGTGCGACGTCGCCCACAGCCCAACGAGGGGCCACGAGAACGGGACGACGAGCACCAGCACCGAGGCGGCCTGCACGCCCCAGAACACCATGGTGGAGACAGCATTCACCACGGCGAGGCTAGCCTTCTTCTTCGAATTCCTCTTCCCCGACGATGCCGAAACGGGTGGAGGGGCGCAGGGCTTCGCGGTAGTCGTACAGCGCGAGCCCTGAGACATGACGGGGATTGGTGCACCCGGGGGCCTTCACCTCGAGGACGACGGTGACGGGGCTGGCCTCATCGGTACCATCGCGAAACGAAAGAGCGCACCCGCACGACAGGTGCGCCTTGGTGAAGCCTTTAAGCATGATCCGCCCAGGATCTTACTACAGCAGCTTCTGAATCTCCCGCTCGAACGTCTCTTTGGGCGCGATGCCCATGTGGCGCTTGCAGACCTTGCCGTCCTTCGAGATGAGGAACGAGGCCGGAATGCCCCAGATGGGTCCGTAGGCATCCTGCACATCTTCGCGGCCCAGCCCCAGCAGGACGGGATAATTCATCTTGTATTCCTCGATGAAGGGACGCGCCTTCTCGGCGGTGTCATCGACGGAGTAACCGACCACGATGAGGTCGTTCTTGTACTTGTTCTGCAGTTCGACGAAGCCGGGAATTTCGGCCTTGCACGGCCCGCACCAGGTGGCCCAGAAGTTGAGCAGAACAACCTTACCCTTGTAGGTGCTGAGCGGCACGTCCTTGCCGTCCATGTCCTTGATGTTGAAATCGAGACGGGCCGGCACCGCATCGGCATCGCAGGCCGGGGCGTTGGGGTCGTCGGTGGCCTCGCCGTGCGAGGCGGCCGGCGCGGGGGCGTCCGCCGGGGGCATCGCCGCAGGGGGCGCGCCGCCGTCGGCCACGGGCGCGTCCGCATGCTCGTCGGCCTGCCAGATGAACGGAATGCTGATGGCCAGCAGCGCCAGCACCGTAGCGATCAGGGCCACCGTGGTCATCGTCGACGATGACTTTGGGGCGGGAGACTGCGCGGGCGGCGAGGAGGTATCCATCTCGCTATCTTGCCTCAAGTTGCAGGTGGCGGGCCATTGAGTCGAGCGTCGCGCGCGACCCGGCGGGCCCAACCAGCATGTGCGTGCGTCCGTTCTGGTGCCACGACACTGTATCTGACGCCAGAATCGAGACCGAAGCGACGGCATGGTCGGTGTCGGGCATCACGAAGAGTGACACCGGCGTCTCGCCGACGCGATAGAGCAGGTGGGCCGCCATGCCCTCGCTGTAGAGGCACTCGCGCACGGCCACGAGGTGGCCGTCGTCGACGCCGCCCGTAGCAGACACCGGCACCGACCAACCATGCTGCTTGCGCATCGTGGCCTCGGCGTCTGCCGCGGAAATGGGGGTGGCGTGCACATCGCCATCGATGAGGAAGCACTTCACGTGGTCGAGCGCCAACTGCGCCGCCAACACCACAGACGACTGCCCGGTCACCATCGGCAGCACCCCGACCGTGATGACCAGCATCAGCGCGGCGGCAGCCGCGAGCGGCGACAGCCGCAGGCCCCAGCCCGTGGCCATCGACGCTCCCGCTTCGGCATGGGCCTCGCCGGCCAGTTTGGCCGCGATGCGCGTTCTGACACCGGGCGGGGCCGTGATCTGCAAGGCCCGGCGATGAGTCACCAGCCGTTTGCGAACGGCGCGCTGGGCCGCCACGGCCGCCTCGCAGGCCGGGCATCCGGCCAGATGGCGATGCAGTGCCGGGTCGACGACCGCGCCATCGCCGTGTTCGGCTTCCAGCGCCAGCAGCTCGTCAAAACGGTCGCACTCAGTGTTTATACGCATACGATTCCGCGTCCTTATGACGCCAAAATCATGACGGGGTTGCACGCCGCGCCGCCAGCACCCCGGCGTGCAGCTGCCGACGGCCCCGCGCCAGCCTCGACATCACCGTCCCCATCGGCACCGACAGGACGGTCGCAATATCCTGATAGCTCAAGTCGTCCACGTCCCGCAACCAGACCACCTCACGGAAGGCCTCGGGCAGCCCGTCGAGGGCCACCCGCAGGTCGTCGCTCATGGCCTCTCGCAGCAGCAGGTCTTCCGGAGTGGGGGCCGGAAGCCCGCCTGTGTCGCCCCGCTCGGCGGCAATCTCCACCACCTCGGAATCGGCCTCGACCCTCGATCGGCTCTGATCACGCCGCCGGTTGCGCCATGTGTTGTGCAGGATGGTGTAGAGCCACGCCCGAAGGTTGGTGCCGGCCGTGAACCGCGCCCTCGCCCGAAAGGCCTTCAGATAGGTGTCCTGCACCAGGTCCTGAGCGTCCTCGGGCCGACGGGTCAGCCGCAGGGCGGTGCCGTACAGGGCGTCGAGGTGGTCGAGCGCATCGGCCGTGAAACTGTCAGCATCCGGAGGAGGCGGAGACGACCGCCAGCGACCAAACGGCATGGGAGAGGAAAGAAGCGTCAGCGCCCTGTCGCGCGTCTCAAGTATAGGACATCGCCCCGCGGATCGGATCTTGCTGCTGTTGTGCTATTCAGGGACCGTTTCATGGCTCCCGATGGTCCTCACTGTAAGATGCACACAGGAGAAACAGCGATGCGGCTCATCAGCCTGACCCTGCTGGCGATTCTGACGGCGGCCTCGTCTGCCCAGGCGCAGATGGGGATGGTTCCCTACTACGGGAAGAATGCCATCCGGTACGACCGGTTCGAGTGGCACATCTACCAGACGGACCACTTCGAGCTCTACTATTACCCCGAGGTCGAGCCGCACGTCGAGCGCATCGCCGGCTATGCCGAAAGCGCCTATCAGCACGTCAGTTCCGAGCTCAAGCACGACCTGGCCTTCAAGGTCCCGCTCATTCTCTTCTCCACCAGCGCCGAGTTCTGGCAGCAGAACGTCATCCCCGGAGCCGCACAGGAAGGGGTCGGGGCCTTCGCCGAACCCAGCCGCAGCCGCATCCTGATGCCGATCGACGAGCCCTCCGACCTGCTCTATCGGCTCGTCACGCACGAACTCACCCACATCTTCCAGTTCGACATCATTCCCACCGGTCTCATCCGGCGGAACATGCCCCTGTGGGTCATGGAAGGCATGTCCGACTACATGACCGGATACTGGCGTCCGCTCGACCTCATGACCGTCCGCGACGCCGCCGTGTCGGACATCGTCCCGAAGATGAGCGAGATGCAGGACTACGGCGGCTTCAGCAACCCCCGCCTCATCTACAACCTGGGCCACGCCGCTTTCGAGTTCATGGAATCGCGCTGGGGCAAGGAAGGCGTCCGGGCCTATGTCTTCGCCCTGCGCCGCAGCGTCATCGGGGGCAGCGACGATGCCTACTCGGAAGCGTTCCAGCTGGACGCGACCGAATTCGACCAGCAGTTCGACCGCTACATGAAGGAGCGGTTCAAGCCGTTCCGCGACAAGGAACGCCCCGTCGATTACGGTCGCGACCTGGCGCCCGATCCGCGGAAGACCTTCTACTCGAATGTGCTGTCGATCGAACCCTCACCCTCGGGCGATCTCATCGCCGCCATGACCGGCAACGGTGCCGATCGCGAACTCGACATCGTGCTGCTCTCCTCGAAAGACGGCGCGGTGGTGCGCAACCTGACCCGCGGATTCGACCAGTCGATGGGCTTCGAGTACCTGGCCACCCCCGGCGGCCGATGGAATTCGGTCCCCTGGATGACCTGGTCGCCGCAGGGCGATCGCCTCGCCTACTTCGTGCGCACCGAGAAGGACCGGTCGCTGATTGTTCAGGACGTCGTCACGCGCAAGGTCGTGGTGCGCATTCCGCTGAAGCTCGACGCGCCCGAATCACCCGACTTCTCGCCCGACGGGACGAAGATTGCGTTTTCCGCCATGGAAGGCTCCGACGCGAACATCTACCTCGTCGACCTCGAGTCACGGGAGGTGAAGCCGCTCGGCAAAGACCCGCTGCCGCACTATGCTCCCACCTGGTCGCCTGACGGTAAGCACATCGTCTATCTCGTGCGGATCAGCGGCAACGACAAACTCTTTCGGATGAATGCCGACGGTTCAAACCCGCAGCAGATCACCTTCGGCACCCATGACGAGGGCGGGGCGCAGTACTGGGACAGCAACACCCTGATCTTCTCGTCGACCGCCGTGAACCCGGCCGATGCCATCGACCCCGAAGTGGCACGCAACGGACAGATCTTCAACCTGTGGACGCTGAACCTCACCACCAACGAGCTCAAGCAGTACACCGACACGCTGGCCGGCAACCTGTCGCCGGTCATCCTCAAGGACGGGACAAATCAGCGCGTCGCCTTCGTCACCTACCTCAAGGGTGACTATGGCCTGCACGTTATTGACCTCAAGAACGAAATCACGACGGTCCCGTCGGAAGACTTCGGTGCCCCTGGCCCCGTCGTCGACTTCCAGGCGCCGCTCACGCACAGCTTCGTGCAGGACAATGCCAAGCGGAAAGGCCGCTTCGAGAAGATGTTCCTCGAGGGCCGCCCTCCCGTCGGCGTCGGCATCACCAGCGGCGGTGACGTGTTCGGCGGCACGCAGATCGCCTTCACCGATGTGCTGGGCGACCAGCAGTTCACCCTGTTTGCCTCGTCCATCGCCCAGTACCGAACCATTCAGGGCATGTGGATCAATCTCGAGCGCCGGCTCAATCTGGCGGCACAGGGTTACTCGCAGACCCAGTTCTTTTTCGGGCAGCTGCAGAACGTCTTCTTCGACCCGATGCTCAGCGGCATCATCGATCGCGACCTGGCAGTCGCCACCCGCACCACGAACGGCGGCACGGCGTATGCCATCTATCCGTTCAACCGCTACCGGCGCATCGAGCTGTACGGGGGGGTGAACTACTTCAACGAGCGATTTGCCGATCCTGGACTGCAGGAATACTCCCAGCAGTACCAGGTGGACCAGTTCGGCCGCCAGCTGTTCAACAACGGCTTCATGATTCCCATTGGAGCGGCGTTTATTCAGGAGACTACGATTTTCCGCGAGTTCGGCCCCCTGACCGGCAGCACGATGCGTGTGGCGTATGAAATTGCGCCCAAGATCGGCAACACGCTGACACGTCAGACGGTCGATGTCGACGTGCGCAAGTACTTCCGTCTGGCAGGCACAGCGCTGCTCGCCGTGCGCGGCCGTGGCTTCACCAGCTGGGGCAACAACCCCGGCTTCACCTTCTTCGGCGGCAACAACGAACTGCGCGGCTACAACTTCCTCGAGTTCTCGGGGCAGGACGCCTTCTTCGTGAACGCCGAGCTGCGCCTGCCGCTCATCAACGCCATGGCCACCCCCATCGGAATTCTGGGAGGCGTGCGTGCCACGCTCTTTGCCAACCTCGGTGCGGCGCGGTGGCGCACCGCCAATCAGCCCTTCCGGGTCTTCACCCGCGACACCACGATTGAATCCCCGGTGCTCGGCTACAACAATCTCGGCCAGCCGATCTACGGCCCGGCGGTGCCCGTGTCAGGGTTCCGCCTCCGAGACGGCCGCGGGTCGTACGGGTTCGGCCTGATGAGCTTCGCACTCGGCTTCCCGGTGCACTTCGACTGGACGTTCCGCACGCTGATGAATCCCCTGTGGGAAGACGTCGCCTACGCCGCCATCGGAGGCAGCCGAGAGTTCCGCCGCTCACGCTTCCAGTTGTGGGTCGGGTTCGACTTCTAGTTGCGCCGGTCGCGGTTTGCGGGCTGACCGCACGCCGCGACGGGCCGCGCGCAGGGCATCCCGTGCGACAGGCTGCCCGTCGGAGGCAGCGGTCAGGGGTTGGCCGTCGCTCGGGAACCGGTACCGCGCGTCATGCGCAGTTCGCTTCGCTCAAGGTCCATGGCCACGCGGTAGGGGCTCAGGAAGCGATGCCCGACGATGCCACCGACCTCAAACCCCAGCAGCACGCTCGGCGCACGCAGGTTGAGCACAACCACCGCAAAGTTTTGATAGTCAATCGCGTCGGCGAACTGCAGCCGCTGTCCCGGAAGCAGAAACGCGTCGCGGTCCCAGCCGGAGGTGCCGTACACCCGCAGGCCGATGCGCCTGGAGGGTTGAGCCTTGATGGCCTCGGCCGTTGCGGTGGAAATCGAAATGACCTCTCCACCAGTGTCGACGACAAAATATGTCGGATGCCTGTCATTCACGAGCCCGCGCACCATCGACAGCCGATGGTGCCGCATCGGCATCCGGATCTCGGCGGCTTCCTCCGGCAGGCGCCGGCCCATCGTCAACTTCCGCGTGCGGTAGTCGATGATCATCGACAGGCCCAGCGCCATCGGCGAGAAACTCTCGGTCTCGCGCTTTGGCAGCCCGCGCAGCGTCGGAGCCTTGATCATGACGGGCACGTTGGTCAGCTTGAGCGTCCCGATTTCAAATGAATCGAGGCGTCCGAGCTGCAGCCCGCGCAGACCTACCTCGCCGACGCCGGCGCTGAGGGTGTAGGTGATCGGACGCACGCCCGACGAGGACGCCGTGCGACGGGACACCGTGGTCTGCTCCGACCCGGTGTCGAGCACGAAATCCTGCGCACGCCCGCCGTTCACCCGGGCACTGACTAGCACCTTGTCGTCAACCAGTTTGAAATCAACCGTGTGCAACTGGTCGGCCAGGCGGTCGTCGAGGGCCAGCGGCTCACGTTCGCCGAACGAGCGCAGGAACCGCACCTGGGCTCGTGACCATGCCGCCTTCTCGCTGCGATCCTTGTTGGGCAACAGGTTGATGTAGTTGGTGTAGGCCGCGGCGGCCTGCTCGTAGCGGCGCATCCGCTCGAAGATGCTGCCCACGGTGTGATGCATTTCGGCGTCGCGCGGATTGGCCTTGAGCGCGGCCTGCGCCGTATTCATGGCCGTATCGAGGTCGTTGTGTGACGCCTGGGCCCGGGCCAGCCCATGCAGGGCGCGCGACAGGCCGGGCTGCAGGGCCAGCGCCTCGCGGTACTCGGCCTCGGCCTCGTCGAACAGGCCGGCCGCCCACAGCGCATCGGCGTGCACCGTCATCACGTCGGGGTTGCGCGGGGCCGCCTGCTTCAGCGATGCCGCTTCTCGCTGGGCTTCCAGGAACTCGCCGATGCGGAGGGCCGAGATAACCAGGCCCACCCGCGCGGGAATCGACACCAAGGCATCGGTGGAACGGGCGGCGCGGCGATACGCGTCGAGGGCCTCGGCGTAGCGCGTGTCGTCAAACAGCAGGTTCGCCAGCTGCAGTTGTACCGCACCCTCGGTGAGGGGCTGACGGCCCAGCACCACAGACGACAGCGCCAGCGTCACCAGCAGCAGCGTGATCGGCAGTCGGGAACGGAGTTGCATGGCACCCCCTGTGACGCGCAGCCGGCTCCCGGAGATGCACCCCGGGAACCCATGTGTGCCGGAAAGCTACTTCCGGAAGTGATCGGCGTTCACGTCGATGTAGTTTTTCCACTTGTCGGGGACTTCGTCGAGTGCATAGATGGCCTCAACCGGGCACGCCGGCACGCAGGCCCCGCAGTCGATGCATTCGTCGGGGTGAATATACAACTGGGTTGCGCCCTCAAAATCTCCCTCGTCCTTGCGCGGGTGGATGCAGTCGACCGGACACACATCGACACAGGCGGTGTCCTTGGTCCCGATGCAGGGTTCGCAAATGATATACGCCACGAATCACTCCTCCTGGAACACTCCTGGGAAAGACGCGCCGGGAGCGCCTCAGGGTGCCTGATGCGGGGCACAATGCCGCCCCCACACCCGCTGATCATCCCTACCGGCCATCAAACCTGTCAAGGACGGCCAAAGTATACTGGGCACATCATGGTGGAAGCGCCGCTGCAGTTCATCACGCCTCGCGAACCGAAGCCGGAGTGGCTCAAGGTCAGGGCCCCGGGGTCTGAGAACTACCTGCGCCTGCGCAGCATCATGCGCGACCTCAAGCTCAACACGGTCTGCGAGGACGCCCGCTGCCCCAACATCGGCGAGTGCTGGCACCACGGCACGGCCACCTTCATGATTCTGGGCGACATCTGCACCCGCGCCTGCGCCTACTGCGCCGTGGCGCACGGCAAGCCGCAAGCGCTCGACATCCGCGAACCCGAACGCGTGGCCGAGGCCGTTGAGAAGATGGGCCTCACCTACGCCGTCATCACCTCAGTCGACCGTGACGATCTCAAGGACGGTGGGTCCGGCATCTTTGCCGACACCATCCGCGCCATCCGCCGGCGCATGCCCGACACCCGCGTCGAAGTGCTGATCCCCGACTTCAAGGGCGAGGAAGCACCACTGCAGACCGTGCTGGATGCACAACCCGACGTGCTGAACCACAACACCGAAACCGTGCCTCGGCTCTACCGCATGGCGCGCTCGGGCGGGAAGTATTCGCGCACGCTCGAACTGCTCGATCGCTCACGCACCTATGCCCCGGCCATCCCCACCAAAACCGGGTTGATGGTGGGTCTGGGCGAAGAGCGCCACGAACTGCTCGAGGTGTTCGCCGACCTGCGTCGCGTTGGCGTGTCGATTCTCACGATCGGTCAGTACCTGCGGCCGTCCGCCGACCACGCGGTGATGACGCGCTACTACCATCCCGATGAGTTTGCCGATCTGAAGCGGGAAGCGCTGTCGATGGGATTTGTGCACGTGGAAGCCGGACCGCTAGTCCGCAGTTCCTATCACGCACACAAACAGGCCGACGCGTACGAGACCCACGCCGCCGCTCGGGTCTGAGCCGACCCGAACGACGACATGGCTGATCGCGAGCCGTGAGAACGCGCGGGGCCTAGCCTAGCGCTTTTTCGGCTTGTAGACGTGGGTCGCCTGGCCGAAGAACTGCTCGGCGGCTTCCATCACGGTTTCACCAAGTGTCGGGTGCGGATGAATCGTCAGCTTGACGTCTGACGCCGTGGCGCCCATTTCAATCGCCAGCACCCCTTCCGAAATCAGCTCGCCGGCACCAGACCCGACGATGCCTACGCCCAAGATGCGCTCGGTCTTGGGATCGATGATGAGCTTGGTCATGCCGTCGACGCGGTCGATGGCAATCGCACGGCCCGACGCCCCCCACGGGAACCGCGCCACCTCGACGGTGAGTCCCTGTCGCTCGGCATCGGCCTCGGTGAGACCCGCCCATGCGATTTCCGGGTCGGTGAACACCACCGCCGGAATCGCGGCCGGTTCGAACATCGCCTTGTGACCGGCAATCGCCTCGATGGCCACGCGTGCCTCGTGCGACGCCTTGTGGGCCAGCATCGGCTCACCCGCCACGTCGCCAATGGCAAACACGGTCGGCTCGCCCGTGCGTCGCTGGCCGTCGGTGTCGACAAAGCCCTTCGCATTCACCGTGACGCGCGTGGACGACAGGCCGTCGATACTCGCATTCGGCTGGCGACCGATCGAGACGAGCACATAATCGAACGTCTGCTGCGCCGGGGCGCCTTCGCCCTCGAACGACACCGAGACGCCCGTTGCGCCCTTCTTGCCCTTCACCTCGGACATGCCGGTGACGCGGGTCGAGAGGTAGATCTTCTCGAACACCTTCTCGGCGCGCTGGTTGAGCACACGCACCAGATCGCGGTCGGCCCCGGGCAGCAGCCCCGGTGTCATCTCGACGACCGACACCTTCGTGCCGAGGGCCGCGTACACCGACCCCAGTTCCAGCCCGATGTATCCGCCGCCGATGACGAGCATCGTCTTCGGAATTTCCGGCAGGTCGAGCGCGCCCGTGGAATCGAGCACGCGGGTCGAGTCGATCGACAGCGACGAAATGCGTGTCGGATGCGAGCCGGTCGCCAGCACGATGTAGTCGACCGTCACCACTTCTTCGCCGCCTGCCACCTTCTTCACCAGCAGGCTGGTCGGCGAAGTGATCGACGCCCGCCCCTGGAGGAAGTGGACCTTGCGGAGCTTGGCGACCTGCCCGGTTCCGCTCGTCAGCTTCTCGACGACGCGGTCCTTGTAGGCGCGCAGCTTATCGACATCGACCGCCGGCGCGCTGAAGCTGACGCCCCAGTGCGACGCGTGCTGCGCCTCGTCAATCACCTTGGCGACATGCAGCAGCGCCTTCGATGGAATGCAGCCCTTGTAGAGGCAGACGCCTCCCGGGTTGGGCTCTTCGCCGATGAGCGTGACGTCCATGCCGAGATCGGCCGCGTAGAACGCAGCCGCGTAACCACCGGGGCCTGAGCCCACCACTGCAATACGGGTTGCCATGGCCGGTTATCCTCGCAGCGCCAGGGCAAACGGCTCTTCGAGGGCGTCTGCCACCCATCGCAGAAACCGCATGGCATCGGCGCCGTCAATCAGCCGGTGGTCGTAGCTGAGCGACAGCGGCAGCATCTGCCGGGGCTCGAACGTCGACCCGTTCCACTTGGGTTCGTAGACACCGCGCGAGATGCCCAGGATCGCCACCTCGGGCCAGTTCACAATCGGCGTGAACCCGGTGCCACCGATGCCGCCCAGATTGGTAATCGACATCGAGCCGCCCGACATTTCATCGAGCGTCAGCTTCCGGGCCTTGGCCTTGTCGGCCATCTGGCTGATTTCGACGGACAGCTGGCCGAGGTTCTTCTGGTCGGCGTGGCGGATGACCGGTACCAGCAGCCCGAAGTCGGTATCGACGGCGATGCCGATGTTCACAAACTTCTTGTAGACGATCGATTCGTTCGCCGGGTCGACCGATGCATTGAACTGCGGGAACTTCCGCAAGGCCATGGCCAGCACCTTGACGGTGACCGCGGTCACCGTGAGGTTGCCGCCGAGCTTCTCCACTTCCGAACGGTACTTCTGCCGCACCTTCTCGAGGTCGGTGATATCCGCCTTGTCGAACTGGGTGACGTGGGGAATGGTGTTCCACGCATGCGTGAGGTGCTCGGCCGTCTTCCGGCGCACACCACTCATCGGCTTGCGCTCGACTTCTCCGAACTTCGAAAAATCGGGCAGGGCCCGCTGCTGCACCGCCACACCAGACGCCGCCACGGCACCACCGGTGCCCGAGAGCGCCGCCTTCGCAAACGCCTTCACATCGTCGAGCGAGATGCGCCGGCCGGGACCCGTCCCAGGCACGCGCGTGATATCGACGCCGATTTCCCGCGCCAGACGACGCACCGAGGGCGCGGCCGGTCCAGAGGGATAGGCGGCAGACGGCATGGGCGCCGCAGGAGCGGCGACCGCTGCCGCCATCGGGGGCGGCGGGGGAGCGGCCTCAGCCACCGGAGACGGCGCGGCCACAGGCGCCGGCCGGGGGGGCGGTGTGGGTGCAGGGGCCGCCGCGGGAGGCGTGGGGGCGGCCGCCGGGGAATCGACCTGCGGCGGAGCGCCGGCGACGCCCTGGTCCACGACCAGCACCACCTGCCCCGGCTTGACCTTGTCGCCAGCCTTGGTGCGGATGTCCTTCACCACACCGGCGACCGAGGAGGGCACCTCGATGGTTGCCTTGTCGGTTTCCAGTTCCAGCACCGGCTGGTCCACCTTGAGCGTGTCGCCCACCTTGACCAGCACCTTGAGGACGTCGCCCTGCGCAACGCCATCACCCAGATTCGGAAGAATGAAATCGGCCACGTGTCGACGCCCCTTAGCTGACCGCCGGATTCGGCTTGTCGGGATTGATGCCGAGGTCTGTAATGGCCTTGGCCACCACGGCCGGTTCAATCTGCTTCTCCTGCATCAGCGCATACAGCGTCGACAGGACGATGAACCGGGCATCGACCTCGAAGAAGTCACGCAGTGCGGCGCGCGAATCGCTGCGGCCGAACCCGTCGGTCCCGAGCGAGTGCAGCTTCTTCGGCATCCACTGGTCAATCGACTGCGGCAGCACCTTGAGATAGTCGGACGCCGCCACGAAGACGCCCGGGACGTCCTTGGTGACCTGCGACACATACGGCACCTTCGGCTTGTCGGCCGGGTGCAGCCGGTTCCAGCGCTCGGCAGCGTTGCCGTCGCGGTAGAGATTGACGTAGCTCGTCACGCTCCACACATCGGCGCCCACCTTGTACTGCTCTTCCAGCATCTGCTGCGCCTTGAGGGCTTCGGTCAGGATCGTGCCGCTGCCGAACAGCTGCGCCCGCAGCTTCGCCTTCGGCAACCCCGTCGGCTTGCAGACATAGAGCCCCTTGAGGATGCCCTCGCGCGCATCTTTCGGCATCGGCGGGTGCTCGTACTGCTCGTTCATCACCGTGAGGTAGTAGAAGATGTCCTCGCGGTCGGCATACATCCGCTTGATGCCGTCTTCGATGATCACGGCCAGTTCATAGGCGAACGCCGGGTCGTAGGACTGGCAATTGGGCACCGGCAGCGCCAGCACATGGCTCTGTCCGTCTTCGTGCTGCAGACCCTCGCCGTTCAGCGTGGTGCGGCCCGACGTGCCTCCGAGCAGGAAGCCCTTCATGCGCATGTCGGCGCCGGCCCAGACCAGGTCGCCGATGCGCTGGAAGCCGAACATCGAGTAGTAGATGAAAAACGGAATCGTCGGAATGCCGTGCGTGGCATAGGCCGTGCCCGCTGCGATGAATGATGATACCGACCCGGCTTCGTTGATGCCTTCCTCGAGAATCTGTCCGTCCGAGGCTTCCTTGTAGTAGAGCAGCGTGTCGCGGTCGACCGGCTCGTACTTCTGCCCCTCGTGCGCGTAGATGCCCACCTGACGGAACAGCGCCTCCATCCCGAACGTGCGCGCTTCATCCGGCACGATGGGCACCACCAGCTTGCCGATGTGCTCGTCGCGCAGCAGCTTCGACAGCAGACGCACAAACACCATCGTCGTCGAGGCCTTGCGGTTCTCGGTACCGGTGTGGAACTCGTCGAAGGTGTCGCCGAACTCGAGGCGCAGCGGCGCTTCCTGCCGACGGCGCTTGGGCACCGGCCCGTGCAGCGCCTTCCGGCGCTCTGCCAGATACCGCATCTCCGGCGAGTCGTCTGACGGCCGGTAGAACGGCATCTTGGCGACCTCCTCGTCGGAAATCGGAATGCCGAAGCGCGTGCGGAACGTCTTCACCTCGTCTTCGTTCAGCTTCTTCTGCTGGTGGGTGATGTTCTTGCCCTCACCCGATTCACCCATGCCGTAACCCTTGATCGTGCGGGCCAGCACCACGCTCGGCATCCCGTTCGGCGAGTGCGTCGCCCGACGGAAGGCATTGAAGACCTTGCCCGGGTCGTGCCCACCCAGCGTCAGCCGCTTGAGCTGCTCGTCCGACAGGTGCTCGACCATTTTCAGCAGGCGCGGGTCGGTGCCCCAGAAGTGCTTGCGCACGTAGTCGCCCGATTCGACGGCCATCTTCTGATACTCGCCGTCGACCACCTCGCCCATCCGCTTGACCAGCAGGCCATCGGTGTCCTTCTCGAGCAGCGCATCCCACTCGGGACCCCAGATGCACTTGATGACATTCCAGCCGGCGCCGCGGAATACGGCTTCCAGTTCCTGGATGATCTGGCCGTTGCCGCGCACCGGACCGTCGAGGCGCTGCAGGTTGCAGTTGATGACGAAGACCAGGTTGTCGAGCTTCTCGCGCGACGCCAGCGTGATGGCCCCGAGCGACTCGGGCTCGTCGGTTTCCCCGTCGCCGAGGAAGGCCCATACCTTGGCATCGGTCTTCGGCTTGAGGCCGCGGTCTTCGAGGTAGCGGTTGAAGCGGGCCTGGTAGATGGCCATGATGGGCCCGAGGCCCATCGAGACCGTAGGGAATTCCCAGAAATCGGGCATCAGCCAGGGATGGGGATACGACGACAGCCCGCCCCCGGGCTTCAACTCGCGGCGGAAGTTCTCGAGGTGCTGCGTGGTCAGGCGCCCTTCAAGGAACGCGCGGGAATACATCCCGGGTGACCCGTGGCCCTGGAAGAACACCACATCCCCTTCGTTCCCGTTCTCGCGGCCCCGGAAAAAGTGGTTGTAGCCCACCTCATACAGCGTGGCCGACGAGGCGAAGGTTGAAATGTGCCCGCCGATCCCGTCTTCCACCTTGTTGGCGCGCACGACCATGGCCATCGCATTCCAGCGGACCAGGCTCTTGATGCGGCGCTCGATTTCGCGGCTGCCCGGATAGGGCACTTCCTCGGACGGGTGAATCGAGTTGATGTACGGGGTATTCGCGGAAAACGGCAGCTTGACGCCGGCGCGCTGGGCCTGGATGCCGAGGTCTCTCAGCAGGCGGCCCACACGGGCCGACCCTCCATGGCGGAGCACATCATCGAGTGAATCGAGCCACTCACGCGTTTCCAGCGCTTCGAGCTGCGACATTTCCGAACCGTCGGGATTCTTCATACCGTGTAAAACCTTCCCTGCTTGTCCCTAATACAAGACCTCCAATTGTAGTCGCGTACGGCCCGAACTGTGCCACTAGGATGCCGGTCCACCGATGCGCGACGGTTAGCGGACGGACGGGGGGCGCCGGCGTGAAGCCGGCACCGCGCCCAGGGCCACCCAGGCGTCGCGCAGCCCCACCAGCAGGTCAGGCCGGTCGGTCACCAGCCCGTCCACGCCCCAGTCGAGGAGGGTCTGGGCCTCGGTCGGGTCATCCACGACCCAGCACTGCAGCCACTGACCGCTGCGGTGAGCCTGCGCGACAAACGCCGGGGTCACCACCCGCAGGCGTCCCCGTCGCAGCGGCACCTGATAGGCCGCAAAGGGCAGGTGACGGCGGAACGGCCACCGCACCCACGACCGCCGCCAGGTGGCGGCGGCCTCGTCCCGGGAGGCACTGGTCGTCAGTTCGGGGGCCCGCTGCCGGACCACGTCGAGCGGCCGCTGGTGAAAGGCGCCGATGCAGACCTGGCCGGTCAATCCGGCCTGCCGCACCAGATACACCACCGCCTCGGAGAGGGCCGGTGTGCCGAACTTCATTTCGATGATGAGGCGCGAGTCGCGGCAGAGAGCCAGGATCTCAGCCAGCGTCGGGACCCCGTGGCCCTGCCCCCTGAACGGATACCCGTGCGCGGCATCGAACTGCCAGGCCGCATCGAGGCCTGCCAGATCAGCTGCCGTCAGGGCGACGACCGGCCCGCGGCCATTGGTCGTGCGGTCGAGGGTTGGATCATGAATGACGACCGGGATGCCGTCACGCGACAGGTGGACATCGATTTCGACGCCATCGGCCCCGAGCGACAGGCCGTGCGTCACCGCCAGCGTCGTGTTTTCGGGACGGAGCGCCGCGCCGCCGCGATGTGCAAACACCAGCGGCTGCGGCCCATCGAAGACCGCCGCAGGTGCAGGCGAAATCGGACGCACCCAGTCATAATAGCGAAGAGACAATTCCGCCATGGCCACGCGCGACGCGATCATTCCCATCTTTCCGCTGCCGTCGGTCGTGCTGTTCCCGAACGTCTTCCTGCCCCTGCACATCTTCGAGCCCCGCTACCGCCAGATGGTCACCGACGCCCTGTCGAGTGACCGCCTCATCGGCATGACCCTGCTGCGCGGCACCGATGCCCCCGGGCACCCCGACCGCCCGCCGGTGTTCCAGACCGGGTGCGTGGGGGTCATTTCGCATGTCGAGCGATTAGCCGATGGCCGCTTCAACCTCGTGCTGCGAGGGACGCACAAGTTCCGCGTCATCCGCGAGCTGACGTCGAACGCGCAGCTGCTGTATCGGACGGTCGAGATGGAGGCCCTCGAAGAGGTGGTGCCCGAGGCCGAGCACGAGGCGCTGGCGCAGGCACGCACCGAGCTGGAACAGCGGCTCGAGCCGCTGTTTGCGCGGGCCCGGACCGAAGCGATGCTGCCCCACACCATGCCCGATGTCGATGTGGTGAATGCGCTCGCGCAGTATCTCGACTTCGAGCCGCTCGAGCGCCAGGCCCTCCTCGAACAGCCGGGGCCGCTGGCGCGGTGCCGCGCCCTCATCGACCTGCTCGACCTGCGTGCCGTGTTCGACCAGCAGCCGGGGCTCACCGACTTCCGCACCCGCCACTAGTGCGACATGGCGTAGACGGCCACATTCATCCCGAGGGCGTAGCCTTTCGGGGAGAAGAGCCGGAAGTACTCGGCGTCTTCCCCTTCGCGTTCCCAGGAATCGGCAATATCGGTGTTGTGCGTCAGCAGCACCATGATTCGTCCCTGCGCGTCGCTGATTGCTGCGGCATGCGCCTGCTGCGACAGCCGTCCCAGTTCGGAGGTGTCGCCGCCGGTCTGCCGCCAGAACTGCCACGCCGGCACCTGCGGAATCTCGGGCACCTGGAACAGGGCACGGAACAGCGGATGATCGGCGGCCAGTTCGCGAATCGGATACGCCCCCGGGGGCAGCACCTTGGCTAGCTCCCGTGCGAAGTCGTCCCAGGCGTAGGGGCCCCAGTAATCGTCGGCCCACAGGAATCCGCCCTTCAGCAGATACGCGCGCAGCGCCTCGGCATCTTCGTCGGTGAATCCGGCCGTCCCCGGGTCCGACGCCATGACGAAGGGACAGAGCGACAGCCAGTCGTCGGTGGGCCGTACGACGAGGTGCGACGGGCCCGCGTCCGTGCGTGACACCGTCGCCCGCGTCATCTCCGACAGCCGCTGAGAGTAATTGATGTCCGCGAAGGGATAGTCGGTGCCCCAGCCCATGCCGCGCGGTTGCGACCGCACCGTGCGGTACATCAGCCGACAGAAGTGGAACCCTCCGTCCTGATCGGCGTCGGTCGGGAAGCGCGGCGGCACGCCGGCTTCCCCGCCGAAGCGGCCGAAGCCGCGGCCCCGCTGGGCCTCGGCCATCGACACCGACAAGGTCGCCACCACGAGCGCCAGCAGCAGGAGACGTGTCATTGCGGGGCCCTCGGGCGCGACAGCGACCGGAAATACTCCTCGACGAGCGTCCGGTATTCCGCCGGCACGGTGTCTCCGGGCGTGACCCGGGTCTGGCCCTCCGTGGCGGCCACCCGTTCGCGCAGGGTGTATTCAAACCGTTTCATCCGCTCGGCCACGAAGGTCTGCAGCCCGGTCAGGGCGTCGACGTCGCGGTAGTGGCGTTCGGCATCGAGCCCGCGCATGCGGCGCATGATCTCGTCGAGTTCGCGCGCATCGACGCCCTGCTCGCGCAGCTGTTCGCGCAGGGCACGGGCCTCGCCCATCCACTGCTGCACCTCCCCGCGGAACTGGCGGATGTCGTCACCGGTCCAGTAGTCCCCCGGCTCGCGCCACCAGTCGCCCCCGCCGTCGAGCGCGCCACCGCGGCTGCCACGGGCGCCCGACGCGGCGTCGCCGCGCCCATCCGACCCGTCCTGCCCCTGCGAGCCCTGCCCCTGCTGCCCGGCCTGACCCTGCTGGCCCTGCGCTCCGGCTCGGCCCTGGGCGCTGTCTCGGCTGGCCTGTCCGTTCCGCCCCGACGTACGGTCCTGGCCCGCCCGACCGCGATCATCCGCGCGGCCCCCGTCTGCGTTCCGTGCCGCATCGGCACCGTCGCGTGCGTCCCGCGCCTCACCCTCACGCGACCCACCACGGCCGTTTCTCGACAGGCGCTGCGCGCGCTCGTCGAGCTGGCGGCTCATCGAGTCGGCGCGGCGCGTGAGGTCGCGTGTGCGCTCGAGCGCATCCGGACCGCGCCCGGCCTGCTGCTGCTGTGCGGCATCGGACGCGGCCCCGATGCGTTCGCGCATCTCGTCGATGTTCACGCCAATCTGCGCTTCGAGATTGCGCATGAAGTCTTCGGGCGCGCCGCCCTGCGCCGCGCGCTTCGCATACCGAATCTTGTCGCGCACCTGGTTCTGCCTGAGACTGTTGGCCGCCTCGGCCAGTTCGCGCGACACGGCCCGGTCCTCGCGGGCCGTGTCGTTCGACAGCCGGTCGAGTTCCTGTTCGAGCCGCGCCACGCTCTGCTCGAGCGCATCCTTCCGCTGGCCAATCAGCTGGGCCCGGCCCAGCCGGTCGGCGCCGGCATTCGGCAGGTCGTTCACGTCCTCGGCAATCGCCGCCTGCTCAGCGGCAATCTCGTCCGCCTGGCGCTGCGCCTCGCGCAGGTCCCGTCCGTTGCGGTCCCCCTGCGCCCGCTCCAGCTGCCGCTGCGCCTCGCGCAGCCGCTGTGCAGCACTTGCCGCCTGTCCCCGTCCCGCCGCGCCCCCACTGGCTGCCTGCCGCATGGCCTGCGCCGCCTCACGCATCTGGCGGGCCGAGTCGGCCAGGTCTTCCCGCGACTGTTCGCGCGAGAGCCGCTCGAGTTGCCGCGCCGCCTCTTCTGCCTGATCGGCCAGGGCACGCTGCAGGTCGCCACCGCTGACGCGCGGGCCCTGCCCCGCGGCCATCCGGCGCTGGCGCTCGATTTCCTGTTCCTGGCGCTTCGCCAGATCCTTGAGGCGTTCGGCCAGTGCGTCCACCTTCGCGTCTCCCTGCTGCTGCATGGCCCGCTGGCTGGTCTCGTACTGGCTCGCCATCTTGTCGAGCTCCATCTTGAACAGATCTCCGAGGTCATCGGCCATCGAGCCGCTGTTGCCCCCGCCGCCGCCTCCACCGCTGTTCTGGCGGGTCTGCACCTGCAGCTCGAACTCCTCCTCGGCCTGCTGCAGCAGCTGCAGGGCCCGCTGTTCATGCGGCAGCGCCCGCTCGGCACTCTGCGCCTGCAGCTGCTGTTCGGCCTGCGCCATCGCCGCGGCGGCCTGCGGCAGCAGTTCCGCAATCTTCCCGAATGCCGGGTCACGCACGGCCAGCTGGCTGGTCATGCGCGTCACCAGCCCCTCGACCTGTTCGCGCACACGGCCCTGCGACAGTGTCAGCACGGTCAGGCCCTCGCGCGTCTTGACCGGTCCCAGCGTCGCCCGGTCGCGCTGCACATTGAAGGTGCCCGACACAATCTGGCGCTGCTGCTGCGACAGCCCGCCCACCTGATCCATGCCGCCGCCTCCGCCGCCACCCCCGCCGCCCATCGATGTGGCCGGCTTGAAGTCCTTGTCGAACGGCCGCACGCGCACGAAATACATGTCGCTGGTCGCCCGCTGCGGCCCGGCCTGCGCGTTGTTGTCGGTGGCCCGTGCGTAATAGGACACGACGTCGCCCGCCTTGACGCCGAGTTCCTCGAAATACCAGGTGTGCCCGACGGTGACCTCTGTGGTCGGACGCGCACCCCCGAACAGCCGCACCGACTGCTCGGCCCCGCCGTTCACCGCATACACCAGCTCCAGCTGCCGCACCGCGTAGTCATCGTCGGCCGACACGCGCACGGCAAATTCCTGCACCGGCGTCGCATCGGTGTCACGCCCCGGGGCCACGACGCGGACGGTGGGCCGCTGGTCGTCGAGCACATCGATGGCGTACTGCGGCGAGGCCATGGCCTGTTCGCCGGAGGGCGCGGTCAGGGCCACCTGATAGGTGCCGTCTGCCGTCGGCGTGAAGGCCGCGGTCACCGTGCCATCGGCCGCCACGGTCATGGGCACCACCTGGCCCTGGCCGAGGTCAAGGGCACCGGCCGTCGCCGGCCGCGTCGGCGTCACCACAAATTCCAGTCTGGTCCCGCGCAGGACGGCCAGGTCGGCCGCGTCCTCGAACACCTCGGGCTCACGCCCGGTGTAGGCCGGATACACCGCGCGCACCGACAGGGTCTTCACCGCCGGAAGTTCCACGGCCGTGAAGCGGTGCAGCGTCGACCGCACCCCGCGCGCATCGACGAGGTAGTCCGTGGGCGAGGCCAGATCGAACAGGAAGCCTTCGTAGGCGCCCGACTCGGTCTTCAACATCGGCACCGTCGTGAAGGCCTCGCGTCCCTCGGGCCGGAATCGGAGCAGCACCTCATCGCTAGTGAAGCCGTCGAGCGTGGCGCGCACGACCTGGTCCGAACCCTGCGGGACGCGCGCGTCCCCGGGCGTCACGGTAATGCGATAGGGCGATGCGGCTTCGACGCCACCCGTCCACACCAGCAGCGCCGACAGCGTCTGCCGCAGCAGCGCGGGGCCGAACACGAGCAGCGCAATCGCGGCACCCGACATCAGCGCCGTGGCCAGTGACCAGCGCTGCAGGGGCATGCGGTCGATCCGGCGTCCCTGCTCGATGCGGCCCAGTGCCTCTTCCACCGCGGACAGCAGGCCCTCGCGCAGGCGCGGCGACACCGCCACTTCCGCCGGCGGCGACAACGCGGTGATCAGGGCCGAATTGAGCGATGGTTCATGCTCTTCCAGATAGAGGGCCACCTGCGCATCACTCGCCTCGCGGCGCAACGGACGCAGCACGCCCCACCAGGCCGCCCCCCCCAGCAGGCACAGCATCAGGCCACGCACCACCCACACGGCCTGCGGGCTGAAGCGGAAGAACTCGAGGGCCATCGAGGCCGCGACGATGGCCAGCACGCCGGCTGCCACCACGTGGAGCAGCCCGCGCACAAGCAGGCGGGTACGCCAGCGACGCCGGACCGCTGCGATGGTCGCTTCGAGAGACGCGCGCGTGGGGTCGATCATGAGCGTCGCACTCCTTCCGGGCGCAGCGGCGCCAGGCGCCGGCTCCACCACGATTCCACTGCCAGCAGCAGCATACCTGCGGCGAGCAGACGCCACCACCACCGCTGCCGCTGTTCCTGGGCCTCGGCCGACGGCAGCTCCCGTCCGCCGGTCGCCACGTCGGGATCCGTGCCGGCGGACACCAGCGCCTGCCGCATCACCTCGGGGTCGAGCACCTGCCGCTCGACCTCGCGCGGATTCACGTTCACCGCCACCACCCGCAGCGGCTGCGCCTCACGCGGCCCTCGCACCTCATGAAAGCCCGCCCGCTCGACCGGCACGACCGTGGATCCCTCCGGGGGTGACTGGCGCTGGCCACCGGGCCCCACCACGAGCGAGGCCGGCACACCGGTGTCGATCGCCTCACCCACGGTCATCCACCCGGCATCGGCCCGGTATCCCGCGGCGTGGCGCACCAGTTCGTGGGCGAACGGCAGGAAGACCGGCTTCATCGGAAGGTCGCTCCACGACGGGTCGCCAAGGGGTATCCCCGCCACCAGCACCCGGCCCCGTCCGCGCACACCTTCCACCAGCGCGGGCCGCCCCGAACTGAACCAGGCCAGCACCTGGTCGCCGGGCCGAGCAGCCAGTCGGCGCGAGCGACGCACGCGCACCGTCGCAAACTCGCCGCTGCGCGGCGTCCGGAACGGCTCGAACACGGGATGTCCGTAGGCCAGCTGCACGAGCTGCGCACCGTCGCGCCCGTGATCCTCCTCGGCCTGCAGGGTCCCCGGCCAGAACGATTCACCCGCCAGGCGCGTGCGCTCACCAGCCAGCACCACTAGCCCCCCGCCGCTCTCGACAAAGCTGCGCAGCGCGGCCGCCTGCGTCTCGGTCACCGCCACATCCTGCAGGATGACCACCCGCGCACCTGCCAGTTGAGCAGACGTCACCTCATCCAGCGGCACCGTGGTGCGCGCGAGGCGCGGCCGGTCGCCGATATCGAGTGCACGGGCGAGATACCCGTCACCCCCTCGCCCACCGACGGTCTCGGCGCCCACCATCAGCACGGCGATCGCCGGGGCCTCTCCCACCACCACATGGAAGGCATCGTCGGCCGGCTGCGCGTCCGGCGCAATGCGGGTGGTGACACGCAGCGTGTCGCGGCCTCGGACAACCGGCGCAAACGTCACCGAGGCCACATCCCGGTCCCCGAAAGACATCGTCTCGGTCTGCACGGCCCGGCCATCGATCTCAAGCGTCATCGCCACCTGCGCGGGCGCCGTCGGCCCCGGCTGTCGACGGACCCTGCCGGTGACCACCAGACGTTCCGGCGCGTCGGGGCGCACCTGCCGTTCCACCTCGAGCGGCGCTACCGAGACGGTGCTGACCGTGGGCATCGGAATCACCACCGGTGTGAACACCGCACCCGGCGGCAGCCGGAAGATGCCCTCAGGGGTCCAGCCCACCTGCTGAAAGTCCGACACCAGCACGGCTTCGCGGCGCGGCAGCGGCGACTCGGCGAGTACTCCCGCCGCCAGCTTGAGCGCGCCGCCATAGGCCGTGGCCCCGTCGCCGGGACGCAGGGATCCCGCGGCCGCACGCACCTCGTCCGCATCCTGCGTGGCACGCACCAGCAGTTCCGCACGGTCGGCAAATCCGACCAGTGAGACGCGGTCTCCGGGCTGCATCCCCTCGAGCGTCGACGCCACCGCCTCCTGGACCCTGGCCCACTGCCCCTCGGCCTGCAGGCTGTAGCTGCGGTCGACCAGCACCACCAGTTCACGCGCCCCATCGGCGGCCAGCACCGCAGGCGGCTGCGGCCAGAAGGGCCGCGTGAACGCCAGCACCACCAGTGTCAACGCCAGCGCCCGCAGGGCGAACAGCACCCGATCGCGCAACCGCCGTCGGCGCGTCGTCTCGAACGGCACCTTCCGGATGAACATCAGAGACGGAAATGCCGTGACGCGCGCGCGTTCACGCTGGGTGAGATGCACCAGCACCGGCACGCCCAGTGCCACCAGCCCCAGCAGGAACCACGGCGCGAGCAGCATCAGCGCGTCCGCAGCGCCCGGTCGCGGGCCGACAGATAGTGGTAGAGCGCGTGGTCCAGCGGCTGGTCCGTCGACAGTTGCAGATAGTCGATCTGCTGTGCCCGGGCCCGGGTCGCCAGCGTCTCGAGATGCACCTGCATCAGGGCCAGATATCCGGTCCGCAGCGCATCGGGAGACACCGGCACCTGGTCGCCGTCTTCCAAATCCTCAAACGTCGACGGCGTGTCATACGGAAACTCGAGCTCGGCGCGATCGAGCACGTGAAACAGCAGCACGTCGTGGCCGCGGAAGCGCAACGGCGCCAAAGTGCGGAACACATCATCGGGTTCCGCATACAGATCGGAAATCACGACGACCACACCCCGGCGGGTCAGCTGTTCGGCGAGGCGGGTCACGGGGGCTTCGAACGCGCCGGGGCGCTCGGCCACCACGCGGTCGAGAGTGTGCAGTACCGTGTGCAGGTGCCGCGAGGCCGCGGGCACGTAGGTGCGCACCTCGGTATCGAACGTCGCCAGCCCCACGCGGTCGCGCTGCTGATGCACCAGGTACAGCAGGCATGCGGCCAGCGTGCGCGCATAGTCGAGCTTGCTCAGCCGCTCGCCGAAGCCCATCGACGCGGACACATCCAGCAGGACGGTGAAGGCCGCGTTCGAGTCGGCTTCGAATTCCTTCACGTAGTACTTGTCGGTGCGTCCGAAGACCTTCCAGTCGAGCCGGCGCAGGTCATCGCCCGCGACATAGCCGCGGTGTTCCGCAAAGTCGACCGACGTGCCGAAGAGCGGCGAGCGGTGCAGCCCGTTGACCACACCGTCCACCACCGAGCGCGCCACAAACTCGAGGTTGCTGACGCGGGCCAGCACGGCCGGGTCGACAAACCGGGCACCGGGAGCCAGGGTCGCTGCCATGTCCGTGCCCGCCTACATGCCCGACCGCGGCGCCGGCACCGCACTCAGCAGCCGGTCGACCAGCAGGTCGCTCGTGATGCCTTCCGACTGGGCGAGGAAATTGGTCAGCACACGGTGCCGTAGCACCGGATGTGCCATCGAGCGGATGTCCTCGATGCCGACGTGATAGCGCCCCTGGGTGAGCGCCCGCGCCTTGCCGGCCAGTACCAAGTACTGCGCCGCGCGCACGCTGCCCCCGAACGCCACCCACTTCTTCACCGAGTCGGGACAGGTGGGCGACCCGGGGCGGCTGGCCCGCACAATCGCCAGGGCATACCGCAGCACCGGATCGGCGACGGGCACACGGCGCACCAGCCGCTGGAACGCGACCAGGTCGGCACCGGTCACCGTGCGTTCGAAGTGCGGGTCCACGACCGCGGTGGTCGTGCGGATGATCTCCAGCTCTTCGTCCTCGGGTGGATGCTCGATGACAATCTGGAACATGAACCGGTCGAGCTGCGCCTCGGGGAGCGGATAGGTGCCTTCCAGCTCGATCGGGTTCTGTGTCGCAAACACGTAGAAGGGTTCATCGAGCGTGTAGGTGCGCCCCTGAATGGTGACGCGGTGCTCCTGCATCGCTTCCAGCAGAGCCGACTGCGTCTTCGGCGGCGTGCGATTGATTTCATCCGCCAGGACGATGTTCGCGAAAATCGGCCCCGGCGCAAACACCATCTGGCGACGGCCGGTCGCCGGATCCTCCTGAATGATGTCGGTCCCGGTAATGTCCGACGGCATCAGGTCCGGCGTGAACTGCACGCGGTTGAACTTCAGCTCGAGCACACGCGCCATCGTGTGAATGAGCAGCGTCTTGGCGAGGCCGGGCACGCCGACGATGAGGCTGTTGCCGCCGACGAAGAGCGACAGCAGCACCTGCTCGACCACGGCGTCCTGCCCGATGATGAGCTTGCGCAGCTCCGTGATGATGCGGTCACGGCCCTCCTTCATCCGGTCGGCCAGTGCCAGATCATCGGGCGTGTGCAGGTCGTTGTGTTCCACGCAGCGTCTCCCTTCCGTCTCGGTCACAGTAGTCCGGGGACCGCCCGCTCAGGGCAATCCCACACGGCGCCTGTAGGCCCATTCGGCCGCCATCAGCGCCAGCAGCAGCAGCAGGACGGCCGGCATCTGCCACAATTCGTGTTCTTCCACGCGCGTCACGCCCCGCCCGGTGTACCGCAGGGCCTCCGCCAGCGAGCCGGCCTCGGCAATATCGACATAGCGGCCGCCGGTCGCCTCGGCGATGCGCTGCAGGGCCGGGACCTGACGGCCCGCATCGAAAAACTCGGCATCGCCCGGGGCGCCGCGCACGTGCGTGACGGTGCGCCCCACGCTGGCCGACCCGCGCAGGCCTTCCACGGCCACTTCGTGCCAGCCGGTGCCGGGCACCGTCACCCGGCCCCGGTATTCACCCGGTGTCGTACCCGTCCAGGTCAATGGGGTCTCACTCGTGTCTCCGGCAGGCCCGGTCACCGTGGCCTGCACCGTCACATCGTTGAGCGGCACAAACGCCGCGTCGACCACTGTCGCCACGACATCGACACTGGCCCCGGGGGCCACCCGGTCCGCGGACAGCCGCACATCCACCACCTCGGGCACATCGTCGACCAGCGCCCGCAGCATCTGACGCCACAGGGTTTCGTGCGTCATGTCATCGACGGCGAGCGAGGCGTGCATCTGCCACACCCACGAATCCTGAGGCGTGAACACCATGGTGCGCCCGCGGCCATACCGTTGCTGCGCGAGCACCGGTACGTCGACGCCCCCGGCCGTGCGACCGCTCAGCAGCACGGTCGCCGCGGGCTTCACCGCGCCGACCCTGTTGATGAGGGTCACTGGCGGCAGGCTGGCCCAGCGGGCACGCGAGGCCTCCGCTTCAGCCGCCAGCCGGGTCACCGCGAGTCGGGCGCCCTCGGCCGTGGGCTGCACGACCAAACGCTGGAGTGGTCCGCGCGTACCCGCGGGCATCCGGCCACCGGCCTCGAGTACTAGGGGGAGGGCCTCTCCGACGGCCGTGCCGCCGTAGCCACCCTCCGACAACGCGCGGGCACCGCCAAGCACCAGCACTCCGCCGCCCCGCACATCCGCGAACTCGGCCACCATCTTCAGCTGATCACCGGTCAGGGCGCCGGCCTCGATGCTGCCCAGAATCAGCCCGCGATACGCGAACAGTTCCTCGCGCGTCCGGGGAAACCCCGCCACCAGTTCGTCGGGCGACTCGACCCCGAGGCGCAGATACTTGTTGTCGGCCGTGCGCTGCAGCGTGACGACTTCCAGTTGGGCATCATCCGCCACCGCGCGCCGCAGGAACTTCAGTTCGAAGCGCGGCTCGCCTTCGAAGTACAAAATCTTTTCGCACCGCTCGTCGACGGTGACGAGCACGTCGCGCACGTTGTTGCCGGTGACCAGTTCGCCGTCCAGCGGCGGCACGCGCACGCGGATGACGCGCGGCCCCGCCTCGTCCAGCGTGAGCCGCACCGGGACGGTCACCGGGCTGCTGGCGGATGGCAACGTCACGGACTGCGTTGCGACGAGACGTCCTTCGTCTTCGACGTCGAGCGTGAGGGACTGGCCGCCGAGGCCCTGATGCCGCAGGGTGATGTCCACCAGCAGCGTGCTGCCCTTCAGCACACGACGCGGCAGGGCGATGCGCTCGACCTGCACATCGCGTGGCAGGGTGTCGGCACCCACGCCGACGGTGAACACCGGGATGCCGTCGGCCCGCAGCGCCAGCAGGGCCTCGTCGAGCGGCTGGTCGGTGGTGTCGACGCCGTCGCTGACCAAGACCAGCCCGGCAAGAGGCAGGCCCGAGAGGGCCTGACGCGCCGCCTGCAGCGCGTCGGCCAGGCTGGTGTCGTTGCCATCGACGGTGAAGGCAGCGGCGTCGGCAACGGCCGTGGCCGTCGATGCGACGCGGAACGGCCGCAGCGTGAACCGTTCGCGCAGGTCGGCAGCCGCGCGGCCGTCCGGCCCGAGGAACTCGGCGAGCGCGCGCGCGCTGCGCGACGCGCCTTCCACATCGGCGATGCCCATCGACGCCGAGTCGTCCACCAGCACCCCGACGACGTTCTGCTGCGCGACGGCGGCGCGCACCACCAGCAGCGGCCTGGCCAGGCACAGCATCAGCACCGCAATCAGGGCCAGCCGCAACCCCAGCAGCACCGCACGGTCGCGTGCGCTGCCCGCCCGGGCCGAGCGATATCCGGCCACAGTGGTGGCGATGGCCACCAGAGCGAGCACGGACACCGTGGCCGTCAGGGGTCCGGATGCCCAGCGCACATCGCCCTGCGCAAACATCGCCGGCGAGTGCGAGAACAACAGCTGGAAAAGCGCGTCGACCACGAAACCCTGCGGCGATTCTACATGCCTGCCTGCGGCCCGACCTGTAGGAATTCGGCCCCGGGTGAGACACGGGTCGGCTTGACACCGCCGCACCCACCCCTGACACTACCCTCACTGAATCATCCACTGGAGTACACCGTGTCTAGCCTCAGCATTTGCGTCACCCGCACCACCACCCCCCGATTGACCGACGCACTGCGCGACACGTCGCCGTTTGGCGGCGTGTTCACCGACCATGTGCTGGTCTGCGACTACGCCGACGGGCACTGGGGCACCCCGGCGATCGTCCCGTATCACGACATGCCGCTGGTGCCCGGGCCGCTGGTGGCGCACTACGGCCAGGGCATCTTCGAGGGCCTCAAGGCATATCCGCGCGCGAATACTGGGGCGGTCGTGTTCCGTCCCGATGCGAATCATCGGCGCATGGTGCAGTCGTGCCGCCGCATGGCCATGCCCGAGGTGCCGGCCGACCTGTTCATCGACGGCATCCGCGCGCTGGTCGCGGTGGACCGTCAGTGGATGCCGGCCATTCTCGGCGGCACGCTGTACCTCCGTCCGGTCATGTTTGCGACGGGCGATGCCCTCGGCGTCAGGCCGTCGGACCGCTACCGCTTCCTCATCGAGATGTGTCCGGTGGGCGCCTATTTCTCAGGCGCCGTCGACCTCGTGGCCGAAGAAACCTACGTGCGGGCGTTTCCGGGCGGCACGGGCGCGGCCAAGTGTGCCGGCAACTACGCAGGCAGCCTCGTGGCCCAGCGAGAGGCGCAGGCGCGCGGGTTTCACAACGTGCTGTGGCTCGACGGAATTGAACGTCGCTGGGTGGAAGAGGCCGGACTCATGAACATCGCCTTTGTCATCGGCGGCACCGTGGTCACCCCGGCCCTCAACGGAACGATTCTGCCTGGCGTCACGCGCGACTCGGTCCTCACGCTGCTGCGCGACATGGGCGTGCCGGTCGACGAGCGCCGCATCAGCATCGACGAGGTCTTCGAGGCCCACGCCGCGGGCACGCTGGAAGGCGCGGCGGGCCTGGGCACGGCCGCGACGGTGGCCCCCATCGGTCGCCTGCGCCATCGCGATCGGGAAATCAGCCTGCCGGCCCTAGCGGCCGACTCACCAATTGCTCGAGCGGCGCAGCAGCTCGATGCCGTGCGCACGGGGACGGCCCCTGACGTGCACGGCTGGCTGTGCGAGGTGTAGCCATGGCCTACTTCGCGCTGCAGTACGACGTCGTGCCCGACCACCTCACGCGCCGCGCGCCGTTCCGCGACGCCCACATCGCACTCGCCCGCGAGGCAGAAGCCCGCGGCGCACTCGTCATGGCCGGCGCGCTGTCCGATCCGCTCGGCGCGCTGCTGGTCTTTCGGGCCGACGATGACACGTGTGTACGGGCGTTTGTGTCGGCGGACCCGTATGTGACGGAAGGGCTGGTCACGCGCTGGCAGATCCGCCCCTGGGCGGTGGTCATCGGCGGGCGCTGACACGGCTCGGGGCGTCAGGCGCACGCCGTGCCGCCTACCCGCGCGCGCTCAGCCGGGCCGCCACCGCGCGCGCGATCACCTCGCCGTGCAGACGCCCGTTCTCGATGAACACGCTGCCCGTCCGGACACCCGCCAGTTGCCCGCCGGCAATGTAGAGCCCGGGCATGTTGGTTTCATTCGTGGCCGGATCGTGCTGGGGCACGCGCGTCTCCGGGTGCAGCCGCACCCCGCATCGCTCGAGAAACGTATGGTCGGCCTGATATCCCGTCATCACAAAGACCGCCTCGGCCCCCATCCCTGTCACCGCCCCCGTCGTCCGATGCCGCACCTGCACCTCGCGCGGCCCAATCGACACCACCTCGCTCTCGAAATGCGCCGCAATCGACCCCTCCGCAATTCGGTTGTCGATGTCCGGACGCACCCAGTACTTGACCGACTCGCCCAGCGCCGCGCCCCGATGCACCAGCGTCACCTGCGCCCCCCCGCGATACAGATCGAGCGCCGTGTCACAGGCCGAGTTCTTTCCCCCAACCACCACAACCCGCTGCCGATAGTAGGGAGCCGCTTCCGTGTAGTAATGCGACACATGCGGCAGGTCTTCACCCGGCACGCCCAGGAGATTGGGCCGGTCGTAGTAGCCCATGGCCAGCGCCACCGCACGACCCGCACGGGCCCGCGACACACCAGCCGCATCCACCGACGTCACCACCAGCACGGGTTCCTCGTCATGCCGGTCCGCCTCGACCGCGACGACGCGCTCACGCAGCACCATCGCGACCTGCGACAGTTCGGCGGCCCGGCGATAGTAGCGCCACGCCTCGAGGCGCGACGGCTTGTCGTGCGGCGTCGTGAACGGCAGTCCGCCAATCTCCAGCAGCGGCGGCGTCGTGAAGAACGTCATGTGCGTCGGAAACCGGCGGATGCCGTCGGCCACCGTGCCCTGGTCGATCACCAGCGCATCCACGCCGTGCTGCCGCGCCGCGATGGCCGTGGCCAGCCCCGCAGGGCCGGCCCCGACAATCAGCAGGTCACGCACCGACATGGTGTCCGAGCGCCGCGTCGACCTTCGTGAGGCCGCGATCGATGATCGCAAACGCCTCGCGCATCTCGGCCTCGGTGATCACCAGCGGCGGATTGGTGAAGAAGTTGTTCCACCGCACGAACGTGTAGAGGCCTTCTTCACGGAAGTGCTTCGCCAGGATCTGCATCTCGGGCGACGTGCCGTTGAACGGCGCCAGCGCTTCGCGTGTCGCGCGATCGCGCACCAGTTCGACAATGCCGAACAGGCCGATGCTGCGGAACTCGCCTACACAGGGATGCTTCGCCTGCATCTCCTCGTGCAGCGACCGCATCAGTTCGCCCATGACACGCGCCCGATCGATGAGGCCTTCGTCTTCGTACACCTGGATGGTCGCCAGTGCCGTGGCGCAGCCAAGCGGATGGCTGTTGTAGGTCAGCCCCCCGTAGAACACCTTCTGCTGGAAGTGATCCGCGAGCGCGCGCCGCATGCCCAAGGCGCCCAGCGGCACGTACGCACTCGTGAGCCCCTTGGCCATCGTGATGATGTCAGGCACGACGCCGTAGTGATCGACGGCAAACCACTTGCCCGTGCGCCCGAAGCCCGACATCACTTCGTCGCAGATGAGCAGGATGCCATGGCGGTCACAGAGCGCCCGCACGCCCTCCAGATAGCCGGGCGGCGGCGGCAGCACACCGTTAGTGCCCGTCACCGTCTCGAGGATGAAGGCGGCAATGGTGTGCGGGCCTTCCAGCATGATGATTTCGTCAAGCTGCGCGAGCGCCTCGGAGGCCGTGTCGGACCCCCGCTGTACGCCGTGGTACGGGTGCGGCACCCGCACCACACCGGGGATGCCCGGCTCCGACGCCCACCGGCGCGGGTCGCCGGTCAGCGTGAGGCTGCCCGCCGTGCCCCCGTGATACGAGCGATAACGCGCCAGAATCTTGTGCCGCCCCGTCACCAGCCGCGCCAGGCGGATGGCGTTCTCGTTGGCTTCGGCCCCGCCGTTGGTGAAGAAGAACACGTCGATGTCACCGGGGCACAGTTCGGCCAGCTTGGCCCCCAGCCGGCCGCGTGCCTCGGTCGCCATGAAGGGGTTCGCGTAAGCCAGCTGCTCGGCTTGCACCCGGATCGCCTCAATGACCTTCGGATGGCCATGGCCGATGTTCGTGCACATCAGCTGACTGTTGAAGTCGATGTAGCGCTTGCCCTCGGGCGTCCAGAAGTGCACCCCCTTGGCCCCCGCCACGGGAATCGGGTCGACGTGCGACTGCGCCGACCACTCGTACAGGGTGTGCTGCTTGTTCAGGGCCACAATCTCTTCGCCGGTCATGTTTCTGCTCCTCAGCCTCAGATCATAGGCTAATATCCGCGCGTGGATTCACCGGCCGATCGTCTCCGTGCCCTCGACGCTGCCCGCTGGCGCATCGCGCTGGCGCTGACAGGCGCCATGACCGCCATCTATGTGGCGTTCGTTCTCCTCATCGCCTACAACAAGCCGCTGCTGGCGATGCAGCTGGTGCCAGGCCTGTCCCTCGGCATCACCCTCGGCGTCGTCGTCATTCTCGCCGCCTGGGCGCTCATCGTCGTGTATGTGCGGTGGGCCAACAGCACCTACGACCGCGCCCTCGCCGACCTCCGGCGGGAAATGGAAGCACGCCGATGACACCCGCGCCGCAGCCCAACGTCATCGCGATGGCCGGGTTCGGCATCTTCATCGCGCTGTCGCTCATCATCACCTGGCTGGCCGCGAGGCGCACCAACACCACCGAAGACTTCCTCGCCGCCGGACGCAGCGTCACCGGATGGCAGAACGGTCTCGCCCTCGCCGGCGACTACATGAGTGCCGCAAGCTTCCTCGGCATTGCCGGCCTCGTCGCCCTCTCCGGATTCGACGGCCTCATCTACTCGATCGGCTTCCTCGTCGGCTGGCCCGTCGTGATGTTCCTCATTGCGGAACCCCTCAGGAACCTGGGCCGCTACACGTTCACCGACGTGGTCGCCTTCCGTCTGCAGCAGACCCCGGTGCGCGTCGCGTCGGCCTTCGGCGGTCTCGCCGTCGTGGCCTTCTATCTCATCGCGCAGATGGTCGGAGCCGGCAATCTCATTCGCCTGCTCTTCGGCCTCCAGTACGAAGTCGCCATTGTCATTGTCGGGCTGGTGATGCTGGCGTATGTCCTCTTCGGCGGAATGCTGGCCACCACCTGGGTGCAAATCGTGAAGGCGGTGCTCCTGCTGGGCGGGGCGGGGCTGCTCGCTCTCCTGGTACTGGCACGGTTCTCGTTCAATCCGCTCGCCCTGTTCCAGGAGGCCACGCGGCAATACGGCGATGCCGTGCTGGCGCCCGGCCAGCTGGTCTCGAATCCGCTCGATGCGATCTCCCTCGGCATCGCCCTGATGTTCGGCACCGCCGGCCTGCCGCACATCCTGATGCGCTTCTACACCGTGCCCGACGCACAGACCGCGCGGTCATCGGTGGCCATCGCCACGGCCGTCATCGGGGTGTTCTACCTGTTCACCTTCATTCTCGGCTTCGGGGCGATGGTGCTGGTCGGCCACGATGCCATTCGTGCCGTCGATGCGGGTGGCAACATGGCCGCGCCGCTCCTCGCCGAAGTGGTCGGGGGGCAGGCCTTCCTCGGCTTCATTTCCGCTGTGGCGTTTGCCACGATCCTGGCCGTGGTGGCCGGTCTCACTCTCGCCGGCGCCGCCGCACTCTCACACGACATCTGGGTCAGCGTCGTCCGGAAGGGGTCGGCGTCCGAACGTGAGCAGTTCCTCGTGGCCCGCGGGTCGACGGTGCTGCTGGCCCTCGCCTCCATCGCCCTCGGCATTGTGTTCAAGGGACAGAACGTGGCCTACATGGTCGGCCTCGCCTTCGCCATTGCCGCATCGGCCAACTTCCCGGCACTCGTGCTGTCGGTGTTCTGGAAGCCGTGCACGACCCACGGCGCACAGGCGTCGATGATCATCGGCACCATCTCGACACTGACGCTCATCTACCTGTCGCCCACGATCCAGATCGACATCCTCAAGCACAGCGCGGCGTGGTTCCCCCTCAAGAATCCGGGACTCGTGACCATTCCGCTCTCGTTTGCGGTCGGCATCATCGTGTCGCTTGTGGCCCCCGAGCCCGACGCCGCCCGACGCTTTGCAGACGTCGAGCAGCGCATTCACTTCGGCGAATAACACCACCCGCGCCTGCTCAGGGCCGAGGTCCAACGGCCTCGCCCCGGTCGCGCGTGGCTCTCAGCGCAGCAGCGGCACCAGCGTCGTCTCGACCGGTGCCCCGGACAGATAGCGGGCACGGCCATCCGTCCGGTAGATCCGGACCCGGCTGTCGATGTCCACACGTGGTGGCCAGTCGAGCACGCCGAACTGCTGCCCCGCAAAACGTGCCCGGAATGCGGCTTCTTCCCAGGGCTCAATCACAATCACCGGAGCCTCCCCACGTGCGGCCAGCCAGTCTACGGCACGGTCGAGCCACTGCGGATCAAGTGCATCCCACAACACCACCTCGCCACGTCCGGCAAAGCGCAGGCTGCCGCTGTCCCACACACTCAGCACCGCGCGACGTGGAGACACCTGTGTGGTCATTACGCGACCAACCGTTCGGAATCTCGACTCGAGTGATCGGAGACTCCGTGCCTCCGCCGCCTCTGCCGTGCGCCACTGCGCTGTCATGCCGACGACCGTCAGCGCCAGCGGCAGCGCCTCCGTCCCCCGCCCGGATGCGCGTGCGACACCCCGGGAGACCAGCACCACCAGGGCCACGGTCAACACCACGAGCGCCGGCAACAGGAACCGCAGGTACCACCATTCCGGATAATGCCGATAGGGCAGGTACGACGCGATGACGCCCACCGCTACCAGCACCAGCGGCAGCACCGGCACCGCATCGTGCGTCGTCGACGCGTGGGGAGGCCGCCACCACAGCAGCAGCAACGCCAGCACACCCGCCACCGGCATCCCGAACTGCGCCGACTCCAGCGCCCGCGCGTAGCCTTCCGCATTGGGCAGCACATGCGCCCACGAGAACAGGTCACCCACCGACCCATAGCCCGATCGCAGCGGGCTGCCGTAGTGCACCGCGTTCAATGCCGGCACCGCGAGGCCCCAGGGCATCACCCCCACCGCATACGTCACCGCGCCGCGGAAGCGACCGGCCCACAGCACCCACACACCCAGCAGCAGGCCCACGAGCAGCAGATTGGGCCGCATCAGCAGCGCCATCCCCACGGCCGAACCTGCCAGCCACCAGCGTGGTCCGCCCGCACGCGTGAGGGCCACCAGGGCCCAGAGCCAGGCCGCCGCGGAGGCCACATCGGTCATGGGCTGCACCACTTGAAAGAGCAGCACGGGCGACGAGGCCACCAGTCCTGCCGCCGCCAGTCCGGCCCACGCGCCCGCCAGCCGTTGCGCGAGCAGGAACGTCGCCCACACCAGCAGCACACCGGCCAGGGACGACAGCCGCAACCACGCCTCGGCTCCCGCCAGTCGCAGGACCGGCGCCGTCAGCCAGGCGTAGCCGGGCGCGCACACCGGCGCGGCACCACTCGACGACTGCGCCGACGGCACAAATCCTCCAGGGGCGGTGGTGCGTTGCGCATCAGGCCAGGGTGCGTCGATGGCGAGGGCCGACGCAGGCTCGGTCTCCCCTCGGGAGACGGCCTGCGCCAGGAGTCCGTAACACGAGGAGTCAGAGCCACCCACCGCGTGCGTGCCCAGTCGCTCGGCGTAGATCGCCAGCACCAGCACGCCACGCTGCGGCCATCCGGTCATCACAGGAAGCGATGACGAATCAGTACGTCGATGGCCTTGACGCCGTCGCGCCAGCCAATCTTCTTGCCCTGAGCACGGCTGCGCGGCTCGAACCGCACGGGCACCTCGTGAATGTGATGTCCGGCGCGCAGCAGCTTGGCCGTGATCTCGGGCTCGATGTCGAACCGGTTGGCCTGCAGCCGCAGCGCCAGCGCAATCGGCGTTTCCATCACCTTGTAGCAGGTCTCCATGTCGGTGATGCGGGCCCCGTAGAGCACGTTCGTCAGTCCGGTCAGGAAACGGTTGGCCACGATGGTGTGCATGGGGGCATCGGGCGTGCCCGCGAGGAAGCGCGACCCGAACACCACGCGTGTCTGCCCCCCCAGGATCGGGACCACCAGCACCGCCAGTTGTGCCGGGTCCAGTTCCAGATCGGCATCCTGAATGGCGAGGATGGTGCCGGTCGCCGTCGCAAAGCCTGTCCTGATGGCGCTGCCCTTGCCGCCATTCCGCGCCGCATGGATCACGCGCAGCACGTCAGGTCGGCTCGGCAGGGCATCAAGCACCTCGCGCGTTCCGTCGGTCGACCCATCGTTGACGATGATGATTTCGCGCGGCAGCGGAAGGTCGATCGTCAGCAGGCGATCGACCACGGCCGCGACGGTTCGGGCCTCGTTGTACACCGGGACAACGATGCTGAGCAGCGCAGGCACGGCGGAGGGCTATCACAGCCGGTGCAGCCGCTTCCGCTATCATTCCGAGGCGTGCCACATGCCCGTCTCCCACGCATCGCCCGTCGCATCGTGTTCCCGCCCTGCACGCCCACGGGCCCTGTCAGCATGACGCCCCCCCGGCCGACGTGTCGTGGACGCCGACACGCACACACGCGAGCGCGGCTGTGAGGTATGCGACCCGTGGCTGACATCACACCGCTCCTCGATCTGGCGCACGCTCGTGCCCTCGACTGGTTGGCGCGCGTCCCCACACGCCCCGTCGGCGCCACCGCCACCCGCGCACAGTTGCTGCACGCGCTGGGCGGCGCATTGCCGTGGCAGGGTGCCCCTGCAGCAGACGTCCTCGACGCACTCTGCGCGGGCGTCGAGCCCGGGCTCGTCAGCACCGTGGGCCCGCGATACTTCGGCTTTGTCACCGGAGGTGCCGTCCCGGTGACGGTCGCCACCGAGTGGCTCGCCAGCGCGTGGGATCAGAACGGCGCGCTCTACGTGATGTCGCCGGCGGCAGCTGTCGTCGAAGACATCGTCTCGGGATGGGTCCTCGAGCTGCTGGGCCTGCCGGCCTCAGCCTCGGTCGGTTTCGTGACCGGCTGCCACATGGCCAACTTCACGTGTCTGGCGGCTGCGCGGCATGAAGTGTTGCGCCGCCATGAATGGGACGTCGAAACGCAGGGACTGCAGCGGGCGCCCGCCATCACGGTGGTCGTCGGTGGCGAGGTGCACGTCTCCATCACGGGCGCCTTACGCATGCTGGGCATCGGCACGAGCGAGCTCCGCGTGGCCAACGCCGACGGCCAGGGCCGGATGCGCCCCGACGCTCTGGCCGCGCAACTCGCCGGCGTCACCGGACCCGTGATTGTGTGCGCGCAGGCCGGCAACGTGAACACCGGCGCGTCGGACCCGTTGCACGCCATCCTCTCCATCGCGCACGCCCACGGCGCGTGGGTGCATGTCGACGGGGCCTTCGGGCTCTGGGCCGCCGCCGTGCCGGAACTGGCGCCCCAGGTGGCCTCCCTGTCGCAGGCCGACTCGTGGGCCACCGACGCCCACAAGTGGCTCAATGTGCCCTACGACTCCGGCCTCGCCATCGTCGCGCATCCGGCCCCGCATCGTGCCGCCCTCAGCTTGCGTGCGTCCTATCTCCAGCGCGGCGACGATGAAGAGCGGATGGGCATGGACTGGGTGCCCGAGTCCTCGCGTCGGGCGCGGGGCTTTGCGCTCTACACGCTCATCAGAACGCTCGGCCGCGAGGGCCTGATCGACCTGTTTCGCCGCTCGTGTGCGCACGCACGGGACATGGCGCAGCAGCTGGCCGCGGTGCCCGGGCTGTCGATCCTGAACGACGTGGTCCTCAACCAGGTCCTCGTACGCTGCTCCAGCCCGCGGCACGACGGCGATGACGATGAGATGACGCGACGCGTGATGGCGAGCATTCAGGCGGAGGGCACGTGCTGGGCCGGAGGTGCGGTGTGGCAGGGCCGACAGGTGCTGCGCATCTCGGTCTCGAACTGGAGCACGACGCGCGAGGACATCGCCCGCTCGGCCGAGGCCATCGCCCGCGCCTATCGGGCGCACTGCGCCACCGACGCGTCAGCGTCGGCCTGACGGCTTGCGTGCCGGGGCCGGCGTGCGCGGCGCAGGCCCGGGTCTGAACTCGACCATGACGTTGCTGATGGTCGCCACCGGGCGGCCTTCCGACGTGAACACATCCGTCCCGTCCGGACGAACCACGGTCAGCTTCTCGCCCAGCACGCTGACCTCGGTGCCGATGTCTTCCGGCAATTCCATCGAGATGAACTCGGTGCCGGTGGGAGCCACGGCCTTCACGCCACCGGGACCGGCACCGCCGGCAATGCGGTCGAACAGGTCGCCGGCCTGACGGAACTCCGACTGAATCACCGCGCGGTCCACCAGCGTGTTGTCCATACTGAGCACACCAATCGTCGCCGTGTATTTCCGGTACGCCGTCTTCGTTTTGATCTGGTCGTCCGAATAGGTGTGACGGTTGTGCAGTTCGAACGACAGCGTCACCGGTCCGCGATGCGGCGGAATCGTGATGCGCACGCCTGCCGCAGGGTCGCGTCCGGCCAGCACATCACAGAACGTACGCCGGGTCGTCACGCCCACACCCAGTTCAGAGGGACAGACCAGCGTGGCCTGCACACGGGTCGGCCCCGCCGGCTTCGCCGGAGTGGTTCTGGCTGGGGTCTGTCTGGCAGGGGCACGCGAACCTGATCGCGACCGTCGGCTCTGCGCATCGAGGCCCGCGTCAAGGCTGAGGCCGACGATGAGGAGGGCCAGCAACAGGCGCATGTGCGCCAGTATAGCCAGTTCCGGGCAGCGGCGTGCAGCAGGCACCGTACGTGAAACGGGTGGCGCTGCCCCCCGCCTGTCACGTCAGATGTGCTGCCGGCGTATCAATCGAGATGATGCCCCGACGGCACGGTGAGCCCGCCACGGGTCAGGCCCAGAGCACCGGGACGCAGCTTCAGCAGTTCAAGGAACTCGCTGCGTGTCTGCGGGTTTTCGCGGAAGCTGCCGAGCATCGCGCTGGTGATGGTGTACGAGTTCTGCTTCTCGACACCGCGCATGGCCATGCAGAGATGGGTGCCTTCGCAGACCACAGCCACGCCGAGCGGGTGAATCGTCTCGCGGATGGTTTCCGCAATCTGGTTGGTCATGCGCTCCTGCACCTGCAGGCGACGCGCGAAGACGTCGACCAGACGGGGAATCTTGCTGAGGCCGATGACCTTGCCGTTCGGGATGTAAGCGACGTGACACTTGCCGAAAAATGGCAGCATGTGATGCTCGCACATGCTGTAGAAGTCGATGTCGCGCACGATCACCATCTCGCTATAATCGACAGTGAACAGCGCGTCGTTCAGCACCTCACCGATGTTCGCGTCATACCCGCTGGTCAGAAACTTGAGCGCCTTCTCGACACGCAGCGGCGTCCGCACCAGTCCTTCGCGATCGGGGTCTTCTCCGAGCCGGGCGAGCAGCTGTCGCACGAGATCCTGCATGGCCGTATTGTACATTGCGGTATTGGCGACCGGGCCCTCAATCTCGGGGAATGCCAGCGTTGCCATCACGACTGTTGATGCAGGAACGACCGCACAGGATCCCGCCTCTGCCGACGACCTCTATGCGGCGCGCAGTGATGTGCGCGCCGGACAGCGGGCGATTGCATTGTGGGAAGCACAGATCGTGGCGCAGCCCGGCGACTTCGACGCCACGTGGAAGCTCGCACGTGCATACTACTGGCTCGGCACGGCCGGAGCCCCGCCGGCCGAGCGCCGGGCGGCGCTCGAGAAGGGCATGGCCCGAGGGCGTCTCGCGACTACGCTGCAGCCCGAACGTGTGGAAGGCTTCTTCTGGATGGCGGCGAACATGGGATCGCTCGCCGAAGCCTTCGGCCTGCGTCAGGGGCTCAAGTACCGGACTCCCATCCGCACAGCACTCGAACAGGCCCGTCGTCTTGATCCCGCCTATCTCGAGGGGTCGCCAGACCGCGCGCTTGGCCGATGGTACGCGCAGGTACCATCGATGTTCGGTGGCGATCTCGACAAGGCCGAAGCGCACCTGCGGGCGGCACTCGCCCGCAAGCCTGACAGCGTCATCACCCTCGTGTTTCTCGCCGAGGTGATGGAAGAACGAAAGAAGCCCGCCGAGGCCCGGCGGCTGGCGCAGGCGGCCATCGACGCACCGACCGACCCCGCCTGGGCGGCCGAAGATGCGGGCCACCGCGAGACGGCGCGCCGCATGCTGGCACGGCTCAAGGCCGCGCCCGCACCCAAACCTCAATAGCTGTAGAAACCTCGACCCGACTTGCGGCCGAGGTACCCGGCCATCACCATCTGCTTCAGCAGCGGGGGTGGCGCAAAGCGCGTCTCGCGATATTCGTCGAACATGATGTTCGCAATCGACAGCGTGGTGTCGAGTCCGATGAAGTCGGCCACCGTCAGAGGCCCCATCGGGTGACCGCACCCGAGCTTCATGGCCGCGTCGATGTCTTCGCGCGAGCCCAGGCCGCTCTCGTAGCCGCGGATAGCATCGAGCAGATACGGAATCAGCAGGCGATTGACGATGAAGCCGCTCCGGTCGGGAGCGGTCACGGGCTCTTTCCCCAGCGCACGCGCGAACGACGTCAGGGCATCGACCGTGTCGTTCGAGGTGGGCAATGCACGAATCACCTCGACCAGCTTCATGAGCGGCACGGGGTTGAAGAAGTGCAGGCCGCCGAAGCGATCGGGGCGGCGGGTCGCGGCCGCAAGCTCAGTGATGCAGAGTGACGAGGTATTCGACGCCAGCAGGCACGTCGACGACACCACCGCCTCGACCTCGGCATAGGCACGTGCTTTCGCGGCACGGTCTTCGATGATGGCCTCGATTACCAGATCGCAGGGGGCCAGATCGGTGTATCGCGTCGTACCGGAGAGGTGCGCCAGTGTGGTGTCACGCGCCTCGGCCGTGACCTTGCCCTTGGCGACTCCGTCATTCAGGAAGTTCGAGATGCGGCCCATGCCGCGCTCGAGCGCCGCGTCGCTGGCCTCGAGAACAATGGTCCGGAAACCCGCTCCGGCGGCTACCTGAGCCACCCCTGAGCCCATCAGGCCGCAGCCCAGCACGCCGACCGTCGTGATTGCCATGTCTCGAAAGTCTAGCGTGCCGGCCGGGCCTCTCGGGCGTCCGCAGCCTGCTGCGCCATCGCCACCAGCGCCCCGGTGGGCACACTGAATGACAGCGCCACCGTGCGCCCCTCGCCGCTCAGCTGGAAGGCCTGGGCCAGGGTCGCCGGCGCTGCCGCATTGCCGCCCTGCAGCTGACCGAGCGCCAGCATGCCACGCACCACATCACGCAGTTGCGCGGCCGCCGCCTCATCGCGCGCCTCGGCCGTCACCACCCCATCGATCGACGCGCCGAGGGTGCCCGACGCCGAGACCCACGACACCGCAGGCAGCCCGGCTGGAGCCTGCGCCGGGTCGACCCGCGCCGCGGACATCAGATCATCGAAGCGACCCACGGCCCACGCGTGCATCCCGTCGTGCTGCGCCACCAGGCGCATGACGTCCGTGTTCGACAGCACATTGCGACGGTCGAGCGACGCGGTGATGGCCCGCTGGACCATCGGGGCCGGGCCGAATGCGACGAGGTCCGAGGCGAGAAATGCCAGTGCCGCCGGCGTCCCTTCTGATTCCTTGAGGGTCAGCACGCGAATGCCGCGATAGTCGGTGGCGGCGCCCCCTTCCTGCAGGGCCAGGGCTTCGAGCCGCGATGCCTCGAAGCGGCCACGGGCCAGCACCACCATGTGCGGGCTGCGGTCTCCGTCCACGCCCGCATCAGCGGGCACGAGGGCGACCACCACCGAGTCGATATCCTGCTCGATGTTCAAGCCCGTCTGCTGTTCGAATTCGTTGGGTGTCGAGGCCTGTGGAGTCACAGCCAGAGCACCGAGCTGCTGCCGCAGGTCTGAAGACATCATGCGGCGCACATCGGCGTACGCGACGACTGCCGCCTCCTGTGGCACATGCTGCAGTTCGGGAGGTCCGGCCGGCGCCGACCCCAGTGACACCGGCAGGCCGAAGACTGCGAGCAGTCCCGCACCCATTCCCAGCGTCAGCACGCCCACTCCCGCCATCATCGCCACCCGGGTCTGTCTGGTCATCGTGTCGCCTCTGAAGCCTGATACGGTCGTCATCCCTGCCGGGTTCCCATCCCGACCTGAAACATGCTACTGCGGAAGCACATACTCGCGCCGTTCCACCTCACGCGTCGCCAGCCACAGGGCCCCCACGGTGATAGCGGCGAGGGCTCCCAGCGAGGCCGCCGTCGACGGCACGTCGGTCACCAGCCCCTGCAACAGCGCCGTGATACCGCCATCGGCCGGCATCGCATGCGGCACGAGTCCCTGAAGGTAATAGGCCACCGTCAGCTGCTTGAGCGACCCGGGCAGCAGCAGCACCACCGATTCCCAGCCGAACACGAACGCCGGGGCCACCACGAGTGGCCGTCGGAACCACGCCCCGACCAGCGCGAAGAGCGCGCCATACGCCGTCAGGCCTGCGGCGAGGATGCCGAGGTCGATCAGCAACGACACGAAGGTGGCGCCAATCTGCGCGACAGGCGTCAGCAGGAAATACGTCAGCATCACGCCGGGCAGCACCACCAGCGCGGTGCAGGCCAGATAGGCGAAATACTTTCCGATCAGCACGCTGCCGCGGGGAATCGGCCGGGTGAACAGATACGTCAGCGTGCGGTCGTCTACCTCATCGGCAATGAGCGCCGTGCCGTAGAACACCGCCAGCACCGGTACCGCGAACCGCAGGAAGAGCAGCCACAACATCAGCCCGAACAGACTCGTGCCGCCCATCGCCTGTCCATTGACACGCAGCGCCGCGATGCCGAACACGTCCAGCACGCGCACAATCACGGCCACCACCACGGGCAGGCCGACGACGAGTGCCATAAAGACCGTGCGGCGCGACCACAGCATCTCGCCCACCGACAGGTCGAACACACGCCACGCCGAGGTCCAGTAGGGACGCGTCATGCCTTCACCAGATAGCGGAATACCGCCTGCAGGTTGTCATCGGTCGACTCGATGGCCGCAATGGTCCCCGCCTCACCCGAGGCGGCCAGTGCCGTGACACGCGCATAGAACGCATCGGGGCGCTGCGTTTCCACCACGAGGTATTCACCGGAGAGCCGCAGCGACAGCACGCCATCCTCGCGGAGCAGGTGCCGGGCCAGCAGCCGTGGCTCGGCTGCGCGCAGCGACACCGTGTGCGGATGCATGTCGAGCAGGTCACGAATCTGATGCACATCGCCGTCCGCGACGATGCGGCCGTTGTTGATCAGCAGGATGTTCGACGTCATCGCCTCGACTTCATGCAGGATGTGACTCGACACAATGACGTGCCGCCCCTGCTTCGCCCACTGCCTGATGGCTCGAATGGTCGAACGCCGCATCAGCGGATCCATGCCGGTCAGCGGCTCGTCGAGCACCACCAGCCCAGGCTGGTGCGCCAGAGCTTGGGCGAGCTTGACGCGCTGCCGCATGCCCTTGCTGTACGCCCCGATCTTCCGGTCGGCCACCGGCAGCAGATCGACGACGGCCAGAGCGTCACGTGCAGCCTGGCGCGCCTCGTCCTCGCCGTACCCGCTCAGTCGTACCAGTGCCGTCACCCATTCGAGGCCCGTCATGCGCTCGTAGAACGCATCCTGCTCGGGGCAGAACCCCATCCGGCGGTAGAGATCGGGATTCCCCCACGCCGGTTCGCCCATCACGGACAGCTGCCCCTGACTGGGCCGCAGCTGTCCGGTGATGAGCTTCATGAATGTCGACTTGCCCGCCCCGTTCGGGCCAAGCAGGCCGGTGATCCCCGGAGGAATCGTCACCGTGATGTCATTCAGTCCGCTGACCTGGCCGTACCACTTCGACAGATGAACGGCCGTGACGATCGGCGTCATGCCACCACCTCGATGCCACGCACCCGCCAGCGCAGCACCGCCGCCGAGCTCACCACCAGCGCCAGCAGCAGGGCCATCGCCGGCCAGAGCCCGGGTTGCCCGGCCCCGTCGAGTCCGAAGATCGACTGCCCGACCCGATCAAGAGCACCAAGTGGCGACAGGTGATTCCAGACCGGCATGCCCGTCGCCGACGCGAGCACGCGGGTGATCGCCTGCGAGAAGAAAATCACGCCCGCATACATGGTCCCGACGAACCGGCTGCTCGACGACAGCGACGACAGCGCCAGCATGGTCAGCGACGACAGCCCCATGGCCAGCAGCGAGTAGACGGTGATGGCCGGCACGAGTGACACGTGCGTGCGCACAAACTCGAGAGACCCGGCAAAGGCCGACTGCACGATCAGCAGTGCCATGGCCGGTGCCCAGATCACCGCTGCCAGCAGCAGCAGCAGAATGGCCAGCTTGCCGACGACATAGTCGGTGACAGTCAGCGGCTTCGACAGGTACAGCGACAGTGCGTTGGCCCGTCGATCGTCGGCGATGAGTCCGGCACCGACCCAGACGGTAATCAGGAAGGCGAACGATCCCTGTCGTTCGAGAAAATCCCAGTAGGTCTTGTTGTTCGGGGCGAGGAAGGCCGCCTGCTCGAAGCTGGACGACAGGTACACCTGCACGGCGCCGGCGAGGAACGGCGTCCACGACAACAGCAGCAATCCAAGAAACGCCCGCCGGGCCACAAACGACTCGATGCCCGCCCGCGTGATGACCTGCCAGGCACGGCCCGGTCCGACACGCAGACCGCCATAGCGCTGGTAGCCCTGATCGTGAATCGGCATGCTTACCGCTCTCCCCCGACCACGCGCGCAAACACATCTTCCAGTGAATGCATCGACGCCCGCACGTGTCGCACCTGCACCCCCTCGCGCACCGCCACGGCGCACAGCCACTGCACGCCGGCATCGGGCCCGTCGGCTGACGCGTCATCGGCGCCTGCGACCGACCGCGGCACCGTCACACGCCAGGTGGTCTCCTCGGTGTCGTGGCACTCGACACCGGCTGCACGCAGCGCCGCAGCGAACGCTGCGCCATCCCCCTTGATCCGAAGCTCGTAGAGGTGACCCTGCTGATCGAGCAGGGTGGCCATCGGCCCCGCCGCCGCCACGGCACCCTGATGCATGACCACCACGTGCCGGCACGTCGCTTCCACATCGGGCAGCAGGTGCGATGACAGCACAAGGTTGACGCCCTTGCGGTGGGCGAGGTCGGCAATGAGGCCCAGCATGTCGTCGCGGCCCCGGGGATCAAGACCGTTGGTGGGTTCGTCGAGCAGCAGAAGGTCGGGATCGTGCACCAGCGCCTGCGCGAGCTTGATACGCTGCTTCATGCCCGTCGAGTAGGTGTCGACGGAGCGATAGCGGGCTTCGCCCAGCCCTACATAAAACAGCACTTCGTGCGCCCGCTGCATCGCACTGGTGCGCGGCAGGCCAGCCAGTTCCCCGCAATACGCCACAAACCGAACGGCCGTCATGCCGGGAATGTGGGCATCGTGTTCAGGCATGTAGCCGATGCGGGCCCGCACACCCATCGGGTCAGCCGCCACGTCGCGGCCCAGCACCGTCATGCGGCCTGCGGCCGGTGTCACCAGACCGAGCACGGCCTTGATCAGGCTGCTCTTCCCCGCGCCGTTCGGGCCCAGTAGCCCCACTGCGCCTGCGGGGAATGCGAGGGATACATTGTTGAGGGCGCAGTGCGAACCGTAGGAGACCGAGACACCCTCGCAGGCCACCACCGGTGCCACCGCGCCGGGCGGGACGGTCGGGGTCTGGTGCGGCGGCGCCTCAGTGTTCATGCAGAAGGGGTAGACGAGGAGCCCTCGCCTGCGGTTCCGCGCAGTCCGAGCGCATCGGCCTCGAGGCGCATGAAGGCAATCACATGCGCGATGTGCTGCTCGAGCGGCAGCCCCATCAGTGCGGCACCCTTCTCGAGGTGCTCGCGAGGCACGGCCCTCGCAAACGCCTTGTCCTTCATCCGCTTCTTCACCGACGAGGCTTCCAGATCGAGCACGCTGCGGCTGGGTCTCACCAGAGCCGCGGCCGTCACGAAACCGGCCATCTCATCGCATGCAACCAGCGCCCGCTCGAGCGGGGTCTCAGGCATCACCTGCGTGAATTCCCACGCATGCGACAGAATCGCGCGTGTGACCCACTCGGGGTAGCCGAGCGCCGTCAGATGCTCGCAGCCCTTGAGCGGATGGTCACCGAGCGTGGGATAGCGCTCGTAGTCGAAATCGTGCAGCAGCGCGACGGCGCCCCATTCGTCCTCGCTGGCGCCCTGCAGCCGGGCGTAGCCGCGTACCGCCGCATCGACCGCCAGCGCGTGTTTCCTCAGGCTGTCGCCCTGTGTCCATTCCGTCAGCAGCCGCCACGCGGCCTCTCGAGTCACCTGCATGGCGCTACCTTACACCAGCGCCAGCGACGCCGACGCATTCAGGTCCGCAGGCGCCAGGCGCCCTCGCTCGAACTGCCGCAGGCCTGCCGCCGCAATCATGGCGGCGTTGTCGGTCGACAATGCCAGTCTCGGCACGTACACAGGCACCTCGAGCGCCGCGCCGCGCGCCTGAGCCGCCTCTCGCAGCTGGCGGTTGGCCGAGACCCCGCCGGCGATGCCGATGCTGCGCGCGCCGGTCCACCGCGCCGCCAGAAACAGCCGGTCGGTCAGCGTCTCGACCACACGGCGCTGGAAGCTCGCGGCGATGTCTCGCACCTCGTGGTCGGGCAGCCGCGCGGTGCCGAGTGCTTCCTGCCGCAACCGCACATGCCGCAGCACCGCCGTCTTCAGACCTGAGAAACTGAAATCAAACCGTCCGTCCCGTTCGGGAGCGTTCCGATCACGATTCGTCAGACGCGTGCCCGGCCAGCGGATCGCCAGCGGGTCACCCTCGGCCGCCAGCCGATCGATGACCGGTCCGCCGGGATATCCGAGGCCGAGCAGCTTGGCCACCTTGTCGTAGGCCTCGCCAGCCGCATCATCACGCGTGCGTCCCAGCAGCTGATACTCGCCGTCGCGGGCCACCAGATAGAGGTTGGTGTGCCCGCCTGACACCACCAGCACGACCGCCGGCAGCGCCAGCCGTCCGTGCTCGAGCCACAGCGATTCGATGTGCCCGGCCAGATGATGGACGGCGAAGAGAGGACGGCCCAGCGCCCATGCGGCGCTCTTCGCGAAGGCGATGCCCACCAGCAGCGATCCCACCAGCCCCGGGCCTTGTGTCACCGCCAGCGCGTCCACCTGCGGCCAGCCGATCGCCGCCTGCGCCATCGCCTCGCGCACCACGCCCGGAATGTCGCGCACATGCTGGCGTGACGCCAGTTCCGGCACTACGCCTCCCCATTCCCGGTGAATCGCGGTCTGCGACGCCACCACATTCGATCGCAGCACCCACGGCCGCGCCTCGTCGCTCACCCGCTCGACGACAGCCGCAGCCGTCTCGTCACAGGACGATTCAATGGCGAGCAGGTGCATGGGCGTCGAGGGCAAAGGGCGGACGGATGATGCCGCGGTCGGTGACAATCGCCGTGATGTAGCGCGCCGGCGTCACGTCGAACGACGGATTGCGCACGGCCACTGCATCGGGCACGACCTGCGTCGTCCCTACGTGCGTCACCTCGCGGGCCGGTCGTTCTTCGATCGGAATCGACGCCCCGGTCGGGGTCGACAGATCGATCGTCGACCACGGCGCCGCCACATAAAAGGGCAACCCGTGCGCGTGCGCCAGCACCGCCAGGCCATACGTCCCGATCTTGTTCGCCGCATCGCCGTTGGCCGCGATGCGATCGGCACCGACCACCACGAGCTCGACGAGTCCGCCCTGCATCATGGCGGCTGCCATGTTGTCGGTGATGACCGTCGTGTCGATGCCGTCCCTGGTGAGTTCCCACGCCGTCAGGCGCGCGCCCTGCAGAAAGGGACGCGTTTCGTCAGCCAGCACCGTCACCCGATGCCCCGCCTCAACGGCACCGCGAATCACGCCGAGCGCCGTACCATAGCCCGCAGTGGCCAGGGCACCCGCGTTGCAGTGCGTGAGGATGCGGGCCTGCGTCGGCACCAGCGTGGCCCCATGGCGGCCAATCGCCCGGCAACTCTCGACATCCTCGTCGTGCAGGCGGTCAGCGGTAAGTCGCAGTCGATTGCGCAGCTGCTCGACCGATTCGCCGGCGTGCACGCCCTGCGCCAGAGCCTGCTTCATCTGTTCGATGGCCCAGAACAGGTTCACGGCTGTGGGCCGCGTGGCGGCCAGCAGGTCACAGGCTTTCTGGAACTCGGTGGCGAATTGCCGCGTGCCCGTGGCAGTGCTGCGCGCCGCCTGCAGCGCCAGCCCCATGGCCGCACACACCCCGATGGCCGGCGCACCGCGAATCACCATGGTGCGGATGGCTTTGGCCACCTCGGTCACCGTGCGGCAGGTGACATAGGTTTCGGTCACCGGCAGCTTGCGCTGGTCGACCATGATGATCGCGTCGCCGTCCCAGGCGATGGTCGGAAGCATGCTCCCGATCATACCGGCATCAGCCGGCTACGGGCGGCGCAGGAGGTGGCTGTTGAACGCCAGCGGCAGCAGATCGCGCAGGGTGGTCACGGCCGTGATGCGATGCAGATTCGCCAGCACCACCTCAAGGTCGGGCGCAAATTCCCACAGCACCTGGCGGCACGCCCCGCACGGCGAGGTGGGCTCCTCGGTGTCGGTCACGACCACCAGGCGCGTGAAGGCATGATGGCCTTCCGAGAGCGCCTTCACCACCGCCACGCGTTCGGCACAGATCGTCAGGCCGTAGCTGGCGTTCTCGACGTTGCAGCCGGTGATGATCGTGCCGTCCGTGGTCTGCAGGGCTGCGCCGACCTTGAAGTGCGAGTAGGGGGCCACCGCACGGTCGCGTGCGGCGCGTGCCGCCTCCACCAGCCGATCAGAGGCGCTCAACGGTGCCCTCCAGCAGGCTGACAAACGCCGCCCCGACACGACGCGCCGTCTCCATCACTTCCTCGTGATTCAGCGTCTGCGGCAGCACGCCGGCCGCCATATTGGTGATGCACGAGATGCCCAGCACCTCGAGCCCCATGTGCCGGGCCACGATGGCCTCGGGCACCGTCGACATACCCACGGCATCGGCACCCCAAGCGCGGAAGGCGCGAATCTCCGCGGGCGTTTCGAAGCTCGGTCCGTGCACCCCCAGATAGACCCCGTGCTCGAGCGCGACACCGGCGGCCGCAGCCGCGTCGCGGACCATCGAGCGCAGGCGGCTCGAGTAGACCTCGCTCATGTCCGGAAACCGGGGCCCGAACCGCTCATCGTTGAGACCGATCAGCGGATTGGTGCCCATCAGGTTGATGTGGTCGTCAATCAGCATCAGCGCGCCTTGTCCGAAGCGCGTGTTGATGCCGCCGGCTGCGTTGGTAAGAATGACGACCGGCACCCCGAGGCGACCGAGCACACGCATCGCAAAGGTGACCGACGTCATCGGATGCCCTTCGTAGAGGTGCACGCGCCCCGACAGGGCCATGACCCTGCGGCCGCGCACCCGTCCCCCGACCAGTCGACCGGCGTGGCCGATGATGCCTGAGGCCGGCCAATGCGGAATATCGGCATACGGCACGGCGAACGCATCCGACAGGCCGTCGGCAAATGTACCCAGCCCCGAGCCCAGAACAACGGCGGCTTCGGCGCCGACAAATCCGCGGCCGCGCAGGAATTCGGCCGCTTCGACGGCATGATCAAACAGCGACACCGCTCCACCTCCTCACAGGAACATGCTGGCGACGCACGCATTCACCAGCGTCGCGAGAAAGCCGGCCAGCAGTGCGCGTGTGCCCAGTCGTGCCAGGTCACCACGACGCGACGGCGCCATTGCCCCGATGCCACCCAGCTGGATGCCAATCGACCCGAGATTCGCAAAGCCCGTCAGCGCGTAGGTGGCCAGCACGCGCGTCTGCGGTTCGATGGTGGCGCTGTAGGTGCCCGTCAGTTTCACAAAGGCAACGAATTCGTTGGCCACCAGTTTCGTGCCGAGCAGATCGGCCATCGCGGGAATGTCCTTCGCCGGCGTCCCCATCAGGAACGCCACCGGCGCAAACACCCACGAGAAGACCGTCGACAGCGTCAGGCCTGTCGAGACCGTGCCGAGCACGGCGTCGACGAGCGCAATGATGGCCAGGAAGGCGATGAGCATCGCCGCCACATTGAGCGCCAGCTGCAGGCCGTCGGCCGCACCCGCCGAGGCCGCATCAATCGCGTTGACGTGCTGCCGCTCGACCGAGAGTCCGATGGCGCCTCCGGTCTCGGGCGACTCCGTCTCGGGCAGCAGCAGCTTCGACAGATACAGGCCGCACGGGGCTGCCATCACGCTCGTAGTGAGAATGGCAATGGGGTCGGCGCCGATCCCGATGTAGACGGCCATCACACCACCGGAAATCGTTGCCATGCCCCCCACCATCAGTGCCAGCAGTTCCGACTGGGTCATCCTGGGCACATACGGCTTGACGATGAGCGGAGCCTCGGTCTGGCCCATGAAGACATTGGCCGCGGCCGACAGGGTTTCGGCACCGCTGGTGCCGAGCACATACATCATGGCGCGGGCCATCACCCACACCACAAACTGCAGGATGCCGAAGTGATAGAGCACCGTGAAGAACGCCGAGATGAAGATGATGGTTGGCAGCGCCGAGAACGCAAAGACAAACCCGTTGCCGGCACCGAGCGCCGGCTCGAGCACACCAGGATTCGCCAGGGCACCGAACACGAAGAGTGCCCCCTGATTGCTGAACTCGAGGAAGCGCTTCACCACCTGGGCCACCCCGCTGAACAGCGCATAGCCGGGACGCCATCCGCCGATCTCGAACCGCAGGATGAACAGCGCCAGCCCCAGCTGCAGGGCCATGCCCCACAGAATCGTGCGCCATCGCACCGCCTTCAAGTCGGATGAGCAGCCGGCGCAGACGGCAATGAGGCACAGCGCCCCGAAGCCGGTCTGCGCCCTCGCGCCCAGCACTCCCGACAGCACCCAGGACAGGGCCGCACATACCGCGGCCACGGCAAAGGCAGTCACCCGCATCGTTGCTGCTGCACTCATCTCGTGATTCGCTCCATGATCCACGGTTCCACCGACGGCGCGGTATCACCCAGTTCAACGGCGGCATGAACCAGACGCTCGGCGTCGGCCGAGGGCATCGCCGCGGCATGGTACAGCACCGCCAGCGTCTGCCCGGGCACGACCCGATCACCGCGCTCAACGCCCAGCACGACGCCGGCCGCCGGATCAAGGGCGGCCCCGCGTGCCAGCCGACCGGCCCCCAGCAGCAGCGCCGCGCGCCCGATCTGTTCGGCATCGATCCCGGCCACCACACCGGACCGCGGTGCACACACGGCTGTCTCGACCTCGGCCACCGGCAGTGTCGATGCGTCATCGTCCAGGCCGAGGCGTCCGCCCTGCCCGGCCACCAGCCGCCGGAACCGCTCGAGCGCGGCCCCCGATCGCAGGGCACGATCGGCATGCTCAATACCGGCCGCCTCGTCCGGTACCACGCGCGCCGCCACCAGCATGCGTGCCGCCAACGTCACCGTCAGCAGGCGCAATGATGCCGGCCCCTCGCCACGGAGCAGGTCCAGCGCTTCGCGGACCTCGAGCGCATTGCCGACCGCCCGGCCGAGCGGATCATCCATGCGGGTAATGACCGCCTCGGTCTCGACACCGTGGGCGCATCCCACGTCCACCAGTGACCGGGCCAGCACCCGCGCCTGCGCGGGCGTCTTCATGAAGGCCCCGCGCCCGCACTTCACGTCGAGCACGAGCGCCTGACTGCCTTCCGCCAGCTTCTTGCTGAGAATCGACGCCGTGATGAGCGGTACGCTGTCGATCGTGCCCGTCTCGTCACGCAGGGCATACAACACCCGATCGGCCGGAGCGATGCGTGACGTCTGGCTGATGATGGCGCAGCCGTGTTCAGCCAGGGCCATCCGGAACGCGTCAAGGCTCAGCGCGGTCTGGAATCCGGGAATCGACTCAAGCTTGTCGAGCGTGCCGCCGGTGTGGCCGAGCCCTCGGCCCGACATCTTGGGCACGGTCACGCCGCAGGCAGCCACCAGTGGCGCGAGCACCAGAGACACTTTGTCACCGACGCCGCCCGTGCTGTGCTTGCCCACCTTCGGGCCAGGCAAAGCCGCCAGGTCGACTCGAACGCCCGAGGCCAGCATGGCCCCGGTCAGGTCCGTAGTTTCTCCGGCGCTCATGCCGCGCAGGCGTATCGCCATCAGCAGCGCCGCCACCTGGGCCGGCGTCCATCTTCCCGAGACGGCCCCGTCGATGAATGCGGCGAACGCGGCCGGGGACAGTTCGCCGCCGTCGCGCTTCTGGCCGATGATGTCGACGGCGTACATGGGGCGGGCGCAGTATAGCCCACGCGCTGCGCGGTCCTGCACGGCCTGCTGTGCCGGTCGTGGCATCATGAGCGGATGCCGCTGATGCGTCCTCTGCTCGCCGGCCTGCTGATCGCCTGCACACAGTCGGTGCAGGCCGGGTCGCAGGCGCCGGTCACACCCCGACCGGCCGCGCCGCAACCGTCCCTCGTCGTCATCGTGGTGGTCGATCAGATGCGTGCCGACTATCTGGCCGCCATGCGCGACCGGTGGAACGACGGGCTGGCCCGGCTGACCCGCGACGGGGCAGTCATGGAGCAGACCTTCTATCCGTATCTGCAGACGGTCACCTGCGCCGGACACGCCACCGTGGGCACCGGGACGTTTCCGTCGACCCACGGCATTATTGCCAACGCCTGGTGGCGAGGCACCCGCAGTGCTCCCTGCACGGAAGACCCGAGCGTTTCTCCTGTGGCCTATGAACCCGGCGCCGACCGTGACGGGCACAGTGCCGTGCAGCTGCTCGTGCCCACGCTCGGCGATCGCCTGCGCGCACACGACCCCGAGTCGCGGGTCGTCACCCTGTCGACCAAGCCGCGCAGCGCCATCATGCTCGCGGGCAAGGGCGGCCTGGTCACGTGGCTTGACGAGCGCAACGTGTGGGCGACATCCACGGCCTACGTCGACGGGCGTTACTCGCCAGTCAGCCGGTATCTCGCCGAACATCCCCGCAGCGCCCTGCGCGGTGAAGTCTGGAATCGCTCGGCCGACCGCACGTCGTACACCGGCGAAGACGGCGCCATCGGTGAAACGCCGCCCCGCGGCTGGACCAGCACCTTTCCCCATCCGCTGAGCGGCGCCCCCGGCACCGCCGAGCGCGAGTTCACTGCGCTGTGGGAAAACAGCCCGTACGCCGACGAAGCCCTGGCGGGCCTCGCCGCCACCCTGGTGCGCGAGCTCAGGCTCGGGAAGAACGGCCATACCGATTACCTCGGCGTCAGCTTTGCCGCGCTCGATTACGTCGGACACAAGTTCGGTCCCGACAGTCATGAGGTGCAGGACACGCTGCTCAGGCTCGACAAGACACTCGGGCAGCTGCTGCGGACGCTCGACGACACCGTAGGCCCCGGTGGGTATGTGCTCGGCCTCACGGCCGACCACGGCGTCGCCCCCATTCCCGAATCGCGCGCACTCGCGGGTCTCGAGGGCGGACGTGTCGACAAGCGCGCCGTGCTCGAGGCGATCACGCGTGCGCTGACACCGGCGCTCGGCCCGGGCCGTCATGCCGTACGCATGGACGGCGCACAGGTCTACCTGTCGGCCGAGGCCCAATCACGAGTGGCCACCAGCCCGGCGCTGCTCGACCCGGCCATCGCGGCCGTCGCGGCCATGACCGGCATCGAGCGTGTGCTGCCGTCAGCGGGCCTCGAGCAGCAGCGCCAGTCAGCCGATCCGATTGTGCGTGCGGCGGCGCTCAGCCATGTCACCGGGCGCAGTGGTCAGCTGGTCGTCGTCACCAGGGCGCACTACATTGCCAGCGACCCGAATCCCGACGCCACCACCCACGGCACCCATCACGCCTACGACCAGCACGTGCCGATGATCTTCTTCGGTGCAGGCGTCAAGGCGGGCCGCTATCGGGACGCAGCCTCGCCGGCCGATCTGGCGCCGACTCTGGCCGACCGCATCGGCCTGCCTATGCCCGGCAGTGACGGTCGCCCGCAACGTCAGGTGTTTGTGCCCTGACAGCCGCCCCTGCATTACGCTACGCTCTCAGCAGAGGTCACCGATGTCCCTGAAGACTAAACGCCTGCTCCCGGGAATACTGCTAATCGCCGCTGCCCTGGCGGTCACCTCCCTCACCGGACAGGAGCCTGTCGACCAAGGGGACGCGCGCGTCATGATCACCGACGCCGCGCTGCCCGCCATCGATCGTGGGCTCCGGCTGCAGGACACGCTGGCCGATCCGGGTGACCCTGTCAGTCTTCCGCTGATCGACGGCGACCGCTCAGAGCCGCAGCGTGGCGACGCACTTGAGGGTTCCATCATCGTGAAGTTCCGCCGCGAGGTGGACCGCGAGGAGGCAGGCCGCGAGGCCCTGGCCCGGCTCGGTGGAACCCGCATCGAACGGCGCGAATTCACCGACTGGGACATCCTGCACATTCCCGTCACCACCGACGTCGAGGCTGCCGCTGCCCTGATGGCGGAGCGCGACGACGTCGAGTACGCCCAGCCGCGATACCTCAATCATCAGATGTATCGGCCGAATGACCCGTTCTACAACCTTCAGTGGAACATGACCGCCCTCGACATGGAACGCGCCTGGGACATCCAGCCGGGCGCCACCTCCAACGTCATCGTGGCGGTCATCGACACGGGTGTCGCATTCCGGTCGGGCACCTACCGTTTCAACTCGCGCTTTCCGTTCCGCCTGGTGGCGGGAGGTCCGGTCTATCCCGCACTCGGACAGGTCGACATCCCGTTTGCTGCCGCTCCGGAACTGGGCGCCCGCGACCGCTATGTGACGCCTCGCGATTTCATCTGGGGAGACGATGAGCCCCTCGACATGGACGGGCACGGGACGCACGTCGCCGGCACCGTCGGTCAGCTCACCAACAACGGCATCGGGGTCGCGGGCATGGCCTTCAACGTGAAGATCATGCCGGTCAAGGTGATCGCCGGAGAATGGGACTTCATCTTCGGCGCGCCCAATGGCGGCACCGATGACATCGTCGCGCAGGGCATCCGCTACGCCGCCGACAACAATGCGAAGGTGATCAACCTGAGCCTCGGCCGGGAGCAGGGCGGGCCTGCCCCGGTGGTTGACGCCGCCGTCCGGTACGCCGTCGGTCGCGGCGCCTTCGTGGCCATCGCGGCCGGCAACTCGCGGGAGCGTGGCAATCTGCCCAATATTCTGGGGAATGTCAGCCCCACCCTGTCAGGGGCTGTCACCGTGTCGGCCGTCGGCAAGTCGCTGGCCGGCGCCTACTACTCGGTCACCTCGCCGGCCGTCGAACTCACCGCCCCGGGAGGCGACCTGCGGGCAGATTCCACCGGCGGCGTCATCCAGCAGACGTTCGACCTCGACCTGCTGCAGACCTTCAGAAGGCCGGTCGCGCAGTTCGGCCCGCCGCGCGCCGATTCCTTTGCCTACTACTACTTCCAGGGCACGTCGATGGCGACACCGCACGTCGCCGGCCTCGCGGCGCTGCTGTTCCAGCAGGGCATCACCAGCCCCGACGCCATCGAGGAGGCCATGAAAAAGTTCGCCACCGACAAAGGCCCTGCAGGGCGGGATGACGAGTACGGTGTCGGCATGATCAACCCCCGGGCCACGCTGCGCGGCCTCGGACTGGCCCGCTGAGAGGAACGCTTCCATGACCGTCCGTACACTGGTTCGAGTGGCCCTCTTGCCACTGCTCGCGGCCCTGCTGCCCGCATCCGCCGCGGGTCAGGGCATCGACGTGAGGGGCTACGGAATGATCGGCTCCATCACCTTCACCGCATCAGACTCCTTCGAAAGTGTCGTCGGCAACGACAGCGGTCGCCTGCTCGGCGGAGGCGTCGAAGTGGGCCTGCCCCTGGGCGGTCTGTTTGTCGGAGTCGGCGGATCCCGATACAGGGCGGATGGCTCGCGCGTGTTCGTGACGAGCAGCCGCGTATTCACGCTCGGCATTCCCACACAGGTGACGGTGTCCCCGATCGATGTCACCGCCGGCTGGCGCTTCCGGCAACTGTCGCGCCGCATCGTTCCCTATGTTGGCGGCGGGTGGTCGTCCTATCGGTACGAGGAAACGGCCGACTTCGCCGCTCCCGGCGAGAACATCAACGAGCGCTACTCTGGCTATCACCTGCTGGGGGGAGTCGACCTGCGCATCACCCGCTGGCTCGGCCTCGGCGGCGAGTATGTCTGGACGCGCATTCCTGACGCCCTCGGCACCGACGGTGCCTCGGCATTCTTCAACGAGACCGACCTCGGCGGCTCGAGCCTGCGTGTCAAGCTCAGCATCGGCCGGTGAAAGCCCGCAGTGCCACCCCCGCCACTGAACTTGCTATACTGAAAGACGGAGGCTAGACCGATGACCTTTCGACGGCTGGTAGGAACCGCACTTGCCGCGTGCATGTCCATCTCGGTGGCCGCGCAGTCTGTCCCCTCGGGCCAGGTGCCGACCGGTGCCACCACGCTGGGATCGGTCACCCTGCCCCGATCAGTGAAAGCCAACGGCGAAGTGCTCAAGGCCGGCACCTACACGGTGCGGCTGACCGCTGACACGGCGCAACCGGCAGTACCCGGCATCCAGATGGAACGCTGGGTCGAGTTCCTGCGTGGAGGGAAAGTGGCGGGCCGCGAGGTCGTCAGCATTGTCCCGCAGGCTGAGGTGAAGGATCTCAACTCAGGAGCCAAGGGTGCCAAGCCCGCCGCCGGCGAATCGCGTGTGGAAATGCTGAAGGGCGACGATTACCTGCGCGTCTGGATCAACCGCCGCGGCGTGAACTACCTCATCCATCTGCCGCCGGTCACCACGTCCTAGGCGCGGGGCACCGACCAGCCGCTACCGCTGAGACAGTTCGGGCCGGTCTTCCGCACACCGCGGACAGCCGGCCCGATGTATGTACGTCCGAATCGCCGTCGGCGCTCAGCCGCCGATCGACATCACGTCGAACTGCTCGTGGTGCAGGTGCACATCCGGCTTCACAATCACGTCACGACCCAGGAACTGCTTGAGGTCGCGCAGCACGCCGCGCTCCTCTTCCTTGAGGGCCCGGGCAATATCGGGATTCACGCGCAGCAGCACCCCGGGACCATCGAGGTCAACCCCGACCTTCTTCACTTCCGTGAGAATTTCGTAGCACACCGTGGCACTCGACTTGATCGTGCCGGCTCCTGAGCAGTAGGGGCAGGGCTCGGTCAGCACGCGTTCGAGGCTCTGCTTGACGCGCTTGCGCGTCACGATCACCAGCCCGAAGTCTGAGACCTGCAACGCCTTCGAGGGTGCCCGATCCTTGCGCAGCTCCTGCTCGACCGCCTGAAACACCTTCTGGCGGTTCTTCTTCTCCTCCATGTCGATGAAGTCGCAGACGATGATGCCGCCGAGATCGCGCAGGCGAATCTGGCGGACGATTTCCTTCGCCGCCTCGAGGTTCGTCTTGATGATGGTGTCTTCCAGACGACCGGCTGTCTTCTTGCCGACATACCGGCCCGTGTTGACGTCGATGGCCACCAGCGCCTCGGTCTGGTTGATGACGATCGACCCGCCTGACTTGAGCCAGACCTTGCTGCGGAGGGCCTTGTCGAGCTCGGCCTGCACGCCGTACTCGTCGAAAATCGGATAGTCCTTGTCGTACAGCTTCACGAGCGGCGCCAGCGACGGCATGATGCGCCCGATGAACTCGAGGATGCGCTCGTAATCGGCCTTGTTGTCGATGCGAATCGCCGTGTAGTCGTCCGTCAGCAGATCGCGCAGCAGCTTGTTGACGAGGCTGGGCTCCTGATAGATGACCGCCGGCGACCGCCGGCCTTCGGACTTGCTCCGCATCTCGAGCCAGATCTTGTGGAAATAGTGCAGGTCGGCGAGGATGTCGTCCTTGGTCCGCCCCTCGGCCGCCGTGCGGATGATGACCCCGCCGCCGAAGTGATGCTGCTCGCGGAACTCCTTGACGATGCCCCGCAGGCGGGTGCGCTCCTCGCGCGTGGCAATCTTGCGCGAAATGCCGATGTGGTCGACCGTCGGCATGAAGACCAGAAAGCGTCCGGGCAGCGTGACGTGGCACGTGAGTCGCGCCCCCTTGGTGCCGAGCGGCTCTTTCGCCACCTGCACCACCACGTCCTGTCCTTCCTTCAGCAGCTCTTCGATCTTGGCCTCGGGCGCGGCAGCCTTCTCGCGTGGCTTGTCGCCCGCCTCGCGTGCGCCGTCCTTTGCGGCCTCGTCGCCGCGCGGCTTCACCTCGGGTTCGTCGTCACCGGCGTCGAATTCCTCGAGGTTCGTGATGACATCCGACACGTAGAGGAACCCGTCGCGCTCGAGACCGAGGTCGATGAACGACGACTGCATGCCGGGCAGCACCTTCGATACACGGCCCTTGTAGACATTGCCGACGACGCCGCGGTTGCGCTCGCGCTCGACAAACATTTCGGCCAGCTGGTCGTCCTCGAGGATAGCCACGCGGGTTTCGTGGCCGTTGGACGCGATGATCATTTCCTTGTTCATGGGGTCGTCAATTCGTGAAGCGCCGCATTCGCACATTCAGGATGAGGCCGAAAGCCGCCAGTGTCGCAATGAGCGATGACCCGCCGTAGCTCATGAGCGGCAGGGTCAGTCCCTTGACCGGCACGAGGCCGGCCGACATGGTGATGTTATAGATAACCTGGAACGTGAAGGAGGCCAGCACGCCCAGGACCAGATAGCTGCCGAGCGGGTCCTTGGCGAGCCGGGCGGCGTCGATGGATCGGATGATGACGAAGAGATACAGCCCGAGCGCCACGACCACGCCGACAAATCCCTGCTCTTCGGCCAGCACCGAGAAGATGAAGTCGTTGTGCGAGACCGGCAGGAACCGTAACTGCGCCTGGTTCCCCTGCATGAAGCCCTGGCCCCAGAGCCCGCCCGACCCGACCGTGATGCGGGCCTGAATCTGCTGATAGCCGGCGCCCCGTGCATCCTTCTCCGGATCGAGGAAGGTCTCGATGCGTCCGCGCTGGTAATCCTGCAGGGCGAACGTGTAAATCAGCGGCGCGGCAATCGCCGCCACGATCGCCAGCGCCGCGAGGTAGCGCATCGGCAGGCCTGCTGCAATGGTGACCACGAGCAGCACCGGCAAGAGCGTGACGGCAGTGCCGAGGTCCGGCTGCCGCGCGATGAGCAACACGGGCACGGCAGTCATGACGCATGCCATGCGCAGTTGCTGATTCGAGAGGCCGCGACGGTCGCCGTCCGCGAGGAACTTGGCCAGCACCAGGGCCAGCGCGGCCTTGGCAAATTCCGAGGGCTGCAGGTTGAAAACCCCAAGATCCAGCCAGCGGCGGGCGCCGCCTCTCACGGCGCCCACGGCCATCACCGCCACCAGCAACAGCACGATGCCGAGATAAATCAGATGCGAGGTGTCCCCCAGCAGGCGATAGTCAATGGACATCGCCACCACCAGGGCCAGCAGGCCCAACACCAGCGCGTACACCTGTGTCCAGTAGACCGTGGTCGCGCCACCCGTCGCCGAGTAGATGGTCGCCAACCCCAGCGCGCAGAGGGCCAGCACCGCGAGCAGCAGCGCCCAGTCGATGTGCTCAAGCAGCCGTCGGTTCACCATGGCGCGCCATCACCCGCGGCGGCGGCCGTGGTCCCCACCGGACGTCGGGGGGCCGCAGGAGCGGCAGGCCCTCCCGGAACCACCGTCCCGGGCACCGCCGGGGCGGCAAACGTCGGCAGCGCCGCGCCGTCCTTCCCGGCGAAATAGGTTTCGAGCAGGTGCCGCGCAATCGGGGCGGCCGACGAACCGTGTTCGGCGTGCTCGGCAAAGACCACGCCGGCCACCTCGGGACGGTCCTTCGGTGCCATGAACACGAACCAGCCGTGGTCACGCAGGTCGGCCCGGTTCGCTCCGGCGCGGGCCTTCCCCTCATTCGAAATCACCTGGGCCGTGCCGGTCTTCCCCGCCACATCGCGCCCGGCGATGCGGGCACTGCGGGCAGTGCCCGATCCGTTAACGGCCAGCCACAGGCCTTCATGAATGGCCGCGACGGTCTCAGGCTTCAACCTCGGACCGACCGGTGCAGTCGTCGACGCCTCACGCGGGGCCGGGCTCCAGGCGTCGCCGTCAAACACGTCGGTGACCAGGCGCGGGGTCAGGCGCTCGCCCCCGCGCGCGATACTGGCCATCATCAGCGCCATCGACATCGGCGTTACCGACACCTGTCCTTGCCCAATCGACACCGAAATGGTCTCGCCGGCATACCAGCGCTCGCCGGTCCGCTGCCGCTTCCACTCAGGCGAGGGCACGAGGCTCGGCACTTCATTCGGCAGGTCGATACCCGACCGCCCGGCCAGTCCGAGCCGGTCGGCCCACGCGTGAATCCGCTCGATCCCCAGTTTGTTCCCGACCGTGTAGAAATAGACGTTGCACGACTTCTCAAGGGCGTGCGCCAGGTCCATCCAGCCGTGTCCGTGGGCCGCGTTGCATTTGAAGAAGCGCCCGAAGAAAGTCGCTCCGCCCGGGCAGAAAATTTTCTCGTCGGGCGTCACGATGCCTTCTTCGAGGGCGGCCGCCGCCATGGCAATCTTGAAGGTCGACCCTGGGGAATATCGCCCCTGAATGGCGCGGTTCTGCAGGGGACGCTGCGCGTCGGTGTTGAGGGCCGCCCAGGTGCTGCGATCAATGCCGCTGGCAAACGCATTCGGGTCATACGCCGGCCGGCTGGTCATCGTCAGAACGTCACCGTTGCGCACGTCAAGGACGACCGCGGCACCCGCGTACCCCAGCGCCGTGAAGGCATCATCGGCGGCACGCTGCATGGCTGCGTCAATCGACACGCGCACACGCTGACCTTCCGAGGGCGGCAAGGCATCCAGCGTGCGAATCTCGCGGCCGACGCTGTTGACCACCACGCGACGCGAACCGTCCTCGCCCATCAGCAGCCGGTTGTAGATGCGCTCGATACCCGACTGGCCCACGACGGCGCCGGCCGTGAGGCCGTCCTGCGTGGTCTGCTGCTCACTGGCCTCGCCCACGTAGCCGATGAGGTGCGCCGCCAGCGTGGCCTGGGGATACTCGCGCGTCGGCACCTCCTGCACAATCACGCCGGACAGTTCGTGGTCGAGTCTCCGGGCACTGACCGCCGCTACCTGTGCCAGCGTCGCATCGGGGACGATGACAATCGGACGGTAGGTGGGTTCGCGGCGGTGGCGCTGCACCAGGGCGCGCATCTCACCATCGTCGAGGTCCAACACCTGAGCCAACCGGACAATCGTGGCGTCGAGGTCGCGGCTCTGCTCGCGCACGATCGCAATCATCAGGGCACGTCGGTTATCGACCAGCACTTCGCCGCGTCTGTCCACGATGACGCCGCGCGGCGCCCGCATCGGCATCGTGCGCAGGTGGTTGTTCTCGGCCATCTCGCGGAAACGCGCGTGCTGCACCACCTGGTAGTACCAGAACACCCCGGCCAGCAGCAGGAACACGGCCACCGTCGTCCCCTGCAGCCAGCGCAGGCGGAGGGCAAGACGGAAGCGTTCTTCGGCCGGCACAGTCACGGTCTTATCCTAGCGGAGCGGTCCGGGGATGGCGAGGGCTTCATCACGCGCGCGGGCCCGTCCGGTGGGCCCGCCGCAGCCACGTGAGCCGCCACCACTCGGCCACCTGTTCGGACGTCACGCCGCCAGCGGCCGTGCCGAGCGCCTCGGCCACGGCCAGAGTCACTGACACGGGACTCGCCGCGTCGGTCGTGAGTCCGAGAAACACCGCGACAATCAGGCCGTGAATCAGGCTGGCCCCCAGATAGATGGCCAGCCGGGCCAGCGGACTGCCGAGGATGAACTGCCCCGCCACAGCACCGGCGGCAAACCCGGCGACTGTCTGGCCGAGCGCCCCGATCCCGAGCAGTCCGGTGCCGAACGCATCCTGCACGAGACCCGCCACCGTGCCGGCAACCACGCCCGCCCCCGGGCCTGACCGCAGCGCCACCGCCACAACGGCCATCAGCACGAAGTCGAGGCCAGACAGCCAGAGGGCCATGCGGGGCAGCGAATTCTGCGCAGCCACCGCCAGCACTAGCAGCACCGTGGCGCGAGTGGGCGTCATGGCTGAACGGCACCCGCGGTATCACCCGCCCTGCGCGTCGGTTCGGTGACTACCAGCACCTGCCCCACCTGCGTGACATCCACCGCCGGTCGGATCCGAATCTCCCGGTAGCTGGCCGGGCCGCGATCGACTAGCACGACCGTACCGATGACAAACCCGGGGGGATACACGCCGTCGATACCTGACGACACCACAACGTCGCCTTGGCGCACGTCGGCCAGGCCAGAGACATACTGCAACTGCAGCAGCTGGTCGCCGGTCCCCGCCACCACGCCCTGCGCCCGCGACCGCTCGACCAGGGCCCCGATGGCAGCGGTGCGGTCCATCAGCAGTTGCACTTTCGCGGTATGCAGTCCGGGCTGAGCCACGCGCCCCACCACGCCGGCCGTCGACAGAATCGCCATGTCGGCATCGATGCCGTCCTGCCGTCCCTTGTTGATGAGAATCGCGCGGTAGCCCGATGTGCCAGATGCCCCGATGATGTCTGCCGCCGTCGTCGCGACGGGGGCCATCGCCTTCAGGTCCAGCAGCCGCCGAAGCTCGGCCGCCTGCTGCGCGAGGGCCCGCTCTTCCTGCAGCCGCAGTTCCAGTTGCTGCACCGCGCCACGCAGCCGCCTGTTGTCCTCGTGGGCGCCGCGCAGCGCCACATACCCCTGCCACGCGTCCGCGACTGCCCCCCCGGTCGCCATCACCAGTCGCTGCATCTCGGCCACGGCGCCGAACGCCACGGCCTGCACCAGCGGCAGGCCCGAGGACGTCGTGACCTGCGCGGAGATGATTGACAGGTGCAGCAGCACCGCCGCGGCCAGCAGTGGCAGCGGCCGCTGGAGGAGCTCGACACGGGCCATGACGCGTCAGTCGATGGCGACCTTCCGGAGCAGTTCGAATTCGTCCAGCATGCGGCCGACGCCGAGCACCACAGACGACAGGGGGTCCTCGGCATTGGTCACCGGCAGACCGGTTTCCTGACGCAGGCGCTTGTCGAGGTTCTTCAGCAGCGAGCCACCGCCGGTGACGACGATGCCGCGGTCCACAATGTCGGCGGAGAGTTCCGGGGGGGTCCGCTCGAGGGCCACCCGCACGGCGTCGACAATGACGTCGATGGTTTCCGCCAGCGCCTCTCGGATCTCTTCGTCCGAGACCGTGATGGTCTTGGGCACGCCCTCAATGAGATGCCGGCCCTTGATTTCCATCGTGGCGCGATGGTCCAAGGGGAACGCCGACCCGATGTCCATCTTGATCTGCTCGGCGGTGCGCTCGCCAATCAGCAGATTGTGGTGCTTGCGAATGTATTGGGTAATGGCCTCGTCCATCTCGTTGCCAGCCACGCGCACGGCCTTGCTATACACGATGCCCGACAGCGAAATGACCGCGACGTCGGTGGTGCCCCCCCCGATGTCGACGACCATGCTGCCGGCAGGCTCGGTGATGGGTAATCCGGCACCGATAGCCGCGGCCATGGCCTCCTCGAGCAGGAAGACTTCGCTGGCCTTGGCTCGGTAGGCCGCGTCCTTGACCGCACGCTTTTCCACCTGCGTGATTTCCGACGGCACCCCGATGATGATGCGCGGCCGCATCCACACGTTGCCGTTGTGGGCCTTCTTGATGAAGTAGGTCAGCATCTTCTCGGTGACGTCGAAGTCAGCGATGACGCCGTCCTTCATCGGCTTGATGGCGACGATGTTGCCAGGGGTTCGCCCGAGCATCTCCTTGGCCTCGCGTCCCACGGCCTCGACCTTGCCGTTGCCTTTATTGACCGCGACGATCGATGGCTCGTTGACGACAATGCCCTTGCCCTTGGCGAAGACGACGGTGTTGGCCGTGCCGAGGTCAATGGCCAGGTCGGTGGAGAAGAAAGAAGACAGTGATCCGAATCCCATGTGCAGTCTCGTGCAGGTGGCCGGAGGGCACCCGCACACTCTCAACGGTATCACGGCCCACAGGGCCTACGAGGCTTCGTGTTACCATTTTTGTTTGCGAGGAACCTAGGCAAATGACCATGCTAGACCGGATGCGTCGACACAAAGGATGGCTCAAGTGGAGCCTGGCTCTTGTCGTCCTCACGTTTGTAGTGCTGTATTTCCCTGATTTTCTGAACACCACCACGCCGGGCCTCGGCCCCTCGCAGAGTCAGGCGCTGGCCTCGGTAAACGGCACACCTGTCACCGTCGGCACGTTCACCCGCCGCTACGCCGCGCAGATGAACGCCTATCGTCAGGCCTACGGTGGACAGATCAGCGAGCAGATGCTCCGGCAACTCGGCATCGACCGCCAGATTCTGCAGGCGCTGATCGATGAAGAGGCAATGGTGGCCGAAGCCGGCCGGCAGGGACTGCTGGTGACCGACGCCGAGGTGCGCGAGCGCATCCTCAGCCTGCCCTCCTTCCAGGAAGGTGGCCGCTTCATCGGCGAGCAGCGCTACCGCCAGGCGCTGCAGTTCAACAATCCGCCGTACACCGTCAGCGAGTTCGAGGCCGCCATCCGCCGCGAGCTGCTGGTAGCCAAGCTGGAGCAGGCCGTGGCCGGATGGGTCACGGTCAGTGATGCCGAAGTCGATGTCGAGTACCGCCGGCGCAATGAGAAGGTGAAAGTCGACGTGGTGCCTGTCACCGCTGCGGCGTTCCGGTCTCAGGTCACCGTGACCGATGCCGACGTTTCGGCCCGCTTTGATGCCAACAAAGAACCCTACCGCATCGGCGAACGCCGCAAGTTCAGGTATGCGCTGGTCGATGTCGAGCAGGTCCGGGCCGGAGTCACGGTCACCGATGCCGACGTGCAGGACTTCTACACAAAGAACATCGGCCAGTACACGACGCCCGCGCAGGTGCGTGCCAGCCATATCCTGTTCCAGACCGCCGGCAAGGACGAGGCGGCCGTGCGCTCGCAGGCCGAGGCAGTGCTCGCGCAGGCCAAGGCCCCCGGGGCCGACTTCGCCGCCCTGGCCCGTCAGCATTCGGAAGACGCCTCGAACAAGGACCTCGGTGGCGACCTCAACTACTTTGGGCGCGGACGCATGGTGCCCGAGTTCGAGGCAGCCGCCTTCTTGATGAAGCCCGGTGACATCAGCAACTTGGTGAAGACACAGTTCGGCTTCCACATCATCAAGCTGGTAGACACGCAGCCCGACGTGGTGCGCCCGGTGACTGAGGTGCGGGAAGAGATTGCGGACCAACTGCGGTGGCAGAAGGCGCAGACCGACGCCGAGTCGATTGCCAAGGCGGTAGCCTCGTCCGCCAAGACGCTGGCCGACCTCGAGAAACTGGCTGGCGAGCGCACACTGGCCATGCAGGAGACCGGATTCTTCCTGACGACCGAACCTGTCGGCAACCTCGGCATGCAGCCCGAACTGGCCACCACCGTGTTCGGCCTGGCTGACGGCGCGGTCAGCACACCGCAACGGGTCGCGCGCGGCTGGGTCATCGCTTCGGTCACCGGCCGTCAGGATTCCTACCTGCCGCAGCTGTCGGAGGTGCGCGACCGCGTGCGCGAGGACATCATCACCGAGAAAGCCGGACAGATGGCGCAGCAAAAGGCCGCCGCGATTGCCGCCGACCTGCGGACGGCGAAGGATTTCGCCGCGGCCGTCAAGAAGGCGGGGCTTGAGGTGCGCAGTTCCGAACTGGTGGCGCGTGGCGCGGCCCTTCCGGAGGTCGGCACGAACGAGGCCGCCGAGAAGGCGGCCTTCAGCTTGCCGGTCAACGGGGTGAGCGAACCGCTGAACACCCCGACGGGCACGGCCATCCTGCGGGTCGCCGAGCGCAGCGAGGTCACGACCGATGCCGTGGCCGCCGGGCGTGACCCCCTCCGCGATGAACTGGTGGCCACGCGCCGCGAACGCGCATTCCGGGCCTACATGGAAAAGGCGAAGGCCGGCTTTACCATCACCACCGACGAGGCCCTGTTCTCGCAGGTGCTGGGGCCGGTGCCAGCGCAGCCGTCGCTGCCCCTGCCCAGGTAACGTGCTGCCGCCCGCCTCCCCTACGGCTCGTGCACGTAGGGAAGGTGGGCCAGCGGCTCGCCCATCCTAAACAGTCGGGACGGGGCCAGCACCGCCGCCAGCACCTGTCGCTCGCGCGGCGACAGCATGCTCAGCATCGCCTCCGCTGCCGTCCCCCGGCTCTCCCCAAACGGCCCCAGCTGGCCCGACAGCAGGTCGTAGAGGCCCCGGCTCTTCGGATACAACACCAGCTCGACTTCTTCGTCCTCGGCCACGCCGGCGCGCGCTTTGGCCATCGCGACCGCGTCGGTCAGTCCGCCGAGCGCGTCGACCAGCCCGTGCTCAAGGGCCTGTCGTCCCGTCCACACCCGGCCCTGAGCGACGAGGTCGACCGCTTCGGGCGTCTGCTTCCGTCCCTCGGCCACACGCTCGATGAACGTGTCGTAAATGGCCTGCACGGACTCGGTCATCTTCACCCGCTCTTCCGCGGTGAAGGTGCGCAGGGGCGACGTCATTTCCGCAAAGCGGCCGAGGCTCAAGGCTTCCTGGTGCACCCCGAGTTTCGCCAGAGTGCCCGCAAGCGCGAACTTGCCGCTGTAGACCCCAATGGACCCGGTCAGCGTCGAGGGTTGCGCCACAATCGCATCGCCGGCCACAGCCATGTAATACCCGCCCGACGCGGCCAGATCGCCCATCGACACGATCAGCGGCAGGCGTTCCGACTTGCTGATCGACATCTCGCGCCACATCATGTCCGCCGCCTGCGCCGATCCGCCAGGACTGTCGATGCGCACGACGATGGCCTCGACGTCGCTGTCTCTCGCAGACCGCAGGTCCTTGATGAATGACTCGGCCCCCAGCACTGCACCATTGACCGGATCACTGCGGCTCTCACCTTCGGTGATCACGCCGGAGGCATGGATGACGGCGATGCGCGACCGCTGGGGTTTGCCCACAGAGGACCACGACACGTCACGATACTCAACCGCCGACGTCGTCTTCGACGGCACCGGCTCATCCAGATCGTCGAGCTGATCGTCATACGCCAGGTCATCAATCAGCCCGACCCTCACGGCGTCCTCAGGCAGGAATGGCCCCTGGTCGATCAGGGCACGCACCTCGTCTGTCGTCTTGTGTCGTCCCTCGGCGATGCCGGCCACCAGTTCGTCGAACTGCGCCCGGAGCAGCGATTCGCTCATTTCGCGGTGCGGCGGCGTCCAGGTCTTTTCGGTGTACGTGTTGACCGCGGTCTTGTACTTCCCCACGTGAACGAAGTCGGGCTCCGTGCCAATGAGGTCGAACGTGCCCCGCAGGAACACGTCGTACGATGCAAGCCCGGCCACGTCGAGCTGCGCCGTCGGCATCAGGATGATGCGGTCCGCCGCCGTCGCCAGATAATAGGCCTGCCGCCCCCCCTGCTCGAGATAAGCGGTGACGTGCTTGCCCGCCGCACGGAAGCCCTGCAGCGCGGCACGCAGCTCCTGCACCCGCGCCCGAGGGGCGGTGCCGAGGTCACCGGGGCGCAGCACGATCTGCTCAATGCGTGTGTCATGGGTGGCCTTCCGGATCAGGTCGACGTACGCTCCCACGGTCAAGGTGCGTTCGCTGCCAACCGCCAGCACGAACTCCGACGCCGTCTCGGGCAGCGCCCCGGACGGGCGCAGCGCGAGCGCGCGGGTCTGGCTGACGGTGCGACTGCCGCCCATCATCAGATACACGCCGCCGACCAGCGCCAGCGACCCCACGGTGGCCACCACCAGCAACCCCAGCACGAAACGCATCGAACGCGACATCGGGTTCCTTCCCTTTCCTGGCGCCGACACGCGACGCGTCCGTGGCGGCTAGCTCGTCGCCACCGAACGCAGCAGGGTCAGCAGCAGATCCACCGCTACGTGATTGTGTCCGCCGACGGGCACAATCACGTCGGCATAACGCTTTGACGGCTCGACAAACTCGAGGTGCATAGGTTTCACCGTCGACTGGTACTGGTCAATCACCGACGCCATGGTCCGACCGCGGTGGGCAACGTCGCGCTCGAGGCGGCGGATGAAGAGGGTGTCGGCATCGGTGTCGACAAACACCTTGAGGTCCATCAGGGCCCGCAGGTCGGCATCGGTGAACACCAGAATACCCTCGACGATGATGGCACGCCGCGGCGTGATGGTGTCCGTCTCGAGGAGGCGGGCATGACGCGCGAAATCGTAGCGCGGCACCTGCACCGGGGTGCCAGCCCGAAGCGCCTGCAGATGCTGCACCATCAGCGCCGTTTCCAGGGCATCCGGATGGTCGTAGTTGAGGGCCGCGCGCTCTTCCAGACGAAGATCGTTGCGGTCTCGGTAATACCGGTCGTGGTCAAGCACCACCGCCTGATCCGGCCCGAGGCTGTCCATAATGCGCCGCACCACAGTGGATTTGCCTGACCCCGAACCTCCGGCCACACCCACAATCAGCGGCACGACGGAGGAAGACGGCAGGGAGTCCACAGGCGCGGGCGATGGATGGTGCATGTCTGGTGCGGAAGAGAGGACTCGAACCTCCACCCGGTTGCCCGGACTAGCTCCTGAGGCTAGCGCGTCTGCCATTCCGCCACTTCCGCATGCTGGGACCGCCTTGCAGCGACCCCCGGGCTGAACGCCCGTGGGCAGACCTCAGACTATAGCAGCATCAGCGGGATGAAGTAAACGCTGCGGCCGTAGATTCATCGCGGGCGATACCGTGTCAGCAGGTCGCGTACGCGATCAACCGGAAGGGCATCGACTGTGCCGATGTCGGTGGACTCGGATGTGGCGGTGAACAACGAGTTGTAGACCGCCTCTTCGGTGGCCTCAAGCACGGCCTGGAACAGCGGCGAGACGCCGTCGGTAGGGAGCAGGGTCCGCGGGGACGGCGCGTCGGCGCCGAAGGTCACGCGCAGCGAGGGATGGGTCGAGAAGGCCACCGCATAATCGCCACTGCCGTTGCTGTACGAGGAGCCGGTTCGGGCCAAGCCGAACACGGCTCGCGCGGCCAGGCGTTCGAGATCTCGCGCATCGAGCGGGGCATCGGTGGCCACCACAATCATGCACGACCCGTCCCCGCGTTCAGCCGCCGGGCGTCGGGGCTGGTAGGCATACTGGCCCAGGAGTCGGCCGACCGGCACCCCGTCGATGGTGAGCACACCGCCGTAGTTGCTCTGCACAAGGATACCCACCGTGTAGCCGCCATAGGCGTCCGGGAGTCGCCGCGACGAGGTACCGATGCCGCCCTTCCAGGCAAATGCGCGCGTGCCCGTGCCTGCACCGACGCTGCCCTCTTCAACCGCGCCCCCGGCGGCAGATGCAATCGCGCGCCTCACGTGCTCGGGACGCACCGCAAGGGCCCTGATGTCATTGAGTCCGCCGTCGTTGGTCTCCCCCACCAGCGGATTGACCGATCGCACCTGCTCGTTGCCGGGCTGCGCCAGCGTCCACTGCACGACGCCTTCAACGACCGCGCCGACCGCGAGAGTGTTTGTCAGCACCACGGGCGTTTCAATGGTGCCCAGTTCCTGCACTTGGGTCGATCCGGCCAGCTTGCCAAAGGCGTTACCGACAAACACAGCGCCGGGTACCTTCTGCTGGAACAGGTTGCCGCCATGCGGCACGACCGCCGTCACGCCCGTGCGGATGCGACGGCCCTCGCGCAGGGTCACCTGTCCCACCCGCACGCCCGCCACGTCGGTAATCGCATTCAGCGGCCCTGGGTCGAACACGCCGGGGGCGATACCGAGATCACGCGCCCTCGGACGACCCGGCGGCTGCGCCGCCACCACCGCCGTCGACACCGCGACACACACACAGACGACGAGACGCATCAGCCCTCCTTGCCCGGACCTGACCTCCGGACGTCGCATGATACGATCGCCGACGTTCGTCATGCGCCGCATCTCCCTCGACGCGGTGCGCCAGGCCGCCACACACATGTACGAGGCGGCCGTCCGCACCCCGCTCATCCGGCTCGATCTGCCATTCGCCGATGGCCAGAGACCTACGGTCTATCTCAAGCTCGAATCGCTGCAACCTATCGGATCGTTCAAGCTGCGAGGCGCGTGGAATGCCGTGCGTCGGCTGCCAGCCGAGGTTCTGAGCGATGGTGTGTGGACCGTCAGTGCAGGCAATGCCGCACAGGGCGTCGCCTTCGCGGCGCGCCGGGCGGGCATCCCGTGCTCGGTCATGGTGATGGACACCGCCCCCGAGACCAAGCGGCGCAGCATCGCCGCCCTGGGCGCGTCGATGGTCACGGTGCCGTACGAGGAGGCCTGGAAGACCGTCGAGTCCCACGCCTCGTCACGGATGCAGGGCAGGCTCGTGCATCCGTTTGACGATGATGATTTCATCGCGGGAAACGCGACGCTGGCCCTTGAAATTCTGGAAGACCTGCCCCACGTCGATACCATCGTCACGTCGATTGGCGGCGGAGGCCTGATTGCCGGCGTCGGGGCCGTCGTCAAGGCGCTGCGCCCCGATGTGCGGGTCATCGCCGCCGAACCGGAAACCGCCGCACCGCTGGCCGCATCGCTGCGCGCCGGTGACGCGCGATACTTTGACGGATGGACCGCGTCGTTTGTCGACGGGGCGGGCGGCAAATCGGTGCTGCCGACGATGTGGCCGCTCCTGCGCGAGGCCGTGGATGAATCGATCGTGCTGCCGCTCGCCGAGATCGCCACCGCCATGCGCTACACCGCCGACCGCGTGCACGTGGTCGCCGAAGGGGCGGCGGGCTGCGCCATCGCCGCCGCGATGAGCGGCCGGGCCGGACGCGGTACCGTCGTGGCCGTCGTCTCAGGCGGAAATATCGACCTGTCACGCTTCGCCCAGTTGGTGGGGGCCGCGCCTCTTCCCTCGTAGCCCTCGCGGTCACCGGCTTTCCGAATGCCTACCATCGACGACCGGTTCGCTGCAGCAGCCCCGCTCCCCCCCCGACTTCCCCGCCTGCACGACCTGGCCACTGACCTCTGGTGGAGCTGGGATACGCGCGCACGGGCGATGTTTCGCCACCTCGACACGTCACTGTGGCACCAGACATCCCACAACCCGGTCAGGATGCTGCAACGCATGTCGGCGGCTCGGCTGCAGGCCGCTGCACAGGACCCGGCGTTTCTCGCGATGTACGACGAGGCCGTGCGGGCCCGAGACAGCGAGTGCGAGTTGACCCATCCCTGGTGGGCGGAGCACGGCCGTACGCTGAAGGGCGGCACCGTCGCATATTTTTCGGCCGAGTTTGCGCTGCATCCCTCCCTGCCCATCTATGCCGGTGGACTCGGCGTGCTCGCCGGTGATCACTGCAAGGAGGCGAGCGCCCTCGGCGTCCCGCTGGTAGGCATCGGTTTTATGTACCCGCAGGGCTACTTCCACCAGCGGATGTCGCCGACCGGGTGGCAGGAGGAACGCTACGAGCGTCTGACGTGGACCGAAGCCCCCATTGCCGCCGCGTTCACGCCAGATGGCCGCGCCTGCACCGTGCAGGTGCCGCTCGGCGACCGCACCGTGCACGCGGCCGTGTGGTGCGTCAGGCTGGCGCGCGTGCGGCTGTACCTGCTCGACACCGATGTGCCTGAGAATGCCCCGTGGGACCGTGAGCTCTCGGCACGCCTGTACGGCGGAGACCGGGACACGCGGCTGCAGCAGGAGGCGGTGCTCGGCGTCGGCGGTGTGCTGGCGCTGCGCGCGCTGGGGGTATCGCCCACGGTCTGGCATCTCAACGAAGGCCACGCCGGTTTTGTGATTTTCGAGCGACTACGCGAGTGTCGAGACCGCGGAGACTCGTTCGACGACGCCCTCGCCGACGTGCGGGCACACACCGTGTTCACGACCCATACGCCGGTCGCGGCGGGACACGATGCCTTCGCCTTCGCCCAGGTGGAACGTTCGCTGGCCTCGTGCTGGCGTGACCGCGACGGCGACCGCGAGCACTTTCTGGCGCTCGGCGCCTACGACAACGGACATGGCCCGCAGTTCAACATGACGGCCCTGGCGATGCGCGGGGCCGCGCACATCAACGGCGTGTCGCAGCTGCACGGGGCGGTGACGCGCGACATGTGGGCGCCCCTGTGGCCAGACACCCCAGCCTCGGCCAGGCCTGTACGGGCCATCACCAACGGCGTGCATGTGCCGACCTGGCTGGCCACGCCCATTAGTGAACTCATCACGCGCTACGCCGGCGCGGGCTGGCTCGACCGCAATGACGACAGCGCCATCTGGGATGCCCTGCTCGAGATTCCCGATGGGGAACTGTGGGCCGCCCGCACCAGGCAGCGGCATGACCTGTTTGCCTTCATCCGCGAGCGCCTGCGCTCGCGCTGGGTCGACGACCATGTCACGCCCAACCGCATCGTCGCTGCGGGGGCGATGCTCGACCCCGACGTGCTGACGATCGGCTATGCGCGACGGTTCACGGCCTACAAGCGACCGGAACTCATCTTCCACGATGCCGAGCGGCTGGCCCGCCTGGTGACGCGCATCGGTCGCCCGGTGCAGATCGTGTTTGCCGGAAAAGCGCATCCGGCCGACGAACCGGCCAAGCATCACCTGCAGCGGGTCTTCCAGCACTGTCTCGACCCGACCTTCGGCGGACGTATCGCCTTCATCGACGACTACGACATGCTCGTGGCCCGCTATCTGGTGCATGGCTGCGATGTCTGGCTGAACAATCCGCGGAAGCCCCTGGAAGCTAGCGGCACCAGCGGCATGAAGGCCGCCATGAACGGCGTCCCGCATCTCAGCATCGGTGACGGCTGGTGGGCCGAGGGCTACACAGGCGATAACGGCTGGCTGATCAGCGCTGCGACCGACCCGAGCGACCAGACGGCCACCGATGCGGCCGACGCCGACGCCCTCTACATGCTGCTCGAGACCGACGTCGTGCCGCGTTTTTATGCGAGAGAGCCCGACGGCACACCGCGCGACTGGCTGCGTGTGGTCCGCCAGGCCATGCGCACCAGCCTGGTGCGCTTCTCAACCCGGCGCATGCTGAAGCAGTATGTCGTGGAAATGTACGGGCCGGCCTCGTCGGCCCCCGTACAATAATCAGATGTCAAAAAAAGCCGCAGGCAAGGCCAAGTGCACCCTGTGCGGGTCGAAGGACATTTCCGAACCCCGGGGCGACGAGCGCTACTGCCGTGACTGCTGGGACAAGAAGATTGCCGTCGAAGAGGTTGTGGCGCGCGAGTTCGTCCTCAAGCGCTACATCCGTGCGCACAGTGCCGAAAAATATCTCGTGTACCACTCGACCCAGAAACGCCCGGTAGGCCAGCTCATCGTGGTCGACGATGGCTATGATCTGTTCCTGACCATGACGCTCTATCCCAACTTCGGCTGGGAGGATGCGGCCTATCACCTCGAGGGCGACCCGGAGCACAGGGCGTTCGCCGAGCTGCTGGTGGACGTCGTGGCGACCGAGGTCATCGAGCCCTGGGGTGGGGGCAAATGGCACCTGGAAGTCTTCCGGTCGGTGGCCGCCGAACCTGAGGACTGGAATGGCGAGATGTAAGGCACTATAATCCGTCAGGTTTTGACTGGTCCCGTTTACCCGAAGGAGTTCCCATGATTCGCCTGAGCCAGCGCGTGTTGGCCACCATCGCTGCGGTCGGCGTCCTGCTGGCGCCCGTCGCCGCGCAGACGCCCGCGCCCCGCAAGCTGATTTCGCCGCAGCGCGGCGAAGCCACCGTTGAGATCACCAAGCCCGACACCAAACTGGTCAAGAACGAAGTGGTGACGGTCATCCTGGTCAGGAATACGTCGGCCAACCCCATCGCCGGCCTCAAGATTGAGGAAAACTGGTACGACGGGGGAGGCAACCCGGTCGGCGGCGGCATCTACCGCCACACCAAGCCGCTCATGAAGGACGAGGTCATCCGCGTTGAGCTCCGTACGCCGCGCAGCCCCAAGTTCAAGTCGAACCAGTACCAGTTCACCCACTCCAATGGTGCCGTAAAGCCCACCGTGGTGAAGAGCCTGACCGTATCGGCGCCGACGATGTAAACCGTGCGTGCGAGTCGGGCGTCGGGTCGAGGTGTTGACGCCTCACCCGCCGACCCGCCGTCCGCCCCTCGCCCAGAGGGCACTGACACAGAAAACGGGGCGCGCGGTCACTGGCCGCAGCGCCCCGTTTGCATTCCAGCCGACTGCCGAGAGGACGACAGTCCCGTTGTCATCGTCCCGCGACCACCGCCGGCCCAGCGCGCGGCGGTAACCTGCGGCGATGCATCGGAGGCCGCACCCGCCCCTTACGGTGCCGCGGGTGCCGGTGCCGTCACCCGCACGATGGTTTCCCGGCGAACCGAGGGCTTACTCTCCAGACGCGACCGTGCCTCGACCGCCAGTACATACATGCCGGGCACCGCGCTCTTGAGGGGAACCCGGACGGCAACGCCGTATCCGCCGCCCGACCCCTTCAGTTCACTGTAGTCGCGCTCCTCGCGCGTCTCGAACACCGACTGTCCGCCTTCGGCCTTCAGGGTGACCGAGATGTCAACCTTGTGCGGCTGTGACCCGCTGTTGTCGTAGACCTCGGTGAACAGCGCAAGCTCGTCCCCCTGCGGGAATGCCCGATGGGTCGACAGCGGACCGGGCAGCAGCTGCTGCAGGGGGTCTTTGGTCCGGGCGGTCGGCGCCGCCGAACTAGCGACCGACGTCAGTGCCAGGCTGCTGATGAGCAGGCCTTTTCTGGTGAAGTCCGGCACTTCGAGGTCGTACGACACCGAACCAGCCTTCCGCGTGAGCTGCTCGCGCGCGCCGACCCGCACCGTGTAGCGCCCCGGCGGCAAATCGATGGTGCTGACCATCCGGAAGCCGAGTGCCCTGGCACGGCTGGCTGTGTCAGGACGCATAGTGAGGTCGAGCGTGTTGCGACCGCCCGAGAAGACCTTTCCGGACTGGTTGACCGCGGAGACGGCGACCTCGAGCGCATTCCGGAGCAGGCCATCTTTCTCTTCGAGGGGCAGCGTGGGACCCGCCACCAGGGTCGACAGCACCACCGCGCCGTTAGGTTGCGGGCCCTTGAAGACGGCGGCCGTGACGGCCAGGGGCAACTCACTCAGCGGCAGCGGACTCGACATCGCATCGCGCAGTTCGGGCGTCAGGTCGCCGGCAGCCGCCGGCTTGCTGTCCGCGCGGCCGCGCGCGGCAATGTAGCCCTTGCGGGCGCGCACCTGCGCCCGGGGACGCGTCGGCACCTTGACCTCGATTTTCCGGAATCGCCCGTCGCGCTTATCATTCGTCGGGTAGTAGCCTAGGACGTAGTACGCGCTGTTGTCATCCACGATGCGCTGATAGGCGCCGGTGAAGTCGTTGGTGTTGACGACGGCGAAGCCGCCGGTCTCGGCCGCCATCACCCGCAGGCTGTTCTGCCCGAGCTGCAGCTCGTTGAACAGCGACTGCGAATTGATGCCGAGCGACTGGTCTTCGGGGAACGACTGCACTTCGATGCCTTCCTCCGCAAGGCCGCCCAGGCCACGCGGGTCTACGGTGTACATCGCCACGTTGGCCCGCGTGGCCTCGGACAGCATCAGCCGGGTCGCGTCGAGAATGTTCGTGGCCTCGCGGTTATCGAACACGTTGGTGATGTCGTAGTCGATGCCTTCGCTGAACAGGACCAGGGCCTTGCGTCGTCCGCTGATCCCGCTCAGATAGCGCATCAGCTGGCGGACGCCGTCGAGCATCGACCGCGCCTGATAACCGCGCTCCATGTCATCGATGTCCTGCACACGTTCGCCCGGCTGGCGCATGCCGCGGGTCATCATCTCCTGATCGATCCGGTTCAGGGTCGATGAGCGCAGCTTCCGCCCCATGAACTTATCGACGGCCTGCAGCAGCAGGCGCTGGTTGTTGGTGAAATCCTGGCCGGCATCGCTGCGACCGCTGGTGTGGACGACGGCAACCATGTCGTTGGCGCCGACATACTGCTCGATGAAGCGCCGGGCGGCCGCGCGGACGCGGGGCGACCGCTGGGGATTGGTATGGAAGTCGTCCAGGACGACCACATAGATACGACCGTCGAGTCCCTCGATGTTGGTGGCGACGTCCGGCTCAATCGGCCGGGAGGCGAAGAGCGGGCGCGGCGTGCGCGTCACCGGCATGTTGACCAACGAAAACAGCTCGACCTTCTGCGGCTTGCCATCCTCAAACACCTGGAAGTCCGCCGAGGTCAGGCCCTCGAGGAACCGACCCGATTCGTCGAGGACCCGGGCATCTACTTCCACGTAGTTGACTTCAGCACGGAACGTCACCGGCGGCGCCTGGGGTGACGGTGGGGCTTGAGCGGTCGGTGCCTGCGGGACCGACTGCCCGCTGACCGTCAGCGACACCGTCAGCAGCACGGTGGTCAGGGCGAGCGCACCTGAGAAGAGACGCGTGAAGGAGGAGATGGACATGGGCGTCATACTTCTATCGACGAGGTGGCAGGGGACCCGGTTTCCGCCGGGCAAACTTTGTCCCTTCCGGCTGCGTCCTACGATAGTGAGGACTATACTTCGAGGATTATGGCCGTGAATGTGGAAGCGGTGCAGCAAGCGCTGAAAGATGAGGGGCTGGACGGCTGGCTGCTCTATGACTTCCGGGGACTCAACCCCATCGCCGTCCGTATGGCCGGTCTCGACCGTGCCACCGGTCACCTCGTCACCCGCCGCTGGTTCTACCTCATTCCGGCCACGGGCGCGCCGGTCGCCCTGGTGCACGCCATCGAACGTCACAATCTCTCGCACCTGCCGGGTGATTCGGTCGTGTACGCTGGCCGCGAGCAGCTCGAAGCGGGTCTGGCGCGCCTGACCGCCGGGCTGAGCCGGGTGGCCATGGAATACTCGCCGGGCAACGCCATTCCCTATGTGTCGCGTGTTGACGCCGGCACCATCGAACTGGTGCGCAGCACGGATGTTGAGGTGGTGTCGAGCGGCGATTTGGTGCAGCGGTTCGACGGCCTCTGGGGGGCTGACGCCATTGCGACGCACCGCACGGCCTCCGACGCCCTCTATCGCATCAAGGACCAGGCGTTCGCATTCGTGGCAGAGCAGCTGCGAACGGGGCGGCCCGTCACCGAGTTCGACGTGCAGCAGGCCATGATGGGCTGGTTCAAGGCCGAGGGGTTGCGCTCGGGCTCACCGCCGAATGTGTCGGCCCAGGAAAATGCCGGCGAGCCGCACTACGTGCCGACAGCCAGTCGGCACCGGGCCATTCAGCGCGACGAGCTGCTGCTCATCGACCTGTGGGGCAAGACCACAGCGCCGGACAGCATCTACGCTGACATTACCTGGGTGGGGTACACGGGTGTCACGCCCCCGGAACGCATGGCCCGGGCCTTCGCCGCTGTCGTCGAGGCACGGGACGCCGCCCTGAGGCTGGCACAGCACGGTGCCCATGCTGGCGAGGCCGTGCGGGGATTTGCCCTCGACCGGGCGGCACGGGCGGTGCTGATCGGCGCCGGCTATGGAGAGGCCGTGCTCCACCGCACCGGACACAGTCTCGGCAAGGAGGTCCACGGCAATGGGGCCCACCTCGACGATTACGAGACGCACGATGCCCGTCGATTGATGCCCGGCAGCGTGTTCACCATTGAACCCGGGGTCTACTTCAGTGACTTCGGTGTCCGTACGGAAATCAACGTGGTCTGGACACCCGACGGCCCGATGCCGACCGGCGCCTGCCAGACCACGCTGGTCTCGATCGTGTAGGGGTCAAGGAGGAATATGTCTACGCGCAAAACCACACTGTTCTACGCTCTGCTGCTGTCGGTGGCCTCGCTGGCCGTCGGCATGGTCATCGCTTCGCGCCTCGGGCTGTCGCCCGACTCGGCCGCCCAGACGATGACCCTGCCGCCGATGAACAGCGCGCCGCTGAGTGGCCCGGTCGATGCCTCGACCTTCCGCACGATTGCCAAGGCGGTGTCTCCGTCCGTGGTGAACATTCGCTCTACCTCGAAACGTCAGGCCCAGGACATGTCCGAGTTTTTCGGCGGAGGTGGCAGCAGCGACGAGCTGCTCGAGCGATTCTTCGGTGGAGGCGGCGGACGTGGACGCCAGAACGAGCGTCCACGCGAGCAGGAGACCCAGGCAGCCGGCACCGGATTCATCATCAGCGCCAAAGAGGGCTTCATCCTCACCAACAACCACGTGGTCGAGGACGCCACCAAGATCGAGGTGTCGCTGTTCGACGAAGACCCGGATGTCTACCATGAGGCCAAGATCGTCGGCCGCGACCCGCTGACGGACAGTGCCCTCATCCAGCTGGTCGAACTGCCCAAGTCGCCTCTCACCGAGGTGAAGTTCGGCGACTCATCGATGATGGAACCCGGCGACTGGGTCATGGCCATAGGGAATCCCTTCGGTCTGGCGCACACGGTCAGTGTGGGCGTCATCAGCGCCAAGGAACGCCCGTTCCCCATCACCGACGGCCGCTCGCAGGATGTGCTGCAGACCGACGCCGCGATCAACCCTGGCAACTCCGGTGGGCCGCTGCTGAATGTGCGCGGCGAGGTGGTCGGCATCAACACCGCCATCTACACCGATGCCCGGCAGCAGGGCAACATCGGCATCGGCTTTGCCGTGCCCATTAACACCGTGCGCGAACTGCTGCCGCAGCTGCGCAGCGGCAAGGTGACCCGCGGGGTCATCGGCGTGCAGGTTCTGCCGGTGCCCGCTGACGCCCTCGCCGAATTCGGCCTGTCCGAGCGGCGCGGTGCCCTGGTGGCCGTGGTCAACCCCGGCGGTCCGGCAGCGAAGGCGGGCCTCGAACCCGGCGACGTGGTGATCGAGTTCGGGGGCAAGCGCGTCAAGGACCGGGATAACCTCGTGGGCTATGTGACCAGCACCCGCCCCGGCACCACCGTGCCCATCAAGGTGCTGCGCGACAAGAAGGAGCGCACCCTCAACCTGACCGTCGACGAACTCAACCTCGAGGCCGAAACCACCGCCACCAGCGAACCCACCCGCGAGCGCCGCGACGAGTCGGAAACGCAGGAAGACACCGGTTTCGGGCTCACCATGGGCAGCCTGAGCGCGGACATCATGCGCCGCATGCGCATTCCAACCGACACGGAAGGCGTGCTCGTCACCGCCATCGAACAGGGCAGCCCCGCACAGCGCGGGGGACTGGCGCGAGGCGACGTCATCCTGCAGATTAACCGTCGCGCCGTGAAGACGCCCGGCGAGGCGAGGCGCCTGCTCGACAGCGTGTCTGACGGCAGCACGGCATTCTTCCTGATTTTGCGCGGCGGTCAGGAAACGTTCGTGACCGTCCGCAAGCGCTGACACCTCATCGGCCGGGGTCCCCTCGCCGTCGCGCAGGGGCACCTCGGCCGCTTCACGCTCAGTCCCCTGCATGCGCAACGCCTCGTCCTGGCCGGCGCTGATTCTGGCGGCCGGCCGCGGTACCCGCCTGGCGCCGCTCACCGCGCGCCGGGCCAAACCCTCGATACCTGTGGCAGGCCGGCCCCTGATCGCACGCATCCTCGACCATCTGCAGGATGCCGGCATCCGGCGCGTGGTCATCAACCTGCACGCGCATGCCGACTCGATCACCGCGATTGTCGGCGATGGTCGCCCATGGAATCTTCACGTCTCGTATTCATGGGAACCCGCGATTCTCGGGTCCGGCGGAGGCCCAGCCTGGGCGCTGCCCCTGCTCGCCCACGACCGCTTCCTCATCCTCAACGGCGACACACTCACCGATATCGATCTCCACGCGCTCACCGCGGCGCACCTGCACTCGGGTGCGGCAGCGACGCTCGCAGTCACCGCTGCCGACATCACCCGCTACAACGCCCTGGCCGCCTCAGATGCTGGCGCCCTCGAGGGTCGAGTGCCGCGAGGCACCGCCGTCTCCGGCACACGCCAGCTCTGGCACTTTGTGGGTGTCCAAGCAGTGAACGCATCGGTCTTCAGCGGGGTCTCGACCCGGCATCCCTCCGACGTGCTGACGGACCGGTATTTGCCCCTCGCCAGACAGCACCCAGGCAGCATCCGGCTGTGGCCGACGGCGGCCTCGTTCCACGACATCGGCACGCCCGCCGAGTACCTCAAGACGTCGCTGGCGCTGGCCAGTGACCAGCATGCACGCCTCGTGCAGGGGGCCCGGTGTCAGATCGATGCGGCAGCCTCACTGACCGACTGTGTCCTCTGGGACGACGTGCACATCGGGGTCGGCACCGTCCTGTCGCACTGCATCGTGACCAGTGGCGTGAGGGTTGCCCCGGGGATGCGCTACGATCGTCAGGTACTGACCCCAGACGGTGTCGTCCCCTTCTGACATGGATTCCCGCATCGGACAGTATCTGTCGCGCCCCGGACTCGCCGGACGCATCGCTCAGGTGGTGCCGCTCACAGGCGATGCCTCTGACCGCCGGTACTTCCGCCTGCTCGTTCGGGACGAATCGCCACAGGTACTGGCCCTGCACATCGGTGCCATCGATGCGGCGACGCTCCCCTTCGTGCGTGTCGCCGAGCTGATGCGCTCGCTCTCGCTGCCCGTGCCCGCCATCCTCGGCCATGACGATGCCCTGGGCATTCTGGTCCAGCAGGACCTGGGAGATGTCACCCTGCAGGCGCATCTCGGCGTCGCTAGCCCTGCCGAGCATGCGGCCCTCTATCGGGAAGCCGTGGAACTCATCGCCGCCCTGCAGACGCGCGGGGCACAGCACGAGTCGCGCGACTACCCGCCGTACACCGTAGCCTTCGACGTCGACAAGCTGACCTGGGAGCTTGAGTTCTTCGTCAAGCACTACCTCGCCGCCTATCGGGGCCTGGCACTCAGCGAGACCCAGCGTGAGGCGTTCCGCCACGAGTGGACGACGATCGTTGAGGAACTCGCCGCCGAGCCGCGCGTGCTGTGCCACCGCGATTACCACAGCCGGAACCTGATGCTGCACGACGGGCGCCTGCACATCATCGATTTCCAGGACGCCCGGATGGGACCCGACACGTACGATCTCGCGTCCCTGCTGCGCGATTCGTATGTCGACTTGCCCGCGACGCAGGTCGACGAGCTGCTGGCCTACTTCGAGGCCCTCACACGCGGCACCTCCGGAACAGGCGCGGCCGCGCACATCGAGTTCCGCCGCCGATTCGAACTGATGGCCCTGCAGCGCAACCTGAAGGCGCTCGGCACGTTTGGCTACCAGACCACTGCGCGCGGCAACACGGTGTACATCCAGTACATGCCGCGCACACTCAGTTACGTCCGCCAGGCCCTGCAGACAGCACCGCGCTTCGGCCGGCTGCACACGCTGCTGGCCGACTGCCTCGCCGAGCTGCGATAGGATCACCAGAGTGCCCGCCGCGTTCGGCCTGTCCACACACCTGTTTCATGGCAGCCGCCTGTCATCCGCGCACCTGACGCTGGCGGCCGGGCACGGCTTCTCCGTGATTGAGGTCTACGCCACCCGGTCGCACTTCGATTACCGCGACGCCGCGCACGTGGACGAGGTCGGACAGGCACTGGCCGACCTCGGTCTGGTGCTGCATGGCCTGCATGCGCCCACGACCACCAGTTTCACCGACGGTGTCTGGGGCCCCACGCTGTCGATTGCAGACCCGGATGAATCCCGCAGGCGGCAGGCGGTGGACGAAACGCTGGCCGCCATGACCGTCGCTAGCCGTGTGCCCTTCCGCCATCTGGTGGTGCACCTGGGCGTACCCGATGCCATGCCAGCCCTCACCCAGCGGTCTGCTGCGCAGCGCAGCCTCGCGACGCTGGCGGACGCGGCCGAGTCGCTGGGGGTGCACCTGGCGCTCGAGGTCATTCCGAATGCGCTGTCGCATCCCGGGGCACTCGTCACCCTCATCGAAGATGTGCTCGAGCGCCGCACCGTGGGCATCTGCCTCGACACCGGACACGCACACCTCTGGGGCGACGTCACCGAGGCCATCGAACTCTGCTCGGGACACCTGCACACGACGCACCTGCACGACAACCACGGGCGGCGCGACGAGCATCTGGTGCCGGGACGTGGCACCATTGAGTGGGACGCCGCGATGCTGGCCTTCCAGAAGGTGGGCTACGACGGGGCCTTCGTGTTCGAGCTTGGCCCGTCCACGGCGCCGGCGGACATACTCGCGGCCGCCGCAGTCGCACGCCGCACACTGGCACGGGCACTGGAGATGGAGCCGTAAATGGGACCGCAGGTTTACATTGACAGCGTCGGCGCACACGTCGGCGAGACCGTCACGCTCAAGGGCTGGCTGGTCAACCGCCGCTCCAGCGGCAAGATCCATTTCCTGCTGGTGCGCGACGGCACGGGCTTCCTTCAGGTCGTCATGGGCCGCAGTGACATCGGCGATGAGGTGTTCGCCACCGCCGACCATCTCGGGCAGGAGACGGCCATCACCGTCACCGGTCTGGTGCGTGCCGACGCGCGTGCCAAGGGCGGCTTTGAGCTGATCGCCAGCGGCCTGACCGTGGTAGGGGCCTCGCACGACTATCCCATCACCCCGAAAGAACACGGCGTCGACTACCTGATGGATCGTCGGCATCTCTGGATTCGCGCTGACCGGCAGACTGCGATCCTCAAGGTGCGGCACGAGGTGATCAACGGCATCCGCGACTTCTTCAACGGCGAGGGATTCATCCTCGCCGACACGCCGATCTTCACGCCGGCCGCCTGCGAGGGAACGACCACGCTGTTCCCGGTGCAGTACTTCGACGACACCACCGCCTATCTCACCCAGAGCGGACAGCTCTACAACGAAGCGAACGCCATGGCCCTCGGAAAGGTGTACGCCTTCGGGCCCACCTTCCGCGCCGAGAAAAGCAAGACCCGCCGGCACCTGACCGAGTTCTGGATGGTCGAGCCGGAAATGGCGTACGCCACGTTGGACGATGTCATCGCCCTGGCCGAGCGCCTGGTCACCGCGGTGGTCGGACGCGTCCTCGACCGCCGACAGAAGGAACTGGCCATTCTCGAGCGCAAGACCACGACTCTCGAAGCCGTGAAGGCGCCGTTCCCGCGCCTCCACTACGACGAGGCGGCCCGCATCCTGCTCGACAAGGGCCTGCCCTTCGAGGTGGGTGGAGACCTTGGTGGCACTGACGAAACGGTGCTCTCCGAGCAGTTCGATCGCCCCGTGTGCGTCACCCACTACCCCGCCGCGGTGAAGGCGTTCTACATGAAGCCCGACCCGGAGCAACCCGATCGTGCCCTGTGCGTCGACGTGCTGGCACCGGAGGGATACGGGGAAATCATCGGCGGCGGCCAACGCCTCGACGACTACGACCTGCTGCTGCAGCGCATCCGCGAACACGACCTGCCGCCCGAGGCTTTCGAGTGGTACCTCGACCTCAGGCGCTACGGGTCGGTGCCGCACGGCGGCTTCGGCATGGGCGTCGAACGGTGCGTCAGCTGGGTTTGCGGGCTCGAGCATGTGCGCGAGACCATCCCGTATCCGCGCATGCTGTATCGGCTCTACCCCTGAGTGTCCGGCCTCATCATCGCCGGCAAGGAGAAGTGCGTTCCGTGAAGATTGGCGTCGTGTCGCTGGGCTGCCCGAAAAATCTGGTCGACTCGGAAGTCATGCTGGGCCTGGCCGAGCAGGCCGGCCATGTCGTCACCGCCGAGGCCACCGACGCCGACGTCCTCGTCGTGAATACGTGCGCCTTCATCGACCGGGCGAAGCAGGAATCCATTGATGCCATCCTCGAGATGGCCGAGCTCAAGAAGGCCGCCCCGGGTCGACGCCTGGTCGTCGCCGGATGCATGGCCGAGCGGTATCGGTCAGAGCTGCAGGCCGAGATTCCCGAGATTGATGCCGTCCTCGGGACGGGCGAAGTCACCGGCCTGGTCGATCTACTTTCGCCGCACGCCGACCGTGCCGCGGACGTCACCACGGGTGTGGCCCCCCTGCGGTTCTACCGACGCGACGAATCGGCCGCCTCACCCGCTGTCGCGGGCGTGCCGGAAGCCACCGCGGCCGACACCCCGGTGTTCGGCCTCGACCTGCCCACGTACCTCTACGACGCCGAGACCCCCCGGCGTCGGGCCACTCCGGGACACTACGCCTACGTGAAGATTGCGGAAGGCTGCGACTACAAGTGCGCCTTCTGCATCATTCCCAAGATGCGCGGCCACTATCGCAGCCGGTCGATTGACTCGATTGTTCGCGAGGCACGGCAGCTGGCGGCGGACGGCGTGCGCGAACTGCTGCTGATTTCCCAGGACACCACGTTCTACGGCATTGACCGCGGTGCCCGTGGCGAACTGCCGGCGCTGCTGCGGGCCCTGAATGATGTTGAGGGGCTCGAGTGGATCCGGATGCTGTATCTCTATCCAACCACCATCACCGACGAGGTGATCGAGGCCGTGGCGACTCTCGACAAGGTGTGCAAGTACATCGACCTGCCCCTGCAGCATGCCTCCGATGAAGTGCTGTGCCGCATGAAGCGGCCGGGCACCCGGGCGTCCTACGAACGCCTGCTCACGAACATCCGGGCACGCATTCCGGGGGTCACGCTCCGCACCACATTCATTACCGGCTTCCCCGGCGAAACAGCGGCCGACGTCGATATCCTCGACGACTTCATCCGCACGATGGATTTCGACCATGTGGGGGTCTTCACCTACTCGCACGAGGAAGGCACATCCGCCTATGCGCTGGTCGATGACGTGCCGGCCGACGAGAAGGCTGCCCGGCAGGCGCGGCTGATGACCACCCAGCAGGCGCTGGTCACCCGCAGGCAGGCCGCCCGTGTGGGTGAGGTGGTCGACGTCATGATCGACGGCCCGTCACCCGAACACGACTGGGTGTGGCGCGCCCGCCTCGAGGGACAGGCCCCCGAGATCGATCCGGTGGTCTATCTGACCGAGGCCGAGCTCGACCTGCTGGTCCCGGGCCGGCGGCTGCCCGTGGAGATTGTCGGTGCAGACGCCTACGACCTGGTCGGCCGCCCCGTCGCCTGACCCGGTCGGCCCGCCGGGCGCTTCGGGGGACAGTGTTCCCCCTGTGCTATCATGAGGGTTCGGTTCTAAGGCTGGATAACCAGAGTGGGCCTTGTAGCCCGCTCTTTTTTGTTTGTGGGGGCTTGTTGTGGGCCCGCTGGAACAGGTGCGAACGCTGGCGGCGCGGGTAGCCGCCAGTTACGGTCTCGAGATTTTCGACGTGGAACTGCGCCGCGAGGGGCGCACGCAGGTGTTGCGTGTGTTTCTTGATAAGCCGGGCCCGTCGGCCTCGGCAGCCGACAGCGTCAGTCTCGACGAGTGCGCCAGGGTCAGCGAGGAACTGAGCGCCCTGCTCGACGTGGAAGAAGTGGTGCCGGTCGATAGCTACACCCTGGAGGTGTCATCGCCGGGACTGGATCGCCCGCTGCGCGGCATCGCCGACTATCGTCGGTTCACCGGACGGCGGGCCAAGGTGGTGCTGAGCGCGCCGATTGATCGGCAGACGGCCTTCGTCGGCCACCTGCGGGGCGTCGACGGCGACGAGGTGCTGTTTGAGTCAGAGGGGGGTCGACTGGTGCGGATGCCGATGGGGCAGATCGCCCGCGCCCGTCTCGATGTGGAGTTCTAAGCTGACATGAGCACGAATCCGCTGCTGCAGACCATTGACGCGCTGGCCAAGGAAAAGGGCATCGACCCGCAGATCGTCATCGAGGCGATGGAAGAGGCTGTCGTCACCGCTTCGCGCAAGGTGTTCAAGACCAACGAGGCCCTCAAGGCCAAGTTCAACCCCGACATCGGGCAGGTGGAACTGTTTGCGGTCAAGACGATCGTCGACACGGTGACCGACCCCGACACCGAAATTTCCGTCGCCGAGGCGCGCGACATTTACGGCGAGGATGCGGAAGTCGAGGCGGGCTACCAGATCGAATTCCCCAAGTCGACCGAGGCGCTCGGCCGCATCGCCGCACAGGCCGCCAAGCAAGTCATTTTCCAGAAAGTCCGCGAGGCGGAACGCGAGAACGTCTACGCCGAGTACCACGAGCGCGTCGGCGAGGTGATGAGCGGACTGGTCAAGCGCTTCGAGCAGGGCGACATCATCGTCGAACTGGGCCGCATCGAAGCCATCCTGCCGCGCAAGGAACAGTCGCGGGCGGAAAGCTACGCGCAGGGCGACCGCATCCGCGCCGTTATCCGCGCCGTGGGCAAGGGCGTCAAGGGTCCGCAGATCATGCTGTCGCGCACCGATGCGGCGCTGCTCATCAAGCTATTCGAGCAGGAAGTGCCGGAAATCTACGACGGCACCGTCCTGGTCCGCGGCGCTGTCCGCGAGGCAGGTGACCGCGCCAAGGTGGCCGTCTACTCGCGCGAGCGCGACGTCGACCCGGTGGGGGCCTGCGTCGGCATGAAGGGCAACCGCGTGCAGGCCATTATCCGTGAGCTGCGCGGTGAAAAAATCGACATTGTCGAATACTCCGAAGACCCGGTGCAGTTTGTGACCAATGCGATGTCGCCTGCCAAGGTCCAGCGCGTCACGATCATCGACGAGCCGAATCGCGTCATGGAAGTCGTAGTCGAGGACACGCAGCTGTCGCTGGCCATCGGCAAGAAGGGCCAGAACGTGCGTCTGGCGGCCAAGCTGACCGGCTGGCGCATCGACATCAAGAGCGAGGAAGAAAAGCGCCGGGAAGTCGAGGCGCAGTTCGGCGCGCTGGAAGCCGCCGCCGAGCAGTCGTCCGAGGCCCCGGCCGACGACGCGGCGAACGCCGAGCACAGCGACGTGCAGTCGTAATCTGGAAGTCGAGAGTACACACTACGAATGGCCACTGTCCGGATTTACAAAGTCGCCGAACTGCTCAACATCTCCAGCCAGGAAGTGCTGGACCTGCTGAAGAAGAACCACGGCATCGAACTCAAGAGTGCGTCCAGCACCCTTGAGGAAATCGTGGCGCGCCAGTTTGTCGCTCGTCACGCACGCCAGCGAGGCATCGAGCTGCCCAAGGGCGACATGTTCTCCGAACAGGTGGCAAAACCGGTCAGCAAGGCCCGGAAGTCGGGGCCCGCCGCACCTGAGCCTCCCAAGCCGGCGGCCCCGACGCTAGGACCGCCCCGGCTCGTCAAGAAACCTACGCTGGTAAAGCCGGTGTCGGCGACGCCGACCGACGAAGCGGAACCCCCCGAACCCTACACCGCACCCGGGCCCAGCGCCGAGATTACCGCAGATAGCCACCCGGTCGCCGGGCATGAGGCCGAGGCACCATCCGTCCCTGTCGCGGTGCACGAATCCGTCTCCGGCACACCGGCGGACGGGATGGCTCCCGAGCCTCCGGCACCGTCGATGGTTGACGCGCCGACGGTCGTCGCCGTCTCCGAGATACAGGTCGAGGCCTCGGTCGCCACTCCGCCTGTGGCCCGTCCTCAGGCCTCTGCGCCGTCAGTCGTGAAGGCTCAGGAACGATCGGCACAGGCGGCTCCGCCTCCGCCTGAACCACCGCGGGAGACCCACCCGACGGGCCGCTTTGTGCCTCCGAGTATCCGGCTGCGAGTGGAAGAGCCCGGACAGGCCCGACCGACCGCGCCACCTCTGGTGCCGAAGCGCACCGTCGTCCCTCAGCAACCGGCGCGTCCGACTGTGCCGTCCCGTGCCACGGGCACGCTGGCCACGCCGCCCCCGCGACCCGGAGGGCCAGGGCCGCGCGGACCCTATCCGATGGGCTCGCGCCCGCCTGGGACCGCCGCCATGCTGGGCGGGCCTCGTCCCCTGCCCTCCGCTCCCATCCGTCCAGGGATGGCCCCCGGCGGGATCCCGGGTCGCCCCGGCATGCCCCCTCCGGGTGGTCCGCGACCTCCCTATGGTCAGTCGTTCCGTCCACGCCCAACCGGCGGTGGACAAAAATCCTCACAGCGCCGCGATGCCCTGCAGCGCATGCCTTTGGCGCCTCCCCCGGTGGCCCTGCCGCCGGTCTCGCGCACCATCACGCTCGCAGAGGGGATGACCGTCAAGGATCTGGCGGATAAGCTTGAGGCCCGCGCGAAGGACGTGCTCAAGGCCCTGCTCGACCGCCGGATGATGATGACCATTAATTCGGTTCTCGACATCAACACGGCCCGCGAGATTGCGCGCACGTTCGGCGCCGACGTCGAGACTCGCACCTACGAGGAAGACCTCATCGAAACCGAGTCCGAAGCCGTCGATCCGGCTGACCTCGTCCCGCGTGCCCCGGTCGTGACGGTGATGGGCCACGTCGATCACGGCAAGACCACCCTGCTCGATTCGATTCGGGCCACCCGCGTGGCCGAGCGCGAGGCAGGCGGCATCACCCAGCACATCGGCGCCTATCTGGTGACCGGCGTGGGCGAACAGAAAGACAAGTCGATTGTCTTCCTCGACACCCCTGGCCACGCGGCCTTCACGCTGATGCGGGCCCGCGGTGCGAAGATCACAGACGTAGTCATCCTGGTCGTGGCGGCCGACGACGGCGTCATGCCGCAGACACGCGAGGCCATCGACCACGCCAAGGCGGCCGGCGTCCCGATCATCGTGGCCGTCAACAAGATCGACAAGCCCGGTGCCAACCCCGAGGTCCCCAAGCGACAGCTGGCCGAACTCGGCCTGATGCCTGAAGACTGGGGCGGCGACACCGTGTTTGTGGAAGTGTCGGCCAAGCAGAAGACCAATCTCGACACGCTGCTCGACATGGTGCTGCTCGTCACCGACATCAGCGAGCACAAGGCCAATCCGAAGCGTGCGGCCGTCGGCACCGTGCTCGAGGCCAAGCTCGATCGCGGCCGCGGTCCAGTGGCCACGGTGCTGGTGCAGAACGGCACGCTGCGCGTCGGTGACAACGTGATTGCCGGCTCGGTCACGGGCCGCATACGTGCCCTCATCGACGATCGCGGCCGGACCGTCAAGCTGGCCGGGCCCTCGACGCCGGTCGAAGTGCTTGGCCTTGAGACCCTGCCCTCGCCCGGTGAACCGTTCCAGTCGGTGGCTGATCCGGCCAAGGCGCGCCAGATTGCCTCGTTCCGTCAGACCAAGGCGAAGGAGAAGGCCCTCGGTGCCAAGGGCAGCCGCCTCACACTCGAGTCGCTGCAAGCCCAACTGTCCGATTCGAGCCTCAAGGACCTGCCCATCATCATCAAGGCCGACGTTCAGGGGTCTGCCGAGGTGCTGGCCGATTCGCTGGCGAAGCTGTCCGACGACAAGACCCGCGTCAAGATCATCCACTCGGGTGTCGGAGCCATCAACGAGTCGGACGTGCTGCTCGCCAGCGCGTCGAATGCGATTGTGATCGGCTTCAACGTCAAGCCCGACCGCAATGCAGCCGATGTGGCCGAGCGCGAGAAGGTCGACATCCGCCACCACACGGTCATCTATACGGTGACCGACGAGATCCACAAGGCCATGACCGGCCTGCTGGAACCCACGCTGCGTGAGGTCCGGCTCGGCAGTGCCACCGTCCGCGACACCTTCAAGGTGCCCAAACTGGGGACCGTGGCTGGCTGTGTGGTCAACGATGGTCGTATCACCCGTCAGGGAGATGCCCAGGCCCGTCTCATGCGCGACGGCGACAAGCTGTGGGAGGGCCGTCTAGCCTCCCTCAAGCGATTCAAGGACGATGTGTCCGAGGTCAAGGCCGGGGTCGAGTGTGGCATCGGGCTGCAAGGCTGGGACGACATCCAGGTGGGCGACACCATTGAGGTGTTCCAGATCAACCGCGTCGCGGCTGGCTCCTAGGCGGCTGTCATGGCGCTGGCCCACCGCGTCGAGCGGATCGCTGAACAGATCCGCGAGGAACTGAGCCAGATGCTGGCCACGGAAGTGGCCGATCCTGGTGTCGGCCTGGTCACCCTGACACGGGTCAAGGTGACCGCCGATCTCTCGCTGGCACGGGTCTACTGGACGGCCCTCGGTGACGAGAAAGAGCGTCAGGTCACCACCAAGGCGTTGCACCGGACCATTCCCTACCTCAGACATCTGCTGAGCCAGCGCCTCATGCTGCGCCGGGTGCCCGAACTCAAGTTTCAGTACGACGAGTCGATCGAGGCGGCCGACCGCATCGAGCAGATCATTCAGGAACTGCACACCGAGCGCGAGGCACATCCCGAACTGAACGCCCTGGTCGATTCGCCGGCACCACCGAAGGCGACCGATGATTCCGTCAAGTAGTCCGCCCCACGCGCTGGTACGCCACCTGCAGCAGGGTCGGCGATTTCTGGTGACCTCTCACCAGCGCCCCGATGGTGACGCCATCGGTTCGGCCTTCGCCATGGCGCTCGCCCTGCAGGCCATGGGGAAACACGCCACGGTCGTGATGGACGCCGTGCCCCCGGCCTTCCTGCAGCCATTCCCCCACGTCAGCGACCTGCTGGTCACCAACGAGGTGCGCGAGCGCGTCGATGCCGTGCTGGTCATGGAATGCAGCAACCTGTCGCGCTGCGGCATCGGCGGGCTCGACCAGTCACCCGTCATCAACATCGACCACCACCCCGGCAATACGCAATACGGCACGATCAACTGGATTGATGAACAGGCTGCCGCCTGCGGAGAGCAGGCCTTCACGCTGATTGATGCGCTGGGCGTGGCACTCAACCCTGCCATCGCGACGCATCTCTACCTCGCCATCCTCACCGACACCGGCTCGTTCCACTTCTCGCACCTGACGCCGCGCACGTATCACCTCGCGGCGCGCGCCGTGGCAGCCGGGGCCGACCCGCAGTGGATTGCCCGGACACACTACGACAGCAACTCGCTCGGGCGCGTCCGCATCTTCGGTGCCGTGCTGAACACGATGACCACCCTGGCCGACGGACGCATCGCTGTGCTCCACATCACGCGCGACATGGCGGCGCAACTGGGCGGCACCTACGACGACACCGAGGGCCTGATCAACTTTCCGCTGACCGTCAAGGACATCCAGGCCGTGGCGTTCCTGAAAGAAGCCGGCGATCTCGATTGGCGGCTCAGCCTCCGATCGAAGGGCGTCGTCGACATCGGCGCCATCGCACGCGGCTTCGGGGGCGGAGGGCATACCAATGCCGCCGGGTGTTCCGTCACTGGCACCTACGACGAGTGCCTGCGCCGACTGACCCCGCTGCTGGCCGCGGCCGTGCAGGCATGACCGCCGGCGTGCTCGTCGTCGACAAACCGCAGGGCCCGACGTCGCACGACGTCGTAGCGGTGGCGCGCCGGGCACTTGGCGAGCGGCGGATCGGCCACTGCGGCACCCTCGACCCGCTGGCCACGGGTGTCCTCGCCCTAGCCATTGGGCAGGCCACTCGCCTGGTTCAGTATCTGATGGCCACCGACAAGACCTACCAGGCTACTGTCAGGTTCGGAGTCGTCACCACCACCTATGACACGCTGGGCGAGGTCTGCAGCCGCAGCGACGTGCGGCCCACGCGTGACGCCATCGCGCAGGCCCTTGACCAGTTCCGTGGCTCGCAGCTGCAGACACCGCCGGTCTTCTCCGCCAAGAAGATCGACGGCCACCGCTCCTATGACCTGGCGCGCCGCACCGGACAGCCCCCCCCAGCGCTGGCCCCGGTCGCGGTCCAGGTGCACGCCCTGACACTCGACGCCTTCGACGGCGAGTGCGCCGTCCTCACGATGACCGTCTCGTCGGGGTTCTATGTCCGGTCCCTGGCGCACGACCTGGGCCAGATGCTGGGCACCGGAGCGGCCCTCCAGCAACTGCGCCGGACACGGGTCGGCTCGTTCTCGCTGGACCAGGCGGTGACGCTCGATACCCTCGCCACGGTCGACCGCCACACCGTTCAGGCCCGGGTCATCCCCATGACGTCCCTCATGACCGACCGACCGGCGCTGCATCTCGACGGGCCAACGGCCGCCCGGGCCCGGAAGGGCGTCGACCTGCCGTGCCCGTCGCCGGATTCGGTGCCTCCCTCGTTGACGCGCCTTTTCGATGACGAGGGCCGCCTGCTGGGGCTGGCAGTGCCGGCGCGGCAGCCGGGCTTCCTGCACCCTACGGTGGTTTTTGGCTGGGCACCCCACCGACGGTTCGACTATAATTGAGGTTTCCCGACGACTCTGAGAGTCGTCATAGACGGCGGTCTGGACCCGCAGCATCCTGCTGCCTCTGGGCCGTGCGTGGAGGCACCGTGGCACTGACCAAGGACAAGAAGACCGCCCTGATCGGCGATTACAAGACTCATTCCAGCGACACCGGTTCGCCCGAAGTGCAGGTGGCCCTGCTGAGCGACCGCATCTCGTATCTGACCGAACACTTCAAGACGCACGCGAAGGATCACCACTCGCGCCGCGGCCTGCTCAAGCTCGTCGGCCAGCGCCGTCGCCTGCTGGATTACCTCAAGAGCAAGGATCTGGACCGCTACGCCTCGCTCATCCAGCGGCTGGGCATCCGCAAGTAGTTCTGTCACCCACATCGGTTTCCGGCCGGTCGCCGAGGCACCTACTGACGGGCGCCCCGGCGGCCACGGTCGAAAGGTTCGCTATGCATATCAATGAGATTTCATTCGGGGGTCGGTCGCTGACGATCGAAACGGGCAAGTGGGCCAAGCAGGCCCACGGCTCGGTGGTCGTCCGCATGGGCGACACCATGGTGCTGGTCACGGCCTGCCATGCGGGGAGCCCCCGCGAAGGCATCGATTTCCTGCCGCTGACCGTCGACTACCGCGAGTATGCCTACTCGGCAGGTCGCATTCCCGGCGGCTTCTTCAAGCGCGAGGGTAAGGCCACCGAGAAGGAAACCCTGACCAGTCGCGTCATCGACCGCCCCATCCGTCCGCTCTTCCCGGCCGGCTGGAGCTTCGAGACCCAGGTCATTGCGTTTGTGCTCTCGGCCGACAAGGACAACGACGCCGACGTGCTGGCCATCACTGGCGCAGCTGCCGCACTGGCCCTGTCGGACATGCCGCTCGAGAAGACCATCGCGGGCGTTCGCGTGGGTCTCGTCGATGGCGCCTACATCATCAACCCGACGTTCGAGCAGCGTCGCCAGAGTCGCCTCGATCTCGTAGTCGCCGGCAGCCATGACGGCATCGTCATGGTGGAAGCAGGCGCCAGGGAAGTCTCGGAAGACGAAGCGCTGGCTGGGCTCGACGCAGCCCATCAGGCCATCAAGCAGCTGTGCTCCGGCATTGATGAGCTCGCGGCCCGGGCCGGCAAGGCCAAGCTCCCCAAGCCCGCCGTGACGGTCGACGCCAGCTTCCACGCCATGGTCGAAGGGCTGGCACTCGCCCCGCTGACCGAGGCTATGCGCATCAGAACCAAGCTCGAGAACTATGCCCAGGTGGCGCAGGTCGAAAAGCAGGTCCTGGCCGCGCTGCCTGCCGAGGCCGCCGACCGCAAGGGCGAAGCCAAGGGCATCATGGGTGCGCTGCAGGAGAAAGTGCTGCGCGACGAAGTGCTCCAGCGCGGTGTGCGCCTCGACGGACGCCGCTTCGACGAGATTCGCCCCATCAGCATCGAAACGACGGTGCTGCCGCGCGTGCACGGCTCGGCCGTCTTCACCCGCGGCGAGACGCAGGCTCTTGTCACCGCCACGCTCGGCACGTCCGACGACCAGCAGAAGATCGAGATGGTCGACGGCGAGACCTGGAAGCGGTTCATGCTGCACTACAACTTCCCCCCGTTCTCGGTGGGTGAAGTCAAGCCGATGCGCGGCCCCGGTCGCCGCGAAATTGGTCACGGCGCCCTCGCCGAGCGAGCCCTCGCTGCAGTGATGCCCTCGGAAACCGAGTTCGCCTACACCGTGCGCATCGTGTCCGACATCCTCGAGAGCAACGGCTCCTCGTCCATGGCGTCGGTCTGCGGCGGCTCGCTGTCGATGATGGATGCCGGCGTGCCCATCAAGGCGCCGGTGGCCGGTGTCGCCATGGGCCTCATCGTCGACGAGGCGTCTGGCAAGTACGCCGTGCTGAGTGATATCGCCGGTGCGGAAGACCACTTCGGCGACATGGACTTCAAGGTGGCCGGCACCGCCAACGGCATCACGGCGCTGCAGATGGACATCAAGGTCACCGGCATCTCGCCGGACGTTATGCGCGCCGCGCTCACCCAGGCCCGCGCCGGACGCATGCACATCCTCGGCATCATGGAGGCGGCGCTGCCCTCGGCCCGCACCAGCATGTCGGCCTATGCCCCGCGCATCGTCACCATCCGCATTCCGGTTGACAAGATCCGCGACGTCATCGGGCCCGGCGGCAAGATGATCCGCTCGATCATCGAGCGCACCGGCGTGAAGATCGAGGTCCAGGACGATGGGCAGGTCAACGTGGCGTCGGCAGATGAGTCGGCAGCCGCCAAGGCCATCGGCATCATCCAGGAGCTGACGGCCACGGCCGAGCTCAATAAGACCTACCTCGGCAAGGTGCAGCGCATCACCGACTTCGGCGCATTCATTGAAATCATGCCGGGCACCGACGGACTACTGCACGTCAGCGAAATCGCCCACTACCGCGTCAAGGACGTGCGCGACGAGCTGAAGGAAGGCCAGCAGGTGCTGGTGAAAGTCATCAACATCGACCCGACGGGCAAGATTCGCCTGTCGCGCAAGGCCCTGATCAGCCCCGAAGAAGGTGGCGCGCCGCCGGCAGGCTCGGGAGACGCCGGCAGCGACGCTCCGGCCGGGGGGGACGATCGGCCACGCGGCCCACGCCGTGACCGCGGCGACCGAGGTCCCCGTCGCAACGACTAGCCGCCGCGACAGCGACACAGGAGTGACGCCGGGAGCCGTCGACAGACGCGCCCGGCGTTGCTCTGTCCGGACCTACAATGAGTCACATGCTGCGCGCCATGATCACCGGATGTCTGCTGCTGCTCTCGGTCGCGACCCTCACGGCCACCGGGCAGGACGCCGCGCGGAACCGCCGCGATTTCACGATGGTTGCGCGCGACCACAAGTTCATCCCCGATCGCCTTGAAGTCGCCCAGGATGATCTGGTGCGGGTGACTATCACGGCCGAGGACCAGCCCTACAGCTTCGCCATCGATGCCTACCGCATCGTGAAGCGCATTCCCGCCGGAGGCACGACCACCTTTGAGTTTCGCGCCGATCGGGTGGGCACCTTCCAGTTCTATTGCGCCCTGACAGCCGATGACGCCTGCCGTGCCATGACCGGCACGCTGACCGTCAAGGCCCGGTAACGGGTCGCGAGTGCCCCCTCGCAGGGGCACTCCAGCCGTTCCGTGTGAGGTCTCAATCGGTCAAGATCACCTCGACCTTTCCGAGCAGGTCGCCCCACCCCTGCGCAGTCTGCGTCCGCCATTCCGGCGGGACGTCGAGGTTTTCGACCGTCACGACGCATCCGTCGCCGTCGGCTGCCACGGTGACGTTGACTGAGGAAAGGTCACCCGAGTATTTCGGCACACCGAAAGTGAATGCCAGGTGCCCTGGGCGCTCGACCTCGGTGTAGGTGCCCACGTGCTCGACGTCTTCGCCGTCGCGTCGGTCGGTGATGACGAACGAGCCGCGCGGTCGCGCGTCGATCTCGCAGCGGACGATCTGGCCAGTGAGCGGAGCGAACAGCCAGCGCCTCGCGAGCGCGGGATTAACCCATGCGTCGAACGCGCGCTCGGGAGCCACGAGGATGCGGCGGGAGACGCGGACCGTGCCCGTGTAGTCGATGCTCATGCAGCGAGCATAGCGCGCCGCCACCACCGGGAATGCCCGGCCGAGCAGTGCGTCAGACGAGGCGTGCGCCTTGCCCTGGCATGGCGTTCCGTGACCGGCACGCTGGTCGTCAAGGCCAGATGACGGGTGCCCCCGCGCAGGGGCACCCGAAGTGTTCAGCGTCTGGGAAACTGGTCGGGGTTGTCGGTGAAAACGCCGTCGACACCCAGCGTGTAGAGGAAATGTTCCATCTCGGCCTTCACCGAGACAAAGCTGCCCTTCTCGCCCGCACGGAAGGTGTAGGGCACCACCGTCTGACCCTGTGCGTGCGCCCATGCGACAAAGTCCGGTGTCTTCAGCAGCAGGCCCTTGTTGGGACCGAAGCCCTGCACAATGCCCTTCCACTGGGCGACCCGAGCGGCGTCCCAGCCGCCTGGGCTTCCAATGAGCAGCACGATGGGCACACTAATCTTCATGGTCGCTAGGTTGCGTGCGGTCTCTTCGCCGAAGGTCTGCAGAATGACGGGCGTCTTCGGATCAGCGGCCGGCCCCCTGAGTCCGTGGCGATCGAGCGCACTCGCCACCAGAGCCTCGAATCGCACCTCGCGTCCCTTGTAGATTTCCGGCGTCTTCAGTTCGGGAAACAGACCCGCCTTTCCCTTCACCAGCGCCACCGCTTCGTCGAACGTGGGAATGCGTTCGCCGGCAAACTTCGGCGAGAACCACGACCCGGCGTCGAGCGTTTTGATTTCGGCCAGGGTGAAGTCATTGGCCAGCCAGGCCGTTCGTGTCCGGCCCTCGATGGTCGTCACCGTCGAACGGTCGGGAAACCGGGCCTCGACATCCGTCGTGCGCTCGAGGCTGGCGTCGTGGAGGCAAATCAGGACGCCGTCGCGGGTAACCGCGAGGTCCTGCTCCACAAAGTCGGCTCCCTGCTCAATCGCGAGCCGATACGCCGCCAGCGTGTGTTCGGGGGCATAGCCCGAGGCACCACGGTGAGCCACATTCGTCTTGCGCGGTTGCGCCATCAGTCCTCCGGACGCCAGCAGCACACCGAGCACCACCCCTGTCAACCGAATGGTCATCACGTCACATCCTTCCAGACGACAGTGTCGCACGGGCTGATGACTGGCGTGTAAAGGTCTCGGCCATGGCCACCCGCTCCGCGATGCGGGGATGCGAGTGGGTCCACCAGTACACAAGCGCCGGGGCGCTGTCGTCTGCCAGGTGTTCCTGCTTCAGGCGGCGGAGGGCGGAGAGGAAGGCCTCCGGCCGTCCGGTGGCCGCCAGGGCAAAGGCATCCGCACGGCGTTCCTGCCGCCGCGTCAGGCCGTGCCGCACCGGCGCGGTCACCCCCTGCCAGCCCCACCCCGCCAGCACCAGCGCGGCCAGCGACTCCGCCGACGGAGCTGATGGGGCACCGAGCCAGGGGGCCACCAGCGGCCACCCCAGATGGATGCCGCACAGACCGGTCAGTCCCAACACTCCCTGCAGGACCAGTGTGAGCCGCACATCACCATGCGCCGCGTGCGCCAGTTCGTGAGCCACCACCACCTCGACTTCATCCTCCGAGTAGGCATCGAGCAGGCTGTCTGACAGCAGGATGCACCGCGCCTCGCCGAGGCCCGCCAGCGCCGCCTGGGCCCGACCGGGCTGCCCGTCGACGGTCCAGCGCAGGATGCGCGGCGCGTGCCCTCCCGTGCGCGCCACCAGCGCCGACAGGCGCGTGGTGAGCGACGCACTCGACAGCGGCTCGACCGCGGCGAGTCGGGGAAGGACGAACGCCGGCACGGCCACTGCCCACGCCAACTGCAGGCAGATCAGCAAGCCCCCTGCCACGAGCCACCAACCATCCGGCAGTCGCTGCCAGAGCCACACGATGCTACCCAGCAGAAGCCCTCCGCCCGCGGCGGTCACCAGCACGGCCCCCAGCGCACGGCGCCCCCAGGGCTGCCCCCCCCGTGCGTGGGGAAAGTAGCGGCGTTCCAGAAAAACATCCCGATAGACGCGGGCGGGCAGCGACAGAAGTCCCATGACCAACAGGCCCGCGACCGATGACCCGAACAGTCGCCACCATGAGTCGAACTGGTGCGACTCGGAGACGACTCCCCGCACGGCGGGCGCAAGGCCCCAGGCCCCCATCGCCCAGAGGCCTAGCCCGGTCAGGACCAGCACAGCTTCCGCGACATCGGCCCGAAGGCGGCGCAGACGATAGCGTGTGGATTTATCGACGTTCACGGGACGGCACCAACAGGCCGCCGCTCACTGTAGTCCGTCAGGACTTCTGTTTCGACAGGTGCACACTGCCGTTTGTAGTCGACATGCCAACCCTGGCACCGCCGCCGTTGAGGGTGCCCTCGAAGTGCTGCCGCGACGAGGTGCCGGCACGCTGGACCGGCAGGTCTGCGACATCGAATTCGCCGTTAGTGAGATCGGCCGAGAGCGACAGGCGACTGGCCTCCGGAACGGTCAGGGTCACGCCGCCATTGGTCGAGTTGATCATCACCTGGTCGGTGTCGACGAGCGGACGCGCATAGTCGATGAACACGCGGCCATTCGTCGTCTCCACATCGACGGACGGGCTGGTCAGGGCCTCGGCCTGGATGCGGCCGTTGGACGTGCGTCCCGACACGGGGGCATCGAGCCCTGTGAGACGCAGCGACCCGTTGGTGTTGGTGATATCGACAGCGACGCCGGAGGGGACCTTGACCTCCCATTCGACTTCGACAGTGTTGAGTCCGTTGAATCTGGGGTATTGGACGACGACGCGCACCTCGGTCGCCGAGGCCGCCTCGGTGATCGTCACCCGGTCCAGTTGTTCGCGCGCGCTGGCCTCAGAGCTGCTCTTGGCGACGCGGCGGGCCGTCATCTCGAGCGCGGTCCCCGTCGTGGCCTCGACCGCCACTGCCCCGTTGACGTTCTCGAGGATCAGGCGCCCACCTGGTAGCAGGGGAACGCTCCGCGTCCAGACATCCTGGGCTTCCCGGTTGGCGATGGTCATGGCCCACTCGCCACCAGTGTCGGTTCGAATGTCGCAGCCCACCACGGTCAGCCCAATCAGCACCAGTCCCACCGGTCGAACGCCAGTCATGGCCTTCATGTGCAGCACCTCTGAGCCGTTTAGACGAGGGCCTCCATGGCCCGGTTCAGTGCAGCTGGATGGAAATCAGTTTTGAGACCCCGGGTTCTTCCATGGTGATGCCGTACAGGCGGTTGGCAATTTCCATGGTCTTGCGGCTATGCGTGATGATGATGAACTGCGTCCGGTCCAGCATGCCCCGCAGCAGCTCGACAAACCGGCCGATGTTGGCGTCGTCCAGCGGCGCATCGATTTCGTCGAGCAGGCAGAAGGGGCTCGGCTTGTACCGGAAAATCGCGAACATCAGCGCAATGGCCGTCAGCGCTTTCTCGCCGCCCGACAGCAGCATCACGCTCTGCAGACGCTTACCCGGAGGTGACGCCACAATGTCGATGCCGCTTTCGAGCGGGTCGGTGTCATCGATCAGGCTGATGCCAGCCTTACCGCCACCAAACAGGGTCGAGAACGTGTCCTGAAAATTGAGATTGATCGCCGTGAACGCATCGCGGAATCTGGCGTGGGTGGTTTCGTCGATGCGTCGGATGGCCTCGTTGGTCTGGGCAATCGAATCCAGCAGGTCCTGCCGCTGCGTGGTCAGGAACACATGTCGCTGTTCTAGGTCGGCATGCTGTTCAATGGCCATCATGTTGACAGGCCCGATGCGGTCGATCTTCCCGCGCAATTCGGCAATGGCTTCTTCCGCCGTCATCCGTTCGGGAACGGAGGCGTCCCCGGGGTCGGCCTCAGCCTGGGTTTCGTCTTCGTCCGGGTCGGCGGCCTCTGCGGCACGAATGACCCGCACATCCGGCTCGACGATGCCGGCGGCTTCCATCGCGTCGACGTCCTGCCGCACTTCCTGCAGGGTGACACCGACTGCATCGTAGACCTGCTGCGCCAGATGTGTGAGCTCGGCCTCGGACGTGGCACGGCTGACTTCGAGCTCTGACGCCAGGGCGCGTATGGCATCGAGGGCCCGGCGGGCATCACGAATGATCTGGTCCTGCATCTCGACCGACGTGCGCAGTTCACCTGCCCTGTCGTCAGCCTCACGCACCTGTTCGCGCAGCGAGTCAAGCAGGCGCACATCCTCATCGAGCTGCCGCTCGTGGTCGCCGACGCCGTCGACCAGGCGCTCGCGCTGCTCGCCCATGAGCGCGATGTCGCGCTGACAGGCGGCCAGGCGTCGCTCGAGCTCGGCCGCCGCCATCTCCATGCGGACCACTTCCTGTTCGAGTGCCGACACCCGCTCAGTCACCGCCGCTAGGTCTGCACGCACCTCGGCCACGCGCTGGCTGCACTGCTCTGCCCGCTCGCGCGCTCCGGTCAGGCGCAGCACCTGCTCGCTGAAGAGCTCGTCGGCGACGCGCTTGTCGGCGTCGAGCCTGGTGACCGACGCGCGGGCCTCTGCCTGACGCAGATCGAGCGCCGCGATTTCGTCGCGCAGACGCCGGATGTCTCCGTCGACAAGTTCCCGGCGCTGTGACACGCGCAGGCCGTCCTGAGCCGCCCGGCTCTCCTGCCCCTCGGCGGCGACCATGGCTTTTTCCTGCCGGTGCATCTCTGCGCCGAGTCGCTGGACGCCAGCCGTGGCTTCGGCCATGACCTGTTCGAAGTGCACTGACTCGTCGGCCAGCCGCGCCAGTACGGCACGCTCCTCGGCGATTCGTTCGCGCAGCTCCTTGATTTCGCGCTTGGTTGCGAGGATGCCACGCGACTCGGCCTTGGCTCCGCCGCTGACCTGGTAGCACCCCCGGAAGACGTCACCGTCGAGCGTGGCCACGGTAGTACCGAGAGCGCGAGCCGCGGCAGCCGCCGCCTCAAAGGTGTCGGCAACACACACGTCGCCAAGCACGCGTCGAATCGTCGCCACAAACGCACCGTGAATCCGTACCACCTCGCTGAGCCGCACCACTCCGGCGGGAAGCACAGGGGATGACGCCGCACTGGTCGCGGCATCGTCATCACCAGCCACGATGAAGCCGCATCGCCCGGCGTCTTCGGTGCGCACCAGCTGCAGGCCGGCAGTCACCTGGGCGAGCGTATCAACCACCACATACTGCAGCAGGTCGCCGAGGCAGGCCTCGACGGCGCGCTCATAGCGCGAGTCCACCTCGACAAAGTCTGCCAGCGCGCCGCGGGCGCCGATGCCCTCGGCTGCGGATGAGAGCACGAGCCGCGCGGCATCACCGAAGCCTGCACGATGCGCGTCCAGTTCCTCGAGCGACCGCAGGCGGGCCGAGAGCCCGGCCAACTGCTGCTCACCGGCGCGCACGTCACGGGTGTGCTGCTCGAATGCCATGCGGGTCTGGGCGAGGATTTCCTCACACCGCGTGCATTCCAGTCGCGCCGCGTCGAGGGCGTCCTGCGCTCGCGTCAGCTGCTCGCGCGCCGTGGCACGGTCTGACTGCGCACGGTCGAATTCCGCCGTCAGTTCACCCTGCTCAAGGGTCAGGCGCTGGTCTTCGGCGACGGCACGCTCTCGCTGGGCGGTAGCCGACTGCACCGTGGCCGTCAGGGCGGTCACGGTGTTGACGACGGCATACACCTCGGCGCGGGCGCGTTCCACGTCCTGCTCGGCCGCCTCAATCGACTGCTGTGCTCGGGCGTGGGCCTCCGCTGCCTCCTGTGCGGTGGCGGCGGCATCGCGACGGCGGAGTGCCGCCTGGTCGACGGCACGCCGGCGCTCGTCCAGTGCCAGGCGCTCTGGCTCGCGGCGGGCTTCCAGTTGCTGCCGCTCGGCCTCCAGCTCGTCCGCACGCCCCTGGAGCATCGTGGCCTGCTGGCGGTCGAGGGCAATCTGTTGCTGGCGCCGGTTGATGTCGAGTTCCTGGTTATGCGCCACGTCACGCAGGCGCCCGGCCACACCGTCAGCCTCGGCCTGCGCGATGCGCAGTGCGGCCAGCGTGGCGTCAACCTCGGCGAGGCGGGCGGCGGCGGCGGCCTCCTGTTCGCGCACGTCCAACAGTCGTGCGCGCGCGGCCTCAATGGCCTCCGACAGCGAGCGCGAACGGCGGGCGAACAGCACCTTCTCCCACCGACGCATCTCGTCACGCAGCCGGGTGTAGCGACGGGCGCGGGCCGCCTGGCGCTTCAGGGCCCCTTTCTGCTTGTCCACTTCGTAGACGATGTCGTCGAGGCGGGTGAGGTTCTGTTGGGCCGCATCAAGTTTGAGCTCGGCCGCACGACGCCGGGCCTTGTACTTCGTGATCCCTGCCGCTTCTTCAATGAGCTGCCGCCGATCCGTCGGCCGCGAGCTCAGGATCATGCCGATTTTGCCCTGCTCGATGATGGCGTAGGCCTTGGCGCCGAGGCCCGTATCCATCAGCAGTTCGTGGATGTCCCTGAGCCGGCACTGCTGTCCGTCAATGAGGTATTCGCTTTCGCCTGAACGGAACAGGCGGCGCGTCACCTCGACGTCACGTGTCATCTCCGGTGCCAGCGTCATGCCGTTGGCTCCTCCGGGGGCCGTCGACAGGTACGGCTCGTAGCCGAGTTCCTTGTCGAGGGACGGCGGCACCACGACACCGGTCAGGCGCAGGCGCACCTCGGCGGCGCCGGTGGGCTTGCGCGCATCGGAGCCGTTGAAGATGACGTCTTCCATGGTCTCGCCGCGTAGGCTCTTGGCGCTCTGCTCGCCCAGCACCCACGTCAGGGCATCGGCGACATTGCTCTTGCCGCAGCCGTTCGGACCCACGATGGCCGTGACCCCCTGATCGAAGGACAGTTCTGCTCGATCGGAAAACGATTTGAAACCAGAGATCTCGAGACGTTCAAGACGCATGCGGAACCGGGACCGGGAAAAATGTCGGAAGCTAGTGACCGATGCGCCCGCTGCGGCTCTTCGTCTGCGCCAGCAGCCGTTCGGCTTCACCGAATCGGCTGAGGGCATAGCCTGCCTGGGGGTCGGCCTGAATCAGGCGCTGGCGCGCCGTGGCGATATCGAACACCGCCTGGTCAATTTCGAAGCGGATCATCGTGCGGATGAACGGGAGGTCCTTCGACCAGGCCTCTTCGTCAATCACGGTGTTGCGGCTGACCACGAAGGCCCTGAACGCCGCCACCATCGCCTCATCGACGTCAAAGCCGCGTTTCACGTACCTGAACGACGACGATTTGCTGCCTGGCCTGGTGTCGTTGTCGTAGAAATATGGTTCGGCGAAGGACGCAAACAACCCCCGGTTGAACAGCGACCGCCCGAAGCGCGTTGGATTGAAGCCCTCGGTCGGGCCTTCAAAGCGTTCGTCGGGATCGACGCCGCCACCAGAATACACCTTGCGGCCACTCGCGGTGTACTTGAGCTGGTCGGCCGACTTGGCCCGCTCGGACTGGTTCTTCATGGTGTAGGTCAGGTACTCGTCGAACGTGCCATCCCAGGGGCGCTGGATGAGGCGGCCGCTGGGCGTGTAGTAACGGGCCGTCGTCAGGGCGAGGCCTGCGCCACCACTGACGCGGAAAACCGACTGCACGAGGGCCTTGCCGAACGTCGTCTCGCCGATGACCAGGGCTCGGTCATGATCCTGCAGGGCGCCCGAGACAATCTCGGATGCGCTCGCACTCGACCGGTTGACCAGCGTGATCATCGGCAGCGTCGCGTAGCCAGGCTCGTCGGTGGCGCGGTAGTCCTCGTCGGAATTGGCCACGCGGCCCCGGGTATACACCACCATCGACCCCTTCGGCAGGAACCGGTTCGAGATACGGATGGCCTGATCGAGCTGGCCGCCGGGGTTGCCGCGCAGGTCGAGCACCAGCCGCTTCATGCCCTTACGGGTCAGCGACTCGAGAGCCGACCCCAGATCCTCGTCGGTACGTTCGGCGAAATCGGTGATGCCGACATAGCCGGTCTGGTCGTCAATCATGAAGACCGCTGACAGACTGGGGATGCTGACCTGATCGCGCATGACGGCCATGGGTATCAGCGCGTCAAGCCCCTTGCGCCTGATGCCGATGTTCACGAATGTGCCCTTGGGCCCGCGCAGTTTTCCCACGGCATCATCGGATGTCCAGCCCTTGGTCGACTGGCCCTCGATCTCGGCAATCACGTCGCCGCGACGGATCCCCTTGGCATACGCCGGCGACCCTTCGAACACCCGGACGGCCGTGATGCCGTCCGGCACGGCCTGGATGGTGATGCCGAGGCCGAAATAGCGGCCTTCCTGCCGTTCGCGCATCTGCTTGTAGCTGCGCGGGTCCATGAAATTTGAATGCGGATCGAGCGTCTGCAGCATCCCGTTGATCGAGCCGTAGACCAGCTCATCGGACTCAACCGGCTCGACATACTGCCGTTCGATGGCGGCCAGCGCGGCGGTGTAGACGCGGTATCGGTCGGCCACGGGATCCTGTGCCGTCGCGACACGGGGACCCAGCCATCCCCCCACCACCGCGGACGCGGCGAGAGACAGCATCACGGCAAGACCCGGCTGCACACGCATACGGCGATGCTAGCGAATAACCCGCCCCCCGGCAAGGAGTTCCGGGCAGCTGGGGTATACTCCCGAAGGGACAAGGTCGTCGGCGGGCGCGGCGTTCACTCACCTAGTTCTGGAGTAGCTCTCATGTTTGGTTCCATCGGCGTCACCGAACTGGTCATCATCTTCGTGATTGCCCTGATCGTCTTCGGGCCGCGCAAGCTGCCCGAGCTGGGTAAGTCGCTCGGCAAGAGCATCAACGAATTCAAGAAGGCCTCGAACGAGCTGCAGCACACGCTCGAACAGGAAATCCGGGTGGAAGAACAGCAGAAGGTGGCCGCCGCCCCGGTCGCCGACCCGCCCCCCCCTGCACCCGCGACTGAATCGACGGCCCCAGGCGACACGGTGCCGCGGTAGTTCCGCCGTATGGCGCTGGCCCCGCTCCCATCCCGGGACGTCCCGACTCCGCTTCCCGACGACCCGACCCTCGACACCGACGGCCCTGACGGCCCCGCGGACGACGACCCGCTCGACGGACGGATGACGTTTCTCGAGCACCTCGACGAACTGCGCAAGCGCATCAGCCACGCGGTCATTGCGCTGCTCTCGGGCTTCGTGGTGGCCAGCATCTTCAGTACCCGCATCCAGGCCTTCGTCTACGAACGGCTGACCGCCGACCTGCCCGAGCGCAAGTTCATCTACACCGAACCGGGCGAAGGATTTTTCCTTTGGGTGAAGATCTCGGCGCTGGCCGGCGTCCTGCTGGCATCTCCCTACATCATGCTGCAGGTGTGGCTGTTCATCGCGCCAGGGCTCTACGTCAAGGAAAAGCGCCTGGCGATTCCCTTCGTGCTGGTCTCGTCGGCCCTGTTTGTCGCGGGGGCAGCGTTCGGACACCACATATTGTTCCCCGCAGCTTGGCGCTTCTTCGCAGGCTTCAGCAACGAGTACATGATTTTCACGCCCCGGGTCGATCCTGTGTTCGGCCTGTATGTCAAACTCCTGCTCGGCATGGGTCTGGTGTTCCAGATGCCCATGCTGATGTTCGTGCTCGCCCGCCTGGGACTGGTCACCGCCAGGTTCCTTCTGAGGAACATCAAATACGCGGTGCTCGGCATCTTCATCGTCGCCGCGGTCATCACCCCCGATGGCAGCCCGGTCAATCAGGCACTTGTGGCCGTCCCGATGATGGTGCTCTACATGATCGGCGTGCTGGTGGCGTGGCTATTCGGTAAACGCGAACGTGACGACGGCAGCGTCACGGACTGAACACGCAGCGTTGCGTTGACTTGCGCTCGGAGGCGCGAATATCATAATTGCTATGAAGATCTACAGCCGAATCGTGGCCGGAGCCGTGCTGTCGCTGCTGACAGTGGTGCCGGCGTGGGCGCAGTCCTCCGGGCAGACCCGTCCGGCCACCAGCACCGTGATGGGCGATACAGGCCTGTGGTTTGTGCCCACCGGCGAAACGCTCCCGAAGGGCAAGGTCGCCGGCTCTGCCGGGCGCATCAACTTCGACCGTTCGGAAGGCTTCACAGACATCGCTGACTTTTCAGGCAGCTTTGCGTTTGGCGTAACCGATCGCCTCGAAATGTTCGGGGCGGTTGCCGCCTTCCGCCGCATCGACGCCGACCGCCGCCCGATTCTCAGCGGGAACCAGCCCATGGACTATCCCATCCGCAGCGGGTGGGAGCAGGGATTCGGGGACGTCACGGTCGGAGGCAAGCTCAATCTGCGGACGCAGGCCACGGCTGCCGGCGGCGTCGCGGTCGCGCTGCGCGGCTCGGTGAAGGTGCCCTCGGCCAGCCGCGACCTGGGCCTCGGGACGGGTCGCCCCGACTACATGGTGGATGCCGTTCTGAGCCGTGAGATGGGCCGCGCCGAACTGGCAGGCTATACCGGCGTGCGCTTCCGCACCTCCCCTGCCGACTACGACCTCAGTCACAGCCTCCGCTACGGCGTCGGCCTCGGCTGGCCCAGCCGCGGGCAGCTCAAGCTGTTCACGGAGGCCAACGGCGAGTTCTACTTCAATAACGCCATCAACTACCGCGGTGCCTTCGTCTCGAGCTACGGAGGTCCGGCAGCATCGTGGAACGTCAAGCAGCCGTTTGACGTGTTCATCGGCTCGCAGTACACCGCCTCGAACGGGTTCTACTTCGGGACGGGCCTCAGCTATGCCATTACGACAACGCAGCGCGGCAGCGTGAACGGCTACGACAGCAACTTCGGCGACAAAATCGGCCTTCAGGTGAGACTGGGCTACCACCCAGGCGTGAACGTGTACGTGGCGCCGCCCCCGCCCCCTCCCCCGCCCCCGCCGCCGGCTCCACCCGTCAACCGTCCGCCAACGGTCACCGCCAAGTGCAACCCGTGCTCGGTGCTGGTAGGCGGGCGCGTGTTGCTGATGGCTGATGGCTCCGACCCCGATGGCGACACGCTCACTTACAAGTGGTCGGCTCCGACCGGTGCTCTGGCCAATGCGTCAGACCGCCAGACCGGGTTCACCGCGCCTGGGCAACCCGGCTCGCTACCGGTGACGGTGACGGTCAGCGACGGCAAGGGCGGCAACGCTACGGCGTCGGTGACGATTCAGGTCACGGCCCTGCCCAAGAAGGAATACACCTTCGAAGATGTGCACTTCGACTTCGACCGCTACTCGCTGCGCGTCGAAGCGACACGCGTGCTTGACGAGGCCATTAAGGCCCTCGCCGAAGATACGTCGCTGCGCATCATGGTCGAGGGCCACACCTGCAACATCGGCACCACCGAATACAACCTGGCGCTCGGCGAGCGCCGTGCCACGGCGGTACGCGAGTATCTGACCAACCGCGGCGTCAGCGCCGACCGACTGCAGACCATCAGCTACGGTGAGGAGCGGCCCAAGCACGACAACGGACGTGAAGAAACGCGCCGCCTCAACCGCCGCGCAGCCATGACGGTCCGGGTGCAGTAAGACAGTCCCGCACCCCTCGGAAATGACACGGGCCCGGTCATCGGATGATGACCGGGCCCGTTGTCGTGATGCGTCCCGCTTCAGTCGCCCTGGTTCGCGATATCAGTACGCCTTGGCAAACCACGCCGTGACCGTCGCCGGCGTGCCGCAACGGACACAGCCAACGCCCGGTGGCTGCTCGAACCCGAACGGAATGTTCCGAATCGTGGCCTGCGTCTCCGTCTTGACCTCGGCCTCGCATGATGCGCGACCGCACCAGGGGGCCTGCACGAACCCGGGGCGCCCCTCCATCACCGCCTTGAACTCGTCGTAGCTCGTGGTCGCCGAGGTGTGGCTCTCGCGGAACGCACGCGCGCGTTCGAGCAGCGCCACCTGAATCTCATCGAGCAGGGCCTGAACCGTGGCGGCCAGCCCTTCCATCGGTAGCGCCTGCTTGACCCTCGTATCGCGACGCGCCGCGAACACCGTTGATTTTTCGATGTCCTTCGGACCGATTTCCAGTCGCAGCGGCACCCCACGCATTTCGTATTCCGAGAACTTCCACCCCGGCGTGTTGCTGTCATCCGCATCCAGCTTGACGCGGATGCCGACGGTCCTGAGCTGCGCGCTGATCGCCTCGCAGGTCGGCAGCACAGTCTCCTTCCAGTTGCCCTTGGGAATCGGCACAATCACCACCTGCCAGGGCGCTACGCGCGGAGGCAAAATCAGACCGCTGTCGTCACCGTGGGTCATGATGACGCCACCAATCAGGCGCGTGGACACGCCCCACGATGTCGTCCATGCGTGCTGCACGGTCTTGTCACGGCCCTGAAACTGAATCTCGAAGGCCTTTGCGAAGTTCTGCCCGAGGTTGTGTGAGGTGCCCGCCTGCAGCGCACGGCCATCACCCATCAGCGCTTCGATGGAATAAGTGCGCGACGCCCCGGCGAACTTCTCGCTCTCGCTTTTCTGCCCGTCGACCACCGGCATGGCCAGCACCGACTCAGCAAACTCCTTGTAGAGCGCCAGAATCTTCAGCGTCTCGTCCTGCGCCTCCTCGGCGGTCTCATGGGCCGTGTGCCCTTCCTGCCAGAGGAACTCGGTCGTCCGCAGGAACGGACGCGTCACCTTCTCCCAGCGCACCACATTCGCCCACTGATTGATGAGTACGGGCAGATCGCGCCACGACTGAATCCAGCGCTGATACATCACGCCGATGATGGTCTCGGACGTGGGCCGGACAATCAGTTTCTCCTCGAGGTCTTCGATGCCACCCTTGGTCACCCAAGCGACCTGCGGCGCAAACCCCTCGACATGCTCGGCTTCCTTCAGCAGGAGACTCTCGGGAATGAACAGCGGAAAATAGGCATTCACATGCCCGGTGGCCTTGAATCGGTCGTCGAGCTGCCGCTGGATCTGCTCCCAGATAGCGTACCCGTAGGGCCGGATCACCATGCAGCCCTTGACCGGCGAATAGTCTGCCAGCTCGGCTTTCCGCACGACATCGAGATACCAGCGGGAAAAGTCCTCACTCTGAGGCGTAATCTCCTTGACGAACGCCTCGCCGCCCTTGCCTTGGCTGTTGCTCATATGCTCCGTTTCGTCCCGCATCGCGCGGTGTCAGCACGCCAGTGTACCCCGCCCGGGGGTAGGGCTGAGTCGGATGGTATTCTACCGGCCGTCATGAGTTCGTTCACTCGTATGGACGTGCAGGCTGGCGGCGGCCCCTATCCCGTGGTCGTGGGGCATGGTGTCTCAGCAGCCCTAACACGCTGGCTGGACGCCGCCGGTCTCACGGGACGCGTCACCGTGGTGTCGAGCCCGACCGTGTGGTCGGCGCAGGGAAGACGTATCGCGCGTGCGCTGAAGGGACGCATGGCCGAACCCATGCTCGTCCCCGACGGCGAGCGCTCGAAGACCATGCAGACCGTCGGTCGCATTCACAACGCCCTCGTCGAATCACACGCGGACCGCTCGTCAGTCATCGTGGCCGTTGGCGGAGGCGTGCTCGGCGACATGGCCGGATTTGCGGCGGCCACCTATCTGCGCGGTGTGCGCGTGGCGCACGTCCCCACCACGCTCATGGCCCAGGTCGACAGTGCCGTGGGCGGAAAAACGGGCGTGAACCATCCCCTCGGAAAGAACCTCATCGGCGCGTTCCATGCCCCGCGGCTGGTCGTGGCTGACCCCCTGCTGCTCGACACGTTGCCGCGCCGTCAGTTCAGGGCCGGGCTGTATGAGGTCATCAAATACGGCGCCATCGCAACGCCGTCCCTGCTCGAGCACGTCGCGCAGGGGGCTGGCTCTGCCTTTGCCGATACCCCGGAGCTTCTCGACGCTGTGGTGGCGGAGTCATGCCGCATCAAGGCTGCCATCGTCTCCGGTGACGAACGGGAAGCCGGTCCCAGACGTGTGCTGAATTTCGGGCATACCCTCGGACATGCCCTCGAATCAGCCACGGCTTACCGGAGACTGCTCCATGGCGAGGCCGTCGGCTATGGCATGCTGGCCGCCGTCGCCCTGGGTGAACGCCGAGGGGTCACCCAACCAGGTACCGCCACCGCAATTCGGGCCGCCATCGAACATCTGGGGCCGTTGCCGTCGATTCGCGATTTGTCAGCACGCGAGGTGGCGCGGGGCGCAGCACACGACAAGAAGGTCCTTGCGGGTCGTCTGCACTTTGTCGCGGTGACGGTGCTCGGCCACACGCACGAGCTGACCGATGTGACCACTCGCGAGCTCGTCACGGCGTTGCGGGCGCTGGGCCTGCAGCCCTAGTCGGGTTCGACGCGAATCCACACAGCGGGCACGGCCTGGCGTCGGGCGGATTCTTCAAACGCCATCGCCATCCGCTCGAGATCGGCCGCGTCACGGCCCAGCGCGTCAAGTTCCTCGAGGGCACGGCCACGGTCGCCCTCAAGCGCGGCGCGCTGAAACGGATCGTCGCGTTCCGCAATGTCGGCCGCCAGCATGTCGATACGGTTCTGCATCGCCCGTTGCTGCTCGCCAAGCCGGCGCCTTCGTGCCGACAATGCCTCGGCGCGCTGTCGCCACCAGGCCTCATCTCTGACGGACGGCTCGACATTCCCAGCGGTAGCGCGACCGACCGCGTTGAGCCCTGCGGTCTGCGCTTCCTCCAATCCTCGCGGCGTCTGGTCGAGCGTCGCGATTGCAGAGGGGGCGGTTGCCCTGGTTCGAGGCGCGTCGTGCATGTCGCCAGGACCGGGGCTCGGCTCCTTCGATTCTCCAGCCGACTCGAGGGTCACCGACGGCGACGGGCGACCGCGATCCAGGTCGGCATTCGTCAGCACGCGTTCGGCGCGCGGCACCGTCGCACGGCGCTCAGCCTCCCGTCGTGACGCATCGGTGAGCTGTGCCTGTTGAGGCCCCACCATCCCAAAGCACCCTACCAGCCCCCACACGAGCACTGGCGATGACGCTGGACGACAGCCACTAGAGCTCACTGTTCACCTCTCGCACTCCAGATAGCTCGCACCCTGTCTGACAGTGTGCGACGGTCGCCTCGCAGTATCGAATCAGCTCAGCCTCCACCGCCTGACGCCCTCCAGACACTCCATAGGCCACGGCGTACAGACGAACAATCCCCTGACCTGTTGCCGGTCCGGCTTCGTCATCATGCGCGGGGTCGCCATCGATCTCACGCGCATCGTCACCTGCCCAGACCACCACGACACTGCCCCGGTGCCACGCGCCAGGCCACCAGCGCGAGGACGGCCCCTGCATCACGACCACCCACTGGGGATTGCGCGGTCCCCACGGTCGGGTCATTGTGGTGCGACGCCGGTCTGTGTCGGTGCAGGAAGTACGGCGCCCGCACGTCAGCCATGCGGTTTCGCTGCGAACGTCGACGATGATGTCCAGAGTCAGCGCGTAGGACGCGACCGACGCCGGATCACCGGCTGCCGTTCTGATGTTCCCTCGCAGCACCTCGTGAAACGACGAGGTAGCCAGCGCCGTAGCGGCCACATGCAGGGCACCATAGGCCAGATGCCTCAGGTGCTGCCGCTCGACACGATGCCGCATGGTCAGCATGTCGCGTCCGGCGAGGGCGACCAGCCCAAGGCCCGACAGCAGCAACAGGCCCGCCACAACAGTCACCACCACCAGCACCATCCCCGACTCGGACGCGCGCCCCTCTGACCGGCGCCTCATGGCCGCCACCCGACCGTTCGGTCGACCGTGACCGTCTGACTACCAACTCCGTCGATCGCAGCTTCCAGGTGCACGTCAATCCGGGCAAGACGCATCAGGTCCGCATCAAAGGCGGACGGGCTTCCAATGCCCCCGCACCACGGCCCATCGCTCATCCGCGCAAGCGGGAACGGTGCGACCGCCGTCGCACCCCACGTGTGTAGTTGCGACAGCCACCCTGTACCGCTCCAGTGCCAGCCGCACGGTGTCTCGGCGTCGAGCCCTGCGAGCAGCTGCGCGTCGGGCAGCGGCAGCCCGTAGGACACCACCGCGCGCATGGGGGTGACCCATCGGGCCGTCGGGGCCATCGATTCACCCCACGCCGTGATGCGGACCTCGCGCAGCCGATCGGCCATCGTCTCCACAGCACCTGCTCCTGTGCGGCGTCTCAGCATCCAGCCGCCTGCAGGGTCGCGTTCGGCGGTCCACCGCTCGACCCGCACGGCCACCACCCACGCTCCTGTCTGATACGCGTAGTGCAGCGGGACACGAGGGCGAAGGGATGCACCGGCCTTTGTGGCGAGTGTGACATCGAATACCTCGGCGTGGCCGACACCGTCGACCACGACGGCCACATCATTCGCCGAGAATCCGCAGACGGTGCCGAGCGCCGCGCAGGGTGACGCATCGAGAGACAGGTCACCGCCGGCGCCGGACATTGACGCCCGCAACCGGGCCACCCCTGTCCCGGTGGGCATCATCAGCTCGATGCCATCGATAGTCTCGGCGGTCGACACCAGACGAATGACTGGTGCCGCCCGTGACAGCCGGTACAACCCGTCGGCCATGGGCAACGGGCCTTGAGTGGCCCGAATCGCTGCCACCAGACGCTCAGCCGCCCACCACAGCCGTTGCTGGGCTTCCACCCGGCGCGGCGTGTCCTGGCTAAACTGGCGTACGTGCGGCACCAGCAGGAACACCGTGCCGACGACGATCAGCCCAGGTACCAGGGCAAGCACCAACTCGAGCACGGTCATCCCCCGCGCGTTCACAGCCCCCCACGCACGCCGCTCAGCAGGCACACGTGCGCCTGCTGAGTCGCGTCCGCAGTACCTCGATAGGCACATGCCTCGACTCGCACCGCGCCTGACGGCCAGCCCGAAGGCACCGTGGCACGAACCACCACCGTGAACACGGGAACCGCGCCTGCCCGCACCTCGGTCAGCGCCCCAGACTCGTCGACGGCAAGACGCCAGCCGTCGCGGTCGCGCGCGCCTGTCGCATTGAGCGTGCGCCACTGGTCCAGCGCCTGCGACACTGCATCGGCAGCCTTCCATGTCTGCTCGGACTGACGCAGGTGCAGAGTGACCGAGCCAGCCGCAGTGAGAACGCCGGCCATCATGACCGCTGCCACCGCAGATGCAACCAACACCTCAACCAGCGTGAAGCCCGACGAGCGCACGACATGCATGGCCCTCCGACGAGCAAGGCACCTGCCAACACAGGGAGGGTACCCCACTCCCCTGACGCAGACGTGCGGCACCATCCGGGTCGGTGGCACCAGCGACACAACTGAAATTCGGAGCCGGGGCCGAGCGCGCAGGAAGTGCGCACGACGCCGCTACAGCATCAGGCCCAGATACCAGCGAATGATGGCATCGCCGCGCACCAGTGCGACCAGGCCGGCCATCGACAGGAACGTGCCGAATGGCAAGGGACGCTGCAGCGACCGTCCGTCAAACGCCAGCAGTAGCATGCCGACGAGCGCTCCGGCGAACGTGGCGAGCATGAGTGACAGCAGCATGTGGGCCCAGCCTGTTGCGGCGCCCATCATCGCTAGCATCTTCACATCGCCCATGCCCAGCCCCTCCTGCCCCCGCCACCGGCGATACGCGAGGGCAATGCCCATCGGCACGGCCGCCCCCAGGGCAGCACCGATGAGACGCACGCGGAGCGAGGGTGCCGTCAGCGCCGCACCAGCGAGTCCTGCCACAAGTCCGCCCAGCGTGAGTTCGTCCGGAAGGATGTAGTGCTCGAAATCGATTGCGAGCAGGGCGATCAGCACCGAGGCGTAGACGAGATGGTGCACAAGCGTGAAGGCATCGGGAGCCGACCGGGCCACCTCGATGAACACGAGGGCCGTCCCGGCCTCAACCGCGGGGTAGCGCCAGCTGATCGGCTGGCGGCACTGACGGCAGCGTCCGCGCAGCCAGCACCATGACAGGAGAGGAATGTTATCGACCCCACCGATGGGGGCGCTGCAGTGCGGGCACCGCGAGGAGGGCCAGATGATGGACCTTCCCAGCGGCACCCGGTGGATCACCACATTCAGAAAGCTCCCGACGAGCAGGCCGGGAATGCCCCAAAGCATGCGCGATTACTTGGCGCCGCTGATCCGCTTCAGTTCCCAGGCGATCGCCGCATCGAAAAACTCGGGGCGCAGCCCAGGCAGCCTGATGCCGTTGAGGAAGAACGTGGGCGTCGAGGCGACCTTCAGCTGCACGCCCATGGTGGTGTCAGCCTTCACCTTTGTCAGCACGTCGGCATAGCGCGCATCCATGTCGGTCACGCCAGCCACATCAGCCGCCGCCTGGCGGACGGAGGCCGGCGTCATGATGGGCTGATTGGCGAACAGCCAGTCTTCCAGCGCATCGCCCTTCCCCTTCTCCCGGGCCAGGCGCACGGCTACCGCGGCATCACAGGCCGCCAGATGCACGTCAGACTGCATGCCGGCGTTGCACTCACGCTCGAGGGCAAAGTCCATCGTGACAAACTGCACCCGGCCACTGCCCTCGCGTACCCACTTCTCCTTGACCGGCTTCAGTGCCAGGTGCGTCTGTCCACAGGCCGGGCACTGATAGTCGTTGAACTTGACCACGACCACGGCGGCGCCGTTGGTCGGAATGTTCATGGTCTCGCGCGGCTGTGCGGCCAGATAGTCTTCGAATTCCTTCAGCTGCGCCGCAGGAATGGCCGGGCCGGTCGCCCCACCGAGGGTCTGCCCGTCGACCGACGCAGTGGCGGCGGCCTCGCTGGGGTGCGGGAACATAGTGACCGCCGCGGCGGCTACCACGACGAAGGCGACGGTGGTCGCGAGCGCCGACGGCGTGCTGAAGAGGGTGGACAGGTCTCGCGACAGACGGGACGGCAGACTCGACATAGGCTCCTTCGCGGCGGCTCCCGAGCTGAGGAACAACCCGATCACTGCGACATATGACCCGACACACAACAGGCAGACGGTGCCGAGGACAAACCACGAGATGTATCCGAGGTAGAGCACCACGGCCAGGCCGACCGTCGATGCCGCAAAAAGATACAGCGGCAGGTTAGCGCGCGCGGTCCTCGACTGCTGCGTAAGGAAGGTCAGCAGAAGCACAAACGCGAAGAACAGGGCGCCGATGAGCGCCACCGACACCCCGCCAACTGACCCGTATTCGCTGGTGTAGGCCTGACTGCAGCTGAACACCGCATTGATGTCGCACGACGGCACCGACAGCGGATCGGCAATCAGTGTGTAGTGCACCCAGGTAGACCAGGAGGCTGCCGCCAGCCCCAGCCCCGCAAACGCAAGAAACCAGGCAGACATGTGCGCGATTATACGCCCCGACGGGCCTACTGAATCGGTGCGCCGCCGGGCGCCTGATCCGAGCCGACCGTCGACGGAATCGCCTTTGCCGCGTCCGCGAAAATGGTGCCGAGGGTGCCGACCCAGAAGTAGCGCGTTCCCGTCGAACCCGGAGAAATCGGTTCGGCCTTGGCATACCACGAGCTGGTCAGGTCGGCCGACGCGATGCCGTTGCAGGCATCAAGGCTGGCCGCGGCCCCGTCACTGCCAGCGGCGATAGAAATGAGGTAGCCGCTCTTCTGCACTTCGTCCGCCGCCCCGAGGTCGGGACTGATGAACGGCGCACCCCCATTAGGGGGCGCCGACGCCAGGTCCGTCAGCTTCGCCGCATAGAAGCCGTTCCCGCACGTGGCCGCGAAGGCCTGCTGCGAGCTGTAGATGGCCCTGAGCGACCCGACGGCCGACGTCTCATTGCCGGACCGCCGCATGCCCATGAGCCCGGGCACCGCGATCGCGGAAATGATGCCGATGATGGCCACCACAATGAGCAGTTCGATGAGCGTGAACCCCTGACGATTGCGTGCGTGCATAGCGTTCCTGTGACCTTTCCAACGACGGCGGTGTCCCCCGACCTCTCACTCAGGAGATGCCCTGCAAACCGCGTTCCCCACACGTCGCCTCTGATGAACTCACGGGGCTGGCAGACGCTGCACCGGCATCCAGTGTCTGCCGGCCGCAAACCCTGCGTTCCTACCCGCAGTGTAGAACATCCCGCCGCGTCCCAGACAGAGCGCGCTGGTCACCGTCCCAGCGTCTGCATCAGCGAGAAGAGGGGTAGGTAGAGCGACAGCACCATGGCCGCCACTACGCCGCCCACCAGGACCATGACCGCCGGTTCGATCAGGGTCAGGGCCGTGGCCAGGTCGTGCCTCAGTTCGCGCTCGCACGTCTCGGCGGCATTGAGCAGCATGGTGTCGAGACGACCGGTCGTCTCCCCCACCGACGCACACTCAATCACGAGGGGAGGCCACCAGCGGTCGCGCTCGAGCGCGGCACGCAGCCCGTCGCCACGAAGCACCGCCCGTCTCATGCGCAGCAGGGCCAGTCGTGCCTCTGGCTCGTCCGCGCAGAGCGCGGTCGTCGCCAGCGCGTCGGTCAGGGGGAGGCCAGCGCGCAACAGCATCGCCAGCATGCGGCAGGCCCCGGTCACCGACGCCCCGCGCAGCACTCGTCCCGAGAACGGCAACCGGCCCAGCAGCGCCCGCCAGGCACGCCGGCCGCGCCCCTGCCGACGCCACTGCCACCACCACAGGCCAAGCACAGCACACCCTAGCACGGCCATGAGGCCCCACCGACCGAGCAGTGCACTGGCCTCGAGCAGCGCACGGGTCGGCCAGGGCAGGGGCACTCCCAGCCCGCTGAACAGCTCCGCAAACAGCGGCACCACGCGCCACGTCAGCCCCAGCATGACCAGCGCGGCCACGCTCAGCACGGTCATCGGATACGACAGGGCCCGCCGCACCGCCTGACCGGTGTCGGCGCGCTGGATCAGCGTGGCACCCGCGCGCTCGAGCATCGCGGGCATTTCGCCACTCTGCTCTCCCGCGTCGACCATACCCGCCACGAACGGATCCACCGCGTCGCCCAGACGCCGCATCGCCGCCGACAGCGGTGTACCGCTTTCCACCGCTCGCGCCAGCTGATGCCACAGCTCGCGCGTCGACGGACGGACGTCGAGCGAGGCCCTCAGATCGAGCGCCGACACCAGCGGCAGCCCCGCCTCGAGCAACAGCGCACACTGCTGCAGCGCCCGCCCCTGTTCCGCTCCCGCGAGCCGACCCGGTGCCGCCATTCTTAACTCCTGTCACCGCAGGTGGCCCGCGAGGCGCGGGCTATCCATTGCCTGAGATCGTCTTCGTCGTCTGTCGCCGCCAGCGCGTCACGGGCGCGCACGCGACCGCTGGCGACCAGTGAGGCCAGCGACTGATTGAGCAACCAGCTGCCGCCTTCACGGCCCGCCGCTTGTATCGCCGCTGGCAGCTGATGCACCTTGCCGTCCCGAAGCAAGTGACGGATGGGCGGCGTCGCCCGCATCACCTCGACCGCGACCACGCGTGCCTCACCGGAGGCCGACGGCAGCAGCCGCTGCGCTACGACACCCGCCAGCACCATCGCCAGCTGCGTTCGCACATGGCCCTGCCTCGACGGCGCCACCAGATCGACCACGCGGTGGAGGGTCGCCACGGCCGACCGCGTGTGCAGCGTAGCCAACGTCAGGTGTCCGGTCTCGGCCAGTTGCAGCGCCGCATCGACCGTGGACTCATCGCGCAGTTCCCCGACCAGCACCACGTCAGGGTCGGCGCGGACGGCAGACCGCAGCGCCCCGGCCATCGTGTCGATGTCGCGGTCGAGCTCCCGTTGTGTCACAAGGGCCACACGCGATGCGTGCACATACTCGACGGGGTCTTCGACGGTCAGCACATGACAGGGGCGTTGCCGGTTGAGACAGTCGATCAGGGCGGCCATGGTCGACGTCTTTCCGCTGCCAGTGGGACCGGTTACCAGCACCAGCCCCGATGGCCGCTGCACCAGGTCACCCAGGCTCTGTGGAAGCCCGAGGTCGCTCAGCGTGGGCACGACCGAAGGGATGCGCCGCAGGGCCAGCGCCAGTCGGCCGCCCGAGCGATAGGCATGCACGCGCCAGCGGTCGCTGCCCGGCATCGGCCAGGCCGCATCGACGTCGGTCCCGGCCTCGACGCGCCTCCTCCTCGAGGCATCGAGCACGGAGTCGGCCACCGCATCGAGTGCCGACGCATCGAGTCGCTCCGACCCGACCGCGTGCATCACACCGCATCGACGCACCCAGATCGGTTCGCCCACCCGCAGGTGCACGTCCGACACCACAACGTCGGCCATGACCGCCGCGACCAGGTCATGCATGGGGCACCACGCCGTCATCGGCGGTTTCCCGCCACACCTCTTCCATCGACGTCACCCCGTCGGTGACCCGCCGAACGCCGGCCTGCCTCAGCGAGACCATGCCCTCGGCGAGCGCCTGACTCCGCAGCTCTTGAGCCGAGGCGCGCTGCATCACCAGCGCGCGCAGGGCGTCGGACATCGTCATCACCTCGAACAGCCCCGTGCGGCCGCGGTATCCCGTGCTGCGACAGGCCCCGCACCGCACGTCGCGACCCGGCGGGCACTGCAGGCATCGGCGCCGCACGAGCCGCTGGGCACACACCACAGACAGCGAGCCGGCGACGAGGAAAGGAGGCACCCCCATGTCCAGCAGCCGCGCCGGCGCACCAGGGGCGTCCGTGGTATGCAGGGTGGCAAGCACCAGGTGCCCGGTCAGGGCCGCCTGCATCGCGACAGCTGCCGTCTCCGCATCGCGGATTTCACCCACCAGCATGATGTCGGGGTCCTGTCGGAGACTGGCGCGCAGCACCGAGGCAAACCCCAGGCCGATTGAGTCGCGCACAGCCACCTGCGTGACACCCGCGAGGGAACGCTCGACGGGATCTTCCACGGTGATGATGTGCCGGTCTGGCGTGGCCAGTAGGTGCAGGGCGGCGTACAGCGTACTGGTCTTGCCACTGCCCGTGGGACCGGTGACCAGCACCAGCCCCCACGGGCGCTGCAGATGCTGACGGAATGCACTGGCACTGACCGCATCGAATCCGAGTGCCTCGAAATCGGGGACCAGTGACGTTCGAGCCACCACTCGAAGCACGGCCTTCTCGCCAAGCAGCGTGGGCAGCGTCGAGGCGCGGACGTCACACGCGGCATCGCCACTGCCGTCAGGCCTCACCGTGAATCGACCGTCCTGTGGCAGCCTCCGCTCTGCCACGTCGAGTCGTGCCAGCACCTTGAGGCGCGTGATAACGCCGTCGCGCAGGGTTGGCGGCAGGGTGCCCACCGCGGTCAGGCGGCCATCGATGCGGAAACGCACCCGCAGGCCCTCCGGGCCGGGCTCGCAGTGCACATCGCTTGCGCCGAGACGCAGCGCCAGCTGGAGCATGTGGTCGACAGCCGTCACTGCCGTCGAGTGCGAGGTGATGTCGAGACGGTCGGCCGCGCCGCTGTCCGCCACCTCCGGTGGGTTCGCCTGCATCGGTGAACTGGACGCCTTTGCCATGCTGCGTCGTCGTCTCGGCACAACCTCCACCGAACTTCAGGGGGAGGGCAGCGGTCTTCGTGCGGTGTTCCCGCCACGGAACCCGTCACGCGCTGGCTTCGTCTTACAGGCGTAGGGTCTTATGCCACTCTTCCACCTGCTGACAGGCGTGCTCTTCCGCCCCCGACACACCATGGCCACCGCCGTGACGCACCCCAGAGTCGCGACGCCGTGGCTGTTCGTGATGGCCCTGTGGCTGCTTCCCGCCGCCTGGCTGCTGTCGACGCCCGTGGGACGACAGGCCCTCGTCGATGAGCACGTGCGCATCACCGAAGCCTTCGTGGGCAGCGTGTCGGACGCCCAATACGCCACGCTGCAACAGACGCCCCCCTTTACCAGCTATCTGACCGGCACCCGCCTGCTGCTGCTGCCGCTGGTGACCCTGCTGGTGGCGGTCGGACTGGCGCAGACCGCACGGTTCCAGCAGGCCACGCTACCGTGGGTCGCCGCCCTGTCGGTGTCAGTGCAGGCGTCGCTGGTCCTGGGCATCCAGCAGGCCGTGATCACACCGCTCATGTTCCTTCGCGAATCGGTCACTAACATGACCAATCTGGCGACGGTCCTGCCTGGCATCGAGGACGGCAGCCTGCCGGCTCGCCTGTTCGGCTCTATCGACATGGTGGCCCTCTGGTGGGGTGCGCTGCTCGCCTTCGGGCTGAGCGCCGCCACCGGTCGGCCGGCACGACAGTATGCAGGGCCGATGCTGGCCCTCTACGTGGGAGTGGCCGCCGTTCTGGCGGTGGTGATGGTGATGCGAGGAGGGTCTTAGCGTGCTGCGGAACAAGTGGTTCTGGGTGGTCATCGTGCTGCTGGCCAGTGGCGGAGCGGTCGCCGCATATTTTTCGAAGGGTCGACAGACCGGCACCACGGTCACGGCTGAAACCATCCAGCGACGCGACCTCGAGGCGCTGGTCTCAGCCTCCGGCAAGATCGAGCCGCAGAAGGTGGTCAACGTCAGTGCCCAGTCGATGGGCCGCGTGACGCGCCTCGGCGTCAAGGAAGGCGACCGCGTCAAGGCCGGGCAGTTTCTCCTCCAGATCGACGCCGTGGTGGCCGAAGCGGCGGTCCGCCGTGACGAAGCCGCGGTCGCAGGTTCACGCACGGCCCTCGAACAGTCTCGTGTGGGACTGCAGAGTGCGCGCGCCAATCTCGAACTGGCACGCCAGGCCCTCAAGCGCCAGCAGGAACTGTCCGCCTCCGGACTCACCACGCGTGAGGCCCTCGAACGCGCCCAGGCCGACGTCGAGGTCCGCGAGAGCGACCTGCGGGCCCGCGAACAGGAAATCAAGAACCGCGAAACCCAGCTGCGCCAGACCGAAGCCGGGCTGCAGAGCAGCCGGCACACCCTCTCGCAGGTGCGATTCGATGCGCCCTTCGACGGCATTGTCACCCGTCGCAATATCGAGGAAGGAGAAAACGTCGTCGTCGGCACCATGAACAACGCCGGCACCGTGCTCATGACCGTCGCCGACATGTCGGTCATCGAGGCCGAGGTCGAAGTCGACGAAACGGACATTCCGCTCGTGACGCTTGGCCAGAAGGCCAAGGTCACCATTGATGCCATGCCCGACCGCGTGTTCACGGGCACCGTGACGGAGATCGGTAACAGCCCCATCCAAGCCACGGCCGCAGCGGCCACGCAACGCACCGCCACCAATTTCAAAGTCACCATCACGCTCGACGAACAGATTCCCGACGTGCGTCCGGGATTCACCTGTACGGCCGAAATTTCGACGGCCTCCCGGACTGCAGCCCTCTCGGTGCCCATCCAGGCGCTCACGGTACGCGAACTGCTCTACGGCACCGATGGCAAAGTCATTCCTGAACTGCGGCCTGCCCAGACCGGGTTCCGCTTTGGGCGCCCCTCGGCCACGCCCCCTGCCCCCGTCGTGTCCACCGAACTGCAGCCGGGCCAGACGCGCCAGGAAACCGAAGGCGTGTTTCTCATCCGCGATGGGAAAGCCGCCTTTGTCGCCGTCAAACTGGGCATCGCCGGCGAACGCTATCTGGAAGTGCTGAACGGCCTGGCAGAAGGCGACCAAGTCATCACCGGGCCATTCGAATCGGTGCGTGGCCTCTATGAGGGCGACCTGGTCACCACGGCCCAGGTGCCGGGCCAGACAGACGGCGGCCGTGGCGTGACCGTCCGCGTCGGCAGCTAGTCATCACATGGCCCACCTGCTCGAATCGGTTCGACTGGCCCTCGCCTCCATCTGGGCCAACAAGCTGCGATCGCTGCTGACGCTGCTCGGCAACATCGTCGCTGTCTCGTCGATCATCACGGTGGTGGCTCTCATCACCGGGGTGAACGGCGCGGTCACCGATGCGATTGTCTCCGACCTCGGCGCCGACTCCTTCGTGGTGCAGCGCACGGCGTTCACCCAGAACGAGGATGAGTTCGAACGGCAGCGCAGCAACCCCAACGTCACCCTCGACGATGCGACAGCGATCCGACGGTTTTCGCTGTCGGCCTCAGCGGTCATGGCGCAGGCCCAGCAGAACGCCAGCATCGCCTACCGCACTGAGGAACTCGAGTCGATTCAGGTGCAGGGCGTGACGGAACAGTATCTCGAGTTCACGACGTTTGATGCCGAACGCGGACACATGATCAGCCCCGTGGAAATTCAGCGTAATCGACCGGTGGCACTAATAGGGTGGCAGGTGGCCGACCGCCTCTTCGGCGCCGCAGACCCTCTCGATAAGACCCTGCGTGTGGCAGGCGTCCCCTTCCGCGTGGTGGGCGTCTCGGCCAAGAAAGGTTCGTCGTTCGGCAGTTCCCTCGACGAATTCGTCGTCATTCCCCTGGGCTCCTACCAGAAGCTGTTCGGCGCGCGCCAGTCGCTGCAGCTGATGGTGCGGCCCAGAGACGCTTCGCTGGTCGACCGCGCCAAGGACGAAGCCCGCGTGGCCCTCCGCGTCGAACGCCGCCTGAAGCCTGGCGCTCCCGACAACTTCGGGATCGTCGCATCAGACTCGGTGCTCGACATCTTCAGGCAGGCCACCGCAGGCATCGCCGTGCTGCTGGTCGGCATCGTGGGACTGTCGCTGGTCGTGGGCGGCATTGTCATCATGAACATCATGCTGATGGTGGTCAGCGAGCGCACCCGCGAGATCGGTCTCCGCAAGGCCCTGGGCGCTAGGCGGCTCGACATCATGTCGCAGGTGCTCACCGAGTCGGTGACCCTCTCGCTGACCGGCGGTGTGGTGGGCGTGGCGCTCGGGTGGGCGCTCGCCACGCTGATTGCCTCGCTCACGCCAGTGCCGGCTGCCGTGGAGACATGGTCCATCGTCCTGGGCGTGGTCGTCACCGCCCTCGTGGGACTGTTCTTCGGCTGGTATCCGGCGCGCCGAGCCGCGTCGCTCGACCCGATTGAAGCGCTGAGGCGCGAATAACATGGCCCTGTTCGAGCGCTATCTCGGCCTGTTCCGCGAAACGGCACGCATGGCCTTCGAGACCCTGCGGACCAACAAGATGCGGTCAGCCCTCACAGTGCTGGGGGTCGTCATCGGGGTCACCTCGATCGTCGGCATGACGTCGCTGATCCGCGGTTTCGACACCTCGCTGCGCGACAGCATTTCGGCCCTCGGCCCACGCACCATCTTCGTCCAGCGTTTCGGTGCCGTCAGCTTCTCGGCCGGGGCATCCTTTCTCGATCTCATTCGTCGACCGTCGCTCACCATCGAGGACGGCCAGGCCATCGAACGCAACTCCACGACGATTGACCTGGTCGATACATGGCTCGGGGCCGGGCCTCCCGGCCCGACCTTCGAACGGCTGTTCTATGCCGGAGAACGCACCCGCCCGGCAGCCGTCATGGGCACCAGCGACCGCTTCATCGACGTCAACTTCGCCAAGATGTTTGCCGGCCGCATGTTCACCGAACAGGAAGTCGAGCGTCGGCGGCGTGTCGCCGTCATTGGCTTCGATGTCTACGAGGCACTCTTTGCCAGACGCGGTATTGACCCTGTGGGCAAGCGCATCCGCATCGGCGCCGTCGAATATGCCGTCGTGGGCGTCATGGGCAAGCGCCCTAGCGCCGGCGGCTTTGCGATGGGCCAGGACAACATGGCCGTCATTCCCTATACCGCCTTCCGCAAGCAGTTCGGCAACGAACGCGTCCGGCGTGGGCCATTTGGAGGCCAGGCGGTGATGATCGCCGTAGTGCCCAGGGAAGATGTCTCGAGGGACGAGGCCATGCGCGAGGTGGAAACCATCATGCGCATCCGCCACGGGCTGACGCTCGACAAGCCCAATGACTTCGACCTGGTCACGCAGGATGCCGTGCTCAAGGTCTGGGACCAGATCTCTCAGGCCGTGCTTCTGGCACTCGTAGTCATTTCCTCGGTGGCCCTCATGGTCGGGGGCATCGGCGTCATGGCCATCATGACGATTTCCGTCACCGAGCGCACTCGTGAAATCGGGGTTCGGAAGGCCATCGGCGCACGCAACGTCGAAATCCTGACGCAGTTCCTGATTGAAGCGGTGGTGCTGACTGGTGTTGGTGGAATCATCGGCGTGCTGGCAGGCAGCGCCATCGGACTCCTCGTGAATCTCGCGTCAGGGTTCCCCGTGTCACTGCCGTGGTGGTCCTTCGCGCTCGGGCTGGGATTCTCGGCCTTCGTCGGCGTGTTCTTCGGCATGCTGCCGGCCTGGCGCGCTTCGCGCATGGACCCCATCGACGCCCTGCGTTACGAATAGCGGAGACGTCGCCGCTCGTGACGGTCCCTGGCCCGACCTTACTGAGACACCGTAAACGCCACCACTTGCACCGCTGAGGTGTCGTCTACCCGCGCTTCCACACGGATGGTGTAAGTGCTGGGCGCAAGACTCGACAGTGGCAGGTCGATGCGAATGGTACCGCCGTCTCTGGTCGACGGCAGTGTGGCGAGCACCTGTCCCTGACTGTTGGTGAGGCGCACCACGGTCTCTGCTGTCACATCGGCAGGCCCGAGAGGCACGTCCACACGCAGTCGATCCGTTCGCCGGAACCGACGCCCGGCCGAGGGCGTGGGTGCCGTCTGCGTCCTCAGCGCCCGGAACTCTGCGGCAGTGCGTGTGCGGAAGACCATCGGCGTGCCGAGAAATACGATGGTGGATTCGGGCCTGGCAATGATCAGCGACTGTGTCCAGCGCTCGATCGTCGCGCCCTGAGCATCTCGCACGGTCAATCGCAGGGCCTGTGTCCCTGGCTGCAGCCGGAATTCAGCCATTCTAGCGGGAGGATCGGTTGCCGAGGTGTCGTTCGGGCCAAGCGTCTGGAGAGGGGCCAGCGCGGCTCCGGTCCGCGTGATGGGTTCAACTTCGACCGACGCAGGCGGGGCTCCCGATGCGTCAGGACCGCGCAGTGTCGCGTCCCACGTCACGCGCGTCAGCACTTCATTCTGGTTGTGGTATTCGGTGCCAACCCAGAGAACGACGGCCCGATCCTCGTCAGGGTCGATGAGTTGTGCCAGTGCCCCGGTCAGTCGCGGATCCGCGGGAGGCGGTGCCGCTGCGGTCATCTCTTTTTCGGACGGTGCCCAGTAGCCGCGACGCGAGGTCACTCGCACGCCCGACCGACGCACCTTCACACTGATGCGGTGAAACTTCCCGTCGTTGCGGGGGCGGGTGGGCGAGTATCCCAGCAGGTAGTACGCGCTGGCATCGGCGACAACGTCCTTGAGGCCCGCCTCGAGGTCATTCGTGTTGACGATCGACCGGCCGCCTGTCTCGGACGCAAACCGCCGCAGCACCTCGGCACCTCCGAACGGAGCCATGCCGAGGGGCCGCGGATCGAGCACATGCACGGTCACGTTTCCTCGATTCGCCGCCTCGACCGCCGCATCGAGGCGCGGGTAGTTGAAACTGCCCGGCATACCGACAGGCGGGCCCTGACTAACAAAGATGATGGACTTGCGCCCCTCACGCAGCCCCCCGAGCCTGGTGGCCAGTGCCTCCATGGCCGACAGGGTGACGGCAGCCCTCAGCTCAAAGACATTCCGCTGCGTGAGTTGCGCCTCTTCCACGGCGCTCTTGACGGGGAAGAGTTCGCCACGGCGGCCCTGAAACTGGTTGATGGCGGCCATGAGTTGCGCCTTGTCTCTCGTGAACCGCAGGCTGTCAAGCGTCGTGAGCGGCTCCATCAGCACGACAAGATCGGTGGGTTGTAGCTGATTGATGAAATCCTTGAGCGCATCCTTGAGTGGTCCAACGATCGAGGGAATGCGATCGATGTGGTAGTCGTCGAGAAAAATCGCATAGAGCCGAACGTCGTCCTTGGCCGCCTCGGCAAGGCCCTGGGAGGGCCCCCGAATCTCGAGTGACTCGCCGTTGTCGACCGCGCGCTGCCCGTCCAGCCGGATGAACTGCGCCGACTCGACCTTCTGTGCCACGTCATCTTCGGTGACCATGAAATCGTCTGCCGTGAGGTCGACCACCGGATCGTCGCGCCGACCGGTCACCGAGACATCCACACGGACGAGGTCAACGCCGGCCCTGAAGATGGGTTGCCCGCCTGGCTCCTGAGGCTGAGGGGGGGCGGGAGGTTGAGGGTTCGGTGGCAGGCCCTGGCCTGGTGCCTGAGCAGGTGGCACAGTTGCAGACGGCGACGCAGTGCCCTGCGCACCTGCGTGAGCCACCGGCACCGCAGTGGCCACAGCGAGACTGAGGGCTCCGATCACCAGCGCTCTCGCCACGCGCGGAGTGCGGGTCCGACAGGCAGTCAGCGCGTCCATTACCCGTTGAGACGCCGGCATCGGGAGCATCGCTTCAGGGCGAGTATGGCATGGGCGCCCTGGCCCTGGCCTGTCAGGACCCGCGAACGACAACAGGCGCCCACCCCCCGGGGGATGGGCGCCTGCAGCGAAGAGTTGGTCGGGCCGCCCCAGAGAGGGCGATACCGCACTGGTTACGATCCGCCAGCCTTACGCGGGGTGGTTGCCTTCTTGGCCGCCGCACGTGCCGGGCGCGAGGCCTTGCTCTTGGCCCCGGCATCGCCCTTGGCTTTCTTGCCACCGCCGAGGGCCGCCGCTGCTGAACGCAGGCGTTCGCCAACGCTCTTCTTGGGTGCCGACGTCTCGCCACCCTGGGCGGCGTCCTCGGCCGCCTTGCGTTCGGCTTCGGCCTTCTTCGGATCGAACTCGCTGCCCACGAGTTCCATCTGGGCCATGTCCGCAGCGTCGCCGCGACGATGCCCCAGCTTCAGGATGCGTGTGTAGCCGCCGGGACGCTCCGCGAAGCGGGGCGCCAGGTCGTCGAACAGCTTCACGACCACGTCCTCGTTGTGGACGTCGCGCATGACCAGTCGACGGGCCGACAGGGTCGTGCCCTTGGGATCGGCCGCCTTGACGCCGCGCTTGGCGATGGTGATGAGGCGCTCGACGAAGGGCCGCAGTTCCTTGGCCTTCGGCAGTGTGGTTTCAATCCGCTCGTGCTGCAGCAGGGCCGTGGCCTGATTGCGCAGCAGCGCGATGCGGTGCTCGGAGACCCGGCCGAGCTTCCGGTGTGCATTACCGTGACGCATGACAGTTCCCCTACCCGGCTACTCCGCCGACTGGTCCAGCTTCATTCCGAGGCTGAGCCCCATCGACTGGAGAATCTCCTTGATTTCATTGAGCGACTTGCGGCCGAAGTTCTTGGTCTTCAGCATGTCTGTCTCAGACTTCTGTACCAGCTCGCGAATCGTCCGGATGTTCGCGTTCTTGAGACAGTTATACGAGCGCACCGACAGTTCGAGTTCCTCTACGCTCTTGTCGAGGTGCTCGTTCGACACCAGCACAGCGGCCGGCGTGGTAGGCACTCCCACGTAATCCTCATCATCGTCTTCATCGTGGCTGATGAAGATTGACATGTGCTCTTTGATGAGTTTGGCCGCCAGCGATACCGCATCGCCTGGCGTCACCGCGCCGTTGGTCCACACCTCAAGGGTGAGCTTGTCGTAGTCGGTGGTCTGGCCCAGACGAGCGGCTTCGACCAGATAGTTGACCTTGCGTACGGGCGAGTGCACCGAATCGATCGGAATCCAGCCAATGCCCAGATCTTCATCGAAGTTGCGGTCGGCCGAGATGTATCCGCGGCCCGTCTTCACGCGCAGCTGCATGTGCAGCTTGCCGCCCTCTGAGACCGTAGCAATGTGTGCGTCGGGGTCCAGCAGCTCGATGTCTTGATCAATCTGGATATCTCTGGCCCGCACCGGACCCGGCTTGTCGACCCGCACCACCAGCGTCTTGGTGACGTCCGTGTGGCTCTTGAGCGGCAGCTGCTTCAGGTTGAGAATGATGTCGGTCGCATCCTCAACCACGCCCTTGATGGGCGAGAATTCGTGCTGCACGCCGTCGATCTGCACGGCGGTGATCGCCGCGCCTTCGATGGACGACAGCAGGGCGCGGCGCAGGGCATTGCCCACCGTCGTGCCGAAACCCCGCTCGAACGGCTGGGCATTGAACCGTCCGAACCGGTCGGACAGCGTTTCCTTTTCGAAATCAAGGCGCTTGGGGCGCAAAAACTCAGGCATTGTCGTGTCCTTTCGCCATGCGGGCCGGCAGCCCGGCCTCCAGACCTGCAGTCATCGGCCACCGGCCTCCCGCTGCAGGTCTGCCAAGCTGCGGGCCGATGGCGTGGCGGCGGAGGTCCGGAGCACCAGCCCCGCCCCCGCCCTGTCCCATTACTTGCTGTACAACTCGACGATGAGCTGTTCCTGCACGGGCAGGTTGATCTGCTCGCGCGTCGGCAGGCCCATGACCTTGCCGGCGCTGCCGTCGAGGGTGAGCCACTCGGGAATCCCGCGACCCTTGACCTCGTCCATCGCATGCACGATCGAGGTGTTTTCGCGGCTCGATTCACGCACCGACACCACATCGCCCGACTTGAGCGAATACGACGGCACGTCGACCTTCTTGCCGTTCACGAGGAAGTGACCGTGCAGCACGAGCTGGCGCCCCTGCGCACGCGACGTGGCGAAGCCCAAACGGTAGACGGCGTTGTCGAGGCGGCGCTCCAGCAACTGGAGCAGAGTCTCGCCCGTAATACCGCGCGTGCGGTCGGCCTGCTCGAAATAGCGGCGGAACTGGTCTTCCAGCACGCCGTAAATGCGCTTGACCTTCTGCTTCTCGCGCAGCTGGACGCCGTAGCCCACCATCTTGGCCTTGCGCGCCCGGCCGTGCTGGCCCGGAGGCGTGTTGCGCTTTTCGATCGCGCACTTCTCGGTGTAGCACCGCTCGCCCTTGAGATAGAGCTTCATGCCTTCGCGGCGGCAGAGTCGGCAGGCAGGTCCGTTGTAACGAGCCATGAATATCGATCCTTGTCGTCTGTTCTAGAAGTTACACGCGCCGCCGCTTCGGCGGCCGGCATCCGTTATGGGGAATCGGGGTGACGTCGCGAATCGACTTGACGTCGAGGCCCGCCGTCGACAGCGCCCGGATGGCCGATTCGCGTCCTGAGCCCGGCCCTTTCACCAGCACATCGCACGAGCGCATGCCGAACGTCTTGGCCGTGTTTGTGGCCGTCAGGGCCGCCTGGGTGGCCGCGAACGGCGTGCCCTTGCGCGATCCCTTGAAGCCAATGGCCCCCGCGCTTGACCACGACACCACCGCCCCGTCGGCGTCGGTGATCGTGATGAGCGTGTTGTTGAACGACGCCTGCACATGCACGAAGCCGTGATGCACGACGCGCTTTTCGCCGCGCTTCTTGAACGTCTTCTTCTTGCGCGATTCCTTGCCTGCCGCTGATTCGGTCTTTGCCATGGCTTACACCGTCTTCTTCTTGGCCACTGCACCCTTGCGCGGCCCCTTGCGTGTGCGCGCATTGGTGCGCGTGCGCTGCCCCCGGGCCGGCAGGCTGCGGCGATGTCGGCTGCCGCGGAAACTGCCGATTTCGATGAGCCGCTTGATGTTCATCGAAATCTCCTTCCGGAGATCGCCTTCCACCCCACCCTGCTCTTCAATCACCCGGGTAATCTTCCGGACGTCGTCGTCGGTGAGGTCCTTGACGCGCACGTCACCGCTGACGCCCGCTGCCTCAAGAATCAGGTTCGAGCGATGACGCCCAATCCCGAAGATATACGTGAGCCCGATCTCCACCCGCTTGGTCCGCGGAAGATCGACACCTGAAATACGTGCCATAGGTCCTCGCCTTATCCTTGCCGCTGCTTGTGCTTCTGGTTCGTGCAAACCACCCGCACCACCCCGCGGCGGCGGACGACCTTGCACTTGTCGCAGATCTTCCTGACTGATGCTCGTACCTTCATCGCTTGGTTCCTCTACAGCCTCTCCAGGATCCGCCCGCGCCCCTGGTCGCGGGGCATCAGTGCCACGCGCACACGGTCGCCGACGACCAGCCGCACATAATTTCGTCGCACCGGGTCGGCATGATGTGCCACCACCCGATGCGTCTCACCTTCCACCGCCACCTGCACCAGCTCGTTTGGCAGCAGGGCCGTCACGACCGCCACAGTCTCTGCCCCCATCCGCGCCTGTCAGGCCCCAGCCGGCCGCAGCGTCAGAATCCGACACCCCTCAGCCGTGACCACCACCGTGTGCTCGAAGTGCGCCGACAGGCTACCGTCCTTCGTCACCGCCGTCCAGCCGTCGCTGAGCACCTTCACGGCGGGCTTGCCCGCATTGACCATCGGCTCAATCGCCAGCACCATCCCTTCGGCCAGACGCGCCCCTCGTCCGGGCGTGCCGTAATTCGGAATCTGCGGCTCCTCGTGAAGTGCCGTGCCGATCCCGTGCCCCACAAACTCGCGCACCACCGAAAACCCCTGTGCCTCCACGTGCTGCTGCACCGCCGCGCCGATGTCCTGCACCCGGTTGCCCGGCGTCACCGCTGACAGCGCCCGGTCGAGCGAGGCACTGGTCACGTCCAGCAACCGCTGCGCCTGAGCGGTGACGATTCCCACGGGAACGGTCACGGCCGAGTCGCCAAAAAACCCGTCGAGCTTGGCACCCATGTCCACCGACACGATGTCGCCGCTCGTGAGCAGGCGGGCATTCGGAATGCCGTGCACCACCTGCTCGTTGACCGATGCGCAGATCGTGGCGGGATATCCGTGATACCCCTTGAACGCCGGGAGCGCACCTGCCTCCCGCAACCGACGTTCCGCCAACTGGTCGAGGTCCAGAGTTGACACTCCAGGCTCGACCACCCGCATCAGCTCCGCCAGCACCTGCGCCACCAGCGCATTGACCCGTGCCAGCTTGTCAATCTCCTCGGCCGACCGGCAGACAATCATGCCGGCCTCCGGGGAGGTACTACCAGTTGCAGCCGCCCGGCCACCGCAAAAATTGCGGCCTCCAGTTCACTGCGCACCGCCTCAGGCGCCTGCGCGCCGTTGAGCCGGCGAAACGTCGGGCGGTCGCGGTAATACTCGATCATCGGGCGCGTCTCGCGCCAGTAGACCTTCAACCGCTCCCGCACCACCGTCTCGGTGTCGTCCGCGCGCGTGACCAGGGCCCCGCCACAGTGCTGACACCGCTTCACCGCCAGGGGCTTGCTGCCAAAGGCCGACACGCTCGCCCCGCACACACTGCACACCCGGCGCGACTTGACCCGCCGGACAATCTCTTCATCCGCCACCTGCATCTCGACGACGATGAGGGGATCGCGTGCCTCCATCAGTCCGTCGAGCGCCTCGGCCTGTCCCACCGTTCGCGGAAAGCCATCAAGCACAAAACCCGATGCCGCATCTGGCCTCGCCAGCCGCTCGCGGACGATGCCTATGATGAGCTGGTCGCTGACCAGTTCCCCACGGTTCATCACCGCCTTGACGGCCCGCCCGAGCTCACTTCCGCTCTGCATTTCCTCGCGGAGGATATCGCCCGTCGAAATCTTCGGGAGCCCGAACTCCCGCGCAAACACCTCAGCCTGCGTCCCCTTGCCGGCACCCGGGGGTCCCAGCATGATTACGTTCAGCGCCACGGCTCACCCGCGTCGGCCGCGAATCCGTGTCTTCTTCATGAACCCGTCGTAGTTGCGCATGATGAGCTGCGACTCGACCTGATTCACTGTATCCATCGCCACGCCCACCACGATGAGCAGCGAGGTGCCCCCGAAGAAGAATGGCACATTGAGGCCCTGGGTAATCCACCGGGGCAGAATGGCATCCAGCGACTCACCGATGAACGGAACCGGGGCCACCTTGAAGCCGGTCAGCAGAAACTCGGGCAGAATCGCCACCAGCGCCAGATAGACCGCCCCCACCAGCGTGATCTTTGCCAGAATCGCGTCAATATACTCGGCCGTTCGCTTGCCGGGGCGCACCCCGGGGACGAACCCGCCATACTTCCGCATATTCTCGGCGACATCATCCGGATTGAAGATGATGGCCGTATAGAAGTAGGCAAAAAACACGATCAGGACAATGTAAAGCAGGTTGTACAGCGGCATGCCGTACTGAATCTGCCGCACGAACGACTCGGCCCACCCGCCCGCCTGCATCATTCCGACGAGTGTGCTGGGGAAGGTCAGAATCGAACTGGCAAAGATGACCGGAATCACGCCCCCGGTGTTGACCTTGAGGGGAATGTGCGTCGATGAGCCGCCATACTGCCGGCGTCCCACCACCCGCTTGGCATACTGCACCACGATGCGCCGGTGACCGCGCTCGACCATGATGATCGCGGCAATAACCCCCACCATCACGACCGCCAGCAGCGCCAGCACCAGCAGGCTGATCTGGCCCGTGCGCATCTGATCGAAGGTCGCGAAGACGGCCCGGGGCAGGTTGACGACGATGCCCGAGAAGATGATGAGCGACATCCCGTTTCCGATGCCGCGTTCGGTGATCTGCTCGCCCAGCCACATGATGAACATAGTGCCGGTCGTCAGCGTAATCATCGCGCCCAGACGAAAGCCCCATCCCGGGTCATACACCAGCGGAAGGCCGCCGGGGATGTCGGTGTTGCGCTCGAGCCAGACGGCGATGCCGAGGGCCTGCACGGCCGCCAGCACCAGCGTGAGATAGCGCGTGTACTGGGTGATCTTGCGTCGGCCCAGCTCGCCTTCCTTCGACAGCCGCTCAAGATACGGCCAGACCACCGTCAGCAGCTGCAGGATGATCGACGAGCTGATGTACGGCATGACGCCCAGCGCGAAGATCGTGATGCGCGACAGGCTGCCCCCCGTGAACATGTCGTAGAGGCCGAACATGGTGTTCTGCGCCTGCTGCGCCAAAATGGCCAGGGCCTCCGGGTTCACACCCGGGGTCGGGATATGGTTGCCCACCCGATACACCGCCAGCAGTCCCAGCGTAAAGAGCACGCGGTTCCGCAGGTCGGCGACAGCGAACAGGTTTCTCAGGCTCTCGAACACAGGCGTCGCCTCAATCAGTGGCTGAGTGCGTCGGCGCGGCCACCAGCGGCCGCAATTTTCTCGGCGGCCGTGCCGCTGAACTTGTGGACCTGCACGGTCAGGGCCTTGCTGAGGGCACCACGGCCCAGCAGCTTGATGCGGGACTGCCGGTCACGCACCAGCCCCGCGGCACGCAGCGACTCCGGCGTCACGGTGGCCCCGGCCTCAAACGCCTTCTCGAGCTGGTCGAGGTTGACGACCGCGTACTCCATCCGGAAGTCGGTGTTGTTGAACCCGCGCTTCGGCACGCGGCGATGCAGCGGCATCTGGCCGCCTTCAAAGCCGCGCTTGTACGAGTAGCCCGAGCGCGACTGTGCGCCCTTGTTGCCACGACCCGCGGTCTTGCCGTTGCCCGATCCGGGGCCACGGCCAACGCGCTTCCGGTTGAACTTCGACCCGGGGGCCGGCTTCAGATTATTGAGACTCATGCGCCTACTCCACCACCTGCACCAGGTGGCGCACCTTGTGAATCATGCCGCGGGTTTCAGGCGTATCCGCCAGTTCCACCGTATGGCGGATCTTCCGCAGGCCCATGCCCTGCACCGTCGCCGCCTGGGTCCGGTTGAACCCAATGGGGCTGCGCAGCAGCGTAATCTTGAGCATCTTCGTCGAGGTTGCCTTCGCCATGGTCTGCGTCCTACGAACGGGCGGCCCGCAGCTCCTCGACATCCTTGCCGCGGAGCCGGGCGACCATCCCGGGATCTTTCAACTGCTCCAGCGCGGTGAAGGCCGCCCGCACCACATTGTGCGGATTGGCCGTGCCCAGCGACTTGGTCAGCACGTTCGACACGCCAGCCGATTCGACGACGGCGCGCACGGCACCACCGGCGATGATACCGGTGCCTTCCGGGGCCGGCTTCAGCAGCACCCGGCCCGCCCCGTAGCGCCCCACCACCGGATGCGGTACCGTCGTCCCCTGCAGGGGCACGCGGATGAGGTTTTTCTTGGCCGCCTCGATGCCCTTCTTGATGGCCGAGGGCACTTCCTTGGCCTTGCCCACCCCGTAGCCCACCACCCCGTGGCCGTCACCGACGACCACCAGCGCACTGAAACTCAGGTTCTTGCCCCCCTTGACCACCTTGGTGACGCGGTTGATCGCCACCACGGTGTCCTTCATTTCCATCTGCGACGGATCAATTTTCTCGCGTGTCGGCATCATGCACCTTCAGAACTGGAGGCCGGCCTCGCGGGCGGCCTCGGCCACGGCGCGCACGCGACCGTGATACAGGAATCCGTTGCGGTCGAACACCACGCGTGTGATGCCCTGCTCCTTCAGGCGCTCGGCAATGGCCTTGCCCACGGCCGCGGCCCCCTTCTGGTTGCCACCACGGGCTCCTTCACCCATCGCCGCCTTCATCGCCGGCTCAACGCTCGATGCCGCCGCCAGCGTATGCCCGGTCTCATCGTTGGTGACCTGGGCATACATGTGCGCACCGCTGCGGAATACCGTCAGGCGGGGCTGCTCCGCCGTACCACTGAGGCGCTTGCGGATACGGAACTTGATCCGGTCGCGCCGGTCTTCCTTCGTCAGAATCCTCATCGCTACGCTCCGGTCTTTCCGGCCTTCTTCTTCAGCACTTCGCCCGTGTACCGCACACCCTTCTGCTGGTACGGGTCGGGCTTGCGCAGGCTGCGCAGGTTGGCGGCCACCTGCCCCACAAGCTGACGGTCGACGCCCGTCACGGTGATGTGGGTCTGCTTGTCGACGGCAATCTCGATGCCCTTGGGCACGTCGAATACCACCGGATGTGAATAGCCCAGGGCCAGCGTCATCTGCTGCCCCTTGAGCTCGGCGCGATACCCGACACCGACGATGTCGAGCTCGCGCTTCCAGCCGTCGGTCACGCCGAGCACGGCGTTGTTGACCAGACTGCGGGCCAGGCCGTGGAACTTGTCGAGGGCGCGGTCGTCGCCGGCCTTGCGTGTCAGCAGCTGGCCGTCCTCCACCACCGCAGTCACGCCCGGCGGCAGGGCCTGGCGCATCTGCCCCTTGGGGCCTTTGATTTCGACGGCATTGCCGTCAACCTTGACGGTGACCCCCTTCGGGATCGCGATGGGCTTCTTTCCAATTCTCGACATGGCGTTACCAAACGTTGCAGAGGATTTCGCCGCCGATTCCGGCTTTCCTGGCGGCGCGCCCCGTCATCACACCCCGGGAGGTGGTCAGGATGTTGACTCCCAGCCCACCCAGCACCGACGGCACGCCGTCGTGGCCGGCATAGACACGGCGTCCGGGACGGCTGACCCGCTCGAGGCCAGAAATGACCCGCTCGCCTCCGGGACCATATTTGAGGAACACGCGCATCACGTGACGCGGGGCCTTGCCAGGCCGCTCGGACGGGGTCTCGACCAGCTTGTAGCCGGCAATGTAGCCCTCGTCCTGCAGGATCTTCGCGATTTCGGTCTTCAGCGTCGACGCGGGCAACTCGACTCGGGCATGCCTCGCATGCACGGCGTTGCGGATGCGCGTCAGCATATCGGCAATCGGATCAGTCATGACTCTCTCGGCTCTTCAGCAGTTCAACAGTCCCCGGCGCAGGGCGGCGCACCGCCCGGGTCCCAGGGGGCTTACCAGCTACTCTTCGTCACGCCGGCTACGTCGCCCGTGAGCGCCAGCTCACGGAAACACAGACGGCACATCCCGAACTTCCGCAGATACGCCCGTGACCGGCCGCATCGGCGGCATCGGTTCCGGTGGCGGACCTCAAACTTCAGCGTCTTTGCTTCGCGCGCCTTCTTCGCTTTGGTGGCCACTGCGATTGTCCTCTCTTAGTTCTGTCGGAACGGCATGCCCAGCAGCTGCAACAGCTTGCGGGCCTCCGCATCGGTGCGGGCCGTGGTCACCACGCACAGGTTCATCCCGCGCGCCTTGTCGACCTTCAAGTAGTCGATTTCGGTGAAGATAAGCTGGTCACGTAGCCCGAGCGTGTAGTTGCCGCGTCCGTCGAACCCGCGCGACGAGACGCCGCGGAAGTCGCGTACGCGCGGTAGCGCAATGCTGAACAGCCGGTCGAGGAACTCATACATCCGCTCGCCGCGCAGCGTCACCATCGCGCCAATGGGCATGCCCTGACGCACCTTGAACTGCGCAATCGACTTCTTGGCCCGGCGCACGGCGGCCTTCTGGCCGGTAATCTTGCCCAGCTCGTCGGCGCCGACATCAACCACTTTGGCGTTCTGCGTCGCGTCGCCGAGGCCCATGTTGATCACTACCTTGGTGACCTTGGGCACGGCCATCACGTTCGTGTAGCCGAACTCCTTCGTGAGGCCGGGCACGACTTCCTGCTCATACTTCGCGCGCAACCGCGTCAGCTTCGAGTTCATTTGTCCACCTGCGCGCCGCTCTTGCGGCCAATCCGCACCCGACGGCCATCAGCCAGGGTCGTGTGCCCGATACGGGTCGGCTTTCCCGTCTCCGGGTCGACCAGCATCACATTGCTGGCATGAATCGGCGCCTCGCGCTCGACAATGCCGCCCTTGATGTTCTTCGTCGGGTTCGGCTTGGTGTGGCGCTTGATGATGTTCACGCCCTCCACCACCACCCGGTTCTTGTCGGCCAGCACGGTCAGCACGCGGCCCTGCTTGCCGCGATCCTTGCCGGCCCGCACCGCCACCTGATCGTTCTTCCGAATGCTCATCGACGGCATGACTACAGCACCTCGGGCGCCAGGGAAATGATTTTCATGAAGCGGCGTTCGCGCAGTTCACGCGCCACCGGGCCAAACACACGCGTGCCAATCGGGTCGCCCTGGTCGTTAATCAGCACGGCGGCATTGCGGTCGAACCGGATGTAGCTGCCGTCCTTTCGGCGCTGCTCCTTGCGCACTCGCACCACCACGGCCTTCACGACCTGGCCCTTCTTCACGTTCGACTCGGGCGAGGCTTCCTTCACGTTGGCCGTGATGATGTCGCCCAGATAGGCATAGCGCCCGGTCGAGCCGCCGATGGGGTTGATCACGGAAATCTTCCGCGCCCCCGAATTGTCGGCGACATCAAGAATCGATCGCATCTGGATCATGGGTCGCCTCCTCCTACACCTGCGCCGCGCGCTCGATGACGCGCGTCACCGTCCAGCGCTTGCGGGCGCTCATCGGTCGCGTTTCGGTGATGGCCACCCGGTCACCCAAGCGGGCCGTCTCACCCTCGTTGTGCGCCACGAACCGGCTGGTCCGCTTCTGGGTCTTTCCGTATACCGGGTGCTGCACCCGGCGCTCGACCGCGACCACGACGCTCTTCTGCATCTTGTCGCTGACGACCACACCCTGCAGTTCTGCCTTCGCCGCCATGACTACTTCGCCTTCTCTCTGAGAATGGTCTTGATGCGGGCCAGGTCGCGGCGCACATCCTTCATCTTCCCGGGGGCCTCGAGCTGGCCGAGCGACTTCTGAATCCGCATCCGGAACAGCTGGTCGTCAAGCTCCTGCGCCTTCACCTGCAGGCCGTCCACATCGAGGTCTCTCAGTTCGACCGCCTTCATGACACCTTCTCCTGCGCAAACCGCGTCGCAAACTTGGTCTTGATGGGCAGCTTCGCCGAGGCGAGCTCCATGGCGCGCCGGGCATCCGCCTCGGGCACCCCTTCCATCTCGAACAGGATGCGACCGGGACGCACCACGACCACCCATCCCTCAGGGGCACCCTTGCCCTTACCCATACGGGTTTCCTGAGGCTTCTTGGTGACGGGCTTGTCGGGGAACACCCGAACCCAAATCTTTCCACCGCGCTTGATGAAGCGCGTCATGGCCACACGCGCCGCCTCAATCTGCCGGTCGGTCAGCCAGCAGGGCTCCAGCGCCTTCAGCCCGAAGTCTCCAAACGAAACATCAGACCCGCGCCACGCCTTGCCACACATCCGACCGCGCTGCTGCTTGCGGTATTTGACCTTCTTCGGCATCAACATGATGTCAGTCCTTCAATGCCGCCCGCCGCTACCCGCGGGCCTCAGGTCGAGGACGCCGCGGCCCCCGATCGCGATCACGATCCCGGTCACGGTCGGGACGACCGCCGCCGAACTCCTCCTCACGCCCCACGCGCGGCGTCAGGCGCTCACCCATATAGAGCCACACCTTGACGCCAATCTGGCCGTAGGTCGTGCTGGCTTCAGCAAAGCCGTAATCAATGTCGGCGCGCAGAGTCTGCAGCGGCAGCTGACCGTGCAGATACCATTCGGAGCGGGCGATTTCCGCCCCGTTCAGGCGACCCGACACGCGTACCTTGATGCCTCGCGCACCGAACCGCAGCGCCGACTCGACCGCCTTGCGCATCGCCCGGCGGAATGCCACGCGCTTTTCAAGCTGCATCGCGACCGACTCGCCCACCAGCTGGGCGTCAAGCTCGGGCTTCTGGATTTCCTGGATGTTGATGAACACCTCGCGCTTTGTGCGCTTCTGGATCTCCTGCTTGAGCTTGTCGACTTCCTGCCCCTTGCGCCCGATGATGATGCCGGGCCGCGACGTGTGAATGTCGATCTTCAGCTTGTTGGCCGCGCGTTCAACTTCCACCTTGGCCACGCCTGCATGCTGGAACCGGCGCTTGAGTTCGCGCTTCAGTGCCAGATCTTCGTGCAGCAGGTCGGCGTAATCCTTGTCCGCAAACCAGCGTGACTTCCAGGTCTTGTTGAACCCGATCCGGAACCCGTACGGGTGAACTTTCTGGCCCACTGTGATCTCCCTCTTACTCGGCCGCCGCGGGCGGAGTCTTCTTCGTACGCGATGCCCGGGTCGTCGGGGCATCAGTTCCCACGGCCTTGACCTTCTGCGGCCGCTCGGTCACCTGCACCGTCAGGTGCGTGGTGCGCTTGATAATCCGGAACGCCCGGCCCATCGGAGCCGGCCGCACACGCTTCATCGACGGGCCGTTGTCGGCATGGCACTTCGACACATACAGCCGGTCGACTTCGCCGCCGAATCCCGCCGACTGCTGCGCATTCGCCACCGCCGAGCGCAGCACCTTGGCCACGTCGCGTGCCACCGACTTGCGGCTGAACTGCAGCACGGTCAGGGCCTTGTTGACGTCCTTGCCACGGATGAGATCAAGCACGAGCCCGGCCTTCTGCGCCGAGGTCCGCACATACTTCGCGGTTGCTGCTGCCTGCACCATGGCCTAGCCCTTCCCACCCGGCGAGGCCGTCTTCTCGGCCTTGGCCGCATGTCCCTTGAACGCACGCGTGGGAGAGAACTCACCCAGCTTGTTCCCCACCATGTTCTCGGTGATGTAAACCGGCACGAACTTGCGTCCGTTGTGCACCGCGAGCGTGTGCCCGACCATTTCGGGAATCACAGTCGACCGGCGTGACCAGGTCTTGACCACCTTCTTTTCGTTGGCGCTGTTCATCGACTCCACCTTCTCGAGCAGGTGGGTGTCGACAAACGGTCCCTTCTTCAGTGAACGGCTCATATCAGTTCTCTGCTCTCAAGCTGGGCGCCGTTACTTCGGCCGCCGCTGCACGATGAACGCATCACTCGGCCGACGCGTGCGGGTCTTGTAACCCTTGGTCGGCACACCCCACGGGGTCACCGGGTGACGACCGCCCGAGGTCTTGCCTTCACCACCACCCAGTGGGTGGTCGACCGGGTTCATGGCTACGCCGCGCACATGCGGGCGCTTGCCAAGCCAGCGGCTGCGGCCGGCCTTGCCGATCGTGACATTCTCGTGGTCGAGGTTGCCCACCTGGCCCACGGTCGCCATGCAGACCATGGCGATCTTGCGGATTTCTCCCGACGGCATCTTGACCGAGACGTAGTCGCCTTCCTTGGCCACCACCTGCACACCCGCCCCGGCGCTGCGCGCCAGCTGACCACCCTTGCCGGGCTTCAGCTCGACGTTGTGCACCATGGTGCCCAGGGGAATCTGCCCCAGCGGCAGGCAGTTGCCTAGCAGGATGTCGATGCCCTCGCCCGCCACAATCGTGTCGCCGACCTTCAGGCCCAGCGGCTGCAGGATGTAGCGCTTCTCACCGTCGGCATACGTCACGAGCGCAATGCGGGCCGAACGATTCGGGTCGTACTCGATCGTCGACACAGTGGCCGGAATGCCGCGCTTGTCGCGCTTGAAGTCGATGATGCGGTAAAGGCGCTTGTGCCCGCCGCCTCGCCACCACGACGTCTGCTCGCCCGTGTTGTTGCGGCCACCCGACACCTTGGCCGGTTCGGTCAGCGGCTTGTACGGACGGTCGACCGTGATTTCATCAAACGTCTGCACCGTCATCTGACGACGGGCGGGCGACGTGGGCTTGAATGAACGAATAGGCACGGCTTATGCCCCTTCCATGAAGTCCGGCAGTTTCTGGCCGTCCTTCAGCGTGACGTAGGCCTTCTTCCAGTCGGAACGACGGCCCACGAAGCGACCCTGGCGCTTGAGCTTGCCCTGCGTATTGGCCGTGCGCACCGCATCGACCTTCGCGCCAAGCAGTGTCTCGACCGCCCGCTTCACATCAATCTTGTTGGCGTCACGCGCAACCTCGAAGACCACCGTCCGCCCCGCCTCGCGAAGCATCGTCGTCTTTTCGGTCACCAGCGGCCGCCGAATCACATCGGTGAGTTTCATGTCTGCTCTCTCAGCTTTCTGCAGGCACACTCGGGGTTACCCGAGCGCCGCCTCCAGTTTCTCGAGCGCCGCACGCGTTACGACCACCGTCCGCGTATTCGCCACATCGCGCGCCGTAATCCGGTTGCTCGGCAGCAGGTGCACGCCGGGCACATTGCGCACGGACAACGCCAGCGTCTCGTCGGGACGCACATCCACCAGCAGCACCTTTCCGGTGACGCCAATGGTCTTCAGCATCTCCACCGCTGCCTTCGTCTTCACCGCCGGTACGGCCAGCGCCTCGACGACGACCACCGCGCCGCCCTGTAGCTTGGCCGACAGGGCCGCACGCAGCGCCCCCTTCTCGACCTTCTTGGGCAGCTGATACTCGTAGCTGCGGGGTTGCGGGCCGAATACGGTGCCGCCCTTCCGCCACAGCGGATTGCGAATCTCGCCGACGCGTGCACGACCGGTGCCCTTCTGGCGCCACGGCTTCTTGCCCGATCCGCTCACCAGCGCGCGATTCTTCGTCGCGTGCGTGCCCCGGCGCTCGGCCGCATTGGCCCTCACCACTGACTCGTGAATCAGGTCAGACTTGACCCGGCCGCCGAACACCGCGTCGCTGACCGAGACGGTGCCGACCTTCTTGTTTTCAGCGTTGACCACATCTACTGTCATGACGGCCTACTTCTTGCCCTTCTTGGGCTTCTCCTGCAGCTGCGGCTGGGGCTCGGGCTTGGCCGCAACGGCCTTCCGGATGACCACGTAGCCACCAGCGGCCCCGGGAACTGCTCCCTTGACCAGCAGCAGGTTGTTCTCTGCATCCACCTTGAGCACCTTGAGGTTCCGCACCGTGATGCGGTCCACCCCCATGTGCCCGTGTGCGCGCATGCCGGGCATGACGCGCGACGGATAGGACGAGGCCCCAATCGACCCGGGCGCGCGGTGGAACATCGAGCCGTGGCTCTTGTCGCCCCCCCGGAAGTGGTGACGCTTGACGACACCCTGGAAGCCATGGCCCTTGCTCGTGCCCACGACATCCACGCGCTCACCCTGGTTGAAAATCGAAACCAGCACCTGGTCGCCAGGCGCCGGAGCGCTGGCTCCCTTGGCTACGCCCACTTCACGACGCACGCGCGTCGCCGGCACCTGCGCCCGCTTGAAGTGACCCGCCGTGGGCTTGTTGGCCGCATACTTGCCGTCGACGAAGCCAATCTGCACCGCGTCGTAGCCTTCACCCTGCTGCGTCTTGGCCTGCACCACGACGCACGGACCCGCCTTCAGTACTGTGGCCGGCTCGAGGGTGCCGTCGTCGAGGAACAGCTGCGTCATGCCGACTTTTCTGCCAATGATTCCAGTCACCATGGCTTACTTCCCGTGCTCCTTGCCGAACGCCTTGATCTCGACGTCGACACCGGCCGGCAGATCGAGCTTCATCAGCGCGTCCACGGTCTGCGGCGTCGGCTCGAAGATGTCAATCAGTCGCTTGTGCGTGCGGATCTCGAACTGCTCGCGCGACTTCTTGTCGACGTGCGGCGACCGCAGCACCGTCCACTTGTTGATCTCGGTGGGCAGCGGAATCGGCCCCGCCAGCCGCGCCCCGGTACGCCTGGCCGTGTCGACAATCTCGCCCGTGCTCTGGTCGAGCACGCGCGCGTCGTAGGCCTTCAATCGGATTCGAATCTTGTCGCCCAGCATGGTTCTGCCTTTGCCTTGTGCCTTGCGCCTACTTCGTGCCCTGCACGCGCGCGATCACTTCTTCACTCACATTGCCCGGTGCCTGCTCATAGCGGTCGAAATGCATGGAGTAGGTGGCCCGACCCTGTGTCCGCGACCGCAGGTCGGTCGCATAGCCGAACATTTCGCTCAGCGGCACACGGGCCGAGATGATCTCGGTGCCGCCGCGGTTTTCCTGACTCTGGATACGACCGCGCCGCGAGGCCAGGTTACCCATCACGTCACCCAGATAGTCCTTCGGGCAGACCACCTCAACCCGCATAATGGGTTCCATCAGGACAGGCTTGGCCTTCTTGGCCGCGTCCTGGAACGCCATCGAGCCCGCGATCTTGAAGGCCATTTCCGACGAGTCGACCTCGTGATACGAGCCGTCATACAGCTCGATTTTCACATCGTCGATCGGATAGCCGGCGAGGATGCCGCGCGTCAGCGCTTCCTGAATCCCCTGATCAATCGGCTTGATGTATTCCTTCGGAACCGACCCGCCCACGATCTTGTTCTCGAATAGGTAGCCACTGCCCGGCTCCAGCGGCACGAGATGAATCTTCGCCTCACCAAACTGGCCGCGTCCACCCGTCTGGCGGATGAAGCGCCCATGACCGTCGGCCGACTGGGTCAGGGTCTCCTTGTAGGCAACCTGCGGCTTGCCCACCGTCGCCTCGACGCCAAATTCACGCTTGAGGCGGTCGACGATGATTTCGAGGTGCAACTCGCCCATCCCGCGGATGACCACCTGGCCAGTCTGCTCGTCGGTCGCCACGCGGAACGTGGGATCTTCGCCCATGAGCTTGCTCATGCCCTGGCCGAGCTTTTCCTGGTCGGCCTTGGTCTTCGGCTCGATGGCCAGCGAAATCACTGGTTCGGGGAACACCATCGACTCGAGCACGACCGGTTGCTTGTCGTCGGCCAGCGTGTCGCCGGTCGTCACCGACTTGAGGCCCACGGCGGCAGCGATGTCGCCCGCGTGCACTTCCTTGATTTCCTCGCGCTTGTTGGCGTGCATCTTCAGCAGACGCCCCACGCGCTCGGTCTTGCCCTTGGTCGTGTTGAGCACCGACGACCCCGCCTGCAGCGTGCCCGAGTACACCCGGAAGAAGGTCAACTGCCCGACGAACGGGTCGGTCATGATCTTGAAGGCCAGCGCGCTAAACGGCGCCTCGTCCTTGGCCTCGCGAGTAATCTTCGGGGCATCTTCCGACGCGTCGGGATTGGTGCCCTCCACCGCCGGAATATCCAGCGGGGACGGCAGGAAGTCGACCACCGCGTCGAGCATGGGTTGCACACCCTTGTTCTTGAACGCGGTGCCGCAGACCACGGGCACGAACGGGGCGTCTTCCTTGCGCACCGATTCGATGACGCGCTTGCGCAGGCCGGCCTTGATCTCGTCGATCGTCAGGGCCTCGCCCCCGAGGTACTTCTCGAGCAGGCGATCGTCACCCTCGGCCACCTTTTCAACCAGGATGTCGTGGTAGCGCTTGGCTTCATCCAGCATGTCGGCCGGAATGTCGCCCACGACATACTCAGCACCCATGGTGTCGTCCTTGTAGGTCAGCGAACGCATTCCCACCAAATCGACGACACCCTTGAAGCGGTCTTCAGCCCCAATCGGCAACTGAATCGCCACGGCATTGCCCTGCAGCTTCGAACCAATCTGCTCAAGGCAGGCCGCGAAGTCAGCCCCGATGCGGTCCATCTTGTTCACAAAGCAGATGCGGGGCACGCGGTATTTGTCGGCCTGCCGCCACACGGTCTCTGACTGAGGCTCGACACCGGAGACGGCGTCGAACACCGCGACCGCACCGTCAAGCACGCGCAGCGAACGCTCGACTTCGACCGTGAAGTCGACGTGCCCCGGGGTGTCGATGATGTTGATGCGGTGGTCGCGCCAGAAGCAGGTGGTCGCCGCCGACGTGATCGTGATGCCGCGCTCCTGCTCCTGCTCCATCCAGTCCATCACGGCCGTGCCTTCGTGTACTTCACCAATCTTGTAGGTGATGCCGGTGTAGAACAGGATGCGCTCGGTCGTGGTCGTCTTCCCGGCATCAATGTGGGCCATGATGCCGATGTTCCGCGTCCGTTCCAGTGGTGCCTGTCGAGCCATTGCTGCTTCAGTCGCTTTCCGCAGTATCGTGCGTTGTTCGTTGCGCCGTGCGCCGACCGGCGCCGTCAGGCGCCAGGGTCGGACGTGTTACCAGCGGTAATGGGCGAATGCCTTGTTGGCCTCGGCCATCCGGTGCGTATCCTCGCGCTTCTTCACCGCGCCACCGCGCAGGTTGGCCGCGTCGAGCAGTTCGTTCGCCAGCTTCTCCTGCATCGTCTTGCCGTCGCCACGCGACCGGGCGTAGCTCACGACCCAGCGGATGCTCAGCGACAGGCGGCGGTTCGGATTGACCTCGATCGGCACCTGATAGTTCGACCCGCCCACGCGGCGCGACTTGACCTCGAGCGCCGGCTTCACGTTGTCGAGCGCCTTCTTGAACACCTTCAGCGGGTCGTCTCCCGAGCGCTCCTTGATGATGTCGAAGCTCTCGTACAGAATCCGCTGCGCCGTCGACCGGCGCCCCTGCAGCATGATGGTGTTGATGAACTTGGTCACCAGCGGGCTGCCATAGAGGGCATCCGGGGCCAGTTCACGCTTCGCGATTACTCGTCTACGCGGCATATCTCGTCTCGCTCTCGCTTACTGCTTCGGACGCTTGGCGCCGTACTTCGAACGCCCCTGCTTGCGCCCCTGGACACCCACGGCATCGAGCGTCCCACGCACCACGTGGTAGCGCACACCCGGCAGGTCCTTCACACGACCGCCACGCACCAGCACCAGCGAGTGCTCCTGCAGGTTGTGACCTACCCCGGGAATATACGTGGTCACTTCGAGCTTGTTGGTCAGGCGGACGCGCGCCACCTTGCGGAGGGCCGAGTTCGGCTTCTTCGGTGTCTGGGTGAACACGCGCACGCAGACACCCCGCTTCTGCGGGCTCTCCTGCAGAGCCGGGCTCTTTGTCTTCCAGAGAATCTGTTCGCGTCCGTTGCGGACAAGCTGACTGATCGTCGGCACGCTTCGCTCCACTCCAAGCGACAAAACCACCCACTACCACCCTGCGGTGGCCGTGGCGCCTGAGGCCTGAAAGTCTTGCGACTTGGCACCCCTGGCAATCCCCTACTGTTTATGGTGTCCGGCACCGGCGGACGCTCCATACCGATGGCGTCACGATGCAAATGAGACTAGATAGGGTGTCCTAGTCTCACGAGAACCGGTCGAGCATAACACGGGCCCACAGGGCCTGCAAGCACTTTGCGGCGCGAGAACGGACGGCCGACCGGACGCCCCCTGTGCAGTTGCGTGCACACTATCGGCACGTCGGCCCGGGTGGCATCTCACGACAGAGGCTCGTATAGTGGATCCAGTATGCCCCAGGAAGTCCCGCGCCTTCATCTCGTCCTCGGCGACGATGCGCGCCGTGTTCGTGACGAGGTGAGCCGGGTGGCCCGGGCCCTCGCCGACACGCACGGACTGACCGAACTCCCGCTGCCGTCGGCAGCCTCCTGGCCCTGGCACTGGCCACGCCCGACGCCAGCCGCAGCCCTCGTCCTAACCGTGACCGATCTGCATCTCGCCGTCGAGACGGCGCAGACCGGGTCGACGCGGCTCGTCACGACGCAACTGCCCTTCCTGCTGGCCGAGTGGCTGCTGGACGCCGGGCAGCGACCCCCAGTTGTCGTCGCCGGCGGGCACCATGCCACGCTGGATGCACACACCCCCGAGTTGCTCAAGCGCCGGGGGCTGTTCCGCCAGGCCGCCGTGACCTGCCTCGACCCGCACCCGGACGACGCGTGGCCACCACCTGACGAGCATCACGCACTCGCCGCGGCGATGCGTCTCCCCACGGCCGAGACGCGCCTGCAGGCCCTGGTCGCCTGCCTCGCCGATGGCCGCACACCTCCGCGGCTGCTGGCTGTGGCCAGCGCCTGCCAGGAGGTGAACGACCTCGACAGCGCCGGACGTGACCTCGACGAGGCCTGCCGACAGGCTCCCGACTGGGCAGCGGCGTGGTTCGAACGCGGCAAGGTCTGGCTGCGCGCCGACGACATGGCGCAGGCCGCCCGGTGTTTCTCGGAGGCCGCACGGTGCCTGCCGGCGTTTGCCGGCGCCTGGGGCAACCTCGGCGCCGCCCTCGGCGAACTTGACCGCACATCGGAAGCCCTGCAGGCGTTCACCCACCTGCTGCAACTCGACCCCCTGAATCCGCAGGCCCATAACAACGTCGGCGTGGTCACGCGCGAACTGGGCCGGCTCAGCGAATCCGAAGCCGCCTTCCGCACCGTCACCACCCTCGACCCCGAACGCCCGTACGGCTATTACAACCTCGGGCACACGCTCTTTCTTCAAGGGCGGTTCCGCGCGTCGGTCGCCGCCTACGAGGCCGGACAGGGGCGCGACCCCGAACGGAATCCGGTCCAGGGCACACGCCTCGGCCTGGCCCTGCTCGCCGCCGGCGACCCGATTGCCGCCTTGACCCTCATGCAGTCATCGGCCGCGCAGCTGTCCGGAGCCTATCGGGAACAGGTCCTGGCCGATACCAGCGCCATCCTGTGGGCCCTCGTGTCCCAGCAGCCCGGTCTCGCCGGCTGGGAACCCGTGCAGCAGTGGCTCCAGCGTCAACTGCCCGCGCGTCACGCCTGAGCACCAGGAGCGAATTGCCATGCGCCTCAACCCACGACCGTGGTTCAGCCCCCTCTACATCGCCGACCGCGGTGTCCGGCTCGCGCTCAGCCTCGCCGTGGCGGTCGCCATTCCGGTGGGCGTGCTGTTTGTCTTTCAGTACCGCGCCCTCGCCTCGCTCGAGTCCACATCCGCCGTGGTGCTGCGCCAGCTCAGCACCGACACCGTCGATAATGCCGCCCGCACCATCGAGAGCGTATTGAAGGAACCGCACATCAAGGTGCTGCTCGCGCTGCCCCAGGCACGCGTCGAACCGCTCGACCCCGGGTTTGTCGCGCCCGTCCTCGCCGACGGCCTGCAAGCCAGCCCGTTCGTCGAAGCGTTCTACGTGTGGACGCGCCCCGCCGCCGGTGACCCGCTGTCAGGCCGCTGGCTCACCTACGATGCGCAGTCCGCACGCCTCCAGACGACCGTGGCCGCAGACCGATTCAGGGACGAACCGACCACCCGACGGGCCCTGCTCGGGAAGCTGCAGCAACTCGCCTCGCTCAAGCGTGCCATCGTCGCCTTCAGCGACACCATCGATGGGCGCCCACACTATGTGCAGGCCCAGCTGCGGTGGTCCTCGCCGGCGCGTGACGAACTGACCAGCCTCGTCGCATTTGCCGTCGATGCCGAGCGGCTGCGGTCGGAGTTCCTTCCGGCCCTGCTCGCCACGCGACTGCAGTCGCTGCAGCAGCCCTCGGGATTCCCCCCCTTGCGGCTCGCGCTGGAAGACGGGGACGGCAGGCTCGTCGTCTCCGGCCATGGCCCGGGCGACACCTTCCTCGATACCCGCTCCTTTCCGCTGGTCTTCTTCGACAAGGAACTGCTCGAATTCGCCGCACCCTACGAGGCGCGTCGTGAGACCTGGCAGCTGCGCACGACCTACGGCGCCAACGACATTCTCCACGTCGTCAGCGCTAGCACTCAGCCACAGAAGATGCTGCTCGGCCTGGTGGGCGTGCTGATGTCCATCGGCGTGTTCCTGGTCATCCGGGCCGCAGCCCGCGAGGTGCGACTCGCCGAGCTCAAGTCGAACTTCGTCGCGTCGGTCTCGCACGACCTCAAGACCCCCCTGGCACTTATCCAGCTCTTCGCCGAAACCCTCGAACTGGGACGCGTCAGGAACCCCGATCGGGCGCACGAGTATTACCGCATCATCAATCTCGAGGCCCGGAAGCTCACCAGACTGATCGAAAACATCCTCGACTTCTCCCGCATGGAGGCCGGCCTGCGCCCCTACACGCGCCAGCCCGAAGACATTGGCGCCATCGTCGATCGCGTCGTCGACATGATGGCACCCCAGTTCACACAGGGAAAGTTCTCGGTGCAGGTGCATCGCGACGACCCGCTGCCAGCCGTGATGGCCGATGTGCTGGCCGTCGAGCGTGCCGTCGAGAATCTGCTGACCAACGCCCTCAAGTACTCGGGCGACGCGAAGCAGATCGACATCGCCGTCGTCGCCGCAGACCAGCAGGTGCAGGTGCGCATCAGCGACCACGGCATCGGGATCCCCCGTCAGGAACTTCGCCGGATCTTCCGGAAGTTCTATCGCGTCCAGCAGGAACTGGGCGGCGGACCGCAGGGCACCGGGCTCGGCCTGGCCATTGTCGAGCACACCATGCGGGGGCACGGCGGCTCAGTGACGGTCGACAGTACGCCAGGGGTGGGCAGTCAGTTCACCCTGCATTTCCCCATCGATGGCACACTGACAGACGAGGACGTTCGCAATGAAACGGATTCTGGTGATCGAAGACGAACCGCAGATGCTGCTGGGCCTGCGTGACAACCTGGAGCTCGAAGGCTACGACGTCCAGACGGCCGCCGATGGCGACGAAGGCCTGCAGAAGGCCTCGTCAACCGCACCCGATCTGGTCCTCCTCGACATCATGCTGCCCAAGCGGAACGGCTTTGATGTCTGCCGCGAACTGCGCGCCCGCAATGTCTCGACGCCCATCGTGATGCTGACGGCCCGCTCGGCGGAAACCGACAAGGTCCTCGGCCTCGAGCTGGGCGCAGACGACTACGTCACCAAGCCATTCTCGATCACCGAACTGCTCGCGCGGGTGCGCGCCGTGCTGAGGCGGTCGAACCCGCAGCGGCCCGCCACCGACACGATCCGCATCGGCGACATCGACTTCGACTTCCGGCTGCACCAGGCCCGCCGCGGGTCGGCCCGCGTCGAGTTCACCGCACGGGAATTCGAGCTGCTCAGGTATCTGGTGCAGCGCGTCGGTCAGGTGGTGACCCGCGAGCAAATCCTCAATGACGTCTGGGGATATGAGGAGTACCCCACCACCCGCACCATCGACAATTTCGTGGCCAAGCTCCGGCAGAAAATCGAGAAGGCCCCCCACGCCCCTGAGCACATCCTCACAATTCACGGGTCTGGCTACAAGTTCGTCGGATAGAATCGGGCACCTATGGACCCCAAGACCCTCCTGCTTTCGGCCCTGGTGCTCATCACCATCGGGTATCACGCCTTCTGGTTCACGTCGGTGCGGCGCCGGCAGGGACTCCTGGGCCCGGCCACACCCACCCCGGTCGGCACGGCCATCGGGTTCATTGCCAACTTCTTCGACACGCTCGGCATCGGGTCATATGCCACCTCGACCGCGATGCTCAAGCTCTGGAAGATCGTGCCTGACGAAAAAATTCCCGGCACCCTGAACGTAGGCTACGTGCTGCCGACCGTCGTCCAAACGCTCATTTATGTCACCATCGTCGAGGTCGAGTTCACCACACTGGCCGCCATCATCACGGCGGCCGTCGTTGGGGCCTACCTCGGCGCCGGCGTGGTGGCTCGACTGCCGCGTCGGGGCATTCAGCTGGGCATGGGTACAGCGCTCATCGCAGCGGCCACGCTGATGACGCTGTCCTATCTGGGTATCGGGCCTGCGCCGGGTGTTGCCCTGGGTGTGTCCGGCCTCAAGCTGGGCATTGCGATTGGATGCTCGATGGTCTTCGGCGCCCTGATGATGCTGGGCATCGGCTTTTATGCCCCGTGCCTCATCATGATCAGCCTGCTCGGCATGAACCCCACGGCCGCCTTCCCCATCATGATGGGCGCTTGCTCGTTCCTGATGCCGACCGGCAGCATTCAATTCGTGCGCGAGAACAAGTACGACCTGCGCACGGCGGTGTCGTTCATGGTTGGCGGTCCCGGAGCCGTGCTCATCGCCGCCTTCATCGTCAAGTCGCTTCCGCTCGATACGGTGCGTCTGCTGGTCGTCTTCGTGGTGCTCTACACCGCGTATAGTCTGCTGCGGTCGGCCTCCGTGGAACGGCGCGCCGCTGCAGCCGGCACTCAGGGCTGAGCCCGGCGGGCCTCGCCGTCAACGTCAGCCTCCCACGCCGCGATTCGCTCACGCAGGGCACGAACGCGTGCCGGATCGCGGCTGGTGAGATCGTCCCGTTCACCAGGGTCGGCGCGCACATTGAACAGGAACCGCTGACCGCCATCTTCGACGTACTTGAAATCGCCGGCGCGTATCGCGCGTTGCTGCACATTCGGGCGGATTACTCGCCACAGCAGCTCGCGCTCCACCATGCGCCCACTCGCCAGCAGTGCCACCAGATCCATTCCCTCGAACGCCAAATCCGTCCGGGCCACACCGGCCGCCGCGACCACGCTGGCAGAGATATCCATCGTGATGCCCACCTGACTTGACACCGTGCCGCGTGGCAGACGCGCGGGCCACCTGAAGATAGCCGGCACCCGCACGCCCCCCTCCCACACGGTGTCCTTGCGATGAAAGAGCGGACTGTTCCGTGACAGCCACTCACCACCGTTGTCGCTCATGAACACCACCAGGGTGTCGCGCTCAATGCCGTGGTGACGGAGCCGTTCCAGCAGCGTCCCGATTTCCGCGTCGAAGTCCTCCACGATGGCCACATAGTCTGCACGCGTCGCTGCATTGGCGTCGGACGGGTCGGGCGTCATGGAGTTGTTCCGGCGTTCGGCCACCGACGGCACCCTCGGCGACTGAAACGGCCAGTGCGGCGCGCCGTAGGCCACCTCGAGGAAGAACGGCCGACCGTCAGCGACGCTGCGGTCAAGTTCGGCCTGCGCCCGTCTGGTGGTCTCGTGGTGGAAATAGCCGTCAACGTGCACGGGGGTTTCGTTCTCCCAGACATCATGCTGGCCGTCCCCGCGCACGTGCGTGTACCAATCGAGATAGCCCGACAGGAATCCCCAGAAATAGTCAAAGCCGTGGGCTCGCGGTCCTGAGGCGGGCTGGTAGCCCAGATGCCACTTTCCGATGAGCGCTGTGCGGTAACCGGCGTCCTTCATCAGCTGCGGCACTGAGCGCCCCGTCACGGGAAGGACGGCGTCGAGGTCTGCGCCGACGCTCGCCAGCGGTCGCTCGAGCATCAACCGTTGCTGATAGCGGCCGGTCATCAGGGCGGCCCGTGTCGGGGTGCAGACTGGCGCGTTGGCGTAAAAGTCAGTCAGGCGTACGCCTTCGGCGGCCAGCCGGTCGAGGTTCGGCGTGCGCGTGTCTGTGGCGCCATACGCGCCGATGTCACCGTAGCCCATGTCGTCGGCGATGATCACCAGCACATTGGGACGCCGCACAGACGGGGGCTGCGCCACGGTGGCCACGGCGAAGACGACTCCCACCACGAGACCGACGGCGAACACCGGACGCAACCAGGCAGCTGACGACATGCACGGTATTCTGCCCCAGAATGCCAACGGGCACGCCCCCAGCGGTAGAGGCGTGCCCGTGATGGCAGGAGCTGAGGGAAGCCGAGCCGGTTACGACTCGGTTTCCACGATGCCGCGGCTGAGGGCTTCTTCGGGTTCGACGAGATACTCCATCTCGCGTTCGAAGTCGCCGTCCTCGTCGCTCGGCTGCTGAATCGGCGGCGGCGGCGGAGGTTCGTCCGCCGGGATCTCGACGTGCCGGTACCACCAGAAGCCGGTGCCTGCCGGGATGAGACGTCCCATGGTGACGTTCTCTTTAAGCCCGCGCAGGTAGTCCATCTTGCCCGAGATCGCCGCCTCGGTCAGCACGCGCGTCGTCTCCTGGAAGGAGGCGGCCGAGATGAACGACTCGGTCGACAGCGACGCCTTGGTGATCCCGAGCAGCAGCGGCTGCGCCGATGCCGGACGACCGCCGGCGGTGATGACGCGCTCGTTCTCTTCCATGAACCGGAAGCGATCGACCTGCTCGTCCACCAGGAACTCGGTATCACCCACATCCTCAACGCGCACCCACCGCATCATCTGGCGGGTGATGACCTCGATGTGCTTGTCGTTGATGTTCACGCCCTGCAGGCGGTAGACCTCCTGAATTTCGTTCACGAGGTATTTCTGCAGTTCCTTTTCGCCGAGCACCTTCAGGATGTCGTGCGGGTTGCTGGGGCCATCCATCAGCGGGTTGCCGGCATGCACCCGCTCGCCTTCCTGCACGTTGACGTGCACGCCGCGGGGAATGCTGTATTCGCGGGTCTCGCCACCGTCCTCAGGAACGATGAGAATTTTTCGCTGGCCCTTGACCACGCCGCCGTACTTGACGGTGCCGTCAATTTCACTGACGACCGCCGGGTCCTTGGGCTTGCGGGCCTCAAAGAGCTCAACGACGCGGGGCAGACCGCCGGTGATGTCCTTGGTCTTGGTGGTTTCACGCGGAATTTTTGCCAGCACGTCGCCGGCGCGGACCTCCTCGCCATTGGTCACCATGAGGTGCGCACTGACCGGCATGATGTAACGACGGACGACATGGTTGCGCGCGTCACGGATTTCCACCGTGGGCTGCTTCTTCTCGTCCGGCGAATCAATGATGATGTAGCGCGACAGGCCCGTCACTTCGTCGACGGCATCGTGGACGGTAACGCCCTCAATGATGTCCTTGTAGTGAATGGTGCCCTTCTCTTCCGTTAGGATGGAGAAGGTGTACGGATCCCACTCGACCAGCACGGTGCCCTGTTCGACCCTGGCACCATCGGCCACCTTGATGTGGGCGCCGTAGACCACTTCGTAGCGTTCGCGGTCGTGCCCCTTTTCGTCCATCACCACGATGTGACCGTTGCGGTTCATCACGATGAGATCGACCCCACCCTGCTTGTTACGGCGTTCGACGTAGGAGAGATTCTCGAACTTGACCGTACCATCGGCCTTCGCATCGAGGGCTGACTGGTCGGTGATGCGCGACGCCGTGCCACCGATGTGGAACGTGCGCATCGTCAACTGCGTACCCGGTTCGCCGATCGACTGGGCGGCCACCACGCCGACGGCCAGTCCCAGTTCCACCAGTCGGCCCGTGGCCAGGTCGCGGCCGTAGCACAGCTTGCAGACACCGCGGCGCGACTCACACGTCAGCACCGAACGGATACGTACCTTCTCGACGCCGGCATCCTGCACCTTCGACGCTAGGTCCTCGTCGATCATGCCGTTCTCTTCCACGATCATCTCGCCGGTGATCGGGTCGACGATGCGGTCGAGCGTGACGCGGCCGATGATACGGTCGCGCAGCGGCTCGATGACTTCACCGCTTTCCACGATCGCGCGGGCGTCGATGCCGTTGGTGGTGCGGCAGTCCTCATCAGAAATGATGACGTCCTGGGCGACATCCACGAGGCGACGCGTGAGATACCCCGAGTCTGCGGTCTTGAGTGCCGTGTCGGCCAGCCCCTTGCGTGCGCCGTGCGTCGAGATGAAGTACTCGAGCACGGACAGCCCTTCGCGGAAATTGGCGCGGATGGGCGTCTCGATGATTTCCCCCGAGGGCTTGGCCATCAGGCCGCGCATACCCGCTAGCTGGCGGATCTGCTGCTTGCTGCCGCGGGCACCGGAGTCGGCCATGATGTAGACGGGATTGAAGCTGCCTTCCTTGTCGCGGCGCTCCATTTCTCCGAACATCGCATCAGCGATTTTTTCGGTCACATCCGACCACACGGCAATGACCTTGTTCAGGCGCTCGCCGTTGGTGATGGCTCCTTCGAGGTACTGCTGTTCGACCTTGATGACCTCGTCGCGCGCCTTGCCCACGAGCTCGGGCTTCGACTTCGGAATGATCAGGTCTTCGATGCCAATTGACATACCCGACCGCGTCGCGTAGGTGAAGCCCATCTGCTTCAACCCGTCGAGCATGCGCACGGTGGTATCGAGGCCCTCGGTGAGGTAGCAGCGCTGCACCAGCTGCTGAAGGCCCTTCTTCTTGAGCATACCGTTCACAAACGGCATGCCGGATGGCAGGGCGGTATTGAAGATGACGCGGCCGACGGTCGTGTTAATGAGCTTGCCTGCGACGTGCTGCACATCGGTATGCAGTACATCCTGGTCGTCTCGCGACGCCGTCAGGTCCTGCAACGGCCCCGTGTAGCGCAGCCGAATGGGCGTGAGCGTCTCGACTTCCTTGGCTTCGAGCGCCAGCACCACCTCGTCGAGCGACGCGAACGCACGTCCCTCGCCGCGGGCGCCCGGCTTGGCCTTGGTCAGGTAGTAGCAGCCCAGCACCACGTCCTGTGACGGCACCGCGATCGGTGCGCCGTTGGCTGGCGACAGGATGTTCTTCGACGACATCATCAGCTCGGTCGCCTCGATCTGGGCTTCCGGTGACAGCGGGATATGCACGGCCATCTGGTCGCCGTCAAAGTCGGCGTTGAAGGCCGTGCAGACCAGCGGATGGATGCGGATGGCTTTGCCTTCGACGAGCACCGGCTCGAAAGCCTGAATGCCCAGACGGTGCAGGGTGGGCGCGCGGTTCAGCAGCACGGGATGCTCGCGGATGACTTCCTCGAGCACGTCCCACACTTCACTGACCTGCTTCTCGACCATCTCCTTGGCCTGCTTGATGGTCGCGACCAGGCCCCGCTCTTCCAGCTTGTTGTAGATGAACGGCTTGAACAGCTCGAGCGCCATCTTCTTGGGCAGCCCGCACTGGTTCAGCTTGAGCTCGGGGCCGACCACGATCACCGAGCGGCCCGAGTAGTCGACGCGCTTGCCCAGTAGGTTCTGACGGAAGCGCCCCTGCTTGCCCTTCAACGTGTCGGACAGTGACTTGAGCGGGCGGTTGTTGGCGCCCCGCAGCACGCGGCCGCGGCGGCCGTTGTCGAACAGCGCATCAACGGCCTCCTGCAGCATGCGCTTCTCGTTGCGGATGATGACATCCGGCGCCTTTAACTCCATCAACTTCTTCAACCGGTTGTTGCGGTTGATCACGCGACGATACAGGTCGTTGAGGTCAGACGTCGCAAATCGGCCGCCATCGAGCGGCACTAGGGGGCGCAGCTCGGGTGGAATGACCGGGATCACGTCGAGAATCATCCACTCGGGGCGGTTGCTCGACTTGCGGAACGCGTCGACCACCTTCAGGCGCTTGGCAAACTTGAGCTTCTTCTGCGCCGAGGTCTCGACGCGCATCTTCGCGCGCAGTTCCTCGGCCAGCGCGTCAATGTTGACGCGGCGAAGGAGATCCTTAATGGCCTCAGCGCCCATCTGCGCCTTGAACTTCGAGTAGCCGTAATCTTCGCGGGCCTTCCGGAACTGGTCCTCGTTCAGCAGCTGGTTCTGCACCAGCTTGGTGTCGCCGGGATCGACGACCACATAGGCCTCGAAGTACAGCACGCGCTCGAGTTCACGCAGAGGAATGTCCAGCAGGTGCCCGATGCGGCTCGGCAGGCCCTTGAAGAACCACACATGGCTCACCGGAGTCGCTAGCTTGATATGGCCCAGACGCTCGCGACGCACGCGCGCCTGGGTGACTTCGACGCCGCACTTGTCGCAAATCACGCCGCGGTGCTTCATGCGCTTGTACTTGCCGCAGATGCACTCCCAGTCGGCGATCGGCCCGAAGATCTTGGCGCAAAACAGTCCATCGCGCTCGGGCTTGAACGTCCGGTAGTTGATCGTCTCAGGCTTGGTCACTTCGCCGAACGACCAGTTCTCGATTTTCTCGGGGGAGGCGAGTCTGATTTTGATCGCATCGAAATCCGCCCGCAGCGGTGCCTTGTTGTCGGTGAAGCTTGGTCTCATCACGTTCTCAGCCCTCCAGCACCGGCTGTTCGATGACAGCGCCCTCGACAAATTCGTCGGTCGGCTCAGCCAGCCGCTTCTTCGTCGGAATGAGCTCGATGTCGAGACACAGCGACTGCAGTTCGCGGATGAGCACGTTGAACGACTCGGGCAAGCCGGCCGTGAAGGACGCATCACCCTTCACAATCGACTCGTAAATCTTCGCGCGGCCCGTCACATCGTCTGACTTGGCGGTCAGCAGTTCCTGCAGGATGTGCGCGGCACCATACGCTTCGAGCGCCCACACCTCCATTTCGCCGAAGCGTTGGCCGCCGAACTGCGCCTTGCCGCCCAGCGGCTGCTGGGTGATGAGCGAGTACGGCCCAATCGATCGGGCGTGAATCTTGTCGTCGACCAGATGCGATAGCTTGAGCATGTAGATGTAGCCCACGGTCACATCCTGCTCGAACCGCTCGCCGGTCATCCCGTCGAACAGCATGGTCTTGCCGCTCGACGGCAGGTTCGCCTGCGCAAGCCACTTCTTGATTTCCGGCTCGAGCGCGCCGTCAAACACCGGCGTGGCGAAGAACAGCCCGAGGGCATGCGCGGCCCAGCCAAGGTGCGTCTCGAGAATCTGGCCCACGTTCATACGTGACGGCACGCCAAGCGGGTTGAGCACGATTTCCACAGGCGTGCCATCGGGCAGATACGGCATATCCTCTTCGGGGAGGATGCGCGCGATCACGCCCTTGTTGCCGTGGCGACCGGCCATCTTGTCGCCGACCGACAGCTTGCGCTTCATCGCCACGTAGACCTTCACCAGCTTGATCACGCCCGGCGGCAGCTCGTCTCCGCGACGAATCTTCTCCTTCTTCTCCTCGAAGGCGTTGCGGATGACTTCCACCTGGCGCTCCGTGCGCTCTTCGACGCGGCGCAGGTCCGTCTCGAGGGCGACGTCGTCGGTCTGCACCTTGGCGCGGACTAACGCGCTGAACGGCAGCTCGGCCAGTACCTCGGCCGACAGCACCGTCCCCTTGCGGGCCAGCTTGTCACGTCCGTAGTCGTCAAACAGGTCGGCGCGCAGCCTCTGCCCCTGCAGCATCTGCACGACACGCTTCTTGGTTTCGTCGTGCAGGATTCGGATTTCGTCCTGCAGGTTCTTCTCCATAATATCGAGCTCGTCCTGCTCGATGGCCTTCGCTCGGTCATCCTTTTCGATGCCCTTACGGGAGAAGATTTTCACGCCGACGATGATGCCCTCGATACCCGGCGGGCAGACGAGTGACGCATCGCGCACATCCCCGGCCTTTTCGCCGAAGATGGCCCGCAGGAGCTTCTCTTCCGGCGTCAGCTGGGTCTCACCCTTCGGGGTGACCTTGCCAACCAGAATGTCACCCGGCTTGACGGAGGCACCGATGCGGATGATGCCGCTATCGTCGAGATCCGCGAGATACCCTTCCGAGACATTGGGAATGTCGCGGGTGATTTCCTCGGGCCCCAGCTTGGTGTCGCGGGCCTCAATCTCGAATTCTTCGATATGGATCGAGGTGTAGTAATCCTCGCGCACCAGCTTCTCGCTGACGAGGATGGCGTCTTCGAAGTTGTATCCGCGCCAAGGCATGAACGCCACCAGCACGTTGCGTCCGAGGGCAAGCTCGCCCGCCTCGGTGCACGGGCCATCGGCCAGCACCTGTCCCTTGGCCACCTTCTGCCCGACGCGCACCAGCGGCTTCTGGTTGATGCACGTGTTCTGGTTCGACCGCTTGAATTTGGTCATCGGATAGATATCCGCGCCCATTTCCTTGCTGGTCCCCGCCGCCTCCGCGCCTTCGACACGCACGACAATGCGTGTTGAATCGACGAAGTCGACCGTGCCCGACCGGCGCGCCACGGCCACGGCGCCAGAGTCGCGCGCCGTGATGTATTCCATGCCGGTGCCCACGTAGGGCGCCTGCGCCCGCAGCAGCGGCACGGCCTGACGCTGCATGTTCGATCCCATCAGCGCGCGGTTGGCGTCGTCATTCTCGAGGAACGGAATGAGCGAGGCCGCGACCGACACCAGCTGCTTGGGCGAGACGTCGATGAACTGCACCTTGTCGCGAGGGGCGAGCATGAAATCGCCCCGCTGGCGTGCATTGACGCGGTCCCCCTTGATGCGACCGTCTTCGTCGAGCTCGACGTTGGCCTGCGCAATCAGGTACTGGTCTTCTTCCCACGCAGACAGGTAGAAGCAGTATGGTTCGAACTCGACCCCTGCGACCTTAGCGCGGCCGTCGGCACGCATCAGCTTCTCGGCTTCGACGACGTCGCCATTCTTGAACTGGGCGTGTCCACCCGCGTTGGTGACGAGCACATAGTCGACTACCTGCCCATTGCGGACCTTACGGTAGGGCGACTCGATGAAACCGAACTCGTTGATGCGCGCGTAGCTGCTGAGCGAGCTGATGAGGCCGATGTTCGGACCTTCAGGCGTCTCGATCGGGCAAATCCGGCCATAGTGCGTGGGGTGCACGTCGCGCACCTCGAAGCCGGCGCGTTCACGCGAGAGCCCACCCGGCCCGAGGGCCGACAGGCGACGCTTGTGCGTCACTTCCGAGAGCGGATTGGTCTGATCCATGAACTGCGACAGCTGCGACGAGCCGAAGAATTCACGGATGGCCGCCATGACCGGCTTGGCATTGATGAGGTCGTGAGGCATGGCCGTGGCCATTTCCTGATAGACCGACATCTTCTCCTTGATCGCCCGTTCCATGCGGACCAGGCCGATGCGGAACTGATTCTCGAGCAGTTCGCCCACCGAGCGAACGCGGCGGTTGCCCAGGTGATCGATGTCATCGACCGCCGCCGCATTCTTCTTGAGCTTGAGCAGGAACTTGATGACTTCGTAGAAGTCCTGGGGATGCAGAATTTTTTCTTCGAGCGGCGTGTTGAGACCGAGCTTCGTGTTGAGCTTGAGACGGCCGACGCGCGAGAAATCGTACTTCTGCGCATTGAAGAACATATTCTCGAACAGCGTGCGTGAACTGTCGAGCGTCGGGGGATCGCCCGGGCGGAGGCGGCGATAGATTTCAATCAGCGCCTCTTCATGCGTGCGAATCGGATCCTTCTTGAGTGTCTGGGCCAGAATGGGCCCCAGGTCGTCCTTCTCGGGGAAGAACACCGAAAGGACCGTGATGCCCTTCTCGTGCGCCAGCGCCACGGTGCGCGGCTGCAGTTCCTCATTGGCCTCGATCAGCACCTCTCCGGTGGACGGATCAACCAGGTCAGTGGCAGTGAAGGCCCCCTGCAGGGCCTCGTCGGTCACCTCGACGTCGGTCACGCCAGCCTGGCGCAGCCCGTCGATGTGGTTGCGGGTAACCTTCTTGCCTTCGTTGATAGTGACGGTGCCGGCCTTGACGTCGCGTCGCACCCGCTGCCCCACCAGCGAATCGCCGACGGGCCAGAACACGCTGTTCCCGCGCAGGGGCAGGGTCTCGACGCCGTAGAACGTCCGGATGATGTCGTCGATGGCCCGGAGCCCGAGCGCGCGCAGGAAGACTGAGCCGAGGAACTTACGCTTGCGGTCGATGCGCACATACAGCAGGCCCTTGGCGTCGTATTCAAACTCGACCCACGACCCGCGGTACGGGATGACCTGCGCCACAAATAGCGACTTGTCTTCCGAGTGGAAAAAGGCGCCGGGCGACCGGTGCAACTGCGACACGATGACGCGCTCGGTGCCGTTGATGATGAACGTCCCGTTGTCGGTCATCAGCGGGATGTCGCCGAAGTAGACCTCCTGCTCCTTGATGTCGCGGATGGTCTTGACACCAGTCTCGGGGTCCTTGTTCCAGACCACGAGGCGGATCGTCACCTTGAGCGGCACGGCGTAGGTCATGCCGCGCTCCTGGCACTCGTCGACGTCGTACTTCAGCTTGAGGGCGACCGTGTGGCCGCAGATGTCACAGACATCGCCGCGCGCGTGGTTGCCGTCACCGCACCGCGGGCAGAGCACGTCCTTATCGGTGTAGGGATCGCAGACCAGCGTGTGTCCGCAGGTTTTGCAGGGCTGCCGCAGGTGCTGGAGCCCCTGCAGCTTGGCGCACTTGCACTCCCAGTTGCCGATGGAATACTCGATGAACTCGAGCGCCGAGTTCTCCCGGAAGTCGCTAATCGGAAACACCGACTTGAACACCGACTGCAGGCCCTGGTCCTCGCGCTCGGCGGGAAGCCAGTTCATCTGCAGGAAGCGCTCGTAGCTCTTCCTCTGGATCTCGATCAGGTTCGGAATCGGAACCGTGGTCTTGATCTTCGAGAAATCCCTGCGTTCACGGTAGACGTTCTTCGGAAGGCTGTACATGCTGTGCTCAAGGTTCGGGGCCACGCCAAAGACACGCCGGACACCGGAGCCCTTCCCGGTGCCCGTATCTCACGTTCGGACGGTCGGAGGCTACTTGACCTCGACCTTGGCGCCCGCCTCTTCGAACTTCTTCTTGATGGCCTGCGCCTCGTCCTTCGTCACGCCTTCCTTGATGGCCTTCGGCGCGCTCTCCACCAGGTCCTTGGCTTCCTTGAGGCCGAGGCTGGTCACTTCACGCACGACCTTGATGACGTTGATCTTGTTCGCGCCGGCATCGGTCAGCGTGACCGTGAATTCGGTCTGCTCCTCAGCCGCCGGCGCCGCGGCGCCGCCACCGGCCATCATCGGCATGCCCATCATCGGCATCGCGGCCGCGGCGGTCACGCCCAGTTCGCTCTCGAGCGCCTTGACGAGATGCGAGAGCTCGATCACGCTGATGCCCTTGATGTAGTCGATCACCTGCTGCTGGTTTACTTCGGCCATTGCACTCTGCTCCTTAAGAACTGCTACCCACTTCACACCTGTTTGCCGGCGCCGGACGGCCGCCGGCCTCCTGCTAACCCTTGCGCTGCTGCTCGGCCTGCGAGAGCACGCTCACCAGATCCCGCGGCACCGCGCTCAGCACCCGCACCAGACTGGTGGCCGGGCCCTGCAGCACGGAGAGCAGCTGCGCGTACAGCTCGGGCTTGCCCGGCATGTTCGCAAGGTCGGTGACTTCGGCAGGCTTGATGGCCTGCCCCTGCACCACCGCCGCTTTGATCTTGAGCGTCGGGGCGTTCTTCATGAAGGTCGTCAGCGTCTTGGCCAGCCCGACCGGGTCTTCTCCGGTGTAGGCGACCGCCGTCGTCCCCTCAAAGTGTGCCGACAGGACGGCATACGGCGTCCCTGCCAGTGCGCGCCGGGCCAGCGTGTTCTTGACCACGCGATATTCGGCCGTGGCCTTGCGCAGTTCGCGTCGCAGTTCGGTGACCTGCGGCACGTTGATGCCCGTGAAGTCGATGAGCACTGCCGCGTCGGCCCCCTGGAAGAGACCCTCCAGCGCGGCCAGCTCGGCTGCCTTGTCGGCTCGTGTGACTGCCATGATTATTGTCGTCTCCCCCCGCGGCTAGCGCTTCGCGGCAGCTTCCACGCCGGTCTCATCGATGCGCACCCCGGGCCCCATGGTCGAGGACACCGTGATGCTCTTCAGAAACTTACCCTTGGCGGCCGAGGGCTTCGCCCGGACGATGCTATCGAGCAGCGCTGAGGCGTTTTCAATCAGGTTCTGCGCGGGGAACGACACCTTGCCGACCGGAGCGTGCACGATGCCGGTCTTGTCGACGCGGAACTCAACCTTGCCGGCCTTGATTTCCGTGACGGCCTGCGCGACGTTGGGCGTGACGGTGCCCGTCTTCGGGTTGGGCATCAGGCCACGGGGCCCCAGCACCTTGCCGAGCTTGCCGACGGCACGCATCATGTCGGGCGTGGCGACCACCGCCTCGAAGTCGACCCAGCCACCCGCGATGCGGTCGACCAACTCGTCGCCGCCGACGACGTCGGCTCCCGCCTCGAGCGCGTCCTTCTGCTTGTCGGGGCTGGCGATCACCACCACCCGCTTCGACTTGCCGAGACCGTGGGGCAGCACGACCGTGCCGCGCACCATCTGGTCGGCATGCTTGGGGTCGACCCCCAGCCGGATCGAAAGCGCGACGGTCTCGTCAAACTTTGCAAACTTGAGCTTCTGGACGAGCGGTAGCGCTTCGTCCAGAGCATACGGGCGGTCCTCAACCTGCTGCTTGGCCGCCGAATACTTCTTGCCGTGAGTAGCCATATACGCCTTACTGGATGACGTCGAGTCCCATCGACCGGGCCGTGCCCGCCACGGTCTTCACGGCGGCCTCGAGAGACTCGCAGTTCAGATCGGGCATCTTCAGCTTCGCGATCTCCTCGACCTGCTTCGCCGTAACCGTGCCTACCTTGTTTTTGTTCGGCACCGCCGAACCCTTGGCGATGTTGGCTGCGCGCTTGAGCAGCACCGGAGCCGGCGGCGTCTTGGTGACGAACGTGTACGACCGATCGGAATAAATCGTCACCACCGCCGGAATGATCAGCCCTTCGTCCTTCGCGGTGCGCGCGTTGAACGCCTTGCAGAAGTCCATGATGTTGACGCCGTGCGGCCCGAGGGCCGTGCCCACCGGCGGCGCCGGCGTGGCCTTGCCGGCCGGAATCTGGAGCTTCACGAAGCCTTGAACTTTCTTCGCCATAATTTACTGTTCGCTTTCAGCCCGCGCCGGGGCTCAGAGCTTCTCCACCTGGAGGAAATCGAGTTCCACGGGCGTCGAGCGGCCGAAAATAGTCACCATGACCTTCAGCGTGTTCTTGTCGGGGTTAACCTCGTCGACCACACCGCTGAAGCTCGCAAACGGCCCCTCGTTGATGCGCACCTGATCGCCCCGATCGAACGAATACTTGGGCTTCGGTTTCTCGGCCGCCGTCCGCACCTGTTCGAGGACGTGTTCGACCTCCTCCTTGGTCAGCGGATGCGGCTTGGACCCGGGCCCGACAAATCCGGTCACCTTCGGCGTGTTCTTGACAACATGCCACGCGTTGTCGGTCATGTGCATCTCAACCAGGATGTAGCCCGGCAGGATGCGCTTGTTGGTCACAATCTTCCGGCCGCCGCGCATCTCGATGACGTCTTCGCTCGGCACCAGAATCTCGCCGATGTCGTCGGCCAGACCATACGCTTTCGCCCGATCGGCCAGCGACTCGGCCACCTTCCGCTCGAAGCCGGAATAGGTGTGCACGATGTACCACTGCTTGCCGCTCTCGCTCATGCGCCACCTGCCCCGAAGCGCTGCAGCACCCACTGCACGCCGCGGCTGATGAGCAAATCGACCCCGAAAAGATACAAGCCGAACACCACCGACGTCACAATGACGACGATCGTGGTCGCGCTGACCTCGCGCTGCGACGGCCAGGTGACCCGCTTCATCTCCGCCTGTACGTCGGCGAAGAAGCCGCCGACGCGACCCTCCTGGCCCGCAGGGCTGCCCGATCCGTCGTGTGTCTGTTCTACCGTCTCAGTTGCCAATGCCCTGGTCCTCAACCGCGATGAAGTGTGGCAGGCCAGGAGGGACTCGAACCCCCAACCCCCGGTTTTGGAGACCGGTGCTCTACCAATTGAGCTACTGGCCTACACCTCGGGGCGCCCGCCCCGACCGTCGCACGCGTCGCCTTACTTCTGTTCTTTGTGCGGCGTATGCTTCCGGCAGAACCGGCAGTACTTGCTGAGCTCTACCCGCTCGGTGGTCTTCTTCTTGTTCTTGGTCGTGCTGTAGTTCCGGCGCTTGCAGTCGCCGCACGCCATCTGAATGATGTCTCGCATGGGGTATATCCCAAAGACCCGCGCCCGAGCAGCAGGGCACCAGCCAGAGGCCGGTGCCCGCCACTGCGCAGCCTGATTACTCGATAATCTCGGTCACCGTGCCCGCACCCACCGTGCGGCCACCCTCGCGGATCGCGAACCGGGCGCCCTGCTCAAGGGCCACCGGCGCAATCAGCTCGGCGGTAATCTGGGTGTTGTCGCCCGGCATGATCATCTCGACGCCGTCGCCGAGCTTGAGCGTGCCGGTCACGTCCGTGGTGCGGATGTAGAACTGCGGGCGGTAGCCGTTGAAGAACGGCGTGTGACGGCCGCCCTCTTCCTTCGACAGCACGTACACCTCGGCCTTGAACTTGGTGTGCGGCTTGATCGATCCGGGCTTGGCCAGCACCTGGCCACGTTCGATGTCGGCCTTTTCCACGCCGCGCAGCAGCACGCCGATGTTGTCGCCCGCCACGCCCTCATCGAGGAGCTTGCGGAACATTTCGACGCCGGTCACCACCTTCTTCTCGGTGGGCTTGAAGCCGACGATCTCGATTTCCTCGCCGACCTTCACGCGACCGCGCTCGACACGGCCGGTCACCACGGTGCCACGACCCGAGATCGAGAACACGTCTTCGATCGGCATCATGAACGGCTTGTCGACTTCGCGCTCCGGCAGCGGGATGTAGGCATCGAGTGCCTCCATCAGCTTGACGATGCTTTCGACGCCGTCGGCTTCGCCGTTGAGGGCCTTGAGGGCCGACACGCGCACGACCGGCACCGAGTCGCCAGGGAAGCCGTAGCCGTTGAGCAGCTCGCGCACTTCCATCTCGACAAGGTCGACCAGTTCGGTGTCTTCGACCGCATCAACCTTGTTGAGGGCCACGACGATGTAGGGCACGTTCACCTGCTTGGCCAGCAGCACGTGTTCCTTCGTCTGAGGCATCGGGCCGTCGACGCAGCTCACCACGAGGATGGCGCCGTCCATCTGGGCCGCGCCCGTGATCATGTTCTTGATGTAGTCAGCGTGGCCTGGGCAGTCGACGTGCGCGTAGTGACGGTTGGCCGTCGCGTACTCGACGTGGCTGCTGGCGATCGTGAGGATCTTGGTGTCGTCACGGCGCCCCTGCGACTCGGACGCCTTGGCGACCTCGTCGTACGGCACGAACTTCGCCCACCCCTTGTCGGCGGCGACCTTCGTCAGCGCCGCGGTCAGCGTGGTCTTTCCGTGGTCGATGTGGCCGATGGTGCCAACGTTGACGTGTGGTTTGGACCGATCAAATTTCTCTTTCGCCATGACTCGCTCTTCGCTTCCTCGAGGACTGACGGCTCGGCACCGTGCCGGCGTCGTGACTGTTCACCCGGGTGCCCTGCCTTCCGCAGTAAGGCACCCGGACGCCTTACCGCAACACACTGGAGCCGATGACCGGGATCGAACCGGTGACCTCGTCCTTACCAAGGACGTGCTCTGCCAACTGAGCTACATCGGCATGGAGCGGGAGACGGGGATCGAACCCGCGACCAACAGCTTGGAAGGCTGTGACTCTACCACTGAGTTACTCCCGCCTTCGCACCATGCCCGACCGGGCGCGGCTGCGCACCCGACCACGCGTCTCACTCCTGTCCGTCTCGCCTGCCTGACGCTCGCACACACCGGACAACTGCCGCCCGCCCGAGGCCGGCGGCTGCCGACCTGTCACGAAAGACCTGGCTTCATGGGACCAGACGTTGGTGGGCAGGGGAGGATTCGAACCTCCGTAGCCCATGGGGCGGCAGATTTACAGTCTGCTGCGATTGACCGCTCCGCCACCTGCCCGACACCTGAATCGCCCGTCGTGCTGCGAACCGCTCCCTGCCGACCCTCCGTCTACCTGTCCCGGCCCCCGAAGTGACCGGCACCGTCTGTATCGCGAAGAGCCGGTGGAGCTGGCGGAGGGATTTGAACCCCCGACCGGCTGATTACAAATCAGCTGCTCTACCGGGCTGAGCTACGCCAGCCAGACAAAGAAGGGAAGAGTAGCACGTCCAGAACGGACGCGCAAGCTGCAGGGCTTACGTCAGACAGACACCTCCTCCGGAGTCGAACGGCCCCGTCCCTGCTGTTCCGACGGCCCCTGCGCGCACTGCGCAGCCGCCACGGAGTTCAGGGCCGGGTTACCTCCCCCGGCTTCGCTGGCGCAGCGCCTCGTACAACACGACCGCTGCCGCCGCCGAAACATTCAAACTGCCCACGTGGCCCCGCATCGGAATGCTGACCACGCTGTCACACCGTTCCCGCACGAGCCGACGCAGCCCGTGCCCCTCGGCGCCCAGCACGAGCGCCGTTGGAAGCGTGAGATCCCACTGATGATACGGAATCTCCGCCGACGCGTCCAGTCCAATTGTCCAGACCCCCGCGGCCTTCAGCTGCTCGACCGCCCGCGCGATGTTGACCGTGTCCGCCACAGGCACATGGTGCACCGCGCCGGCCGAGGCCTTGGCGGCCGCCCCCTCGAGCGGCGCGGCGCGGCGCGTCTGACGCACCAGCCCCGTGGCACCCACCGCATCCATCGACCGCAGGATGGCCCCGACGTTCTGGGGATCTTCCACCTCGTCAAGCACCACGATGAGCGGCGGCGGGTCGAGACGGGCCGTGAAGGCGTCGAGGCTGCCGGCCGGCAGTGCGTCGACGTCGGCGGTCACCCCCTGATGCACCCCGTGCTGCGACTCGCGGTCGAGCACGTCTCGCGTCGTGCGAACGACGGGCACGCCGCGCGAGGCCGCCAGGTCCAGCAGTTCGCGCATCCGGGCATCATCCCGGTCAGCCACCCGTACCCGTCGCACCCGGCCGGCCCGCAGGGCCTCGATGACTGGATTCACCCCATGAATTCGCACGGTGCCGACGAGTATAGCGGCCCGGTCGCGGCCGCATGCCCTGTGCTATGCTTCGCGCCATTCGGCAGCCCCTCCGGGCCGCAGATGGCCGGTATGCGTCCGTCTGTAGGACCTGTTGCTCTGCAGGGGATGTGTCATCAGGGGCTGTGCCCTGGGGGAGTGCCCATCGGAGGAGGTTGTATGCGAAATCGTGTGATGGCAGGAATCGTGGCGCTGCTGCTGGGCGTGGGCGTCGGTGTGGCCGCCGCCCAGGAGGCCACGCTGGTCGGGACCGTGACCGACGACACCGGTGGTGCCCTGCCGGGCGTCACCGTGACGGCCACGGGACTCGACACCGGTCGCGTGTTCTCGGATGTCACCGACGAACGGGGCGAGTACCGGCTGCGCGGGCTGCCTCCGGCCCGCTACAAAGTGACCGCCGAACTGGCCGGCTTCAACACCGTGCTGATTCCCGATGTGGAACTGCTGGTGGGCCAGTCGCGCACCATCCCCTTCTCGCTGAAGGTCGCCACGCTCCAGGAGACGGTCACCGTGACCGGTGAAGCGCCGCTGGTCGACATCGCCTCGACCCAGGTCGGCGGCAACGTCGACCGCCGCCAGATGGAGGAACTGCCGCTGCAGGGCCGCAACTGGATGGAACTGGCCATGCAGGTCCGCGGTGTCGTGGCCAATGCCATCGACAACAACCCCGGCGTGCGTGACCGTGCCTTCCAGCTGAACCTCGACGGCCAGGAAATCACGCAGCAGGTCGCCGGCGGCGGCTTCGGTCAGCCGCGCTTCAGCCGCGAGGCGATTGCGGAGTTCCAGGTGGTTACCAACCTGTTCGACGTCACCCAGGGCCGCTCGCTCGGCATGCAGGTGCAGGCCATCTCACGCTCGGGAACCAACAACGTCGATGGCGCGGTCTACGGGTTCTTCCGCGACGACAAGTTCAACGAGAAGGACTTCGTGGCCAACCGCGTGCTGCCCTACTCGAACCAGCAGATGGGCGCGGCCATCGGCGGCCCGATCATCCGTGACCAGATGCACTACTTCCTGTCGTACGAGCGCGAGAACGAGCCGAACACCATCATCACGGCGCCCCCGGGACTGCCGGGGCAGAACTTCTCGTTCGACACCAAGACCGTGCAGAACAGCTTCCTCGGCCGAGGCGACTGGCAGGTCAAGCCGCAGGATCACCTGACCGTGCGCGGCTCGTACTGGGACCGCAAGAACCCCTTCACGCAGGTGTCCGGCATCGAGCATCCGTCGCAGGCCGCCAACCGTTCGCAGCGCGCCGGCAACGTCGTGGCCACCTGGGCCAAGGTGCTCGGACCCTCGACCCTTCAGGAGGTGCGCCTGGGCTACACGCACTTCAACTGGCGGAACGATCTGGCGGTCGATGCCCTGCGGAACACGCCCAACTACGTGTTCCCGGCCCTCACCGTGGGCCAGCGCCGCAACTATCCGCAGCGGTTCAACCAGAACACGTTCAGCGGTCGCTACGACCTCAACCTGACGCGTGGCAAGCACGACATCAAGGTCGGCGCCGAATATCTGCGGTGGCGCGATACGGGCGAGTGGCAGCTGCTGTCACGCGGCGAGTTCATCTTCACACGCAATCCCGACGACCTCAACCGCCGGTTCCCGGCCAGCGCGTGGAACGATCCAAGCAAGTGGGACGTGACGGGCCTCGACGGCTTCGTCCAGCGCTTCGACCTCAACTTCGGCGACTGGACGATCGAGATTCCCCGTCCGACCGTGGCCCTCTGGGCCGGCGACACGTGGCGGATGACCAACACCTTCACGGTGAATTACGGCATCCGGTGGGACGCTGACTGGGGCGCACTCGACCCGCCGTACGTGACCTCGCAGCTCACCTTCAATCCGCGCACAGGCAACCAGTACACGGACATCCCGCTCAACCCCGGCGACAAGCTCTATCCGGGTGGCCTGCGCGACCTCCGGAATGTGGCGCCGCGCGGGGGCTTCAACTGGAATGTCGGCGGCAAGGGCAACCTCGTGGTGCGTGGCGGCAGCGGCCTTTACTTCAGTATTCCCGATTCGAACACCACGTTCAGCCAGCAGTCGTTCAACGGACAGCGTATTCTCGTAAACTCGTTCCCGTATGACGGACTGCCGAACTTCGTGCAGGATCCGACCCGTGGCCGCACGGCGCAGGACTACATCAGTGGCAAGTTCCCGCTGCCGGCCCAGTCGCCGCGCGTCATCGCGCACGACTACCGCATGCCGTATACCTGGCAGAGCACCCTGGGTGCCCAGGGGCAGCTGGGCGATGTGATTGGCGTCGAAGCCGACTTCACCTACTGGAAGGGCTACAACTTCGCCCGCCAGCGCGACCCGAACCTGTTCTTCAATCCCACCACCGGCTACAGCCTGAATCCGACGACCGCGGGCCGCCCCGATCCCAGGTATGGGGTCATCCAGTGGCTCGAGTCGAATGGCAAGGCCGACTACGCGGCAATTTCGTCGGCCATCAATCGCCGCTATCGCAACAACTGGCAGGCGTCGCTCTCGTACACCTATCTGCTGTTCCAGCATGACAACACGAACAGCTTCCAATATCAGGGCGACAACCCGTTCAACCCGGACGCCGAGTGGGCGCGCTCGACCGACTTCCAGCGCCACACGCTGCGGCTGAACGCCATCTGGCGCATGAAGTGGGGCATCAATGTGTCGGGGGCCTATCTGTTCGGGTCTGGCAACTATTTTCAGACCAACTATGCGGCCAATCCGTTCGGCCACGGCGGCGTCACCCGCTATGTGACCGCGCCAGTCACCATTCCGGCCGACGTCGCCGATCGTTTTGACGGGAAGACGTCGTACGGCATCGGCGAGGTCATCCCCCGCAACGCGCTGCGCGGATTCCCACTGCACCGCGTCGACGCGCGACTGTCGAAGGACATTCCGCTGGTCGGCGGTTCGCGCATCACGGCCATCGCCGAAGTGTTCAATCTGTTCAACCACGCCAACTACGGCACCTACAACGGCCAGGTCAACTCGGCGACGTTCGGCCAGCCGCGACAGAATCTGCTCAACGCCTATCAGCCGCGCGTGATGCAGTTCGCCTTCCGCCTGGCGTTCTAAGCGCCCGGCCCTGCCCGGCATCCCGTCCTGGGGTGCCGGGCTGTTCTTCCCCCAACTCATCTCCGGAGGACCCCATGCCTCATCCCCGTCGTTCCCGTTCGCGTTCCGTGCTGGGTGCCCTGCTGGCGCTTGGCCTGGGCACCGTTGCCGTGCTGACCGCACAGACCCCGACCCCGATTCCCATGCAGGGCGGCTCGCAGCAGCAGCAGACCCGAGGGGGCCAGCGCCCCTACGCCGCCGCCCGCACGGGCGACAATTACATGCACAATTTCTATCTGCCCCCTGCGGTCAGCTCCACGCCGTGGTGGCCCGAGTGGGCGCCCGACGGCACCTGGCTCGCCGTCGCCATGAGCGGCTCGATCTGGAAAGTTGATCCTGCCACCGGTCGCGCCGAGGAACTCACCACCGGCACGGCCTATCACTCGTCTCCGGACATCTCGCCCGACGGCAAGTGGCTCGTGTACACCGCGGATCACGACGGCCAGAAGATTCAGCTCGAGATGCTGAACCTGGCCACGGGTGTGTCCACACCGCTGACCTCGGACGACCACGTCTATACCGACCCGGTGTTCTCCCCCGACGGCACACGCCTCGCCTATGTCTCGACGGCGCCGAACGGATTCTTCAACCTGAAAGTACGCCCTGTCCGTGATGGTGCCTTCGCCGGGCCGGAGATCGCGCTGACGACCGACAACACCTTCCCCAACGACCGCCTGTACTTCGGCAACACCGACGTGCACATCGCGCCGTCCTGGATGCCGGACGGCCGCGAGCTGCTGGTGATTTCGAACCGGAATGTCGCCCTCGGATCGGGCAACGTGTACCGGGTGCCCGCGGAACCCCGGGCGATGGAACGCGGCACGGTCGTGCTGGCCGAACAGACGCTCTACCGCACCCGACCCGATGTCTCGATTGACGGCGCCAGGTTTGTCTACACATCGACGCGCGGTTCGGCCGACCAGTACAACAATCTCTATGTGCAGCCGACCAAGGGGGGCGAGCCTTACAAGCTGACCTTCTTCGAGCACGATGCCTTCCATCCCCGCTGGTCACCCGACGGCGAATGGATCGCCTACATCTCGAATGAGGAAGGCCTGCCGCAGCTGGCCCTGCTCGAAGTCTACGGCGGTGCCCAACGCACCGTGCACATCACCGAACGTCGCTACAAACGGCCCATGGGCACGCTGTCGGTGCGCGTGGTCGACGATCAATCCGGGCAGATCATCGGGGCCCGCACACATCTGACAGGCGCCGACCGCAAGCAGTGGGTGCCCACCACGGCCTACGCCCGCGTCAGCGGCATCGGCGACCGCATCTTCCACACGCCCGGCACGTTCACCGTCGAGATGCCGATCGGGCCGTCGGAGATGACCACCGTGGCCGGATTCGAGGCTGCCGTCGATCGGCAGTCGTTCGCCATCCGGGCGAACGAAGTGACGCATGTCACGGTCCGCATGAAGCGCATCGCCGACCTCAATGCACGCGGCTGGTACAGCGGATCAACGCATGTGCACATGAACTATGCCGGCAACCTGCACAACACGCTCGACAACCTCATGATGATGTCCGCCGCCGAGGATCAGGACATCGTCAACGAGCAGGTGGCGAACAAGGACAACCGCGTGCTCGACTACCAGTACTTCATCAAGGGCGGTGGCCCGCATCCCCGGTCGCAGGCCGATCGGGTGCTGGTCGTCGGGCAGGAATATCGTCCGCCGTTCTACGGGCATGTGTTCATGTTCGGCATGCGCGATCACCTGCTGTCGCCGTTCACCACCGGCTACGAAGGCACAGCCATCGAGAGCCTGTATCCCAGCAACACCGACATGCTCAGGAAGGCCCGGGCGCAGGGAGCCACAGTCGGCTACGTGCATGCCTTCGGCGGCGACAATGACCCGCTGCAGTTCGGTCTCGGTGGCGGGAAGGGCTTCATGGTCGACGCTGCCCTCGGTACGACCGATGCGGTGGAGTGGTCGGACGCGGCACGGGCCGGGTTTTCGCCCTGGTATGCCGTGCTGAACAACGGCTTCAAGGTAACCGCGGTCGGTGGCGAAGACTCCATCAGCAGCATGCACGCCAGCAAGCTCGTGGGCTCGGTACGCACCTACGTCTACACGGGCGAACGCGGGCTGACGATGCCTGCGTGGTTCGACGGATTGCGGGCAGGACGCGCGTTTGTCACCACCGGTCCGCTCGTGACCATGACGGTCAACGGCCGTGGGCCTGGTGAGGAGGTGGCGCTGCCCGTGGGCGGTGGCCCCATCGAGCTCAGTGGATGGGCCCGGTCGATCACGCCAGTGGCCATGGCGCTGCTGGTGCACAACGGTCAGGTGATCGAGGAGATACCGTTCACGGGTGATCGCATGTCCCTCGAATTCACACGCACGCTGAAGGTGACGCAGAGTGGCTGGTATCACCTGCGCATCGAAGGCGCGCGCAGCGAGCGCTTTCCGCTCGATGCCGGGTTTGCCCAGGCGTTCACCAATCCGGTGTGGGTGAACGTGGGTGGCGCGCCAGTGAGAAGCGCCGAGTCAGCCGCGTACTCGGTGAAGTGGATCGACACGCTTCGGCTCATGGCCGAAGCGTGGCCAGGCTGGCGCTCGCAGAAGGAACGGGCTCACGTCTTCGCACAGTTCGACGAGGCCAAGAAGATCTACCAGCAGCGCGGCGCTGAAGCGACGGCTCCTCGTCGACCCTAGAGCCGGCACCACACAACGGGCGGAGCCACCTTGTGGCCCCGCCCGTGTCCTTTCCGGTTCCGTTCCGCCCTAGCGGCGACCCGCCGCGGCCCCGCCCTTCACCAGATCCGACACCGCATGGTAGGTGCCGTTGGCCACCACGCCGGTCACGCGCGTGGTGTGGGCGATGTTCTCGAGCGGGTTGCCGTCGAGCACGATGATATCCGCCAGTTTGCCGGCCTCGATCGTGCCCCCGTTGACGTTCAGGGCCCGCGCCGGGTTGACCGTCGCCGTCTTCAGCGCGTCGAAGTTGCTCATGCCCGCCATGGTGTAGGACATCAGTTCGCCGTGCAGGTTGACGGCGTTCGGCGTGTCCGTGCCCGCCACCACGAGGCCACCGGCCTTCATGATGTCCACCACCATCCGTCCGCTTCCGCCTCGGGGATCACCGCCGCCACCGGCGTTCATCGTCACCGGCTGCGCCGCCACCTGGCGCTGAATCCAGCCGGGATACAGCAGGAAGCGGGGATCGGCCTTCAGGGCCGCATCCTGCTCGAACAGTTGCCGCGTGCCGCCACCGGAGATCATCGGACAGAAGATCCGCTGGCTCTGCCCGAACAGCTGCACGACGTCCTCGTACGACCGCTGCAGCGTCGCCATCTTCGGCGAATAGCCGCGACGGCTCGAGGCCGCGGTGTGCTCGGTGTTGTCGACCCCGACGAAGGCGGCGGGGAAGATTTCATGCGTCGCCACTGGTACGCCGATGCTGTGGGCAAACTCGACCATGCGCTTCTGCTGCGGATCGGGCAGGCGCACATAGCTCTTGATGAGATCGTGCTCGAGCACCTTGGCCCGCTGCAGCTCCATCTCGAGATGGCTCACGCTCGAAATGGCAATGCCCATCTTGTAGTAGACCCGGCCCCACTCCATCAGGTAGCCGGTGCCGAATACGCGCGGGCCCGGGCGCACACCGGCCTCGACGGCCTCGCGGTCTTCGACCGCTTCGTACGGAGTGTTGCCGGGGCTGCGCACGGTCGTGATGCCGAACGCCAGCCAGGCACGCCCCTGTGCGGCGCCGTAATCCTTCTGCAGGTGCGAGTGGAACTCCGTCAGCCCGGGCATGACGGTCTTGTCCGACGCGTCGATGAACTGTCCGCGTCCGCGGTTGCTCTCGGAATGCGGCACGACGCGCACAATCCGATTTCCCTCGACAATCACATCGACATTCGTGCGCGGGGTGGGCGACGTCATGTCGATGAGCCGCCCGGCGTGAATCACGAGCCGCGAGGTCGGCACGGCCGGCGTCCACTCGAACGACATGGGCACGGCGCGCGTGGCTCCGGTGATCGTGTCGAGAATCATGAGCGTGTCGTACGACTGATACAGAATGTGCCGCGAATCGCCCTGCCACGAGGGCGCGTGCGCCAGCTCTGACGTCACCGCACGGGGCGGGCCCAGCGGCGCGCCGGTATTCGACACCGGCCATACGTGCAGCAGGCCGCCGTATACACCCGCCATCTTCGTGCCGTCGGGTGACCAGGCCGGGCCGCCACCACCGCGCGAGTCAATGCCCATCATGGGAATGGGTGCGTGCCATTCGACCGGCCCACCCACCGTCGAAATTGTCATGACCTGGTTGGTGCCTTCCCGGAAGCGCGTGCTGAGGGGCGCCACGCCGCCGATGGCGACGCGCATGCCGTCGGGAGACCACTGCGGGCCGCCCGGCTGCGGCAGCGTGTTGTGAATCTGGGTGACCGCGCCCGTGGCAATGTCCAGCACAGAGAGGGGCGCCACACGCCACATGCCGTCGATGTTGATGAACGCCAGCCGCTTGCCGTCCGGCGAAAAGACCGCGGCCTGCGGTTGCGTCTCGAGGTTCGTGACCTTGCGCGACTGCCCGGTCGTCATGTCCCGAATCCACAGCTGCATCTGCGGGCTGTCCTTGTCCGACGAATAGACGAGGCTCTTGCCGTCAGGCGACCACGCCGGGTCGGTGTCGAGCGCCGAGTCGCTGGTGAGGTTGACCGGCGTGCCTCCGGTCGAGGGCACGACGTAGATGTCGCCAACGGCCGCGAAGGCGATCTGCGTGCCATCGGGTGAGATCATCGGCCGGACAATGCCGAGTGCCCTCCGCGGACGCGTCGAGGTGAAGTCGCGCGTCCGTCGCGGATACTGGGCCCGCGTCACCTGCAGTGCGGCGGTGAACGGCACGGTCGCCGAAGACGCCTGACCGATCGTGCGTCGACGGATGCGGCCGTCCGACACGTACACCAGTTCGGTGGGTGATGCCCAGGAGGCCCTGAAGGCGAACACGTTCTCGTCACCGCTGATCGGCGCACCGTTCACCAGATACTGGCTCGTCGTCGGCGTGGTCGCGTGATAGACCAGTGTGCCCGAGGGGCTGTACGACGGCGCGTCGAGACGGGCCGTCTCAGACGTGACCACCTTGCGCTGCTTGAGATCGGCCACCGACACAGCCCAGATGCTGCGGCCGCCTTCGCGTGTCGATGCGAACGCGATCTCGCGATCGTCGGGCGACCAGGTGGGCATGTAGTCTTCCGACGGGTCGTTGGTCAGCTGGCGCATCTCTCCCGTGCGCACATCCAGCACCCAGATGTTGTAGTCGCTGCCCAGGTGATCACCGCGGTCCGACGAGAAGGCGACCCGCGTGCCGTCATGCGACCACATCGGTTCGCGATCATCGAATGCTCCCCAGGTCAGCTTGCGGCGGTGGCTGCCGTCCGGCGCCACGCTCCAGATGTCGTAGTTGCCCTCGGCATACGAGAAGTACGTGATGGCCGTGCCGTCGGGCGACCACACCGGCTGCCTGATGTCTTCGTAGATGTCTGAGATGCGGGTGGCCGCACCACCTGCGACAGGCACGGTCCAGAGTCCGCCCTGCAGGTCGATAGCGAGCATGCGGCCATCTGGTGAGATGGCCACCGCCATTGAGGTGCCTTCCTGCACCGTGAGATCAATGACGGGCGGCGCTGAAGGCGCCGCCGCCTGGCGCGACTGCGCCTGTAGCACTGCCACTGACACCAGCGCCAGCAGCAGCGCCGAACACACACCAGCCTTCATCGACATCAGCACTCCTCCGGGAGACGATGCCGTGCCGCAGGCTCCCGCGGGGGGATTCTATGCCGAATGCCGGGTCAGCCGTTCGGCGATCGCGAAGGCACGGCTCCGGCAGCTGACAACCGGAGACAATCCGGCATCCGCCGGCAGTACCGCCGCCCGATCAATGGCCGGCACCAGCAGGTCAAGCTCAGGCCCTTCGGCCGCCCCGGTCAGCACGACACGGATCGGGTGGAACAGCGCCTTCCCCTTCTGACCCGTCGCGTCCCTGACCTGCGTCGCCAGCGCGCGGAACTGTTCACGCGTCTCGAGCGGGCCGGTCGTGTCGAGCAGGCGCGCCAGCGCCAGGGCCACCGATCTCGCGGCCGGTGCCGTGAGCTCGTCGGTCAGCGCCGGCGTATTGAACACGGCATCAGCCGTCATGTGAAAAATGGTCGTGAGTCGATCGGGAATCTGAGACAGTCGGTCAACTGATGCGACCGTCGGGGGCAGTACCTCGCGCAGCCATGCATCGGCTGCATCCGACAGCAGACCGGTCACCAGTCCTGCCTGCCTCAGGAACGGCAACGCCTCGCGCACAAGCCGCTCGGGCTCGCAGCCCTTGAGATAGTGCCGGTTGACCCACGCCAGCTTCTGCTCGTCAAAGACGCCAGCACTGTGCGACACATCCGACAGGCGGAAACGACGGGCCATCTCGGCTGCCGGCACCAGCTCGTCAGACGAGGGCTCAGTCTGCTCGGAAATACCGCCATCGGGCAGGCGCCGCGGCGACCAGCCGATGAGTGCCAGATAGTTGACGAGTGCCTCGGGCAGGTAGCCTTTCTGGCGGAACTCGGCGACGGACGTGGCCCCATGTCGCTTGGACAAGGGGGCGTGGTCGGGGCCAAGCACCAGCGACAGGTGTGCGAAGGCCGGCGGCGTCCACCCGAACGCCTCGTAGATCAGCACCTGCCGCGGGGTGTTCGAGATATGGTCTTCACCTCGAATCACGTGCGTCACATGCATCAGGTGATCGTCGATGACCACGGCATAGTTGTAGGCCGGAACGCCGTCTGACCGCACCAGCACCGGGTCGCCGATTACATCGGTATGGAAGGTCACGCGCCCGCGCACCTCGTCATCGAAGTGCACCTCTCGATGGGCCGGTACCCGCAAGCGCACGACCGGGGTCTGCCCGGCCCCGAGCCGGCGCGCAACCTCATCGGCCGGCAGCGTGCGGCACGTGCCGCTGTAGCGGGGTGGCACCCCTGCGGCCAGCTGGGCACGCCGATCGGCCTCGAGCGCCTCTTCCGAACAGAAGCAGTGATACGCCGCACCACTCGCCAGCAGTCGCTCGGTGTGGGCGCGATAGATGTCGAACCGCTCGGTCTGGCGATACGGCCCCGTGTCGCCGCCACACTCGACCCCCTCGTCCCACTGCAGCCCCATCCACCGCAGGTCGTCGAGGATGCGCTGTTCCGACTCGCGCGTCGACCGTTCGAGATCGGTGTCTTCAATGCGGAGAATGAAGGTGCCGCCGTGCCCGCGGGCCAGCAGCCAGTTGAACAGCGCCGTGCGCGCATTGCCGACATGCAGGTGCCCGGTCGGCGACGGGGCAAAGCGTACTCTCATGACACCACCATGGCGACCGCGTGGCAGGCCATCGATTCCCCCCGCCCCATGCTGTCGACCTGTTCGTTGGTCTTGCCCTTGATGCTGACTGACGCGATGGGCACCTGGAGGGCCGATGCCAGACGGCCGCGCATGGCCTCGAGATAGGGCAGCAGCTTTGGCCGCTGCGCAATCACCGTGACATCGACATTGCTCACATGAAATCCGCACTGGTGAAGATGAACGACGGCGGCTTCAAGGAGCCGTACGCTGTCAGCTCCTGTCCACTGGGGATCGGTGTCGGGGAACAGCCGGCCGATGTCTCCGGCCGCCGCCGCCCCAAGCACCGCATCGGTCACCGCATGACAGACGATGTCGGCGTCCGAGTGACCGTCGAGGCCCCGGTCGAAGGGAATGTGCACGCCGCCAAGGATCAGCGGCCGACCCTCCACCAGACGATGCAGGTCATAGCCGGTGCCGACCCGCATCGTGCCGGTGCGCGCCACGTGGTGCCGCGCCCACTCAAGGTCGTCCTGTGTGGTGATCTTCACGTTGGTTGCTTCTCCTGGAACGAGGAACACCGCCTGCCCCTGCGCTTCCACCAGCATCGCTTCATCGGTGACGTCCGGGCCGTGTCCAGACGCCAGCGCCCGCGCCAGCACCTCGCGACGAAACGCCTGCGGCGTCTGGGCCAGAAAAATGTCTTCGCGAGGCAGCGTCCCTGCCACCGGACGCGAAGGGGCCGTCCGGTCTCCCCCCGCCTGCTTGACCGTGTCGCGCACCGGCACGGCCGCAATGGCCGCCCCATGGGTCATGGCCGCCTCGATGGTGGCCTCAATCAGAGACGCCAAGACAAAGGGACGGGCCGCGTCGTGAATCACGACCACCTCGGCGTCGGTCTTCGCTGCGGCGAAGGCCGCGGCCACCGAATCCTGTCGCCGCGCCCCACCCTCGACGCAGGTCACCCGGTGCCAGCCCCTCTCACGGCAGCGGGCCGCCACGCCGTGCACCCGATCCGCCGGCACGGCGACGACCACCTCGTCGACGCCGGGATGCACCAGCAGCCGCTCGATGCTGTGCTCAAGGATGGTCTGGGCCCCGAGGACGAGGAACTGCTTGGGCTCGGGCGCACCGAGCCTGAGCCCCTGCCCTCCGGCCGCTATCAGTGCAGATACCCTCGGACGCGGCATCACGCCATCCACCGTCCGGCCTCATGCCCTCCGCACACCCGCAGCAAACGCCCGGCGGTGAGATCAAGCACCTGCGCCAGTCGATGCTCGCTCACATCAGCTGGTGCATACACCACCACCAGCGCATCAACCGTCGCCGCCGTCACCATCGTCCGGGCCGAATCGGAGGTGGGATTGCCGAAGGCTCCCTCGGCGTCGGCCACGACCAGTCGTCCCCCCACGTGCACCGTGTCCTTCCGGATGCCCGCGTACTCTTCTTCCGGCGCCCCGAGGCGCAGCGTCACGGGCGGATGCATCAGGACCCGATCGTAGAGCCCATAGGGCAACTGCATTTCGACCGAGCACCAGTTGATGACATCGACCATGGTGTTGATGCGCGGCAGGCGATCACCCTTCCGCAGGCGACGCAGCAGTGCCTCGTTCGAGGGGCGGGTGCGGGTCGGATCGATCCCGATGCGCTTGTACATCGTGCGCACGGCTGCGGTTTCTTCGGGAGGCATCGTGCGGACGCGCACCTCGGCCTCCGGCAATTCCCGGTCGAGCACCTCGGACTGATCTGTCACGCGTGCGCCGTCCCACCAGAGCACCGCGGGACGCACAATCGCCTTCAGTGCCGCGTCAACCGTGAACTGGGGCAGGGCCGTCATACCCGGGTATTGTACCCGCCGGTGCGTGTACACTGGTCGGCTGATGCTTGACCTGCTGCTGCACGCCGACGAACAACTCGCCCTGTGGGCCAGCCAGTACGGCACCGTGCTCTACGGCATCCTGTTCGCCATCATCTTTGCCGAAACCGGTCTTGTGGTGACGCCGTTCCTGCCCGGTGACTCGCTGCTCTTCGCGGCAGGGGCACTGGCGGCGACAGGAGCGCTGCGTCTCGACGTGCTGGCCGTCCTGCTGATCGCGGCGGCGATTCTCGGCGATGCCGTCAATTACGCCGTTGGACGACGGCTGGCGCATCAGTTCCTGTCGCTCGATACGCCCCGCACCGGGTGGCTGGCACGGCTCGTCAAACGCGAGCATGTGGCACGGGCTCACGAGTTCTTCGTCACGCACGGCGGGAAGGCCGTCATCCTCGCCAGGTTTGTGCCCATCGTGCGCACGTTTGTGCCCTTCGTCGCCGGCGGCGCCGACATGCCGTATCGCACCTTCGCCGTCTTCAATGTTGTCGGCGCGGTGCTCTGGGTGACTATCTGCGCAGGCGCCGGTTACGCCTTCGGCAACATTCCCATCGTCAAGAACAACTTCGAACTCGTGGTGCTGGGCATCGTCGGCGTGTCGGTGCTGCCGCTGGTCATCGAAGTGGCCCGCAGCCTGCGGTCGTCGCGCTAGCGGCTGGCTTCGGCGTCAGGGCCCGCCCTGATGACCTGCCGCACCTGCTCGGCCAGCGCCCTCACCTCACTCGCCGCCGGAGCATCGCTCTGCCGGGTGTGGATGGGCGGATGAATCACGAGGGACACCCGCCCGGGACGCGCCGTCACTTCTCCCTTCCGCATGACGTGCCGACTGCCCACCACCGACAGCGGGACCAGGGGCAAGCCAGCCTGCATGGCCAGGTAGAAACTCCCCCCCTTGAATGGCTGGACCCGGCCATCGCGACTGCGCGTGCCTTCCGGAAACACGATGAGCGACAGACCGTCACGTGTCAGCCGTCCCGCCCATCCGAAGATGCCGGCTCGGTCCGGCCGGCTGCGATCGACCAGCATGTGCCCCGACCGCTTCAGGTGGGCCCCGATCACGGGAAAGCGGCCCAATGATTCCTTCGCAATGATACGCAACTGGAACGGCAGCGACCAGAAGAGCACGGGAATGTCGAACAGGCTTTGATGATTCGCCACGAACACATACGTGCGGCCCGGTTCGAGGTGCTGCAGACCCTCGACGGTCACGCGCACACGTGTCACGACGAGAATGAGCCGTGCCCAGCCGCGTGCGATGGCATGGGCCGTGTATCCGCGCCGATCGACCAGCGTCGACAACAGCGACACGGCTCCGAAGACGATGGTGCTGATTCCAATCACCGGAATCAGGAAGGCGACCGTCCAGATCAGATGAAAAAGGTCGGGCATCACTGCCCGCCCGCTGATGCCACGACCGCCACGGGGCCCGGTCCCGCCGCACTTTCGTGGAGGCGCCCGAAGATCATCTTGCCCGCCGATGTCTGCAGCACGCTGGTGACGCTGATGTCGACCGTGCGTCCGACGAGACGCCGGGCGTGGTCCACCACCACCATGGTGCCATCATCGAGATAGGCCACCCCCTGGTTGGGTTCCTTGCCTTCCTTCAGGATGGCGACGCGCATCAGCTCGCCGGGCAGCGCCACGGGCTTCAGCGCATTAGCGAGTTCGTTGATGTTGAGCACCGGTACGCCGCGCACCTGCGCCACCTTGTTGAGGTTCAGGTCATTGGTGACGATGCTGCCATGCATACGGCGGGCCAGTTCGACCAGCTTCAGATCGACCTCGCGAATGTCGGGATAGTCGATATCCGACACCAGCACCTCGCGGTCGGACATCTTCTGCATCTTCTGCACGATGTCGAGTCCCCGGCGTCCACGGTTTCGTCGTGACGCATCGGCCGAGTCGGCCACATTCTGCAGTTCCCTGAGGACACACTGCGGAATCACCAGCGTGCCTTCTAGAAAGCCGGTCTGGCACAGGTCCGCGACCCGTCCGTCGATGATGACCGATGTGTCGAGAATCTTGTAACGGCGATCGGACGGCGCGGTGCGTGCGAGGCCCAGCCACCGCGACGGTTCAAGCCAGTGACCGGGACGCCACCCGAGACCCGCCCCGAGCCACGGCCCGGTCAGCAGCACGACCGCCTGCGCGAAGGACGCACGCGGGCTACCTCCACCGATCGCGACCAGGGCCTTGCCTGCCGCACCCGCCACCGCGAGTCCCAGCGTGCCGCCGATGACAGCACCCGCCAGACCAGGGAGTGGAGCGTGTGCACACGACGTTTGGCCCAGAGCAACGCCAGCGCCATGGTGACGCCGAGCACGAGGTCGGCCCATGCCCCTGCGCCGGTCGGGTGCCAGATCAGTACCGTCACCACCACAGCGATTATTCCTGGCACACGCATCAGCAGTGACCACGTCATGCGGCGATTCCTGTGCGGCGCGGCCGACCGGCGGTAACCTCGTGCGCAGCGATCAGCCCGTGACCTCGCGGATATCGCGGGGCTCGAACTGCCCTTCCCACCGGGCGATCACGGCTGAGGCCAGGCAGTTGCCCGTCACGTTGACCGTGGTGCGCGCCATGTCCATGATGGCGTCGACACCCAGAATCAGGGTGATGCCTTCGAGCGGCAGGTTGTAGCTCGCCAGCGTACCGGCCAGAATCACCAGCGACGCACGTGGCACACCCGCAACGCCCTTGCTCGTCAGCATCAGCGTCAGCAGCATCGTCACCTGCTGCCCGATCGTGAGGTCGACGTTTGCGGCTTGCGCCACAAACACCGCCGCCAGCGACAGGTAGAGGGTGGAGCCGTCGAGGTTGAAGCTGTAGCCCAGCGGCAGAATGAACGAGACGATGGGACGGGGCACGCCGAACTGTTCCATGCGCTCGAGCGCCAGCGGCAGCGCGGCCTCACTCGAGGTCGTCGAGAAGGCGATGAGGGCCGGGTCCTTCATGGCGCGCGCGAAGCCGCCGACCGGAATGCGGAACATCAGCATCACCGGCAGCAGCACCACCAGGGCGAAGAACGCCAGCGCGACGTAGAGCGTGAACACCAGGTAGCCGAGGTTCCACAGCACGCCGAGCCCGTTCCGGCCGATGGTGTAGGCGATGGCAGCTCCCACGCCGATGGGGGCGTAGAGCATGATGATGTGCGTGACCTTGAACATCGTCTCGGCCAGCACCTCGCACCACTGCACGTAGGGGCGTCCACGCTCACCCAGCATGCTGAGCCCCACGGCAAACAGCATGCTGAACACGACAATCTGCAGCACGTCACCCTTTGCGGCCGCGTCAATGACGGACGTGGGCACGACGTGCAGGATGATCTGCTGCCAGGTCTGGGGCTGCGCCGTGATGGGGGGCGCACCTGACGGCTCGGGCAGCGTAAGCCCGACGCCAGGCTTCATCACGTTGACGGCGAGCAGGCCAATCAGCAGGGCGAGCGTGGTGACGATTTCAAAGTAGATGATCGCCCGAACGCCCATGCGTCCGACGTCCTTGAAATGCCCCGCACCCGCGATGCCTCCGACCAGCGTCGCAAACAGCAGCGGCGCAATGATCATCTGGATCATGCGGATGAACAGCTGGGCGAAGGGACGGATGGCTTCGGAGGCATCCGGGTCGGTGATGCTGACCGCGTACCCCAGCGCCACACCGAGAATGAGCCCGATCACAATCTGGGTCGTGGGCGAAATGCGTGGCTTTCGGGCCTCGGCAGTGGCGGCTGTGCTGGTCACGAACGCTCCTTGGGGGATCAGAAGACCGTCAGAGCTTACACCGGACGTCAGCTGAGGAGGAGGTCGAGGGCTTCACCGACGCTACGGACGCCCAGCAGTTCGGCCCGCCCTTCGGCACGGTCGCCTGTCGCCCTGAGGTCGCCGGCCTCGACGTTGGCTGCCGGCACGAGCATGCGCGTGAAGCCCATCTGCTCGGCTTCGCGGATGCGCAGCGCGGCCTGAGGCACGCCGCGCACTTCCCCGCCGAGCCCGATTTCGCCGCAGACCGCCGTACCCATGGCTATGGGTCGATTCCTCAGGCTTGAGGCAACCGCCGTGACGATGGCCAGATCGGCCGCCGGTTCCTCGATGCTCATGCCGCCGGCGACATTGACGAACACGTCATCACCGGCCAGTTGCAGACCCGCACGCTTTTCGAGAACGGCGAGCAGCAGCGTGAGCCGTGACTGCTCGAACCCCACGGCCATGCGCCGGGCCATGCCGTAGCTGCTGGTGCTGACAAGGGCCTGCACCTCGACCAGCAGGGGCCGCGACCCTTCGAGGCAGCTCAGGACGGCCGAGCCCGGGGTGGCCACGGGGCGTTCGGCCAGGAACAGGGCCGAGGGATTAGGTACGGCCTTGAGGCCGCTGCCGGTCATTTCGAACACGCCGAGTTCGGACACCGCCCCGAAGCGGTTCTTGACGGCCCGCACGACCCGATGGGCGTGATGACGTTCCCCCTCAAAATACAGCACCGTGTCAACGACGTGCTCGAGGGCCTTGGGGCCGGCGAGGTTGCCGTCCTTGGTCACGTGGCCGACCAAGAAGGTGGGTATGTTCTGCCCCTTGGCCGTGAAGAGGAACTGCGTGGCGGCTTCACGCACCTGGCCGATGCTGCCCGGGGCCGACTGGAACTTGAGCGAGAACACGGTCTGCACCGAATCGACGATTAACAAGCGGGGCTGCACTCGTGCGACTTCCTCGAGAATGCGCTCGAGACAGGTCTCCGCCAGCAGAAACAGCGGGGCCTGCCCGATGCCCAGTCGGTCGCCGCGCGCCTTGATCTGGTGTTCCGACTCCTCACCCGATGCGTAGAGCACCGGGCCCACCGTCTCAGCGAAGCGCGCCGCGGCCTGCAGCAGCAGCGTCGACTTGCCGATGCCGGGCTCTCCGCCGAGCAGCACGAGTGAGCCGGGCACGATGCCCCCGCCGAGGACGCGGTCAAATTCGCTGATGCCGCTCGGCAGACGGTCGGTGGTGCTGGCCTCGATGTCGGCGTAGCGCACTGATCCCCGCGCCGTCCCCCCGAGCGCGTAGCGATGGCCTACGGCGGCAGCACCCGCCGCGCCAGGCGCCTCGAGGGGACGCTCTTCCACCAGAGAATTCCAGGCACTGCAGTCGGGACACCGGCCCAGCCACTTGGAGGACTGGGAGCCGCACTCCTGACACACGAATACCGTTCGGGGCGTTTTCATGGAAGGCACCGCTCAGTCGATTGTCTCATCGTCGATGGCGGTCTCGGTGACGCGCGCGATGCGCGACCCGAGCCGACATACGATTTCGTAAGGAATCGTGCCGATGGCAGCGGCCATCTCGCGGGCATCAATCTGCTGCCACGCGGCCCCACCCTGCGACCCGAGCAGCACGACCTCGTCGCCCGGCGATACATCAGAAATTTCGGTGACATCCGCGGTGAGCATGTCCATGCTCACGGCACCGACGATGGGGGCGCGCCGGCCGCGGATGAGCACGGCCCCGCGGCCTTCCAGTCGCCGGTCGAGTCCGTCGGCGTAGCCGGCGGGTATGACCGCCAGCGTCGTGGGGCGCTCTGCCGCGAAGCGACCGCCGTAGCCGACGGCCTCGCCGGTCCGCACCCCTTTCACGGCCACGACACGGCTGGTCAGCGTCATCGCCGGTCGCAGGTCCATCGCGGTGTGCAGCGCCCCAGGGGCCATGCCGTAGAGCAGCAGGCCCGGACGCACGGCATCGAACCACAGCCGCGAATCGCGAAGCAGGGCTGCCGAGTTGGCCGCGTGGCGTCTGACGGGGGCGGCGCCGCAGGCCACCAGATGGGCGCAGGCGGTGTCGAAGGCACGGCGCTGGGCCTCGACGCTGGCCACGTCGGGCTCATCCGCCGAGGAGAAGTGGGTGTAGACGGCCTCGAGTGACAGCACAGGCGAGGCCAGCAGTGCCTGCAGCGTGCGTCCCAGGTTGTCGTGCCGGAAGCCCAGTCGGTTGAGGCCTGTGTCGACCTTCAGGTGATACGACAATGTGGTACCGCGTGCGCGTGCTGCCTGCTCGAGGGCACGTCCCGCCCCGGGGCTCGAAATCGTCGGGGTCAGGCCATGGGTGAAGAGCCCGTCGACCTCGCTGACGCTGAGGGCCCCGAACACCAGAATCGGAAGGGTGATGCCCGCGTCGCGCAGCTCGATGCCTTCCTCGATATCGGCGACGGCCAGCATCTGCGCCCCCGCCTCCTCGAGCGCGCGCGCCACACCCACGGCCCCATGTCCATAGGCGTTGGCCTTGACGACGGCGATGATGTCCGGCGCGGCGACTGGGCCGGCGCCGGCGTCACGGTTCAGCGCGGCATCGGCAGCCAGCATGGCCCGGAGGGCCCGGAGATTGTGCCGCACCGCATCGAGATGCACGTGCGCCGTGGTGCAGCGAATCACGACGGCTGCCCCGGTTGGCTACTCGCCGGCATCCGCGCCGTGGGCGAGATTGGCAAACCGTGTCTGCTCGCGCAGGAAGGCCAGCTTGACGGTGCCGGTCGGGCCGTTGCGCTGCTTGGCGATGATGATCTCGGCAATCCCGTCGCTCTCGCTGGGTTCGTCGCCGAGCTTGTACATCTCTTCGCGGAAGATCAGGGCAACCACGTCGGCGTCCTGTTCGAGGGCACCGGATTCGCGCAGGTCCGACAGCTGCGGGCGCTTGTCGGAGCGGGCCTCGGATGCACGCGACAGCTGCGACAGCACGATGATGGGCACGCCCAGTTCCTTGGCGAGCCCCTTCAGCGATCGCGAGATCGAGGCGAGTTCCAGCGTGCGGTTCTCAAAGCGCCCGCGCCCGGTCATCAGCTGGACATAGTCGATGGCCAGCAGGCTGAGCCCATGTTCGGCCTTGAGCCGCCGTGCCTTGGCGCGCATTTCGAGCACGCTGATGCCGGCCGTGTCGTCGATGAACAGCCGGGCCTCGGACAGCGATTCGAGGGCCTCGGTGATCTGACCGTACTCGCGCTGCCCGATCTGTCCGCTCATGAGGCGATGCATGTCGATGCGCGCCTCCGAGGCGAGCATGCGCATGAAGAGCGACTCTTTCGACATTTCGAGGCTGAAGAAGCCCGCCACGCCGCCGTGCATCGCGACGTGCTGACAGATATTGAGCACGAGGCTGGTCTTGCCCATCGAGGGACGGGCGGCGACGATGACCATGTCACCGGGCTGCAGGCCGCGCGTCTTGCGGTCGATGTCGGCGAATCCGGTCGCCACGCCGGTGATGTGGCTCTTGTGCGTGAAGAGCTTCTCGATTTTCGGAAAGCTCTCGCTGACCAGCGTCTTCATGGGCACAAAGCCGGTCTTCACGCGGTCATCGGCGACGGCGAAGATCGAGCTTTCGGCCTCATCGAGAATGAGGTCGGCTTCCTGCTCGGCCTCGTAGGCCGTGGCCAGAATCTTGTTCGCCGAAAAAATCAGCGCACGCAGCGTCGCCTTTTCCTTGACGATTTGCGCGTAGTACTCGGCATTGGTCGACCGGGGCACTCCGTCAGTGAGCGCCGCGAGATAGGCTGGCCCCCCCACCTCGTCGAGCTCGCCGGCCCGTGCCAGTTCTTCCTTGAGCGTGATGAAGTCGATGGGCTGGCTGCGCTCAGACAGGTCGGCCATGCGCTCGAAGATCCGCCGATGCGCGTCGCGATAGAACGCATCGGCCGGCAGCACGGCCGCCACGACGTTGAACGTGGCGTTATCGATAAGAATCGCGCCCAGAACGGAGCGTTCCGCATCGAGGTTATGCGGCAGCGTGCGGACGGCGGCGGTCGAGACCGGTGTGGACACGGGAGGGGAATCTTACCCGAAGGCCGCCCGGGGCGGGCGGGATCGCGTGAGTCCGCAGGAGCTCCGGGCCTGGCCCGGAGCTCCCGAGGGGGTGACTACTGCTCGCGAACGACCTGCACGCGCAGCTGTGCGGTGACGTCGCGGTGGAGCTTGACTGGCATGGTGACCTCGCCCAGCGCCTTGAGGGCATCGGGCAGCAGGATCTTGCGCCGGTCGATGTCGAAGCCCTTCTCTTTAAGGGCCTCGGCGATGTCGGCGTTGGTGACCGAACCGTAGAGGGTGTCGTTCTCGCCCACGCGGCGGGCGATGGCGACGTCGATGGCGGTCAGGCGGGACGCAATGGCCTCGGCGGCCGACCGCTGCTCGGCTTCCACCGCCTCGAACTGCTTGCGTTCGCGTTCGACGCGCTTCTTGTTGCCCTCAGTGGCCAACAGGGCCAGCTTTCGGGGCAGCAGGTAATTGCGGGCATACCCGTCAGCCACCTTGACGATTTCGCCACGGTTGCCGAGGTGTTCGACGTGATCTCGCAGAATGACTTCCATGATGTGCGTCTCTCTCCGGCCTAGTCGGCCGCGTAGGGCAGCAGCGCCAGCTGCCGTGCGCGCAGGATGGCCACGCGCAGGCCGCGCTGATGCTTGGCGCAGGTGCCGGAAATGCGGCGCGGCAGCACCTTGCCGCGCTCAGGCACGAAGCCGCTCAGCAGCTTGACGTCCTTGTAGTTGATGTCGTCGATGCGGTCTGCGCAGAACTTGCAGACCTTGCGGCGACGAAAGAGACCGCGTCGCTGCCCACCCTGCTTATCTGCTCCTGCGGCACCCTTGCCGCGCGCCCCGGGTCCCCCGGGCTTCTTGCCACCGAACGCCATGACTAGACCTCCCCATCCACGCCGTCGTAGCTCACGTCGGCATCATCATCGTTGTCGCCCTGCGGACCTTCTCCCGGCTGACGCTCGGGCGGCAGGCCGCGCGCCACACGGCGGCGCGCCGATTCAGTCTGCCGCTTGGTGCGGGCCCGCTCGGCTACGAGCTGACGCTCGTCGACGCGGACTACCAGATGGCGGATGATGCCCTCGGTCACCTTGAGGCGACGATCGAGTTCCTTCATCAGGTCGCCGGCTCCGGCAATCACCTGCAGGACGTAGAACCCGTCCTTGTGCTTGCCGATGTCATACGCCAGCTTTCGGCGTCCCCAGACATCGGTGGACTGGATCGAGCCACCCATCCGCTGGACAATGCCCTCGACCTGCGCCTGCATGTCGGCCACGGCCTGTTCCGTGGCGTCGGGCACCATGATGTAAATCAGTTCGTAAACACGTGCACTCATCAGCTCTCCTTGTGGACAAGGTGCTGTCGACCCCACTCCGGCGTCTGTCCCGTCGGACGGACCCGCTGTCGGGCATCGCTGCCGATGCCTGCTGGTGGTGTCGCTCACCCCGGCCACCGCGGTGGCAAGGAGACCGGTCGGCCGACATTGGCCGCCGCGTCTAACTTCCCTTCTGACCTGACTCCGAACCGGTGGCCGGCCGTAAGGCCCTGGCCGGTTCGGCGGCGTTGAACGCGTCCATGACGCGTCCGATGTCCTCGGCCACAAACAGCTCCGAGGCGTCGGCAGCCCGCCGCACGGCTGCCTCAACGGTGGCGCGCTCGTCCGGGCGAAACCGCCCCAGGACATGCTGCACCATGTCGGGACGGGCGATGACCTGCCCGTCCGCTCCCATAATCTCTCCCCGACCCACTCCCACCCGCACGCGCGGGTAGTCGTCTGTGCCAAGCTCGGCCGACAGCGACCTGAGGCCGTTGTGTCCGCCCGAGCTGCCCGACCGCCTCGCCCGCAACCGGCCAACGGGCAGGGCCACATCGTCGGTGACGACCAGAATGTCGGCGGGTGGCACCTTGTAGTACCCGGCGAGGCCCGCCACCGCCCGACCGCTGAGGTTCATGAACGTCAGCGGCTTCATGAGCCAGACGCTCTCCGTGCCCACGGTGCCCCGCACCGTCAGGCTGTCGAAGGCGTCGCGCCACTGGTGGTCGAGTCCCCAGCGGTGGGCCAGTTCGTCGACCACCATGAACCCGACATTGTGCCGGGTGTCGCGGTATTCGGCCCCGGGATTGCCCAGACCGACGACGAGCTTCATGGCCCGGCCTACTTCTTCTTCTCGGCCTTCTTCTCTTCGGGCTTGTCCGTCTTGCCCTTCTTGGCCACTTCCGGCTCGGCCTTGCCGCCAGGAGCCGCCGCTTCGGCCGCCTCGGCCGCGCGCGGTGCGGTCACATGCACCAGCATCAGATCGGCGTCGGACACCGGCGTCCAGGAGGCCGTGGCCGCCAGGTCGCGCACATACACTGCCTGGTTGAGGCCGAGCCCGGTGACATCGATTTCGACGGCGTCCGGAATCTGCGTTGGCAGGCAGCTGATCTTGATGTCGCGGTGCAGGAACTCGAGCACCCCGCCATCGGTCTTCACGCCCCGGGATTCGCCCTTGATCACAACCGGCACCGTCACGGCGATGGCCTTGTCGACATTCACGCGGTAGAAGTCGGCATGCAGCGGATGATGCGTGATGGGGTCGAGCTGCACCTCCTTCACGAGTACCCGGGCATCGGCCTGGCCGTCCAGCTTGAGCGTGATCAGGGTGTTGAACCCCGAATGCGAATGCAGGATGCGGAGGAACAGCTTGGGGTCGACGGCCACCGGCTGCGGCGCTACGGCGTCACCCGCCTTCTGTGCCCCGTAGACCACGCCGGGCATCAGCCCCTGGGCACGCGTGCGGTTGTTCTCATTCTTCCCGATGGTGGTGCGCTTGACGGCTTCGAGTACGGCTTCCATGGTTGTCCCCTGCAATCACACGAACAATGACGAGACGGAGGTTTCTTCGTGAATGCTCCGGATGGCCTGCCCGAGCAGGCGCGCCACGGAGAGTTCGACGAGCTTCTGGCACGCGGCCTTGTCAGGGCTGAGCGGCACGGTGTTGGTGACGATGAGTTTTTCGATCGGCGACTTCTCGATGCGCTCGACCGCCGGCCCCGACAGCACGCCGTGGATGGCACACGCCAGGATGCGGGCGGCCCCAGCGGCCTTGAGGGCCTGCGCCCCCTTCTGGATGGTACCGGCGGTGTCGATGATGTCATCGGCAATCACACAGGTACGGCCATCGACTTCCCCGATGACGTTCATCACTTCGGCCGTGCCGTCTTCCGACCGGCGCTTGTCGATGACGGCCAGTTCTCCCCCGAGGCGCTTGGCGTAGGCCCGGGCGCGCTCAGCGCCTCCAGCATCCGGGGCCACAATCGTCAACTGCTCAATCTGCTGGCGCGAGAGGTAGTCGATAATCACCGGAGCCGCGAACAGATGGTCGACCGGAATATCGAAGAAGCCCTGAATCTGCGCCTTGTGCAGGTCCATGGTGAGCACGCGGTTGACACCCGAGGCGCTCAGCACGTTGGCCACCAGTTTGGCCGAGATGGGCACCCGGGGCTTGTCCTTCCGGTCCTGTCGCGCATACCCGTAATACGGCACGACCGCCGTGATGCGCGCCGCCGATGACCGGCGGAACGCATCGGTCATGATCATCAGTTCCATCAGGTGCTGGTCGACGGGGTTGCTCGTGGGCTGGACGATGAAAACGTCAGTGCCGCGGATGTTCTCGTCGATCTGGAACGAGACCTCGGAATCGGGAAAACGGCGCAGCCGTGCCTGCCCCAGGGTGACCCCCAGAAACTCGGCAATCTCGGCAGCCAGCTTGGGATGCGCACTGCCCGAGAAAATCTTCAATTCACCGTAACCCGTCGTCGACATGATGAAACTGGTTGGGGCGGAAGGATTCGAACCTTCGAATACGGGTTCCAAAGACCCGCGCCTTACCGCTTGGCCACGCCCCAACACCCGGGGGCAAATTGTTATTCTAGTCGCCCCCGGCCGGTTCTGGCAATCCCGGAACGCTCCGCGTCGTCCCGAGACCCTGTGCGGGTGGTCACCGCCAGCCAGCCAGGCCGCTGCCAGGGACGGACCGCGGCCCTGGCCCGCGCCGCTGAGGTGAAGAGCCCGAAGACCGTCGAGCCCGATCCGGACATGGCCGAGGCGAAGGCCCCCTCCCTCAGCAGGGCGCGCCTGATGCGGGCAATGGTCGGGTGCCGCCGGGCCACGGGCGGCTCGAGGTCGTTGCCCAGGATTCGGGCCCAGTGCGGCCACGCCGGCGGCGGCGACGCGACGGGAGTCCGGGGGGAGCGACCGGGGTCGGCATCCCACCACCGGTAGGCCTCGACGGTCGATACGCCGAACGGCGGGCGCACCAGCGCCACCCAGACTGACGGCAACGGTTCGAGGGGATAGATCGCATCGCCTCGGCCAAGGCCGAGGGCCGTGCCGCCGCGCAGCAGGAACGGCACATCAGCCCCGATGCCCGAGGCCACCCGAACCAGCGTGTCCTCGTCGGCGCCGATTGACCAGAGCTGGTCAAGCCCGCGCAGCGCCGCGGCGGCATCGGCGCTGCCGCCACCAAGGCCGGCTTCTGCCGGTATGCGCTTGACCAGGTGGACCGCCACGCCCTCGGGCGCACGCCGGGCGCCGAATCGCTCGCGCCACAGGCCAGCGGCGGCCTTCCACACCAGATTGTGATGGTCGGTGGGCACGCCCGGGGTACGGCAGGTGAGTGTCAGTGGACCTGGCCGCCGCACGAATGTGAGGGTGTCGTGCAGGCGCAACGTCTGGAAGACGGTGCGCAGCTCGTGATAGCCGTCGGGCCGCACGCCGAGCACGCGCAGGTCGAGGTTGATCTTCGCAAACGCCGGCAGATGCATGGTCATGGGGTTCTGAGCGGTGCCACTGAGATCAGTTCATCGAGGCGCACAGGCGTGGCGTCTGGCGGTCGGGTCATCTGAAAGGCCTCGGGCATGATGGCCACATTCATCGAGAGCTGTCGCAGCTCGACCTGCAGGTCGACGTTGGCATCGCGCGTCTGCACACGTGCCTGCCGGGGCACGTCGTTGAGCCACCCGGCGTAGTCGACGCGCCACCCGCCCGCGTCTGCGCTGACGACTCGCCAGGCGCCATCCCGTGGGGCCAGCCAGAGCCGGTGTCCGTCCCGCGTGTCGACGGCGCGCCACGGGCCCGGCCACTCGAATCCGGTCGCAGGCGCATCAGCCCCCAGGCACCCCAGCAGCGCCAGGCGCAGTTCGTCAGCCGACAGAGGCAGGCCCGTGAGCCGTTCGAGCACATCGTGCATCGGGGCGGACTCGAGAATCTGGCGCTCACGCGGCAGCACCAATGCTGCGGTGTTCGCCTGCGCGGTCAGCACAAAGAGCGGAGGACCGAACGGGGCCAGCCCTTCGAGCCGTGCCTGTCCCCCCTCGGCCAGGCCCGCGACCACGCGTCCCCGCAGCCGCTCGCCCCCCGCGCGGCCGCTAAGCGACAACTCGGCCGTGAGGGTGCGCACGGCGGCGCATGGGCGTGTCGCTCGGCGGAAGTCGAGCAGGGCCACGGGCGCGTCGGTGCCCGGCGTTGAGGGTCGGGTGCCTCCGCCGCTCGCGCAGGCCGCCGTCAGCAGCGCCGTGCCGACGGCAAGAAGGGCGAGGCCTCTGGTTCCGGGTGCTGGCCTACCGCCGACGCCGGGCATCGTGCAACTTCCTGGTGACGCGGGCGCGATCAATCGACTCGCCGTCGCCATCGAGGGCGCGCTGGTAGGCAGCCGCCGCCTCGGTCCACTTCTGCTGTCCCGCCAGCACATCACCGTGATGTTCCTGGATGACCGAGTTGGCGGGCAGCGCTGCCGCTGCCTGTCCGAGGGGTTCGGCCGCGTCTGACACCCGGCCCTGCTTGAACAGGGCCCAGCCGTAGCTGTCGAGATACGACGGATTGTCAGGCTCGAGCTTGAGGGCGCGCTCGACCAGCGCCACACCCTCGGCGGCCCGCGGCGTGCGGTCGGCCAGCATGTAGCCGAGATAGTTGAGGGCTGAGGCATCGGAGGGATCGGCCTCGATCAGCCGCCGGAGCCGCCGCTCGGCTTCATCGAGGCGGCCTGCGGATTCGTAGACGCTGACCAGCCGCAGCAGCAACCGATCGTCGTCTGCACCGGACGTCTCGATGCGGGCCAGCACCTTCACGGCCCTGTCGTACTGCTGCTGCGCCACGTACGCGTCGGCGAGGCCGAAGGCCACCTCGAGGTCATCGTCGTGCTGCCGTGCCGCAGCTTCGAGCAGCGTAACCGCCTCGGACCCGCGCCCCGCTCCGACAAGGGCCCTGGCGTGCAGCAGCAGCGCCTGCGTCTCGTCGGGCGTGCGGGCCTTCATCCGGTCGGTGACCGCCAGGGCTGCATCGAAGCGCCGTGCCGAGAGCAGCACCTGCACTTCGTAGACGTCGAGCGCCTCGCTGGACGGCAATGCCGCGCGGGCCGCGGCCACGGCAGCAAGGGCCTCGTCGTACTGGGCCAGTTGCTGGTAGGCGAGCGACAGCTGCAGCAGAGCGGGCACCGCCTCACCGCGGTTGGCCCGCACAATGGCGGGCTGAGCGACCAGCGGCGCGAGGGCCTCGGTCACCTCACGAAACTGGTAGCGCGCGCCGAGGGCGGTGGCCAGCGCACTCATGGCAGCCACATTGTTCGGGCTTTGCGCCAGCACCTGCCGCGCGACCGAGGCGGCCTTGCCGGCGTCTCCCGACAGGCGCAGTGCCGTCGACTGCAGCAGCAGCAGGCGCGCATCATCAGACGCCGACGCCAGCAGTGGTGTCAGCGCGTTGAGTGCCCGTTCCGCACCGACGCCGCCGGGGGTCTTGAGCAGGGCGTTGATGTGCCGCAGGCGCAGCTCACGCGTGGGTGACCTGATCGCCTCGACCGCGCGACCGTACGCGCCGGCCGCAGCTGCCCAACGCTCGGCTCGTTCGTACAGTTCGCCCAGTGACACGAAATAGCGGGGATTGATGTCCGCCGCTGCCAGCAGTGACTTGGCCGCGTCGGCGAGCTTCCCCTGCTGGGCCTGCGCCTCGGCGAGCAGCGCGAAGGGTTCGGCGGCGTAGGGCGCCTGCGACGTCACGGTCTGCAGGATGGTGGCCGCCTCATCGAATCGCCCGGCCCGCAGCAGCGTGCGCCCGTGCGTCACCATCAGGTTGAGGTCGGTCGACGTGGCCGGTGCCGCCGTGATCGCCTCGAAATGCGTCAGGGCCTCGCTGCGCAGGCGCTCGGCCGTCTCGCCGGCCGGCAGTGGGGCCGCGCCTTCTGACCACGCGGAGAGCACGAGGGCCATCACGCGGTGGGCTTCCACGTTGCCGGCGTCGACCGCGAGGGCCCGCTGTGCGGCGTTGCGGGCCTCCACGCCCTTGTTCTGCTGGGCAAAGAGCGAGGCCCGTTCGGCCTGGATCTCGGCCGATGCCGGATCGAGCGCCGCCGCGCGGTCGAGTGCGGCCATCGCGCCGTCGAGGTCCTCGGCCTCCTGCAGGTGGCGCGCACGCATAAACTCGAAGTAGGCCTCGCCCGAGGATGAAAATGACGTGGCTGCCGGTGCCGGACGAGGCGTTCCGCCCTGCGCCGCCACCTCAGTCCCCATCACCAGCATCAGGAGTGCTCCGGCAAGAGGACGCATGCGCATGGCTGATTCTTACCCGGCCGTTTCAGCGGTGTATAGTCCTTTTATGTCTGTCGATCAGGAACTACTCGAGATTCTCGCCTGTCCGGCGTGCAAGACACCCGTTGTCCTGGTGAAGGACGGCACGGCCCTCAAGTGCCGAACGTGCGCCCGCGTCTATCCGATCAAGGATGACATTCCGGTCATGCTGATCGACGAGGCCTCGGTCGAGCCCTGACTCCCCGCCGCATCCTGCTCATCCGCCTGCGGCTCATCGGTGATGTGGTGTTTACCACACCGATTCCCGCCGCACTGGCCCACCGCTTTCCCGGGAGCCGCCTGACCTATCTCGTCGAGACGGCCGCAGCCCCGGTGGTGCGCCACCTCCCCGAGATCGACGACCTGCTGGTGGTCGAGCGTCCGCGTGGGCTGCGTCGGGTGACGTATGACCTGCGCCTGATGCGCGAGCTTCACGCGCGACAATTTGACCTGGCCATCGACCTGCATGGGGGACCACGCGCGGCGCTGCTGACCCGCGCGTCCGGTGCGCCCCGCCGAATCGGCTACGACATTCCCGGCCGCACATGGGCGTACACCGACCGGGTGCCATGGACGCCGTCGCTGACGCCACCGCGCCATTCAGTGCTGAACCAGTGGGACCTGCTGGCCCCGCTCGGCATCGGCCCGGCTGACCCCGCCATCAACGCCGTGCGCATGCCGGTATCCACCGATGACGCTCAGGCGGTGCGTCAGCGGCTCATTGACGCCGGCGTCCCCGGTCAGGCCGCCGTTGCCGTCCTGCACGTGAGCGCCGGCAATCCCTTCCGTCGATGGCCGGCCGACCGCTTCGCCGCCCTTGCGGCCGCCCTCACCTCCGACCCGATGTCGCTGCACGTCGTCATCACGTCAGGCCCCTCTGATACGGCCGCTGCGGCTGCGGTCACAGAAGACGCGCGCCGCCTGAGCGGACCACTGGCGCACCGCGTCATTCGCGCCGGCGAGTTTGACCTGTCGGAACTTGCCGCTCTGGTGAGCCTCTCCCGGCTGTATGTGGGTGGCGACAGCGGCCCCCTGCACGTGGCCGGCACCACCCGCACACCGGTCGTGGCGCTGTTTGGCCCCACCCTACCCGAGCGATCGATGCCGTGGCGCGATCCGGCGGTGCCGTCCATGGCCGTGGATGCCGGTCCCCTCCCGTGCCGGCCGTGTCACCAGCGCACGTGTGTGACTGGTGATTTCCGGTGCCTGTCCGACATTTCCGTGGCACAGGTCCTCGACGCGTGCCGCCGTGTGCTTGAGGTACCCTTGAGGCCCGAGCCGATTTGACCATGAGTGTGCTGGCCCTTCCGTTTCCCGTTCCGCAGTCGCGCACCGAGTGGATCGGCGTGGGCGCGGTCACTGGCCTCGCCGCCACCATGCAGTTCTCGATCGCCGCCGCCCAGATCCTGCTGGGCGTGGCCGTCGTCGCCTGGCTCGTGCGGCAGCGGACCGCTCATCGCACGCTCAAGGCGCCATCATTCTTCTGGCCGCTGGCCGCCTACGGCGTCGCCACGCTGCTGTCGGCCGGGTTTTCCACCAATCCCGCAATCAGTGTCGTCGACACGAAGCAGCTGTCCCTCTTCCTGATCGTGCCGGTCGTCTACGATTTCGCCCGGGGGCGGCGTGCCGACCTGTTGCTGAGCGTCATCATCTCGGTGGGCGCGGCCAGTGCGCTGGTCGGGGTCGTGCAATACGGCGTGCTCAACTACGACAACCTAGGACGGCGGATGCAGGGCACGCTGTCCCACTGGATGACTTACTCGGGCACGCTGATGCTCGTGATCTGCGCCACCATCGCACGGCTGCTGTTCGGCTCACGCGACCGGCTCTGGTCCGCCTTCGTGCTGCCGGCACTAGTTGTGTCGCTGGCCCTGACGCTGACCCGCGGGGCCTGGGTCGGTGCCGCTGCCGGGGCCGCCGTGCTGTTTCTCGTCAAGGACTTCCGGCTCACGGCCCTCATTCCCGTCACGGCCGCCGTGGCACTGCTCGTGGCGCCTGACGCGCTGACCACGCGCATGCAGTCGATCGGCGACATGACCGACCCCACCACCCGCGACCGCGTGGCGATGCTGCAGGCCGGCGTGGCGATGGTGCGCGATTATCCGCTGACCGGCGTGGGACCCGACATGGTGGGGCCGCTCTATCCCACGTATCGCACGGCCACCGCCGTGCAGGCCAGCAACCCGCACCTGCACAACGTGCCCATGCAGATCGCCGCCGAGCGCGGCATCCCGGCCCTAATGCTCTGGCTCACCTGCATCGCCACTGCCCTGCGCGCCCTCTGGCGCATGCGCCGCACCGCCACGACACGGGCGCTGGCCGCCACCGGCATCGGGGCGATTGTGGCGATGCTGGTCGCCGGATTCTTTGAATACAACTTCGGCGATTCGGAATTCCTCATGCTGCTGCTCGTGCTGATGACGCTGCCGTTTGCGGCCGCGCGCGGCGATGGGGCCGACGCATGAGTGCACACTGGCTGCCCGCCCTGCCTCCGGCCCGCGCCCGCGCCCTCATCGGGCAGTTCCCGTCCGCGCGGGTCCTCGTGGTGGGCGATGTCATGCTCGACCGATTCGTCGTGGGTCGGGTCACGCGCATTTCACCCGAGGCACCGGTGCCGGTGGTGCTGCACGACCACGACGACATCCGACTGGGCGGTGCCGCCAACGTGGCGCATAACGTCGCCTCTCTCGGTGGCGCGGCCACCCTCATCGGCGTTGTCGGGGCTGATGACGACGCCCGGGCACTCAGGACGATGCTGGAAGAACGCCGGCTCGACCCGTCGGGCCTCATCACGGCCGCCAACCGGCGCACCACCACCAAGGTCAGGGTGGTCACGACGCGCAACCAACAGGTGGCACGCATCGACTACGAGACGGAACGGCCTCTGCCAGGCGATGCCGAGCAGGCCGTGATCGCTGCCATCGATGCCGCAGCCGCGGACGCCGGTGTGCTCGTCGCGTCCGACTATCGCAAGGGCGTCCTGAGCCATACCGTGATGCGCCGTCTGGCGATGCACTCGCAGGTGACCGGTCGTCCGCTGCTGGCTGATCCGAAGGTGCCCGACCTGCGCTTTTACGCGGGGGCCTCCTGCCTCACGCCCAATCACCTCGAGGCTGAAGCCGCTGTCGGTTTCCGCATCCAGTCGCACGAGGATGCGCGGACAGCGGCGCGCGCCATCATCGAGACCGCGCAGGTGAAGAGCGTGCTGGTGACGCTTGGCGAGCGTGGACTCTGGCTGACCCACGCCGAGGGGGAAGGGGCCCTGGCGGCGACGACCCGTGAGGTCAGCGACGTCACGGGCGCGGGAGATACGGTGCTGGCCACGCTGGCCCTGGCCACGGCCGCCGGTGCGGCGCCCCACGAAGCGGCCGCGCTGGCCAACGCGGCGGCAGGGATCGTGGTCGCGCGCTTCGGCGCGGCCACGGTCAGCGCAGACGACCTGCGCGCGCTGTTCACAGAGTGACCCGCCCCGACGCCGCTCAGTGGCGGAAGTGGCGGCGTCCGGTAAAAACCATCGCGAGTCCCTGCTCGTCGGCCGCCGCCACGACTTCCGCATCCCGCATCGAACCGCCCGGCTGCACCACGGCCGTGGCCCCGGCCGCGGCGACCGCATCGAGTCCGTCACGGAACGGGAAGAAGGCGTCAGACGCCGCGACGCTACCGACGAGCGGGTTGGTCTCGAGCGTGTGCCACCGCGTCGCCTTGGCGGCGGCCACCTTCACGGCATCGACCCGACTCATCTGTCCGGCACCGATCGCCAGTGTCCGCACGGCATCGGTGAAGATCACCGTGTTTGACTTGACGTGCGCCATGACGCGCCAGGCGAACCGCATCCCCTGCCACTCGGCGGCCGTGGGCTGGCGGCGCGTCACCACGCGCAGCCCGTCGAGCGGCCACGGCTGGTGCGCCTCGGTGACGACATCGCGCTCCTGCACGAGCACAGCGCCGAGGATCGACCGAACGTCGCGGCGCAGGCTGGCCGCACCGCCGCGGAGACTGCGCGTGTCGGCCACGACTACACGCATGTTGGGCTTGGCTTCCAGAATCGCACGCGCATCGTCACTGACGCCGGGGGCCACGACTGCCTCGATGAACGTCGAGACCAGGGTCGTGGCTGTGGCGGCATCGATCGGGTGGCTGAGTCCGACGATCCCCCCAAAAGCTGCAAGGGCATCGGCCTCGCGTGCACGGACGTAGGCCTCGGCCAGGGTCTCGCCCGTCGCGACGCCACACGGATTGGTGTGCTTGATGACGGCGGCGGCCGGTTCCTCGAACTCCAGCACAATCCGCGCAGCGGCGTCGAGGTCGAGCAGGTTGGTGAACGACAGTTCCTTGCCCTGGAGGATCCGGGGATTCCCCAGCCCGGTGGCCGGGGTGGTGGCATACCAGGCGGCGGACTGATGGGGATTTTCCCCGTAGCGGAGGTCGCGCAGCTTCGGCGCTTCGATCACAAGGTGGCCGGGCGTCACCAGGCCAGACGGCGCGGGTCGTGTAAATCCGCGGCCCTCCGACTGATACTCGCCGAGCGTTGACGCGATGGCGGTGTCGTATGCCCCGGTGTGCGCGAATGCCCGCTGTGCGAGCGAGAACCGAAAGGCCTGTGACGGGCCGTCGGCGGCATCGAGGGCCTCGATGACCGACAGGTAGTCTCCAGGGTTGACGACCACCAGCACATCGCCGAAATTCTTGGCGGCAGCCCGCACAAGGCTCGGACCGCCGATGTCGATCTGTTCCACAAGGTCGGGAAACGCGATGCCAGGCCGGGCGGCCGTTTCCACGAACGGATAGAGATTCACCACCACCAGATCCACGAGCCCGATGCCATGGGCCGATGCCAGCGCCAGGTCCTCCGGGTGGTCACGCCGCGCCAGGATGCCACCATGAATCAGCGGATGCAGCGTTTTGACGCGCCCGTCCATCATCTCGGGAAAACCGGTGACATCAGAGACGTTCACGACCGGCAGGCCGGCGTCGGTCAGGGTGCGGGCAGTGCCGCCGGTCGACACCAGCTCGAAGCCGCGGGCGGCCAGGCCCCGGCCGAAATCAACGAGTCCGGTCTTGTCGGACACACTCAGGATGGCGCGTTTTGTTGGCACGGTGTCTCTAATTGACATCGAATGTAACTGGCGTTTAAACTCTCCGGGCGGTCCAGCTTAACGGATCCCGAAAGCTGCGGTGTGCGGCTTTCCATGTGCCTGCGCGGCACCCGTCGGGTGTCTGCAGGTCGTTAGTGGGGTGGCACGGCCACCGAAGGCAGGAAGAAGAACGATGCGCATTACAGGCAAGGTCAAGTGGTTCAATAACGCCAAGGGTTACGGTTTCATCGAACGCGAAGGCGGCAGCGATGTGTTCGTGCACTACTCGGCGATTCAGGGTTCGGGATTCCGGTCGCTGGACGAAGGTCAGCCGGTGGAGTTCGAAATCGTCGACGGCCCCAAGGGACCGCAGGCGGGCAACGTCACTCGCGTCTGATGCACGCGTGACCGGTGGCGCCGGGCGGTCATCCGTTCGGCGCCTCGGCACCTTTTCCACCTGCGCCGTTCCTTTCACGGCAGTAGCAGGAACCACAGCATCGGCAGCCACATATCCCGCGCATACGGCACGGGGCGGTCGTCGATGAGCACTTCGCAGCTGGGCTGTCCCCCAATCACCTCGAACAGATCGCGCATCCGCAGGGCCTGCGTCGGATAGAACCGGGCGCGATGGCGCAGGTTCACTCCCTCACCCACCCGCCAGTATTCAGCCGAAGCCCGGGCCATCTCGACGGCGCGCCCATAGTCGTCGCCCTCGAATGCACCGAAAACGAGGGTGAACGAGAATGGCAGATCACGCGGCCCGAACAGCGCCGTATAAAGGTCGGGGTCGATGGCGGCGAGTTCGTCGTCGGTGGGGCGCTCGGGCTTCTCGACGTAGGGCCAGAACTGCTCGAACGGGCGCGTTGTCCGCGTGGACATGAGACGACGATCTTAACAGGGGCCTGTGCCTTTGGAAAGGGCGTCGACCGCGTCCGCCGCGGTGATGGGCTACCATCGCAGACGATGGTTAGCGTCCGCGACATTCCGTCCCTTGATCTCCTCCGGCAGCGCGATGATGTGCGGACCCTGACGGCACGCTACGGCGACGACGCCACCGTCGCGGCGCTGCGGCAGGCAGCCGACGAGGTGCGTCTGCATCTTCGGCAGTCCGGCACGCTGCCCGATGACGCTCTGACGCCGGCCGAGGCGATTACGGGACGCACGGCGGCGAGGCTCGTCGCACAGTTCCAAGGGTCGCTTCGCCCTGTGATTAATGCCACAGGCGTCATCATCCACACCAATCTCGGACGGGCGCCGCTGCCCGCCACCGCTGTGCGTCACCTCACCGAGGTGGCCACCGGCTACTGCAATCTCGAATATGACCTGACCCGCGGCAGCCGCGGGTCGCGCAGCGTGCATGCCGAGTCGCTGCTGACGGCGCTGACTGGCGCCGAGGCTGCCGTGGTCGTCAACAACAACGCGGCGGCCACACTGCTGATGCTGGCGGCCCTGGCGCGGGGACGCGAGGTGGTCATCTCGCGCGGCGAACTGGTGGAAATCGGCGGCGGCTTCCGTGTGCCCGATATCATGGCGCAGTCAGGATGCCTGCTTCGCGAGGTGGGCACCACCAACCGCACGCGGGCGGCCGACTATGCAGCCGCTGCAGGCCCGCGCACGGCCCTCATCCTGCGGGTGCATCCCTCGAACTTCCGCATCGACGGATTCACGGAACGCCCGTCACTCGCGCAGCTGGTTGACACCGGCCGCCGGCTCGGCCTTCCCGTCGTCGAAGACCTGGGGAGTGGCGAGTTGCTCCCGGGACTCGCCGACGAGCCCTCGGTCGCCGCCTCGCTCTCGGCCGGCGTATCGCTTGTCTGCGTCAGCGGCGATAAGCTGCTAGGGGGGCCGCAGGCCGGGATCCTGCTGGGCACCCGGGCCCTGGTCGATCCCTTGCGCCAGCACCCGCTGATGCGTGCGTTCCGTGTGGACAAGCTCACCTACGGCGCCCTCGAGGCAACCCTGATTGAACATCTGGCCGGACGCGCACGCGACACAGTGCCTGTGCGACGGATGCTGACGCTCACACCCGACGCACTGCACCAGCGCGCACAGCAGCTGGGCGCGGCCCTGGCCGGCTGCGGATGGACGGTGTCGCTGGTACGCGGCTCTTCGGCCATCGGTGGCGGCAGCGCTCCCGGACTCGAGCTGCCTACGACCCTGGTCACCCTGTCGCGTGACGGATGGACGGCCGATGCCCTCGAGGCGCGCCTGCGCACCCTGCCGATACCCATCGTGGCACGCATCGTGGGCGACCGCGTCGCCCTCGATCCGCGCACCCTGCTCGACGGCGAGTCCGACCGCGTGGTGCAGCTACTGACCTGGTGAGCGAGCCGGGGCCGGCGTGCGGTGTTCGAGGCTCAGCCCGAGCGCCGTGCCCCGCTTGAAGCCTTTCCAGTAGGTATGGGCAGGCTGCGGTGTCCCCTCGCGGTCGACGGCCCACACCCCCGCGCGTCCCTGCGGGACCACTGTCAGATAGCTCTGCATGCCGGCATCGCCCTTGAGGTGCTGTCCGAAGAACGCCGTCGTGAAGTGCTGCAGGATGTTGTTCATCCGCACGGTGTCCCACACCGGATCGGCGTGGTGGCCGAACGCCGCCTGTGCGGGGCCCTCGATGGCTTCACGCGGGGCCGGGTACGGTGCCGCCGCGTTGTGGCCCGCATCGGCAAACGTCAGGAGATAGCGGTCGGCATTGATGGCGCCTTCGAACATCGCTTGTGTGCCCTTCTCGTACCCCGACACCTCATCGGCGCTGCCGGCCACAAACAGCGTGGGAATCTCGATGCCGGCCAGTCCTGCGGCATCCCAGAAACCCGCCTGCATGCCCCACGGTCCAATCGCGACTGCCGCACGGATACGGGCATCGCGCGAGGCACGGTAGCCTGGGTTGGAGGCCGCGCGATCACGGAGCAGGCCATTGGGCGGGGCCGTCGGTAGCACGGTCGCCGCATCGGCATAGCCGCCGCCAATGGTGTTGACCACGCCGTAGCCGCCCATCGAATAGCCGACCAGGCCGACGCGTGACACATCGACATGACCCGCCAGGGGATCGCCCGAGCCCGCTGCGGCCAGGCCCGCGACGGCCTTGAGCACGAAGAGCTGATCGAGCGAGCGGTTGTACAGTGTGCTGGCAAACGCCAGCTGCTGGTCGTAGGTGCTGTCGGTGTGATCGATGGAGACCACCACATAGCCCTTGCTGGCGAGATTCTCGCCGAGATGACTCATGAGATAGCGCGTGCCCGGGTAGCCGTGCGACAGAATCACCAACGGAAACAGGCCCGCCTCCGGGGGGGCCTCGCGCACCGCGCGTCCGTGCAGCGTGACGCGCGTACGGCCGTCGCGCACGAGCGCGTCGTAGGTGCCGGTGCGCGGCGTCCCTGGAGGGACCTGTGCCGGATACCAGGCCTCGATCACCAAGGTGCGATCGCTGCGTACGGGAGGCGCGCCGGCCGAGGTCTTCAGCACATCGATCCGCTGCGGGTCGGTCACGCGCAACGTCCGCACGCCGATGTCGTGCGAACCGTATGGCGCCAGTTCGGGTGCCATGGGCGCCACCGTGTCGATGCGGTTCGGTGCGGCTGCCTGCGCCAGCAGGCGCATGGACACCGACGGGCTGCCTACCAGCAGCACCAGCAGTGACAAGAGTGGCAGACTCAACCGTCGAGCGCAATGCGGCATGACCATGCTGCGCATGATGGCACAGCCGCAGGACGCCTGCACGATCAGTAACGCGGCTGTCCCGGCTGCGGCGCCATAGGCCATGGCACCGAGGGCACGCCATTCACCGTCGTGCCTCCCTGCGCGATCATGGCGGTGAAGGCCATGAACGGCATGGGGAACCCCAGTGTCGGCGTCGAGACGGCATCGAGCGCGCTGACATGCTCGGCACCGAGCCTGATGTCGAGTGCCGCCAGATTCTGGTCGAGCTGTGCAACGGAACGTGCGCCGATGATGGTCGACGCGACCCCCTTCCTCGCCTGCACCCACGCCACGGCCACCGCCGCAGGCGTAGTGCCCAGTTCTCCGGCCACGCGAATGAGGGTATCGACGATGGCGAAAGTGCGATCGGTAAAGTAGGCCTTGACGCGATCGCCGCGACCCGGGCTGGCGGTGGCGGCGTTCTCACGGGTGTACTTGCCCGTCAGCACCCCGCCCCGCAGCGGCGACCAGGGCGTAATGCCGAGCCCGAGTTCGAGGGCCATCGGCACCAGTTCGCCTTCGACCGTGCGTTCGATGAGGGAATATTCGATCTGCAGCCCCACAAACCGAGACCAGTTGCGCATGTCCGCGAGGACCTGCGCCTGTGCGACCTTCCATGCCGGCGTGTCGGACACGCCGATGTAGCGCACCTTACCCGCGCGCACGAGGTCATCGAGCGCGCGCAGCGTTTCGTCGATCGGGGTGTGCGGATCCCAGAAATGCATCCAGTACAGGTCGATGTAGTCAGTACGGAGCCGACGGAGTGATTCGTCGCACGAGGCCATGATGTTCTTGCGGCTCGCGCCACCGGCATTGGGATCACCCGGATACAGATTGGTCGAGAACTTCGTGGCCAGCACGGTGCGATCGCGGAGGCCGGGCGTGCGCGCCAGCAGGTCACCGATAATCACTTCCGAGTGTCCCCGGGTGTAGCCGTTGGCCGTGTCAATAAAGTTGCCGCCGGCGTCGAGATAGCGCGAAATCATGGCCTCCGACTCGGGCACATCGGCGCCCCATCCCCAGTCGCTGCCAAAGGTCATGGCGCCGAGACAGAGCGGGCTGACCTTTAGGCCTGACCGCCCGAGCGTGACGTAATCCGTGAGTGCCATGCGCGGAGTCTACTCCACTGATGGCCAGCACGCGTATACTGCGGCCCTATGCGACACGTGCTGCTGGCCCTGCTGCTCTCCCCTGTGCTGCTCGCCGATGCGGCGGCGCAGCCGGCCTCCGCCACCCTGACCGTCACCAGCCCCACGATCACGGCAGGACAACCGATTCCGAAGATTCACACGGCTGACGGGGACAACACCTCCCCGGCTCTGATCTGGAATGGCGCGCCTTCGTCGACCCGGTCGTACGCGGTCGTGTGTGAAGACCCGGACGTGTTGCTACCGCCGACCAATCCGCAGCCGTTCGTCCACTGGGTGATCTACAACATCCCCGCATCGGCGAAGGGGCTGCCTGCTGCGATTCCGATTGATCCGGCAGCCTCCATGCCTGCGGACATCGTCGGGGCTACGCAAGGCCCCTCCGGCTTCCGGCGGCCTATCTATCGTGGCCCGGCGCCCCCGCCGGGCAAGCCCCATCACTACCACTTCATCGTGTATGCCCTCGATGTGGACGGCCTGCCGGCGGGACTCACCCGCGCGCAGCTGACCGAGGCCATGGCTGGCCATGTGGTGGGCCAGGGACAACTCGTGGCCACCTACGAACGGAAACCGCCAACACCCGGACAGTAGACGCCCCCAGAAACACGAGCGTGCCATGAGCCAGACGCCGACACGACGAGACCTGCTGAAGCTGGCTGGCGCTGCGGCAGGCGCAGCCCTCGGCCCTGCGTCGGACACGGGCGCCGCCGCCGGTGCCGCCGACGCCGGGCAGCGCACCCGATCGCGTCCCCGCCCGCCGCGCGACCCACTGGTCGCGCTGACGCCCACGGAAGCCGATGTGCTCGATCGCATCGCCGAACTGCTGATTCCCTCGGACGAGCATGGCCCGGGTGCGACCGAAGCCCGTGCCGTGCGCTACATCGACCGGGCCCTCGGCGGCGCACTCGCCGACCAGCGCCGCGCCTACACCGTCGGCCTGGCCGCACTCGAGCGGTATGCACGGCAGACGCGCGGCGGCCCTTTTCTATCACTCTCGGAAACCCAGCAAAATTCCCTGCTCATCGACGTGGAATCCGGCACGGCCACCGGCGCGAACGTCGGCTTTGATGGCAGCTCGGCGGCGTTCTTCACGCTGGTGCGCGGACATGTCATGCAGGGCACCTTCGGTGACCCGCTCTACGGCGGCAATGAGGGATTTGTCGGCTGGGACCTCATCGGGTATCCCGGCGTGCGCACGGCGGTGACGCCAGCCGAGCAGAAGTTGCTGTCGCCGCCGACGCGCGTGCGGAAATCGGCCTACGACAGTCCGATGTTCAACAAAGCCATCGTGCATGTGAAGCCTGCCGGGAGTGACCGCGATGCCGACTGACCTGCCGGGCACCGACGTAGTCGTCATCGGGCTCGGTGCGGCGGGCGGCGTGGCCGTGCTGCCCCTGGCCGAGGCGGGCCTCGACATCGTGGGACTCGAAGCCGGTACGTGGCTGACCAACCGCGACTTCGCCCCGGACGAAATCCGCAACAACGTGCGCGACTGGCCCATGGCCGTGCAGAAGTGCAACACCGAGGTGCCCACGCACCGCGTGAATGCGTCGGCACCGACCACCCGTGCAGCCGGGCACGTGATGATGAACGGCGTCGGCGGCACCGCCCTGCATTACTGGGCCCAGAGCTGGCGCCTGTCGCACTTCGACTTCCGCACGGTCAGCGACACCGTGCGCCGCTATGGCCGCAGCCGCATCCCGACCGGGTCCACCGTGGAAGACTGGCCGTTCGGCTACGACGAACTCGAACCCTACTACGACCGCGTCGAGTGGGAAATCGGTGTCTCGGGCCAGGCCGGCAACGTGCTGGGCACCCTAAATCCGAAGGGCAACATCTTCGAGGCCCCGCGCACACGCGACTATCCGATGCCTCCCCTCCGGAGCACGGGGTTTCTCGACCGCATGACGGCCGCGGCCCGTCAGCTGGGCTGGCATCCGTTTCCGGGGCCGGCCGCGATCAACTCGCAACGCTTTCAGGATCGTGCGCCGTGCATGTATCACGGGTTCTGCAACCGGGGCGGGTGTCACGTCAACGCCAAGAACAGCCCGAACGTCACCACGATTCCGCGCGCCCAGAAGACGGGGCGCCTGACGGTCGTCGAGCGTGCCCACGTCACCCGCATCAACGTCAACGACCAGGGCCGTGTGACCGGCGTCACCTATGTCACGGGCCGGGACGAATTCTTCCAGCCCGCCAAGGTGGTGCTGCTCTCAACCTACACCTACGAAAATTCGCGTCTCCTGCTGCTCTCATCGTCGAAGGCGTTTCCCAAAGGCTTGTCAAACAACCACGGGCAGGTGGGCCGCCACTATTTTTCCCAAGCCACGGGCGCATCCGTCACGGCGCTGTTCCCCTTCAATCTGAACGCCTGGTACGGATTGCCGGCCCAGGGCGTCGCCGTCGACAACTGGTCGGACGATGTATTCGATCACGCAGGACTCGACTTCATTGGCGGCGGAAACCTCTGGGTCTACTCGGACCGCAGGCCTATCGGCGCAGCGAACATGAATACATTCGGGCGGACCCCGTCGTGGGGGCGCCAGTGGAAGGCGTTTGTCAGGGAGAACGCCGACCGCGTCAACACGGCGTATCTGCAGAAGACGACGCTGCCGTACGAGGACAACTATCTCGACCTCGACCCGGTGGTGAAGGATCCGCTGGGGTTTCCCGTGTGCCGCATCACGGCCGACTACAAAGAGAACGAGCGCCGCATCGCCGACTTCATCCAGGACAAGATGGAACTCTGGTATCGCGCGGCGGGGGCCATCGATATCGTGCGCGGTCCGCTCGGCACCATGGGCCTCAACACGCACGCGTACGGCGGCACGCGCATGGGCGACAATCCCGAGACGAATGTGGTCGACCGTCACGGCTTCTCGCACGAGGTGCCCAATCTGGGCATCCTCGGCGCGTCGGTCATGGGCACGTGCGGATCACACAACCCCACGCTGACCGCCCAGGCCCTGGCTTGGCGTACGGCCGAACATCTGGTGCGTCAGTGGAAGTCGATTGCCGAATAGCCTCATGCGGAATGCCCTGCGGGCGTCGCTGGCCGGGCTCACATGAGTGATGCCCCCCCATCGCCAGTCCGCTTGTCGACGAGGTGTATGCAGAGCTCCGGCGGATCGCGGCCCGCTACATGCGGCGCGAACGCTCGCGCAGCGTCGAGGCCACCGACCTGGTGCACGAGGCCTACGTGCGGATGGCCCAGGATCGCCCCATGGCGTTCAAGAACCGTGATCACTTCGTGGCCATTGCCGCGATTGCGATGCGGCGCCTCCTGGTCGAACGTGCCCGCCGGCGCCACGCCGTAAAACGGGGTGGACATCAGGTACGGGTCACCCTCGACGACGGCCTGCTGAATGACGAGGGGGTGCGGAACGGCGTCGACCTGATGACGCTCGACCAGGCGCTCGACAGGTTGGCGGCGCTCGACGCCGTTCAGGCACGCATCGTGGAGTTACGCTTCTTCGGCGGGCTGTCGATCGAGGAGACAGCCGACGCGCTGTCGCTGTCTCCGGCCACCATCAAGCGCCACTGGGCGCTCGCCAAGGCCTGGCTGTTCCGTGAACTCGAGGTCGGATGGTCATGAGCACACCGGACGAGGATGCCGGGCGGCGCCATCGGGAACTGACGCGCCTGTTTCATGACGTCCTGGAGGCGCCTGACACCGCGCGTTCCGCACTCCTGCAGCGTGTGCGGGATGAAGACCCCACCCTTGCCGACGAGCTGACCGCCCTGCTCGAGGCACATCAGCGCGCAGCACACTTCATCGAAGTGCCAGCAACGGCGGCCCTCGCGGAGGCACCGGTGTCGCCCCGCCTGCAGCCCCTGCACCTCGTGGGCCCATACCGGGTGATCCGTGTGGCGGGCGAGGGGGGCATGGGAGTGGTCTATCTGGCCGAAGATACACGCCTCGGACGCGTCGTAGCCCTCAAGTCGGTGCGGCCCGAATGTGCGGAGGACGAGACCCGGCGTGCGTGTCTGCGTCGCGAGGCCAGGGCCGCCGCGTCCCTTCGTCATCCCTCCATCGCGACCGTCTACGCACTCGAAGAAATTGACGACCAAATCTATGTGGCCTCTGAGTTTGTGGCCGGCGACACCCTGCGGGACGAACTGGCGCGCGGGCCGGTGTCGACTGACCGGGCCTCTGCCGTCGCCCTGGCCATACTCGGGGCCCTCGAGGCCGCCCATCAGCGTGGCATCGTGCATCGAGACCTGAAGCCCGAGAACATCGTGTCGACCCCCGACGGCACCATCAAGGTGCTCGACTTTGGCCTGGCCCAGGTGGGCGGCGACCTGGCCGGCAGCGATCGTCTGACGAAAGATGCCACCGTGCTGGGCACCCCCGCCTACATGTCACCGGAGCAAATCCGGGGCGAGCCCGTGGATTGCCGCTCTGATCTGTTCTCGTGGGGTGGACTGGTCATTGAACTCCTAACCGGACAGCACCCGTGGGCCGCACCGACCACGGCCGCCACACTGGCGCGCGTCCTCGAAGGACCGCTGCCCGTCCCCTCGATGATGCCGAACACGCCCCCGTCTGCGGCTCCACTCGTGGAGTGGGCCATTCGCTGCCTCGCCAGATCTCCGGACGCACGGCCCCGGTCCGCAGCTGAGATTGCATCAGCCCTGAGCGCGGGGTCGACACCTGCCGGGGGACAACTGCGTCAGCGACGCCCGGTCCGAGCCGCATCCTGATGGTGGCATTTCCATCAGGTCACCACCACCGTGGCTTACCTCGTGCTCCTCGTGCCCCTGTGGGGCAGCCGTGGCCAGGTGGCCCTCTGGTCGGGACAGGCCGGGTTCCTGGTGGCCCTCGTCGCGGCGGTGGTGTCGGGCATCCTGCGCATGCATGTCTGGTTTGCCCGCACCCAGTATCCGGGGCACTGGGCCACCGCCCACCGACGGGCCCACGCGGTCATGCGGTTGGCCGACACGGTGCTCGCCGTGGTCCTCGCCGCACACGGCATGGCGCTGGCCAACACCGACGCCCCCGTCGCGCCGCTCCTGCTGGCCGCCGCTGCGTCCGTGCTGGTGTCCTTCACGATCATTGAGCCTGTCACGACACGGGCCATGGTGGGCGACGACCCCCGATGAGCCATGTTGCCGCGTTCCTGCGCATTCCCCTGCAGGAGGATCGTGATGGCTCAACCCGTAACTTCGTCAGCGTCGTTCCAGCCCGAAACCCTCGTACAGCAGAGTGTCCTGACCGCTCTGGAAAAACGCGTGCTCCACTGGCTCGCGGTGCGCATGCCTGACGGCATCAACTCAGACCACCTGACGTTGCTGGCCCTGTTCGCCATGGTCAGTGTGGGCGCCTCATACTGGCTGTCCCGCTACACACCCATCGGCCTGGTACTCGCGACCGTCTGGCTGGCCGTCAACTGGTTCGGCGACTCGCTCGACGGCACACTCGCCCGCGTCCGTGGCCAGCAACGGCCACGCTATGGCTACTACGTCGACCACGTCGTCGATGTGGTCGGCGTCCTGTTTCTGTTCGCGGGACTCGGCCTCTCGGGCTATCTCCACCCGTCCGTCGCGGCGACGTTGCTGATAGCGTATTTTCTGCTGTCGCTGGAGGTCTATCTGGCGACGCACAGCCTCGGTCGCTTCCGGATGAGCTTCTTCGGGGTCGGGCCCACCGAGCTCCGACTTGTGCTCGCCGCCATGAACACCGCTCTGCTCGTGGTCGACCCTCTGCCAATCGCCGGGAGCTCGCTGACCGTACTGGACGCGGGAGCCTTGCTCGGCGCGGCCTCACTTGCGACCACATTCGCGGTCTCAGCCGTTCGAAACGCCCGTGAACTGTATCGCGCCGAACCGCTACCAGTCAGGCCGATTCGTTAAACAGGGCGGACCGAGGCGTCACACAGCATATGCCGTGATAGCCTTCGGCTATGTGGCTCCTCATGAGTGCTCGCATAACGCTGACACGCGCCTTGGCGACACTGGTCCTGTTGTCCGCCTGGTCGGCACCTGCCGCTGCACAGTCGGTGATTCTCGTGCGACATGCCGAGCGCGCCGACACGGCGGCTGGTGGGGCGCCGAGCATGGCTGCTGATCCCGATCTGTCGTCTGAGGGGCGCAGCCGCGCCGAACGCCTGGCCTCCATGCTGCGGAGCGCAGACATCCGCGCGATCTTCGTCACCCAGTATCGGCGGACTCAGCAGACCGCGGCACCTCTGGCTGCCGTGCTCGGGCTCACACCGACCGTGATGCAGGCGGACGACGAGGCGGGCCTGCTGGCGCAGTTGCGCGCGATGAAGGGGCACGCGTTGGTGGTCGGGCACTCGAATACGGTGCCGTCCGTGACCACCGCCCTCTCGGGCACCCCCGCCGTGCCGATTACCGACGATGACTTCGGGAACCTGTGGGTGGTGACGACCGCAGGCACCCCTCGCGTCTTGCGACTCAGATACTGAAGCCGCACCGAGACGCGGTCCCACACCGCGGTGGCATTTCGCGGTCTCTGGACCGGCGCAGCGTCCTGGCACGTCGCGCGTGTGGCGAGCCGCTCACGCCTCTGACGTATCCGTGTCGAGCTGGCCCCGGCGGAGGTCGCTGCGGGCCGCCTCGGCGAGGGCCAGATAGCGTGCGCGAAAGGCATCGAGGCGGTCTTCTTCGAGTTCCTCGAGGTCCAGCAGGGCATTGTGAGCGCCTTGCGTGGCTCGAATCAGTTCATCGAGCTTCACCTGAATGGCCTCGGTATCGCGGTTCTGCGTGTGCTGGATGAGAAACACCATCAGGAACGTAATGATGGTCGTGGCCGTGTTGATGATGAGTTGCCACGTATCGCTGAACGCGAAGATGGGCCCGGTGATGAGCCACACGGCAATCACGACGACGGCCAGGGTAAAGGTTCTGGGTCGTCCACACCACTTCGACGAGGTCTTGGCAAACCGCGAGTAGCTGAATCGCATCACAGCACCTGCCGGCGTTTGAGTTCGAAGAAACATCGCGCACAGGCCCGCACATCAATCAGTGCCCGGTGTGCACCGTCGACCGGCTCCTGAAACAGGGTGCGATGCAGTTCGTCGAGCGTCGGCCACTTGTATCCGTAGCGCCCGGGCAGCTGGCAGAAGTCGGTCGACGCTTCCATGGTGCACACCCTCGGCCGCATCGGCACCGGGTTGCCCAATCCGGCCCTCAGAAACTCGGCACCCATCACCGGCTCATCGAACGACATGTTATGGGCCGCCAGCGCCTCGGCCCGGTCGATGGCGGCGGTGAAGGTCAGCAGCACGCCGCCGATCTCGACACCTTCAGCCCGGGCGCGTGTCGTCGAAATGCCGTGCACCTTCGCCGCATCCTCGGGAATGTCAAAGCCATCGGGACGGATGATGTGTTCCTCGGCCTCCAGTTCCCGCCCCTCGGCATCGGTCAGCACCCAGGCCAGCTGCACGAGGCGTGGCCAGTTCTCAAGGTCGGTCACCGGTGCGCGGTACTGACGCGGACGGCCGGTTGTTTCCGTATCGAAAAACAGATATATCACCGCGCTCCCGAGTCACGATTCAACGCGAGGTCCATGAAGACCGTGCCGGGCAGGGCGTGTCCATCCGAGGGGGCACATTCGCGAAAGCCGAGTCGCCTGTACATCCGCTGAGCCTCATGCATGGTGGGCAGCGTGTCGAGGCAAAGCCTCGTGTATCCCGCACCGGTCGCCGCGGTCAGCACCGCGTCGACCAGCCGCTGCCCAATCCCTTGGCCACGCATGCGTGGCTGCACATACAGACGCTTCATTTCGCCGCGACCATGACCCGCAGGGCGCAGGGCGACGGATCCGACCGCATCGCCGCTGACCCGTGCGAGCCAGAGCCCGCCCAGCGGGGACGCATAGTCGCCCGGCAGACCAGCCAGTTCCTCGTCGAATCGCTGGAAGCACAGGCTGATACCCAGGGACTGCTGATACTCGAGGAACAGCTGTCGCACCACACTGATCTCATCGGCGCCGGACGCCGGGACGATAGAGACAGACATAGCTGCTGAGCGAGTATATCGGAATGCCCGGCGACGCCTGAGGGTGCACGGGACGCGAGACAGAGGCGGACCCAGGCGCGCCGCCGTGACCGCATGGCCAGCCACGGCGGACACGACACGCTAGAAGATGGTGGCGACCGACGCCTGCGCCCACTCGATCACCTGCGACGGCAGGACGCCGAGATAGAGCACACCTGCCAGGGATAGCGCCAGGCCGGCCAGGGCGATGCCGGTGACCGGCGCCGGTACCGGACGGGCGTCGCGATCGGTCATGAACATCATGACCACGATGCGCAGATAGAAGTAGACCGACACCACACTCGAAAGAAAACCGATGATGGCCAGCCAGTAATACCCCGCACCGATGGCCGCGCTGAACACATACCACTTGGCGATGAATCCCGCGGTCGGGGGGAAGCCGCCGAGCGACAGTAGGAAGAGCGCCATGAGCGTGGCCAGGACCGGATGCGAGTGCCAGAGACCGGCGTAGTCGCGCAGGTTATCGTTGTCGCGGCTGTAAGACCCAAGCAGGGCGATGATGCCGAAGGCCCCGAGATTTGTCAGGGCATACGCGGCGAGGTAGAACAGAATTGACGCCTTGCCCACATCGCTGCCGGCGAGCAGGCCCAGCAGCAGGTAGCCGCCGTGCGCAATGCTCGAGTAGGCCAGCATTCGCTTGATGCTGGTCTGCTGCACACCGACCACGGTGCCAAGCACCATGGTAGCGGCGGCAATCACCCACAGGGCCGGCGCCCAGTAGCCAATCATCGGCTCAAGGGCCGACAGGAACACGCGGGTGAAGCCGGCGATGGCGGCCGCCTTCACACCGGTCGACATGAAGCCGGTGACCACGGCCGGCGCGCCTTCATAGGCATCGGGCGACCACATGTGGAACGGCACCGCCGCCACCTTGAAGGCAAACCCGACGAGCAGCATGCCAACCGCCATCAGCACCAGCGGATTCGGCGCCATCGCCTGCGATGCCACGATCGTGCCGATGCGGTCAAGGCTGGTCGACCCGGTGGTGCCGTAGAGGAAGGCCACGCCGTAGAGGAAAAAGGCGCTTGCGAACGCGCCGAGCAGGAAATATTTGAAGGCAGCTTCTGTCCCGTTCACCGCCTCGCGCCGGATGCCGGTCATGACATACACGGCGATGGACATGGTTTCGAGCGCCAGGAACATCACCAGCAGGTCTGACGCCTGCACCATGAGCATCATGCCGACCAGCGCAAACAGCGCCGTCGCATAGAACTCGCCGGCCGGCAGCTTGTCGCGGTCGGCGGTCTGCGCTGTGATGAGCACCGTCATCAGGCCAACCGCCACGAGCACAAGATTGAGGAAGAGAGCGAAATTGTCAGCCGTCACCACGCCGAAACTGGTGGCATTGCGGTTCCAGAGCAGCACAGACGAGGCCGCCGCCCCGACCAGACCGATGACGGCAAGACCGCCCAGGGGCATCTTTTCGCCACGGCCGCGGAAGGCTTCGGCCAGCATCACCACCAGCCCCGCGAGGGTGACGCAGACGATCGGGATGACGGCATCAAACGAATAGGTAGTCATCTCAGTGACCTTCCATCGACGCGGCGCCGCTGTCGGCGGCGGCGTGCGAGTCAGGCTGATGCGCCTGCACGCGCTCGACAATCGAGCGCACGGCAGGTTCCATCGGCTTCAGGAAGAGATTCGGCAGCACACCCATGACGACCGCCATCGCGACGAGCGGCCCGATAATCGCCCACTCGCGGAACGACAGATCGGGCAGGTCGCGGTTGTGGGCGTTGGTGACCTTGCCGTAAAACACGCGCTGGAACATCCAGAGCATGTAGACGGCCGACAGAATGACGCCGAGGCCGGCGCCCACGACGAAGCGGGGATCCCAGCCGAACGCCCCGAGCATGATCAGGAACTCACCGACAAACCCGTTCATGCCGGGCAGGCCGACCGAGGACAGGGTAATGATGAGGAACGCCGCCGTGAGCCGCGGCATCACCGTCTTGATGCCACCGTATTCGCTGATGAGGCGCGTGTGCCTTCGGTCGGACATCATACCCACCAGCGCGAAGAGCCCGCCGGTGCTGACGCCGTGGGCCAGCATCTGATAGGACGCCCCCTGCACGCCTTCGACATTCATGGCCGCGATGCCGAGCACCACAAAGCCCATATGGCTGACCGACGAATACGCGACCAACTTCTTCATGTCGGGCTGCACCATCGCAATGAGTGCGCCGTAGACGATGGCGATGACCGACAGCGTTGCGATGAAGGGAGCGAAGTAGGCCGCCGCCTCGGGGAACAGCGGGAACGCAAAGCGGATGAGCCCGAAGCCGCCCATCTTGAGCAGCACGCCCGCCAGGATGACCGAGCCCGGCGTCGGCGCCTGCACGTGTGCGTCAGGCAGCCAGGTGTGGAACGGGAACAGCGGCACCTTGATGGCAAACGCCAAGGCGAAGGCCAGGAAGCACCAGTACTGGGTGCTGTACGGAATGTCGAGGGCGTAAAGCTCGAGCACGTCGAAGCTGTATGCGCCGGTGGCCGCATGGTGCATCCACGACAGACCGATGATGGCAATGAGCATCAGCACGCTGCCAGCCAAGGTGTAGAGGATGAACTTGATGGCCGCGTAGAGTCGCTGGTCGTAGCCCCAGATGCCGATGAGGAAATACATCGGGATCAGGAGGATGTCCCAGAAGATGTAGAACAGGAACAGGTCCAGCGAGGCAAACACCCCGATCATGGCGGCTTCGAGCATCAGCATGAAGATGCTGAATTCCTTCACCTTGTGTTCGATGCTCTCCCACGACGTCAGCAGCGCGATCGGCGTGAGGAAGCCGGTCAGCACGATGAGCATCAGGCTGAGCCCGTCGATGCCGACGTAGTACTCGATGCCGAAGGCCGGAATCCACGGCAGCCGCTCGACAAACTGGAAGGCCGGTGCGGTGACCGACTGGTCGAACGTGGCCCACAGCGCCAGCGTGACACCGAAGGTGGCCATCGACACCCCGAGGGTGAGGTTGCGGATGAAGCCGTCCTTGGCCTCGTCGCGGTTGCCGATGAGCAGCAGCGCCAGGGCACCGAAGACCGGCAGCAGAATCGCGAGTGAAATCATTGGGATGCCAGTCACTGCGCGCTATCTCCAGAGGAAGAAGGCGAGGAGCAGAACCGCGCCAAGGAATGTGCCGGCGGCGTAGGTTTTCACCGAGCCGGTCTGCAGAAGCCGCAGGGCCGAGGACGCGGCGTTGACCAGCGCGCCCGCGCCGTTGACCGCGCCGTCGATCACACGCGCATCAGCCACTTTCCAGAGGCCATGAATCGAGAAGGCCTTGATGGGCTGCACAATCGCGGCGTCGTACGCCTCGTCCACGTAGTACTTGTGGAGCAGCAGCCGGTGCACGCCGCTGAACGACTGCGCCATCTGATCGGGAATGTGCCGATTGCGAATCCAGAGAAACGCGGCGAGGCCGATGCCGAGGAAGGCAATCGCACTCGACACGCCCATGAGCGTCAGTTCAAGGGCTGTCTCGTCGTGTGTCTCACCGGATGCCGGGTCGCCATGCGCGGCCCCGGTGCCATGCGCGGTGGCCTCGGCGGCGTGCGCGTCGCCGGCCATCGGACCTTCGACGGCGGCGGCGTGGCCCGCATGCGCGTTCAGGCTCGCCGGTGGTGCTTGCTGCGTATTCTCGAGAGCGAACACCGGTGTCAGCCACTCGCCGAGGGCATTGTGGCCCCCCAGCGCGTGCGGCACGCCGATGTACCCGGCCGCCACCGACCCGATGGCCAGCACAATCAGCGCAAGGGCCATCGCAGGGGGCGCATCGTGCAGGTGTCCGCCGTGGCCGTGCGTGCCGTGGCCGGCATGTGACGCCGGAGCGGCATGGGCATCGTGCCCATGGTCATCGTGCCCGTGGCCATGACCGCCGCCGTGCCCGTGCGCACCTACCGTGGCCGGGTCGAAGCGCTCCTCACCGTGGAAGGTGAGAAACACGAGACGGAACATGTAGGTGGCCGTCATGAGCGAGGTCAGCACGCCCACCACCCACAGGGCGGTGTGCCCGTGGCGGAAGGTGTCGAACAGAATCTCATCCTTCGAGAAGAACCCGGCCAGCGCCGGCACGCCGGCAATCGCGAGCGAGGCGATGAGGAACGTCCAGTAGGTGACCGGCAGGTGCTTCTTCAGCCCACCCATGTGGCGGATGTCCTGCTCACCGTGCAGCGCATGAATGACAGCGCCCGACCCGAGGAAGAGGCAGGCCTTGAAAAATGCGTGCGTGTAGAGATGGAAGATGCCCGCGCCGAACGCACCCACGCCCATCGCGAGGAACATGTAGCCCAGCTGGGACACGGTCGAGTAGGCCAGCACTCGCTTGATGTCGTTCTGCACCAGTCCGATGGTCCCGGCAAGGAAGGCCGTCGCCGCGCCCACCGTCGCAATCACGCCAAGGGTGATGGGGGCATGCTCGAACAGCACCGCATTGCGGCCAATCATGTAGACACCCGCCGTCACCATCGTCGCGGCGTGGATGAGGGCCGACACCGGCGTCGGACCTTCCATGGCGTCAGGCAGCCACACATACAGCGGAATCTGCGCCGACTTGCCGGTGGCCCCGATGAAGAGCAACAGCGTGATGAGCGACAGCACGCCGAACGAGGTTTCGACCGGCATGGCCTTGACCGTCTGGCCGATGGTCACAAAGTCGAGTGAGCCGACCGTCCAGAACAGCAGCAGCGAGCCCAGAATGAAGGCATAGTCGCCGACGCGATTGACGACAAACGCCTTCTTCGCGGCATCCGAGGCCGACGCTTTCTCGTAGTAGTAGCCAATCAGCAGGTACGAGCAGAGCCCCACGCCTTCCCAGCCGACGAACATCACCAGCGCGTTGGCGCCGAGCACCAGCAGCAGCATGAAGAAGACGAACAGGTTCAGACAGGAGAAGTACCGCGCGAAGTCGGCGTCGGTCTCCTCGTGCATGTAGGCCGTCGAGTAGATGTGGATGAGCGAGCCGATGCCGGTGATGACGAGAATCATCACGGCTGACAGCGCGTCGAGGCGGAAACCCATGTCGAGCGAGAAGCGCCCGGTCGCCATCCAGTTGAACAGCACCTGGTTGATCTCGCGGGCCTCGGGCGCCATGCCCATCAGTGACCAGACCTGCGAGGCGGCAACCGCGAAGGCCGCCAGCATGGCCACCGAGGCCAGGCCGCCTGACACGCCCTTGGGCAGGCGCTTCCCCATCGTCGCATTGACGAGGAAGCCGGCAAACGGGAGCAGAGGAATCAGCGCGAGCACTGGATCACCATTTGAGCGAGGTAAACGCCTCGGGATTCAGCGATTCCCGGTGGCGGAAGAGCGCAATGACCAGAGCGAGGCCCACCGCCGCTTCGGCGGCGGCCACGGTCATTACGAAGAACGTGATGATCTGCCCGTCGACACTGCCCTGCTGGCGACCGAACGCCACAAAGGACAGGTTGACGGCGTTGAGCATGATTTCCACCGAGAGCAGCAGCGTGATGAGGTTGCGGCGCAGGAACACGCCGGCCGCCCCAATCGCAAACAGCACGCCCGAGAGGGCCAGGTAATAGCCGATCGGCATGGTGCTTACTGCTCCCGCTTCCTGGCGAGCGCCACCGCGCCCACCATGGCAATGAGGATGAGAATCGACGTGACTTCAAACGCGAACATGTAGTCGGTGAAGAGCACGCGGCCCAGTTGTCCGACGGACGAGGCGGCCGGACGCGCATCGGCGACGCCGGCTCCGAGTCCCGGGGTACGGCTGAAGGCCCAGGCCAGCAGGCCGAGCGTCGCCGCCGCCAGCGCGCTGCCCAGCACCGCCGGCGCGGGCCGGTAGTAGGGATGCGTGCGGTCCCATTCCGCCGCATCTTCACGCGGCACATTGAGCAGCATCACGACAAACAGGAACAGCACCATGATGGCGCCGGCGTAGATGATGATTTGCACGACCGCCACAAACGGCGCCTCGAGCAGCACGTAGAGGCCCGAGAGGCCGAAGAACGACAGGATGAGGGCCAGCACGCTGTAGATGGGATTCTTCTGCCCGATGACGGCCAGCGACCCCATCACGGCCACCGCCGCGAACAGCCCGAAGAGAATCAGATCAGAGCCCAAAATAGAGCACCCCCGCCGCACTCACGAGCAGATTGATGGTCGCCAGGGGCAGCAGCAGCTTCCATCCGAACGCCATCAGCTGGTCGTAGCGGAAGCGCGGCAGCGTCCAGCGCAGCCACAGGTAGACGAAGCACAGCACGAACAGCTTGATGAGGAACCAGATCCAGCCGTAGGCCTCGGGAATGAGGGGCCCGTGCCATCCGCCAAGGAACAGGTTCGTGGTGACGGCCGCCGCCGTGACCATGTTGATGTATTCGGCCAGGAAGAACAGCGCGAACTTCATCGAGCTGTATTCCGTGTGATAGCCGGCCACCAGTTCCTGCTCGGCCTCCGGAAAATCGAAGGGCGCGCGGTTGGTCTCGGCGACACCGGCCGTGCCGAACACGAGGAACGCGATGAAGCCGGTCGGGAACAGCACGAACACGTTCCATTTCGGTATCACGCCGAAGTAGTAGCCGGCCTGCGCATCGACAATCTCTCTGAGCGACAGCGAGCCGGCGATCATGCAGATGGTGGCGAGCGACATGCCGTAGGCCAGCTCGTAGCTGATCATCTGCGCCGAGCTGCGCAGCCCGCCGAGCAGCGAGTACTTGGAGTTGCTCGCCCAGCCGGCGAGGACGATGCCGTAGACGCCCATCGAGGTGATGGCAAAGATCACGAGCACCGCGACGTTGATGTCGGCCACCTGCAGCGGCATGGGCTCGGGCAGCAGCCCGAAGAACGTGGTGCTGGCCCCGAAGGGCACGGGCGCAAAGGCCGCAAACGCCGCAATGGCCGAAATCACCGGTGCCGCCGCAAACAGCAGGCCGTCGGCTGCTTTCGGCCTCAGCTCTTCCTTGAAGACCAGCTTGACGATGTCGGCGATGGGCTGCAGCAGGCCCTTGGGCCCGACGAGGTAGGGACCGTAGCGCTGCTGCATGAATGCCGCGACCTTGCGTTCGGCATACACGAAGACGGCGGCAGACACCTGCAGGGCGAGGAAGACCACCCCGGTGACCGCCAGGAAGAAGATGGTCTGGGGCATGGTGAGCCAGTCAAGCACGCCACTCATCTCAGTGCGTCTCCACAAGTACCGCGGCGCGGTAGTCGGCTGGCGTCGGGCGTTCACCGCGCGCGTAGGCTTCAAATTCTGGCTTGAACCACTTGAGCGTGGTCAGCACCGGGGTCGCGGCCGCATCGCCGAATGCGCACAGCGTCTTGCCGTTGATCTGCGTCGCCACGCTCTGCATGAGCGCGATGTCCTTCTCGGAACCCTCGCCGTGCAGCATGCGGTGCAGCAACTGATAGAGCCAGTGCGTGCCTTCGCGGCACGGGGTGCACTTGCCGCACGACTCGTGCATGTAGAAGTGCAGCAGGTTTTCGGCCAGCCACACCATGTCGGTGGTGTCGTCGAAGGCCATGATGGCCGCTGACCCGAGGAGCGACCCGGCCTGCTGCACGCCATCGAAGCTGGCGGGAATGTCGATCTGGTCGGGCAGCAGAATCGGCACGGACGACCCGCCGGGAATCACGCCCTTGAGCGTGTGCCCGTCACGCACGCCGCCGGCGTAATCCTCAATCAGTTCCTTGAGGGTGACCTTCATCGGCGCCTCGAAGACGCCCGGGGTTTTCACATGCCCGCTGACGCAGAACAGCTTGGGACCGCCATTCTTTTCCGGGCCGAGCGCGGCGTACCACTCAGACCCGCGCGTCAGGATCAGCGGCACGTTGCACAGCGTCTCGACGTTGTTGACCGCCGTCGGGCAGCCCCATGCACCTTCCACCGCAGGGAATGGCGGCTTGAAACGCGGCTGCGCCCGCTTGCCTTCGAGCGACTCGAGCAGGGCCGTTTCCTCGCCGGCCTCGTAGGCACCCGCACCGCGGTGCAGGTAGACCTCGCAGTTGAACCCGGTGCCGAGGATGTTCTTCCCGACATACCCGGCCGCGCGCGCATCATCGATGGCCTTCTGCAGCGGGGCGAACAGGTGCTGGAACTCGCCGCGGATGTAAATATAGGCCGCGCTCGACTGAATGGCGTAGCAGCCGATGAGCGAGCCTTCGACCAGCAGATGGGGATTGCGCTCCATCAGCATGTGGTCCTTGAATGTGCCCGGCTCGCTCTCGTCGGCGTTGCACACGATGTACTTGGGTTTCGGCGAGTTCTTGTCGACGAACTGCCACTTCATCCCCGTCGGGAAGCCGGCGCCGCCGCGTCCGCGCAGGCCCGACTTCTTGACTTCGTCAATGACCTGATCGGGCGTCAGGGCCAGCGCCTTGCGCAGGCCTTCGTAGCCCTGCTGATGGGCGAGGTAGTGCTCGAGCGTGTTGCCCCCGGGCGTGAACACGTACTTGGTGAGCACGGGTTCGTAGTCGGGGTTGGCCTTCGGGCGGCAGGGCGTAGTCGTGCGGCCCTGCGAGGCCGACGCCGGCTGGCGTTCGACGTCGAGGTGGCAGCCCGACAGGGCCTGCACTCCGCGGGTCCGCATGTCCTCGAGCAGCGCCGGTACCTGATCGGGCCCGAGCCGTTCGTGCCAGTGGTCGTTGTTGACCATCATGACCGGGGCCCGATCGCAGGCGCCGAGGCATTCCATCGGCATCACCGTGAACATGCCCGTGGGATCGGTCTCGCCGGGCTTGATGCCCAGCACCCGGCACATCTCCTCGACGACGCGCTCGGCACCCACCAGCGCACACGACAGCGTCGTGCACACCTGCAGCACATAGGTGCCCACCGGCGTGCGGTGGAACATCACGTAGTACGACACGACATCTTCAACCTCGGCGGTCGTGCAGCCGATGACCTCGGCGACGTGCCGCGCGGCATTGGCCGAGATGTAGCCCTGCTGCTCCTGGGCCAGATAGAGCGCATGCAGCACGGCCGACTTGCGGTGCTCGGGCGCGTAGTGCGACGCGAACTCCTCGAACCGGGCGCGCCGCTCGGGGGTGAAGCTGAACTCGGGCCCCTCGGGCAGCTGGGCCCGCTGCGAACGGTGCCACTGCTGCGTGCCGTAGGGCATCGCGGGATGAAAGCTCATCGGTCCACGTCTCCCATCACGACGTCGAGCGACCCGATGACTGCGATGACATCCGCGATCATGCCGCCGACAATGAATTTGTGCAGGGCCTGGCAGGCCATCAGTCCGGGCGAGCGCATGTGCACGCGCCACGGCCGGTTGCCGCCGTCAGACACGACATAGCAGCCATGTTCGCCGCGCGGCCCTTCGACGGGCACATAGGCCTCGCCGGCCGGCACGGTGAAGCCCTGCGAGTAAATGAGGAAGTGCTGAATGAGCGCTTCCATCTCGGTGTAGACCTGATCCTTGGGCGGCGGCACGACGCGGCGGTCGTTCACCGCCCACTCGCCCACCGGCGTGATGCGCTCGAGGGCCTGCCGGCAGATCTTGACGCTTTCGCGCATCTCGGCCACGCGCACCAGGTACCGGTCATACACGTCGCCGTTGCTCGCGCCAATGACATCGAAGTCATACGTGTCGTAGTCGAGGTAGGGGAAGGCACGACGCACGTCGTAGTCGCCGCCGGCCGCACGGGCGATCGGCCCGTAGAGGCCCCACTTGTAGCAGTCGGCCAGCGTGATGACGCCGACGCCGCGGGTACGGTCGAGCCAGATCGGATTCTTGGTGATGAGCGTTTCGTATTCGTCGAGCTTCCCGGGGAAGCGGTCGAGGAACGCCGTGACCGCTTCCTTGTAGCCGCGGGGAATGTCCTCGCGCAGGCCCCCGACGCGAATGAAGCTCGGGAAGAACCGGAAGCCGGCGAGCAGCTCGTTGAGATTCATCAGAATCTCGCGCTCGCGGAAGGCGTAGAGCATGCCCGTGATGGCACCAATTTCCATCGCATGCGTGCCGAACCACACCAGATGGCTGCTCAGGCGCTGCAGTTCGGCGATGAGCACGCGAATCGCCTTGACGCGATCGGGCACCTCGATGCCCAGCAGTTGTTCGACCGACAGGCAGTAGGCCAGGCTGTTGGACTGCGGCCCCAGGTAGTCCATGCGCTCGACGAGCGGAATGACCTGCTGCCACTTTTTCTGCTCGGCCGTCTTTTCGATGCCCGTGTGCAGGAACCCGATGGTCGGGCTCACGTCAACCACGGTCTCGCCATCGAGCTCGAGCACCAGCCGCAGCACGCCGTGGGTGCTGGGGTGCTGGGGCCCCATGTTGACCGTCATCGTTTCGGTGCGGATTTCAGCCATGTGTGTCGCTACAGCGCCTCTTCCACCAACTCACACAGGATGTGCAACACCGTCCCGTGCACCTCCTGCACCCGCGGCGTCCGACGTTCGGGCACCGCGATCTGCACATCCACCGGCAGGGGCTCGTCGGTCTGCCCGGTGAGCGCGATCGTTCGGAGTCCCCGCGCCCTGGCCACCGCCAGTCCCCGCCGCACATTCTCGGAGGTGCCGCTGGTCGTAATCCCCAGCGCCACATCTCCTGCCCGTCCGAACGCCTCGACCTGCCGCACGAACACCTCGGCATAGCCCAGGTCATTCGCCAACGCCGTCGTCACGCTCGGGTCGGCGGCCAGCGAGAGCGCCGGCCACGCCGGCCGCAACGCCCCGGCCTCATACCGTCCCACCAGTTCGGCGACGAAGTGCTGCGCGTCTGCGGCGCTGCCGCCGTTGCCGAACGCCAGCACTTGCCCACCCCGGCCCAGGCTGTCTGCCAGAAGCCGTCCGGCTTCGGCAATCGCCTCGTCACACGCCCCGATCGTGGCCTCGTGCAGCGCCGCCGATGCGTGCAGCACCGTGCGCACCCTGCCCAGGCGCCCGTCGGCAGCCCGCATCGCTCAGCTGGTGCGCGGCCGGCTCTGCCGGTCGCGTTCCATGTTGGCCCGGAACTCCTCGGGCGACACCTGCAGCGGCATGAAGGTGCTGGCGTCCTTCTTGAGCTGCACGGGGTAATCCTTCCGCAGCGGGTGCCCTTCCCAATCGTCGGGCATCATCAGCCGGCGCAGGTCGGCATGGCCCTCGAACACGATGCCGAACAGGTCGAACACTTCGCGCTCCATCCAGCCAGCCCCCGGCCATACCGTCGACACCGAGTCGACCGGCTCGTCCTTGCTGATGCGCACCTTGAAGCGCAGGCGCGCCCGACGATGGGGCGAGACGACGTGATAGATCAGGTCGAACCGGGGCTGCCGGTCGGGATGAAAATCGACGGCGGTCACGTCCGAGAACGCGTGAAACTCGAGGCCCGGCGTTGCCTGCAGGGCCTGTGCGGTGGCCAGCAGGTGCGATCGCGGCACGAGAATAGACGGCGTCACGGCCGAATCACTGGCCTCGAGCACCTCATACGCGGCCTCGGGCACCACGGCCGACAGGGCGGCAATCAGTTCGGCGGCGCTCATGCGATTCGCGCCTTGGGCGACTGGTCCGACATGCGGGAGTTGTCGATCTTCTTCTGCAGCTGGACGATGCCGTAGATGACCGCTTCGGGGCGCGGGGGGCAGCCGGGGATGAACACATCGACGGGCACCACCTGATCGGAGCCCTGCACGATGGAGTAGTTGTCGAACACGCCGCCGCACGAGGCGCAGGCGCCCATGGAAATGACCCACTTGGGCTCGGGCATCTGGTCGTAGATGCGGCGGAGCGCCGGGGCCATCTTGCGCGACAGGCGGCCGGCGATGATCATCAGATCGGACTGCCGGGGCGACCCGCGGAACACCTCGGCGCCGAAGCGCGAGATGTCATAGCGGCTCGAGGCCATCGCCATCATTTCGATGGCGCAGCAGGCGAGCCCGAAGGTGACGGGCCAGATCGCCGAACGGCGGGCCCACTGCACCACCGATTCGACCGTGGTGGTCAGTACGGGGATTTCAAACTCAGTGTCGAGTGCCATAGCGGTATCTCTTGATGACTGCCGGGCCGGGCCGCGGCGCGTGCTTGTAGTCGGGATCTGACTCGGGGCCCCAGTCAAGCACGCCCTTGCGCCAGATGTAGGCGTAGCCGACGACGAGGATGGCGAAGAACAGCGTGATCTGCAGCAGTCCCGGCCAGCCCAGGTCGCGCATGGCCATGGCCCACGGATAGAGGAAGGCCACTTCGATGTCGAAGAGCAGGAAAATCATGGCAATCAGGTAGAACTTCACCGACTGCCGTTCGCGGGCATCGCCCACCGGAGGCATGCCGCACTCGTAGGCGGCTTCCTTCTCGGGAGTGGGATTGCTCGGGCCGACCAGACCGGAAATGACGAGCCCCCCGAGGCCAACCACGGCCCCGAGCGCGACCATCAGCGCAACTCCGCCCCAACCTTCCATAGTGCATCCCCGCCTCGGTCACTCCCCTTGCACGAGCACACCTGCCCCCGCTTGTGAAGGAATGAACAAACGGGTAAATGGTATCACGCGCCCGTGGCACGCCGCTCGTCCGCCCGGGGGGCCCCGGTGTGCGGCACAATGAGGCCCATGCGCGTTGCGTGGTTCAGTCCCTTACCGCCCAGTCAGTCGGGGATTGCCGCCTATTCATGGGAAGGTGTCGGGGCTCTCGCCGCCCGCGGCTGGCAGATTGACCTGTATGCCCCGACGCTGCCAGACCGGCCCTGTCCCAAGGGGGTGACGGCGTACCGGGCCGTCGAGTTTGTCTGGCGTCATCGACGCCGGCCGTATGACCTCCCGGTGTATCAGCTCGGGAATTCGTCGGCGCACGACTTCCTGTGGGGGTATCTCTTTCACTACCCCGGGCTTCTGGTGCTGCACGACGGCCAGGTGCATCAGGCGCGGGCCCGACTGCTGCTCGAGCGCTGGCAGCCGCGACTGACCGACTACCTCGCAGAGCTGGGCGCCAATCACCCCGGCATCCGCACCGACATCGGCCACCTGATCGCCGCTGGCTACGGAGGCACGCTCTACTCGCGCTGGCCCATGACGCGGCTGGTCATCGAACGCTCACGGCTCACCGCCGTGCATGCACCCCGCCTCGCGGCACGCCTGGCTCTGGAGCATCCGCGGGCCGTCATCCGTCCCTTGTGTCTCGGTCTCATTGACCCATGCCCGGGCACCCTGAATCTGCCGGCGGCCGCCACTGCCATCCGTGCGCGACACGGCATCCCGGCCGACGCCATCGTCCTCGGTGCCTTCGGCGGGCTGACGCCCGAAAAACGTCTCCCGGCCATCCTGACCGCGACGGCACGTATGTCGTCGGCGGAGCAGCCGGTACACCTGCTGCTCGCAGGTCGGACCTACGCGCACTACGACATTGCCGACGCCATCCAGGCCCACGGACTCGGCGCACGCGCCCATCTCGCGGGCTACATCGATGACGATGAGATTCCGGGATATCTGGCGGCTTCCGATGTGTGTCTCTGCCTGCGCTGGCCGTCCAATGGCGAAACCTCAGGCTTCTGGACCCGGGCAATCGGGGCCGGACGCCCGGTAATCACTACGACGCTGAGCGTGCACGGGGACCTGCCGCTCTGTGACGTCGGCGCCGATGCGTCTCCCTCTCCAGAGGCCATCGGGTATCGCATCGATGTGCTCGCTGAAGCTGAGGAGTTACCCGTGGCACTCGAGGCGCTCGTGCGGGATGCCGGCCTTCGGGAACGCATGGGGAGGGCAGCACGGCACTACTGGGACGCGAACCACTCCGTCGAGCGGATGGCAGACGACTACGTGCGGCTCATGACTGAGGCCGCCGCCAGGCCAGGAGGCGATGTCGCTCTTCCGGCTCATCTGAGGGTCTGCGGCGAGGAACTGGCGCAGGCACTCCTGAGGGATTCGGGCCTGTCGGACGTGCCCTGGCAGGCAACCGGCGGCGTCCCGGGGTAGGGTAGGCGCGGGGACGGTCGCTCGTTCTACTTCTTTTTCTTCTGTTTCGCCGTCGTCTTTGGCTTCGTGATCGTCGGCGTCGGCTTGGTGGTCTTCGGCTTCGGCGTCGGCTTGGTGGTCTTCGCCTTCGGCGTCGGCTTGGTGGTCTTCGCCTTCGGCGTCGGCTTGGTGGTCTTCGCCTTCGGCGTCGGCTTGGTGGTCTTCGTCGCCGTCATTTTCGTGTTCGCCTTCGGCTGCTTTCGTACTGGCGCAGGCGCCACCGTCAGTCGGCGGCGATCGACTTCCGCGAGGGCCGCCTTGAGTTGGGCCTTCCGGGCCGGATGCGTTGCGGCCTCGAACTGGCGCTGCAGTTCTGTGCGGGCCAGCCTCAGTGACTCTGTCTCTCGAGCCACCTCGGGATCGACCCGGGGCCGGCGATCACGCGCCGCCTTCCGGCTTTCTTCCAGTTCTTCCATGCGCTCTTGCAAGCGCGCATCGGCGTCAATCAGTCCTTCAGCAGCGTCACCCATGGATACGTCATTATACGAGGATGCCTGGCTACGCGGTGACTGCTGATTTTCATCCCGCCGTGCAGACGTGGTTCGAGGAGGCGTTTGACGCACCAACCCGTCCGCAGCGCGAGGGCTGGCCGATCATCGCGCGCGGAGAGTCGACGCTTATCCTGGCACCGACGGGTACCGGCAAGACGCTTACGGCGTTTCTTGCGTGCCTCAACCGCCTGATGTTCACCCCGGCCCCGGCGGTCACCGACCGCTGCCGGGTGCTGTATCTGTCGCCGCTCAAGGCCCTGGCCGTGGACGTCGACCGCAACCTGCGCGCACCGCTGGTCGGCATCGCCTCTGCCGCCGAGCGCCGGGGCGACGCGCATCACATGCCGTCGGTCTGGGTGCGGACCGGCGATACGCCGGCCGCGGAACGGGCCCGCTTCACCCGTGCCCCGGCAGACATCCTCATCACGACGCCCGAATCGCTGTTCCTCCTGCTGACCTCCCAGGCCCGCGAACGGCTGCGCTCCATCGAAACGGTCATCGTCGACGAGATTCACGCGCTCGTCGGAACGAAGCGCGGCGCCCATCTCGCCGTCTCGCTCGAGCGGCTCGAGGCGATTGTGGGTCGCCCCCTGCAGCGCATCGGGCTGTCGGCGACGCAGCGCTCGCTCGACGAGGTGTCGCTGTATCTGGGCGGGGCCACCGACACCGAAACGCCTGCCCCGCGTCCGGTCACCATCGTCGATGCCCGCGAACCGAAGCGCCTGGCCCTGACGGTCGAAGTGACCCTCGACGACATGTCCACCGTGGGCCGCCCGGTCGCCGAGCCCAGCGGACCGGCGGCGCAGCCACCGCAGGTGCAGACCATCTGGAGCGCCATTCATCCACGGCTGGTCGAGCTCATCCGCGCTCACCGGTCGACCCTGGTGTTCGTCAACAGCCGGCGCCTGGCCGAGCGGCTCGCCGCCGCCCTCAATGAGCTGGCCGGCACCACGCTGGTGCGCGCCCATCACGGCTCGCTCGCCCGTGCCCAGCGCACCGAGATTGAAGACCTGCTCAAGAGCGGACGCCTACCCGGGCTCATCGCGACCTCGTCGCTCGAGCTCGGCATCGACATGGGGGCCATCGATCTGGTCGTCCAGATCGAGGCGCCCCCCTCGGTGGCCAGCGGCCTGCAGCGCATCGGGCGCGCCGGTCACCGCGTGGGCGATCTCAGCGCCGGCATCATCTTCCCGAAGTTTCGCGGCGACCTGCTGGCCTGTGCCGCGGTCACGCGCGCCATGCACGACGGCGCCGTCGAAGCCACGCATATGCCGCGCACGCCCCTCGATGTTCTCGCACAGCAGCTGGTGGCCATGGCCGCCATCGAGGCGTGGCCGGTTGAATCGCTCTATCGCCGGGTGCGGCAGGCCGCGCCGTTCGCGACACTCACGCGGCGCAGCTTCGATGGCGTACTCGACATGCTGTCGGGCCGCTATCCCTCTGATGAATTTGCCGAGCTGCGGCCACGTCTCACCTGGGACCGCGTCAACGATGTCGTGACCGCACGGCAGGGGGCCGCTCGCGTGGCCATCGCGAACGCCGGCACGATTCCCGATCGCGGCCTGTACGGGGTATTCCTCGCCGGCGGCGGCCGCGAGGGCACGCGCGTCGGCGAGCTCGATGAAGAGATGGTCTTCGAAGCGCGACCCGGCGAAACCTTCGTGCTGGGGGCCTCGACGTGGCGCATCGAGCAGATTACGCACGACCGCGTGCTGGTGTCACCCGCGCCGGGCGAACCCGGCAAGATGCCGTTCTGGAAGGGCGAGGGCCCGGGGCGTCCCATCGAGGTCGGTCGCGCGATGGGGGCCCTGACCCGCACGCTGCGTGCACAACCGTCGGCGCAGGCCCGTGACCTGCTGGCGCACCACCATGCCCTGACACCACGGGCCGCCGACAATCTCCTTCAGTATCTGCAGGATCAGGCCGACGCCACCGGCGTCATTCCCGATGACCAGACCGTGGTCATCGAACGCACGCCCGACGATCTCGGCGACTGGCGGGTGTCGGTGCTCACGCCGTTCGGCTCACGCATCCATGCCCCGTGGTCGATGGCCGTCGCCGCCCGGTTGCGCCAGGAGCGCGGGCTCGATGCCGAGGTCATGTATAGCGACGATGGATTTGTGGTGCGGGTGCCGGAGGGTGATGCGCCTCCAGACAGCGCATGGTTTCTGCCCGACCCGGACGAGGTCGAAGACCTGGTGGTGGGGCACCTCGGTAGCACGGCACTCTTTGCGGCCCGCTTCCGCGAGGCCGCCGCGCGCGCCCTGCTGCTGCCGCGGCGCCGGGCCGGTGCCCGGGCCCCGCTCTGGCAGCAGCGGAAGCGGGCCGGTGACCTGCTCGCGGTGGCCGCGCGTTACGGCTCATTTCCGATCGTGCTCGAGACCTATCGGGAGTGCCTGCGCGATGTCTTCGACGTGCCGGCGCTCGTCGGTGTGCTGCACGACCTGCGCAGCCGGCGCGTGCGGGTCACGACCGTCGACACGCGCCTGCCGTCGCCGTTTGCCGCATCGCTGCTGTACGGCTATGTCGCCACGTATCTGTATGACGGCGACGCACCGCTCGCCGAGCGACGCGCGCACGCCCTGGCGGTCGATCAAGCACAGCTGCGGGAACTGATTGGCGAAGGGGCCCTTCGCGATCTGCTCTCGGCCGACGCCATCGACGCGGCCGAAGACGACGCCCAGAGCCTCAGCGCGACGCATCGGGCCCGCAGTGCCGACGGCCTGCACGATCTGCTGCTGCGCGTCGGCGATCTGTCAGGCGCAGAGCTCGAGGCGCGCACGCGCACCGGCCTGGTGGCTGAGGTGCTCGACACCCTGGTGGCGGCGCGCCGCGTGTTGCCCCTCAGGATCGGCGGCGAGCGGCGCTATGTCGCCGTTGAAGACGCCGCCCGCTATCGCGATGCGCTCGGCACCCCGCTGCCTCCGGGGCTGCCCGAGTCGCTGCTGGCACCGGTGCCCGATGCGGTCCTGTCACTGGTCCGGCGCTTTGCTCGGACGCACGGACCATTTCAGACCGCCGACGTCGCGCGGCGCTTCGGCCTCGGCGTGTCGATCATCGACGCGGCCCTTCGGGAGCTGCGGGCGGCCGGGCGTGTCGTCGACGGCGAGTTCCGCCCGGGCGGTCACGGCCCCGAGTGGTGCGACACCGGCATGCTGCGCACCATCCGTCGGCAGTCGCTGGCGGTCCTACGTGACGAAGTGGCCCCGGTGGACCCGGCCGTGTTCGGCCGGTTCCTCGTGCAGTGGCACGGCATCGGCCGTCCGCACCGGGGGCTCGATGCACTGCTCGACGTAGTCGAACAGCTGCAGGGCACGCCCCTCGTGGCGTCGACCCTCGAGACCCAGGTGTTGCCCAGCCGTCTCCAGGGGTATACGACCGCACAGCTCGACACGCTGCTCTCGGCCGGGGAAGTCACCTGGATCGGACTCGACCCGCTCGGCGAACACGACGGCCGCGTCGCGCTTTATCTCACCGACCATCTAAGTCGCCTGCTACCCCCGGCCGTCGCGCCAGCACAGGCCGGCCTGTCGGCGCGCGCGACCGCGGTGCTGGCCTATCTGTCACGGGAAGGCGCGGCGTTATTTTCGGCGATGCACGAGGCGAGTGGCGGCGGTTTTCCGCAGGAGACCGTCGATGCGCTGTGGTCACTGGTGTGGCAGGGGCTGGTGACCAACGACGCGCTGCATCCGCTGCGCGCCTATCTGTCGGGGCCGGGGACGTCGACGCGACGCGATCGCCGCGCGGCCGGCTTCCGGTCGCGCCGTCTGATGCCGCCCTCGGCGGAGGGACGCTGGGCGGCGGTGCCGCACACGGGTCGGGCGTCTGACACGGCCTGGGCGACGGCAACGGCGCAGCAGTGGCTGACGCGCCACGGTGTGGTGACGCGCGACCTGGTGTCGATTGATCCGGCGCCGGGCGGATTCAGTGCGGTGTATCCCGTGCTGCGGCGCCTGGAGGAGACGGGCCGGATCCGTCGCGGCTATTTCGTGGCGGGCCTCGGGGCGGCGCAATTTGCCACGCCGGGCGCGGTCGATCTGCTGCGGGCCGCGCGGACGCTGGACGAGGCGCCGCAGGTGGCCGTGCTGGCGGCGACGGATCCGGCGAGCGTGTACGGCGCACTGGTCGACTGGCCGCAGTGGCCGCGAGGCGCCACCGCCCCCCTGCGCGCCTCGCGGAGCGCGGGCGCGCGCGTCGTCCTGGTGGACGGCGCGGCGGTGGCCTGGCTCGCCCGCGGCGGCAGGGCGCTGTTGCTGGCCCTGCCGCCCGACGAGCCCGAGCAGTCGCGCGCCGGGCAGGCCGTGGCGCGCGCGCTCGCGCACCTCGGGCACGAGGGGCCGCCGGGACGCCGGGGGTTGCTCATCGCCGAGATCAACGGCGCGGCGGCGGCCGGGGCGCCCGAGGCCCACTGCTTTCTCGCCGCCGGCTTTGTCGCAGCCGCCGGCGGCCTGCAACTGCGGGTGCCACGCGATGCCTGAAGGCGACACCCTCCATCGCACCGCCGCCGCGCTGCATCGCGTGCTCGCCGGACACCGCGTCACCCGCTTCGACGCGCGCCTCGACCCGCTCGCGCGCGTCGATGCCGCCACGCCCATCGCCGGTCGCACCATCGAGCGCTGCGAGGCCATCGGCAAGCACCTGCTGATCCACTTCTCGGGCGACCTGCTCCTCCGGTCGCACCTGCGCATACACGGCAGCTGGCATCTCTATCGCCACGGCGAACGGTGGCGACGCCCAGCGCACGCCCTGCGCGTCGCGATCCATACCGCCGACTGGATCGCCCTCGGCTTCGACCTGCCCGTCGCCGAATTCCTCACGGCACAGACGCTGGCCCGGCATCCCGTGCTCTCGACGCTCGGTCCCGACCTGCTGGGTCGGCACACACCGCCCGAGCAGGTGCTGGATCAGGTCCTCGACCGCGTCGAGGCCGCCGGCCCTCGGCCGGTCCACGAGGTTCTGCTCGACCAGCGGGTCATGGCGGGCCTCGGCAACGTATTCAAGTCCGAACTGCTCTTCCTCAACGGATGGCATCCCGATCAGCCCGCCGCGCACGCCTCGCGTGACGCATGGCGTGCCCTGCTCGCGCACGCCGTCACCCTGCTGGAGGCCAACGCGGTGGCCGCCGGAGATGCCACGCTGCTGACACCGCGGGGCACACGCCTGACCACCGGGTCGCGGCACCCCGACGCACGCCTGTGGGTCTACGGCCGCACCGGCCTGCCGTGCCGACGCTGCGCCACCCCTATCGCCACCGCCCGCCACGGCGCTCACGCCCGCAGCACCTACTGGTGCCCGTCCTGCCAGCCAGCACCGCCCGCCGCCTGACCGGCGCAGACGGATCCGGCCCCGCCCTCGCGGGTGCCGCACACACGCCCGGCAGTGCCGGGTGCCCACCAGGCCGCCTGCCCCCGTAGCGGACGCACGCGCCGTCTGTGGGACACCGCCCAAGTGACGCCTGACCGTGCACGCACGACGCGTGTGCGCTACGATTCGACACATGGCCGAAACGTTTTCGTTTGATGTCACCTCCACCGTCGACCTGCAGGAGGTGGACAACGCCATCAATCAGGCCCGCAAGGAACTCGCGCAGCGCTACGACTTCAAGGGTTCCACCGCGACCATCGACCTCGACCAGAAGGCCAACACCATCACGCTCGCCGCCGAGGCCTCATTCCGCCTCGAGGCCCTGTGGGAAGTGCTATCCGGACGACTGGTGCGACGCAATGTGCCCGTCAAAAATCTCACACGCGGTGACGTCGAGCCGGCCGCCGGTGGCACCGTGCGCCAGGTCATCACGCTGCAGATGGGCATCTCTTCCGAGGCCGCCCGGGACATCGTCAAGTATCTGAAGGACCTGAAGCTCAAGAAAGTACAGGCCAACATCCAGGGGGACCAGCTGCGCATTTCCTCTCCGTCAAAGGATGACCTGCAGGGAGCCATGGGTGCCCTGCGCGGCAAGGATTTCGGCATCGCCCTGCAGTTTGGCAACTACCGCTAAGCGCACGCCACGCCTGCGTACAGCGCCGCCGCGCGGCACCGTGCCGCTCGTGCGCGCCCTGTCGAAGCTGGGACTGGCCAGCCGCACCACCGCCGTGCGGCTGGTCACCGAGGGCCGCGTGCAGGTGGACGGTCGCCGGGTCACCGACCCTGGCCTCGCGGTCATTCCCGAGCGCATACGCGTCGCGATTGATGGCGAGGCCGCATCGCCAGCCGCCGCGCTGACCATCGCCTTCCACAAGCCCCGCGGCGTGGTCACCACCAGCCGGGACCCGGAGGGCCGTCCGACCATTTATGACGTGCTCGAGGGTGTGCCCGTGCGCGTCGTTCCTGTGGGCCGCCTCGACTGGGCCACCAGCGGCCTGCTGCTGCTCACGAGTGACACCCGGCTCGCCGACACCCTCACCAATCCTGCGACCGGCGTGCCCCGGGTGTATCTCGCCACGGTGCGAGGCCTGGTCGATGACGCCACCCTCGCACGCCTGCAACACGGCGTCGAGGATGGCGGCGAACGGCTGAGGCCCGACCAGGTGGAGGCGGTCAAGGTCTCAGGGCGCGAAAGCCTGCTGCGCATCACACTCACCGAGGGCCGCAATCGCGAGGTGCGTCGGCTCTGTGGGGCCGTCGGGCATGAGGTGACGCGGCTGCGGCGCGTGCAGTTCGGGGCGGTTGCCCTCGGCGCCCTGCCCGTCGGCCACTGGCGTGAGGTGACCCCCGACGAACTTGCGGCCTCCCTGGGAGCGCCCGCTACAGGAAAAAATCAGGCAGCAGGTCCGACTCGTCGACCCCGTCATGGCGGTAGGCGCTGAAGTCGCTCACCCCCGACTGCCTCAGCACCTGTGCGTCGATCAGAAACTGCCCCGTGCACGTGCGGGGCGGCTGCGTCACCACCCAGTGAGCCGCATCACCCATGATGGCCGGCAACCGCGACCGGCGCCGCGCCCCGGCGTCCATGATGAAGCGGATGGCCTCGGTGTCGACCGTGGTCTCCGGCCACAGGGCGTTGACGGCAATCCCGTCGTCTCTGAACTCATCGGCCATACCGAACGTGCACAGCGACATGCCGTACTTGGCCATCGTATAGGCCACGTGCGGAGCGAACCAGCGGGGCTGCAGTGTCGAGTGCAGTGGCGGCGCGATGTTCAGCACATGCGCGTGCGATGACCGCCGCAACCAGGGGAGAGCCTGCCGGGTGCACAGGAAGGTGCCCCGCACGTTGACCTGCTGCATCAGATCGAATCGCTTCATCGGGGTCGCCTCGGTGGTGGCCAGGAAGATGGCCGAGGCGTTGTTAACGAGGATGTCAATGCCGCCGAAGGTCTCGGCCGCCAGCGCCATGGCACGCGTCACAGAGGCCTCATCGCGGACGTCGGTGGCGACGGCGAGCGCCTCACCCCCGGCCTGCCTGACGGCCTCAGCGGCGGTGTGAATCGTCCCAGGCAGTTTCGGATGCGGCACAGTCGACTTGGCGGCAATGACGACGCGGGCGCCGTCGCGCGCCGCGCGAAGGGCGATGGCCAGTCCGATGCCGCGGCTGGCGCCCGTGATGACAAGGGTCTTGCCGGCGAGGGTCATGGGGGAAGCCGTACAACACACGGCGCCCGGCTCAGTGACTGAACCGGGCGCCGGCAGAGGTGTCAGGATCGGGCCTACTCGACGTACGAGTAGCCGCAGTTGTCGCACACCCACATGCGACCCTGCTTGTACATGTTGTAGCCGCACTGTGGGCAGATGCGGTACTCGTTGCCGTCCTTGTCGATGAGCTTCTTCTCTTCCTTCTTGCCTCCGGACGCGAAGGGATCCTTCGGCTCTTCCTTCTTCTTCTCGGGTGCCTGCTGGGCTGCGGCCGGAACAACCGAGATTCCCACGACGCCTGCGAACAGGGCTGAGCCACGGAGGAAGCTGCGACGGTCGAGGCTCTTACCGAAGTCGTTCTCGAACATATCCACTCTCCAGAGGCAGCCACGAGTGCCGCTGCCGACGTCCGCGCCACTCCACAACGGGTGGCTGCTGCAATTGACGGAATGATACCCGCAGTGACGATTGCACACAACCCCTGTTGTCAGGGCACCGGCTCGTCGACCACGGTGACCCCGCCATTCAGGATCCGATGCACCGGGCACCGGTTGACGATGTCGAGCAGGCGTGTGCGCTGGTCGGCGTCGAGTGGCCCCTCAAGCGCGACCTCGCGGCGCACGACGAAGGCACCGTCGACGGTGGCCCCGTGCAGCCGGATGCGCACATCGGTCAGCGGCCATCCCTTGCGGGCGGCGTACATCCGGAGGGTGATCGACTCACACCCGCCCAGAGCCGCCAGCAGCAGCTCGGTCGGGGTGGCGCCGGTGTCGGTGCCTCCGAGGTCCAGGGGTTCGTCGATCCGGAGGGTATGCACGCCCGATGACGCACTGGTCGCCAGGGCCCCGTCCGCCACGCCACGCAGTTCCACGACACGCATGCCGCCAGCGTATCGCACGGCGGTCAGGCATTGCGCATGAAGGTGGCCACACCGTCGAAAAAGGGCCGCAGCAGCGCGTCGACGTCGGGCGGCAGTGCCGCCTCATCGAGTGCCCGGCCCATCAGCTGCATCCAGCGATCGCGCGCAGCACCATCGATGTGGTAAGGCGCGTGGCGCATGCGGAGCCGGGGATGCCCGCGCTGTTCGATGTAGGTCTGGGGACCGCCGAAGCGGCCGATGAGGAACAACCGCAGCCGCTCTTCCGCCCCGGCCATGTCGTCGGGCGGATACATCGGCCCGAGAATGTCATCAGCCGGAACCTGGCGATAAAACGCCGCAACCAGGCGCCGAAAACCGTCCTCGCCGATCCGTTCGTAGATATCGAGTTCGTCCACGTCTGTCACCGTATCACGCGGGCAGAAACACGACGGGCGCGGCCCCCGGTGGGGAACCGCGCCCGAGCGTGCATGCGATGGACGGTCGGTGCCGCTTAGCGGCCCGAGCGGGTCGGCCACGGCGTCGGCGCCGCGCCCGGGGCCGTCACCGGACCCACACCCTTGTTCACAAACTTCTGCAGGCGCTTGCCCGTGTAGGTTTCCGTCGTGTAGATATTGCCCTTCGAGTCGACGGCGATGCTGTGCACGCCGAGGAACATGCCGGGCTGACGCCCACCGTAGCCAAAGCGGGACAGCTCGGTCATCGACTGGCGGTCGTAGATGTAGACGTGCTCGTTGGCCCCGTCGGCGACATACAGATACTTCTGTTCCGGGTCCTTCGAGAAGGCCACGTCCCACACCGAGCCGTCAGCCAGCGTGTTCTTTTCGTGGAATACTTCCTTCACGAAGCTGCCGTCCGACTTGAAGATCTGCAGGCGGTCGTTGACGCGGTCGCAGACATAGACCATGCCGTCGTTGGCACGCTCGGCGCAGTGGACCGGGTTGCGGAACTGCTGCGCGACCGGGTCGGTCGGGTTGTAGCGGCCCAGCACCTGGTCCGTCGGGGGCTTGCCGTAGGCGCCCCACATGCGCTTGATGTTGCCGTTGTCGAGGTCAATGACCGCCACGCGGTGATTAAGGTAGCCGTCCGCCACGTAGCCTTCGTTGGCCTTGGGGTCGATGAAGATCTTCGCCACGCGGCCGAAGTTCTTCATGTCGGTGCTGTTGGCATTGAAGACCGGCTTGGCCGCAGGCGATGCGGGATCCTTCAGGGCCCCGGGCGTTCCGTACTGCGCGACGAACGTGCCATCGCGGCGGAACTTGAGAATGTGCGAGTCGGGGCCACCATTACCGCCGATCCACACGAAGCCCTTGTGGTCGACCACGACGCCGTGGTTCGACTCGGGCCACTGATACGGCGCACCCGCCTTGGGACCACCCCAGCTGCCGACGAGGTTGCCCTCGGCGTCAAACTCGAGCACCGGCGGGGCCGCCTGACAGCATTCGCTGACCCGCGGCGAGTTCGGCACCGGGAAGGCCAGTTCAGTGCGGTCCAGATTGCCAGGGTCATTCCCACGGTGGACAATCCACACGTGGTCACGGTCATCGACCGTCAGACCAATCGTCTGCCCCAGCACCCAGTTGTTGGGCATCGGCCTGGGCCAGAACGGATCCACTTCGAACCTCGGCGCCTGCTTGGCCTGCGCAGAGGTGCGGTCAAGCACCGCCTGCCCGACACCCAGGGCAAGCACCAGTGCCGCCAGTGCGGCAACGACCATCTTGTGTGACTTCAACACTCGAGACATGCGGCCTCCCTCAGAGAAAGCTGTCGGAGTATACACGGGATTCACCGTGGCGGGGAAAAACATCCGTGCTACCCTGCCGGGCATCGTATGCGTATTCGGTCTTTGTTCGCTCTGCTCGTCCTTCTGGCCCTGCAGCCTGGCCTCGGCGCACACGAGGTGCCCAACGAGGTCACCGTCCTCGCCTATCTCAAGCCTGAGGGCCAGGTTCTGCGGTTTCTCATCCGGGCCCCCCTCGTCTCGATGCGCGACATCTCCGTCCCGGTGTCCGCCGACAACTACCTCGTGCTCTCGCAGGCAGACGCCGCGCTCACCGACGCTGCCACACTCTGGATTTCCGATTTCGTGAAAATCTACGAGAACGGACAGGCCTTGCCGCCCCCGGCCGTCCGGGCCGTGCGTGCCGAACTGCCCTCGAACCGCGCCTTCTCGACCTACGACTCGGCCCTGGCCACCGTGCAATCGCCCCGCCTGCCCGATACCACGCAATTGGTCTGGGAGCAGGGCATGCTCGACGTGCTCTTCGAATATCCCATCCAGTCAGATCGGTCGCAGTTCGCCATTGCCCCCGGCTTTACACGGCTTGGTCTGCAGGTCAACGTCGGTCTGCGCTTCCTCGCCCCCGATGCCCCCGAACGGGTCTTCGACGTGCACGCCGACGTGGGCATCGTCGAACTCGACCCACGCTGGTATCAGGCCGCCTGGCTGTTTGTGAAGGAAGGCTATTGGCACATTCTCGACGGCACCGATCACCTGCTGTTCCTGCTGTGCCTCGTCATTCCCTTCCGCCGGCTGCGTCCGCTACTGGTGATTGTTACCGCCTTCACCGTGGCGCATTCGGTGACGCTCATCGCCTCCGCCTACGACCTCGCGCCCGATTCGCTGTGGTTCCCGCCCCTGGTGGAAACGGTCATTGCCGCGTCGATCCTCTACATGGCCCTCGAGAACATCGTCGGGGCCGGTCTGCAGCGTCGCTGGATCATGACGTTTGCCTTCGGCCTTGTGCACGGATTCGGATTCTCGTTTCTCCTGCGCGAGCGCCTGCAGTTTGCCGGCGACCACCTGCTGTCGTCCCTGCTGGCCTTCAACGGGGGCGTGGAAGCCGGGCAGTTGCTGGTGCTCGTCGTGCTGATTCCTGCGTTGGGATGGCTCTTCACCCGCGTGGTGGCCGAGCGCATGGGCGTGATCCTGCTGTCGGCCATCGTCGCGCACACCGCGTGGCACTGGATGACCGAACGCGGAGCCGTCCTCGCCGGATTTCCCTGGCCGGTGATGGACGCCACGGCCTGGGCCGCCCTGATGCGCTGGATGATGGCCGCGGTGGTGATCAGCGGTCTGCTGTGGTGGGCGTCGGGCGTCGGGCGCCGGTGGGAGGGACTCAAAGACTGATCCCGGTGGTCGGGCACCGCGCAGGCGGCACCCGACCCTCGGATGCTGGAGGCGTCAGCGACGCGTGTATTTCTTCACGGCGCGGGGACCGACCTCGGCGCCGTAGATGTTGCCGGCCGCGTCCACGGCGACGCCTTCAGCCGCCAGCGTGCCCGTGGCCCCGGGCGTTCCATCGGCCTTCTTCATCACCGGCTTGCCGTCGACCATCGAGAAGGTCTCGCCTACGCTGGTCGGATCGGGAATGAACGCCGTGATGTTGCCGTCGCGCGCGCTGCCGATCCGGATGCCGCGCATCCACGCCCCGTGCGGCGGGTTGACCGAGCCCGACTCCGAATCAGCGCCGTAGATGATGTCGTTTTTGTCGATCGTGATGCCGCTCAGCCGGCTGAACTGGTACCACGTGTCGAGCGTCTTGTAGGTCTCGGCATCGAGAATCTGGATGCGGTTGTTCGAACGGTCGGCCACGAAGAGCCGTCCCTTCGAATCGAACGCCAGACCATGCGGCTGCATGAACTCGCCCTCGGTGCCGGTGCCCAGCTTTCCAAATTCGCGGAGGAACTTGCCGGTCTTGTCGAAGCGCACGAGGCGCGCGGGTGAGGGTGCCGCATTACCATGGCCCTCGGCGACGAGAATGTCGCCATTCGGGTAAGTGATGACGTCGTTCGGCTGATAGAACGAGGCTGGGTCGGCCGGCTGACCGGGCTGGTTGCCGCCGGGCTTGCCGAGTGACATGAGCAGCTTGCCGTCGGGGCTGAACTTGTGCACCTGGTGCCCGACGATCGTGGCCGGGGCGGGCGGCAGGGGAGCGTCGGCCGCCTGGCCGGGCCGGCGGCGGGGCAGGTTGTCCTGCCCGTCGGTCACCCACACATTGCCATCCCTGTCGACGTGGATGCCGTGGGGAAACACCATCAGGCCCTTGCCGGTGCTGAGCAGCAGCTTGCCCGACGTGTCGAACTTGAGCAGCGTGTCGAGGGGCGACATCTGTCCCTTGGCCGCATCCCAGCACGAGTTGGCGCTGCAGCGCTCGGCCACCCAGATGGTCTTGCCGTCCTTGTCGATGTCGACGGCACTCGTGGACCCCCAGGCCCGCCCCTCGGGCAGCTTGAAGTGATTCTCAATGGTCTGGTAGGGATTCGGCCCCTGATTCACCGGCGGCATCGCTGCCCCGCCCTGCGCCAGCATCCGGGCGCCGGTCATCGCCGCTACCAGATACACACCAGCCATTACGCCTGTCCGCACGTTCACCCGCATCGGAATCCTCCTGTGGGAACTCTCGTAAACTCCTGCGTTCGAGAGCATAGCGTATCTATAATGGGCGCCATCATGCCGATGTTCGAATACGCCTGCACCCGCTGCGGGCACGAGTTCGAGACGCTGGTCCGCACGGGTGACACGCCGTCATGCCCGTCGTGCCAGGGCGTCGAGCTCGAACGCCTGCTGTCGCTGCCCGCCGTGCATTCCTCGGGCACGCACGCACTGGCCATGAAAGCGGCCGCCAAACGTGACAAGGTGCGCGGATCAGAGATGGCGCGAGCCCAGCGCGAGTACGAACTGGCCCACAACGACTGACTGGCTCCGGTCCCCCGACGGGGCCGGGCGTGTGTTTTCCGGAGTTCCCGATCGATGGCTCTTCCCACCGCAACCGGCACGACCCCGTGCCCCGAATGCTTCGCTGACATCACGCTGACCGACGTCATGCAGCACGAGATCACCCAGTGCCCGGGCTGCGGCGCCGAGCTGGAAGTGATCGGCCTGGCACCACTGACGCTGGCACTGGCGCCACAGGAAGAAGAGGACTGGGGTGAGTAGCCCGCGCGTTGGCGTGCTCTACAGCCGCGTGCGCGTTGAGGAAAAGCTGCTGTTCGAGGCCTTCGAACGGCGCGGCGTCACCATCAATCTGCTCGACGATTCCACGCTGGTCTTCGATATCACAGACGTCCGGCAGCATCCCTATCAGCACTTCGACGTCATCGTCGAGCGCTGCATCAACCACAGCCGCGCGCTGTACAGCCTCAAGATTCTCAATGATCAGGGCGTCAAGACCGTCAACACCGCGCTGGTCGCCGACATCTGCGGCAACAAGCTGATGACGACGAGCGCCCTGGCGGCGGCCGGCGTGCCACAGCCGAAGGCACTGGTCGCCTACACACCCGAGAGCGCCCTGGCGGCCATTGAGTCGCTGGGCTATCCCGTCGTGCTCAAACCGACTGTCGGCTCATGGGGCCGCCTGCTCAGCAAGGTGAACGATCGCGATGCGGCCGAATCAATTCTCGAGCACAAGGAAACCCTCGGCAGCTATCACCACAGCATTTTTTACATTCAAGAATACGTGAAGAAGCCGGGCCGTGACATCCGCGCATTCCAGATCGGCAGCGAGACCATCTGCGCCATCTACCGCCACTCGCCAAACTGGATCACCAACACCGCACGCGGGGGCCGTTCGGAGAACTGCCCGGTGACGCCAGAGATGGCGGACCTCTGCACACGTGCCGCGCGCGCCTGCGGCGGCGGCATGGTAGCCCTCGACCTGTTTGAAGACCCCGACCGCGGCCTGCTCGTCAACGAAGTGAACTACACGATGGAGTTCCGCAACAGCATCGCGCCGACCGGCGTTGACATCCCCGAGCGCATGGTCGACTTCTGCCTGCGCGTGGCCCGCGAGGGCTGGGATGCGGCCAACGGTTTTCCACCGGCCACATCCGCGCACCTCGCCACTATCTCTCTCGCCGACGGCGCGTCCGCGTAGCGCAGGCGATGTCAAGCACGCTCACCGCCTCGATCGTCGGCGCCTCCGGCTACACCGGAGGCGAGCTGCTCCGCCTGCTGCTGCAGCACCCGTACATCCGCGTGCAGCAGGTCACCAGCGAACGGCTCGATGGTCAATTCGTACACTTCACGCACCCGAATCTGCGCGGACGCACGACGCTCAAGTTCTCGACCGCAGACAGCCTGATCCCCTGCGATCTGCTGTTCCTCGGCCTGCCGCACGGCAGTGCCATGGCGCGCATCGAGACATTCGCGGCGCTCGCCCCGCGCATCGTTGACCTCAGCGCCGACTTCCGCCTGCGCGACGCCGGCGACTATGACCGCTGGTACGGGCATCCGCACGCGCGTCCCGAGTGGCTCAGCCGCTTCGTCTACGGCCTTCCTGAGCTGCACCGCGAGGCATTGACGGCTGCCACCCACGTGAGCGGTGTCGGTTGCAATGCCACCGCCACCACGCTGGCCATCTGGCCGCTGGCCAAGGCGCAGCTCATCGATACCGCACGCGGCGTCATTTGCGAGGTCAAGGTCGGCTCGAGCGAGGGCGGCGCCGCCAGCAACGACTCGACCCACCACCCCGAACGCGCCGGGGTCATGCGCAGCTTTGCCCCTACGGGTCACCGTCACACCGCCGAAGTGCTGCAGGCGCTGGCACTCGCGGGAGTGACCACCGACGTGCACCTGTCAGCCACGGCCGTCGACAACGTGCGCGGCGTCCTGGCCACCGCGCACGTATTCGTGCACGAGGGCGTGGCCGAACGTGAGCTCTGGAAGGCGTATCGAGATGCCTACAGCTCCGAGCCCTTCGTGCGCATCGTGAAGGATCGCGTGGGCCTGTACCGCTATCCCGAGCCGAAGATTCTCTCGGGCAGCAACTACGCCGATGTCGGCTTCGAATTCGATGCCACGAGCCGGCGCGTCGTGGCGCTCGGCGCCATCGACAATCTGATGAAGGGGGCCGCTGGCAGCGCCCTGCAGTGCGCCAACCTGATGTGCGGATGGGACGAACGCCTCGGCCTCGAGTTTCCCGGACTGCACCCGATTTAGTGGAGTGGCCTGACCGATGATTGTGGTGAAGGTAGGCGGAGGCACCAGCCTCAACATCGACGCCGTCGTCGCCGATCTGGTGGCGCTCCGCGCCTCAGGCACCGACCTGCTGCTGGTGCACGGCGGCGCACAAACCACCAACGCCGTGGCCGAGGCACTCGGGCACCCGCCGCAGTTTGTCACCAGCGAAACAGGCCATGTCAGCCGACGCACCGACCGGCGCACGCTTGAGATCTTCGAGATGGTCTATTGTGGCCAACTCAACAAGATGTGGGTCGAGAAGTTGCAGACGGCCGGCGTAAATGCCGTGGGGCTGTCGGGCCTCGATGGCCGCATCTTCGAGGGCACGCGCAAGGACACCCTGCGCATCAAGGTCGACGGTCGACGCCTCGTACTGCGCGACGACTGGACCGGTACTGTCGAGAAGGTGAATACACACCTGCTGCGGCTGCTCATGAAGGAGGGCTACTTCCCCGTCCTGACACCACCCGGCGCATCGACAGTCGGCGAAGCAATCAACGTCGACGGCGACCGGGCCGCGGCCATGGTGGCAGGCGCGTTCGGTGCCGAGGCCCTGCTGATCCTGACGGATACGCCGGGCCTGCTGCGCGCCTTCCCCGACGAGTCGACGCTCATCACCGAGATTCCCCGCGCCCATGCCGATCAGTTCATGCAATACGCCGAGGGCCGGATGAAGAAGAAGGTGCTGGGGGCCGTCGAGGCCATTGCCGGTGGCGTCCGCAAGGTCATCTTCGCGGATGGCCGCATCGAACAGCCGCTGTCCCGCGCCCTCGCCGGCGGCGGCACGCATATCCAGTGAGCACACCTGTGTCCGATGCACTGGTCCCCCTGTGGTCACATGAAGAGCAGATTCTCGGGGGCACTACGGCCCGCCGGGGCGAGACCGTCTTCGTGCGCGGCGAGGGCTGCTGGATGGTCGATAGCGACGGCCATCGCTATCTCGACCTGAGTTCGGCGCAGGGCGTGGCCATGCTGGGGCACTGCCATCCGCGTGTGACCGCCGCCATCGTGCACCAGGCGCAGACACTGGCCCTGTGCCCGAACTATCTCTACAACGACGTGCGCGCGCAGTTTGCCGAGGCGCTCATCGGCGTGCTGCCGCCACACCTGCCACATGCGTTTCTCTGCAATAGCGGCGCCGAGGCAGTGGATGGCGCACTCAAGTTCGCCCGGCTCACGACCGGGCGTCAGCGTTTCGTGTCGACGACGAAGGGATTCCACGGCCGCACGTTCGGTGCACTGTCGGTGACATGGGAACCCAAGTATCGCGACGGGTTCGGTCCGCTGCTCGACACGACGCATGTCCCCTTCAACGACGCCGCCGCCATCGACGTGGCCGTCACCGATGACACTGCGGCGGTCATCGTCGAAATCGTTCAGGGTGAAAGCGGCGTCAACCTGAGCACGGCCGCCTTCATCGAGACCGCGGCGCGCGTATGCCGCGAACGTGGCGCGCTGCTGATCGCTGACGAGATTCAGACCGGGTTCGGGCGCACCGGACGATGGTTTGCCTGCGAGCACGTCGGCGTGCAGCCCGATCTGCTGTGCATGGCCAAGGGCCTCGGCGGTGGCTTCCCCATGGGGGCCGTGGCGTATACCGCGCAGGTGCGTGCGGCGTTATCGCAGGGGGCACACGGGTCGACGTTCGGCGGCTCACCTCTCGCCTGTGCCGCGGGACTGGCCGCGATTGGGGCCTACCGTGACGAGCACCTCATCGAGCGCAGCGCCCACAGGGGCGCAGAGATGCTGGCCCGCCTGCGCGAGCGGCTCGCCGGTGTGCCCGCAGTACGGGACATCCGGGGCCTTGGGCTGATGATCGCGGTCGAACTCCGCACCAAGGTCGCCCCCGTCCTCAAACGGCTGATGGTCGACCATCGCGTCATTGCCCTGCCCGCAGGCCCCACCATCCTGCGTCTGCTGCCGCCGCTCATCCTGTCCGAGGACGAGATGACCCTCGGAATCGACGCCATCGCCGCGAGCCTCGACGCATGATGACCCGGGAATCGGCGGAGGCTCTGGTCTACGGGCTGGTCGCCATCGAGTCGCTCTCACGGCATGAGCACACGGCCAGTGCCTGGCTTGCCGACCAGATGCGGGCCGCCGGATACGACCGCGCCTTCGTAGACGAAGCCGGAAATGCTGTCGGCGAGCTCGGGCCGACTGATGCCGCCACCGTCGTCGTGCTGCTCGGGCACATCGATACGGTACCCGGAAAGATTCCCGTGCGCATCGAGGGTGATGTGCTGCACGGGCGCGGCAGCGTGGATGCGAAAGGGCCCCTCGCCACATTTGTCGCCGCCGGGGCCATGCTTGGGTCGGCCTGGGCCCACGCGGCAGGCATTCGCCTCGTGGTGGTCGGTGCCGTCGAAGAAGAGTCAGCCACGAGCAAGGGCGCGCGCCACATCGCCGCGCGCTTTGACGGCGTGCGCGAGCCGGTGCCCATGGCCTGTGTCATCGGCGAGCCCAGCCACATGCATCGAGTGACGCTGGGCTACAAGGGGCGGCTGCTGGTCGATGTCGCCGCCTCGCAGTCGATGGCGCACACGGCCGGCCCAGACGCCAGCGTGGCCGAGTCGGTCGTTGAGCTCTGGAACTGGGTGCGCGCGCACGCCGATCGGCACAACGAGGGCGTCGGTAAGCCCTTCGACCAACTCAGCCCAAGCCTGCGTCGCTTGATCACCGGCAACCTCGACGGCCTCACCGACACCGTCGACGCGCAGTTTGCCTGGCGACTGCCGGTGGGCTTCGATGCGCAGGCCTTCGCGCACGCACTCGCGGCCGAAGCGGCACGCGGCATCGAGTCCGCCACGCTACCGGACATCACACTGGCAGCTGGCGCCGGTGAACCGTCACGCCAGACCGTCACCCTCGCGGGCGTCCGCACCACCATGTCACTGCACTTCCGGGGATGGGAACAGGCGTGGCGCGCCGAACGCACCACGCCGCTCGTGCGCAGCTTTCTCAGTGCGATCAGACGCGTCGTCTCTGGCAGCACCCCGGGATTTGTCGTGAAGACCGGCACCAGCGACATGAATGTCGTCGCGCCCGTCTGGCAGTGCCCGATTCTCGCCTACGGCCCCGGCGACGCCGCACTGGACCACACGCCGCACGAACACCTGAGCCTCGACGAATACTGGACGGCTGTCCAGGTGCTGGCCGAAGCGCTGCGCTCCCTTGTGCTCGCCGCGCGCTGAGACGCCGGCGGCACGGGCACCGCTCTTCGGCATCACGCGATAGACTTCCGTCGTGACTGGCTTCCCCTGTGAATGGTCGCGCCACCGTGGCTGCGCGGCGGCGATGCTGCTGTGTATCTCGCTCGAGACGTCCGAACGTCTGGCGGCTGGACCGTCGCTCCCCAGGGATGGGCAGGTGGCAGCGGCGGCAGACGCTCAGCAGGCCCCCCGGCCCTACCGCCCCTCCATCGGGCAGGCAGGCAAGGATGTCGTCTGGGTGCCGACACCTCCGGCACTGCTCGACACGATGCTGTCACTGGCGGGCGTGACGCCGGAGGACGTCGTGGTCGACCTGGGGTCGGGCGACGGGCGTGCCGTCATTGCCGCGGCTCGACTGGGTGCGCGGGCGATTGGCGTGGAGTTCAATCCGGAACTGGTGACGCTGTCCCGCCAGGCTGCGGCAGACGCGGGCATGCAGGACCGGGCGTCCTTCGTGCAGGGCGACATGTTCGAGGCCGACATCAGCCAGGCCACGGTGTTCGCGCTGTATCTGCTGCCTGAAAATCTCGATCGCCTGCTGCCACGTCTGCAGTCGTTGCGGCCCGGCACGCGTATCGTCGCAAACACATTCGGATTCACCGACTGGGACCCGGACGCGCAGGAGCGCGTGCGCGCCGAGCTCTGCACCGACTGGTGCGATGCCCTGCTGTGGATAGTGCCGGCACGGGTCGCAGGTAGCTGGGTGTTCGACAGCGGTGAGCGTCTCGTGCTGACGCAGTTGCATCAGGTGCTGCATGGCGAGTGGCAATCCGGCTCGAGCTCTGAGCCGATTCGTCAGGCCCGCGTGCGCGGCACGGCAGTGGCATTCAGCGTCGGTGAACGGCGCTTCGAGGGTGACTGGTCCGAGTTGGCACTGACCGGCGTTGAACGGCTGAGGGACGGCAGCACGCGCCGCTTTCGCGCGACACGGCAGCCCTGAGCATTCCGCTGGGCGGTGTGTCCCTCTCGGTGGTCTGCACGTCTCGACCTGCCATCGTGGGTTGGCTGTCAGGTGGTGCGCGGTGGTGTGCCTGAATACGGGTGCGTGGAGCCGTGGTGGGTCCACAACGCACACGAGCCAGACCCGAGGGCCTGGCTCGTGTGCGGCCTATCGCTGGTCTCCTGCAGGTTAGCAGGAGGCGCAGTTGAAGTTGTTGCGCGACCCGAGCTTCTCGAGCAGGGACACGGTCTCGGGATAGGGAGACACGCGCTGCACGGGCCCGTTCGCCATGTCGGCCGTCGTCTGGCCGCTGCGGGACACGGCGCGCACGTCGGCGCCCTTGGACACGAGATACGTAATCATCTCGTTATCGCCACGCGCGGCCGCGTGGTGCAGGGGCGTGTAGCCATCGTTGTCTCGGGCATTCACATCGGCGCCCATTTCCTCGACCAGGTACTTCATCACCGGCAGCCATCCCCCGGGGGCATGCCGATGGGCGTTGCCTGCGAAGCCTTCGCCATATTCGACACCGGCGGCCGCATGAATTGGTAGGGCACCAGGACCACCCGCGGGAACGGGCGGTGCGGTGTAGCGCTCCTGACCGTCGACCGGCGTGGGCTGCACGGGGCCACCGGCACCCGGCGGCGGTGCACCGGGACGACGAATCGCCTCGCGGGGAGCCATCGTCGCGATATTGACATCGGCGCCGAAGCGGGCGAGCAGCTTCATGGCATCAAGGTCCACGGAGTATGCGGAGCGCCAGAACGCGGTTGAGCCCGACGTGTCGGCCAGCCCGCAGTTGCGGTTGCCGCAACCCGTGTAGACGAGGTACCACGGATGCGACTTCATGCGCATGTTCGGGTCGGCTCCGTTCTCAAGCAGCCGCTGCATGACGTCGAGATAGGTGGCCTTCTGGCGTTCCATCTCCTGGGGCTGCGGGAACCGCGTGCGCGGCTGCCACTGCACGTTGACCGCGGCCCACAGGGGGAAAGCCCCGTTGCCATTGGCGGCGAGGTTGGGGTCGGCACCGCGGTCGAGCAGGAACATGGCCATGTCGAACTGTCCATTGATCACCGCCATCAGCAGCGCGCTCGTGCCATCACCGGCGCCCACCGTATTGACGTTGGCACCTCCATCGAGCAGCGCCCGTGCCGACTCGACATAGCCCTGGCGCGCGGCGTGCAGCAGGGCGGTGAGGCCCCCCTTCGTCGCCACGGGAGGATTGATTTCCTCAGGGTTGAAACCACCGAAACGGTCAGGCGGCGCGTTCTTGTCTGGGGGAGGGACCTTGCCCGAGGCGAAGAGCTCGCGAGCGGCCTGCGCGGCGGCCTGAATCTGGCTGGCCGAGGGCTGCTTCTCGGGTCCGACGCCATACGACTCAAGCACCTTGGCCTGGCGCTGCGACGCCGCACGGTCGAGGGCGCTGCGCTTCTGGATGTCGATGAAGGTCGACGCGATGTTGGGGTCGGCACCGGCCGCCGTCAGGGTCTTGATGGCGTCGACGCGGTTCCAGGCGGCTGCGAACATCAGCGGCGTCTGGCCCCATTCGGCCTCGCGGGCGTTCTTGTCGGCGCCGGCGGTGATGAGTGCCTTGATGACTGGTGCGCTGCCAGCGTTGGCCGCCAGATGCAACGGAGTCGCTCCGCTGGGATTGGCTTTCGCATCAACCACGGCACCGGCCTTGAGGAGCACCTCGACAACCGCCGGGCTCGCCGCGCGGGCCGCGACATGCAGCGGCGTGTACTGCCCGATGCGGGTCACGGCCGCTGTGTTCGCCCCGGCATAGACCAGCAAGCTCGCGATTTCGGCGTGATTCTTTTCGGCCGCCCAGTGCAGGCCGGACATCCCGTCACCGCGTGCGGCGTTGACGTCGGCCCCCTGCTTGATGAGCGTGCGAATGGCGGCGAGGTCGCCCTTCATCGCCGCATCGGCGATGGGCGAGCCGCCCGGCGCAGCGCTGAGCATGGCTGACATGCTCAGCGCCACCATCAGATGCACGGCAATCCGCTTCATCATCGTCTGTCGCTCCGTGACTGGCGGGACTCAGGCCACCACCGTCGAGACCGACGGGCTGGTGAGCGAGAAGTTTCCGGTACTGTCGCCGAACGACTTGAGGTCGTCGAGGCCCAGCTCGTTGAGCATGGTCAGCATGGCATTGGCCATCGGCGTACCATCCGGCGCCTTGAGATGCAGGTTACCCTTGAGCGCGCCGTTGGCCTTACCGAACAGCACCAGTGGGCAGCGGCGGTGGTTGTGCACGTTAGCATCGGCCATCGGCGAGCCCCACACAATCATCGTCTTGTCGAGCAGCGTCTGGTCGCCTTCCGAGGCCGACTTGAGCTTCTCGAGCAGGTAGCCCACCTGGCTCACGCGGTACTTGCAGATCTTGTTGAATTCCATGATCCGGTCTTCGCGGTTGCCGTGGTGCGACGCCGGGTGGAACGGCTGACTTGATCCGCTCTCGGGGAACACGCGGTTCTGTGAATCGCGGCCCGTCTTGAACGAGATGACGCGCGTCATGTTGGACTGCAGCGCCAGCACCTGCAGGTCGAACAGCAGGCGCATGTGTTCCGAGAACGAGTCGGGCACGCCCTTCGGGGCATCGGGCAGGGCCCGCTGCTCGCCGGTACTGTGCTGGGCCTCGATGGCCTGGATGCGGCGTTCGATTTCACGCACGTTGTCGAGATAGCGGTCAAGGCGCTGACGGTCGCTCACGCCCAGTTCCTGACGCACGCTGGCCACTTCACCCTGAATCCAGTCGAGGATGCTGCGGCGGTTCTCGCGGCGCAGGGCACGGTCACGAGCTGACGAGCCGGCCCCGAAGAGCAGGTCGAACGCCACGCGCGGGTCGCGAATCATCGGCAGCGGCTCGTTCGGTGACGACCAGCTGATCGAGTCTGTGTAGGCGCACGAGTAGTTATACGTGCACCCACCGGCCTGGTCGAGATTCTCGATGCAGAACTGCATCGACGGCATCGGCGTGTCCTGCCCGAAGCGCTGTGCGTAGAGCTGGTCAAGCGACGTGCCGGCCCAGATGTCCGAGCCCTGGGTCTGCTTGGGGTGGGACTGGGTGAGAAACACCGCGCTCGAACGGAAGTGGTCGCCGCCGATTTCGGGAGCCGTGAAGGCCTCCGCCATGCGCACGTCGGTATTGCTGACGATGGTCATGTATTCGCGGTAGGCCTCAAGGGTAGCCAGCGGATTCTCGGGAACCAGGGCGAAGTCGCTGCCCACCTTTTCCGGCGCAAACAGCCACTTGCTGGCGGCCAGGTTGTTGCAGCCGGCCAGCCCGTGCACTTCCTCGATGCAGATGAGGTTGGTGCGCGGTGCGGCGGCGGCCTTCGCCAGCACGCGCCCGGCCGGGGTCATCGCGTCAAGCATCGGCAGCGCCACGGTGGCCCCGAGGCCACGAAGGAAGGTGCGGCGGGGCAGGTACTTTCCAGTCAGGTACGCCATGGTTACGTTCTCCTCAGACCCGTAGTTAACGCTGCGCGACGGACGTCGCCGTCTCGGTGGGGACGGGCTCGGCCCGCTTCAGTCGGAAGGCGTCGCTCTTCACCACGCCCAGAATAAACGCTGACATCTTGTAGTCCTGCGCCGCCGCCGCCCGGGTGATGGCCCGGATGGTCGGCTGGTCGAAGTATTCGGCACGGCGCCCCAGCCCGTAGGCCAGCAGGTTCTCGGTGAAGGTGCGCACCAGCGGCTCAGGCCGCTTGAGCAGCGCCGTCACCAGTTCGGCCGGCGACGAGACACCCGACCCGTCGAAGAATTCGCCCTTCGTGTCGAGCGGCATGCCGTTCTCGCGCACGCGCCACTGCGCGGTCACGTCGTAGTTGTCGAGGGCCAGCCCGATGGGGTCCATCATGCGGTGGCACGCATTGCACGTCGGGTTGGCGCGGTGAATTTCCATACGCTCGCGCGTGGTCAGCAGCCGGCCTTCCTTGGCCCCGTCGGTCTCCTCGAGCGTGGGCACGTTGGGCGGCGGCGCCGGTGGCGGCGCTCCCATCAGCACTTCCATCACCCACTTGCCGCGCAGCACAGGCGACGTGCGGTTGGCCAGCGAGGTCTGCACGAGAATCGAGCCCTGACCGAGCAGTCCGCGGCGATTGGCATCGGTGTAGGCGATCTTGCGGAATTCGCTGCCCGCGATGCCGGGAATGCCGTATTGCTGCGCCAGGCGCTCGTTGGCGAATGTGTAGTCGGCCCGATACAGATCGAGCATCGACCGGTCCTCACGGATCAGGTGATTGAAAAACATCACGGTCTCGCGCCGCATCGCCGCCGCGAGGTTCTCGTCGAAATTCGGGAAGAAGTTCGGGTCGGGATGCACCTTGTCGACGTCCTGCAGTCGCAGCCATTGGGCGGCGAAGCGGGTGCCCAGCGCCTCACTGCGCGCATCGGCCAGCATGCGCCGCGCCTGCTGCTCGAGCACGCGGGGATCGTTGAGCCTGCCGGCCAGTGCCAGATCGAGCAGTGCCTGATCGGGTGGCGTGTTCCAGAGGAAATATGACAGCCGCGACGCCAGGTCGACGTCCGCGACGCGCACCGACGACCCGGGCCGACCTTCGCGCTCGCGCTCGATGCGGAAGATGAAGTAGGGGCTGGCCAGAATCGTCTCGAGCACGCTGGTCACGCCGGCCTCAAATCCGTTCTTCGCCGCCACTTTCTCGTAGAACGGCATCAGCCGGTCGACCTCGGCGGTCGTCATCGGACGACGGTAGGCCTGCGAACCGAGGCGCGTAGCGATCTGGCGGGCGCAGGCGCGCTCTTCGGTCGGCGACGTCGGACGGCACGAGAACACTCGCTGCCGGGCCGGGGTGTCGGAGACGCCCGTGGCACGGAACGGCCCCACCACTACCAGATCACGCAGGTGCGGTAGCGTCGTGATACCGCTGCCACCGGAACCGCCGCCGGCATACGACCAGCCGTGCGGCTTGATCAGGTCTTCATACGGCCCGTCGGTGCGCCGCACAAACGCGGCCGAAATCGTGTGCTGGCCGGCGCGCATGAAAATCGGCTCGGTACGCATCGGGGCCTGCCCGCGGCCATCTGCCGCCGCCACCTGCGCCAGCTCGTAGTTGAGCAGCGACACGCGCTCGCCGTCGATGGAAATGTCGATGTCCTCGTACCGGGTGTTCTCACCCGCGTTGAAGGTCATCTGGAACTCGTACTCGGCATCGGCCGGGAACACATGCGACGTCACCATACCGCCACGCGTGCCGTACGGTGCACCTTCCACGTAATCCCAGGGATGCTGCGACATGTAGCTGGGATTGGTGTACGTGACGTCAATCGTGGGCGCGGTGCGGTCGCCCACCGCGAGACGGCTGATGGCCGTCGCGGCATTGAGATACGACTCGAGCAGCGTGGGCGACAGCGCCTGCGCGTCGGCAATGTTGTCGAAGTTGGCACTCTTGGTGTCGAGCGGCAGCCAGTCGCCGGCGTTCACCTTGAGCCCCAGCATCTCTTCAACGGCACGCTCGTACTCGGGGCGGTTCAGGCGCTGGAACGTACGGCGGCCCGGGTTGGGCTTGCTGGACGCGTGCCTGTCCAGCGTCGACTCGAGCGCCACCGTCAGCGCCTCAAGCACGGCCGGCTCGGGCCGCGGCGACCGCGCGGGCGGCATCATGCCGGCGCGCAGCTTGACGATCATCTTCTCGGCCTTCTCGGCGTGCGACACCGCATCGTTCACGTCGAACTTCGCCAGGCTGAGGTCGGCGGCAGGGCGGCGTTCGTTGTGGCACCCGGCACAATACTTGGCGATGACCGCGTTGTGATCCTGGCTCGACGCGCCTGCCCGCACGGGTGCGGGTGCCCCGGCTGGTAGCTTCGGCGCACTGGCCCGCACCGCCGCGGCCGCAGGTGCGGTCTGCGGTGCGACCGGCCTAGGGGTGCGGGCCGCCATCAGCACACCTGCCGAGACGACCGCCACCATCACGCCTGCCCCGATGCTGCTCGTGCTCATTCGCATAGACGCGTGCCCCGACTTTCAGAAGTGCTCCGCCGGCGTCCGCACACGCGGCGCCAGAGATTCCCGAATTATATGTCCAGAACAATCGGCACGGCAGCAAGGTTTTTCAGAGTGCTTCCCCGAGTCCGACGTCACCGATTGTCTCCGGCCCCGAGGCCATCGCCGCGTGCTAGTCGACCAGCCGCCGCAGGGTCAGCCGGTAGGCCCGGTATCCGGTGTCGGGGTCGTACACGATGACCGGCATCAGCCGCCTACGGATCCGGTGCGGGTTGGTGCGCGCATACCCCATCAGAGTCCGCGCCAGGGTCTCGCGCGACCGCTCGGGGCGCTCGCCGGGCCTCGGCAGGGCCGTGAACAGGTCGTTCAGCCCCACCGGCCACGCCTGGTCCCAGAGCAGGGCATCGACCATCTGCCCCTTCATGACGTTGTGGGAGAAGTTGAAGAAGAACGACAACGGTGAATACGCCGCCTCACCAGGCTGAAAGGCCGTGAAGGCCTCCATCAGCTCGTCGCGGCAGGCATGGAACTGCTCGCGGAACCGGCCCCGCTCGACCTCGTGCGCCGCCAGCGACCGCGGTCCCTGCCCCACAAACGCCCGCGGGTCGGCCGTCAGGCCGTTCAGCATCGACTCCAGCAGCGCCTCGCGTCCCAGCGTCGCCGCGCCCCCGCCGCGCAGCACGGTGTAATCGTCCATCAGCGTGGCCAGCGCAAAGCACAGCCACGGATAGTCGGCCACGTTGTCCTCACGCATCAACGACGTATCGCGGCCATACGTGGCCTCAAACCCGAAGCGCAGATGGCACCCCATCGCGACGCCGTGCCCCACCGCAATGGCCGCCCGATGCCGGGCGGCCAGCGTCCGCGTCCGACCCAGCAGCAGGTCGTACCCCCACTCTTCGCGCTCGTAGTGCGCCGTCGCAATCAGCAGCAGCGTCGCGGCATCGTCGCAGAACCGGTGGCCGCTGCCCTGTGGCCCCTGCAGCTGCTGCAGCAGCCCGTCGACCCGGTCGAGCGCGGCATCGGCATCGCCGGTGTCCCAGATGCGCAGCGACAGCAGCGACAGCACATGCATGAAGTAGTAGTCGATGAGCAGCGCCGGAACGATGCGTGTGAACGCATCGGTGCCGCGCTGGTCGATGACATACGTCAGCACATCGACAGGAATCGTGTCGGCATTGACATGCGCCGCCACGCCGTCCCAGTCGTGCAGGGCGTGGAATCCTTCGTCACGCGTGAGGCGGTCGTACGCGCGCACGGCGCGGGCCAGCGTGAGTGCCGCCCCGTCAAACGTCCACACGTCGCTGCGCAGCGTCTCGCGCAGGCGGCTGAGGGCGGCACCGATGGTCGGCGCCGAGGACAGGTCGTCGACGACGCGGGTGCGGAACGCGGAGGACAGTGCCTCGTCGAGGGCGGCACAGACCTCATCAAAGGGCACATGCCGGGCAACGCGAACGACGGAATCTCGTGACATCGTGCGACGGAATTCTACCCCGCGACCCGGGGCTCAGCGCGGTTCCTGGACGCTGGCGAGATAGCTGACCAGCACATCGATGCGCGCACGCACCGCATCGGGCCCCGCCTCGACCGATCGCTCGAAGGCATCGCCCCACACGGGCATGTCACCCGTACCGTGTCCGCGCACCGTGTCGCGCCCGTCAATGCTGCGCGTTACGGCCAGTCTCGGGAACGTGTCGCCGCTACGACGCGCCAGCTGCGTGAGATCGGTTGGTGCCACACGGAGCGACGAGGCCAGCGGCCCGCGACCGTGGGCATCGGGCCCGTGGCAGACCGCACAGTAGGTGCGATAGAGCGTGGCTCCGAATGGGGCCGCCAGTGCCGCCTGGGACTGCGCCTCGACCGGGCCGCTGCGCCCGCGAGCCCCGAGGGGCACCATGACCGACGCGGTCAGCACCAGCACGACGGCTCGCCCAAGCCGTCGCCTCGGCAGCGGCGGTGCCGAACAACCGGCACACCGTGCCGGCACGGCCGGTATACCGGTTGTCTGGGGTGGTGTTGCCCTGCACCACCGGCGCGTCACGCGAGAAGGGTTCACGGGGTGCCTAACGATAATCAGCCGGCTGCGTCCGGCGCCATTCCGCATAGCGCCGCTGCAGTGTCCTAACCGGATTGAGGTTCTCGCCTTCGCGAATCTGTCCGGCCCCCTTCTCCGCCCCCGGCTGCGACACCGTCAGGTAGAGCGCATAGCGCCCGTCATTGTGCGATGTGGGGCCGGTCGGGTCGGTCGGGTTGGCCATCAGGATGTAGGCCACGTGGGACGTCTTTCCCTCACACGGTATGGCCGCGGGCGGGGCACCAGGGCGCTCGGGCGGACAGTTGCAGCGGCTGTCGCCACCGGCCTCATCGGCCGCCACCATCGCCGCCATCACGCGATCGGTCAGCGCCCCGGTGGCCTTCACCAAGGCCTCGGCCGCACGCGGCACCACGTTGTCCGGGCGCAGGATGTTGCCCTGAATCGAGTAGTAAATCTCCGTGCCTGGCACCTGTCCCTGCACGTCCTGCGACACCGCGCCGTTCTTCTTTCCGGAATGTCCGGCCGAACGCCCCTGCAGGTCGACGATGCCGAACTGCCGCACCGGGAAGGCCCGGTCGGCGCTCAGCATCTCGATGATGCGCGCCGGGGCCGTGCCCTTCTGCAGTTCCTCGTAGACGAGCCGCTGATTGCGATGCGTGATGTCGACGGCCGCCTGGCAGGCCGCCACGCCCTTTCCCGGTACGACAACCGCCTGCAGGCCCATCAGCATCTGGTCGTCGCGATCGACACACGTCGCCGAGGCGATGACGACGCGCCCTGTGGTCTTGTCGACCGCAATCACCGACCAGGTGGCCCAGGCCGTGTGGGGCAGCAGCCCCAGAAAGACAGCCAGTACAGCAACCCGCCATGTAGCGGACGGGCAACGGAGAGCGAGCAGCCGAATCATGCGCAGATCCTTGCAGGGAACAGACGGCGGTGACGTTACCAGACCGTCCCCTGGGATGCAATGCGCCGACGGTCGCCGGGTATAGAATCCGCTCCACCATGGCCCCCAGCGTGTCGGCTCCTCACGTCCTCAACATCAGCGACCTCAGGCGACAGGCGCAACGTCGCCTGCCGCGGGTCGTCTTCGACTACATCGACGGCGGCGCCGAACGCGAACGCTCGCTCGCGGAGAACATGCGCGCCTACGACGACTGGCGCTTCCGCCCGCGCTCGGCCGTCGCCACGCGCTCGGTCAGCCTGCAGACCCGCGTGCTCGACACCGATCTCGCCCTGCCCTTCATGCTGGCCCCGGTCGGCAGCAGCCGCCTCTTTTTTCCTCGAGGGGAAGAACACGCGGCGCGCGCCGCGGGCCGCGCCGGCACCGGCTACATTCTGTCGACCCTCTCAGGCTGCCGTCTCGAAGACGTCAAGGCCGCCACGACCGGTCCGGCGTGGTATCAGCTCTACCTCGTAGGCGGGCGCGACGTGGCCCTCGCGGCAATCGCCCGCGCGAAAGCGGCCGAATACCGGGCGCTGGTCGTCACCATCGACACGCCGGTGGCCGGACTGCGTGAGCGCGACCTGCGGAACGGCATCAAGGAACTGCTGACCTTCAATCCCCTGGTGTGCTGGCCCTACGTTTGTCAGATGATCACGCGACCAGGCTGGCTGCTCGGCTATGCCCGTGACGGGGGACTCATGAAGTTTCCCAACATCGTGCTGCCGTCCGGACCGATGGATTATGCCGACGTCGGTGCGGCGCTCGAGGCATCAATGGTCTCGTGGGACGACTTCCCGTGGATTCGCGAGGCCTGGGGCGGCCCCATCGTCGTCAAGGGCGCACACACGGCCGACGATGCGCGACGGGCGGTCGATGTGGGCGCGTCGGCGGTGGTGGTGTCCAATCACGGTGCGCGCCAGCTTGACGGCGTGGCCGCCACCATCGAGATTCTGCCCGAGGTGGTGGCCGCGGTCGGACACCAGACCGAGGTGCTGCTCGACGGTGGCATCCGCACCGGCGGTGATGTCGTCAAGGCGCTGTGCCTCGGCGCTCGCGCCGTGCTCATCGGACGTGCCTATGCGTATGGCCTGGCGGCCGCCGGCGATGCCGGGGTGACGCGCGCGATCGATGTGCTGCGCACCGACGTGATTCGCACCATGAAGCTGTTGGGCTGCAATGACGTGCAGGCGCTCGACGCGTCGTATGTCCGCAGCGCCCGGCGCTAACGCCGCTCCGGGCGAGTGAAGCGGATGAGGTATCTGGATTCACCCGAGACGAACAGCCGCGGGGCCTCACCCGCGACCTTGTCAGTGCCCGTCTCGTACTCGAGGCCTACCACCTGCGGATACCATTTGTCTCCCTCCAGGATGCATTCGGGCGGGGTCCACTGCGTGGGATCGTCCAGCGAGGTCGAGAACGAGACATAGACCCCGTCTTGGGTCCACTCATCGTCGGCGGTGCGGTTGAGCAGCATGACCCATTGCTTGAGGTGCGTGTTCCAGTGGACAGATGGCCCCCCAGAAAGCATCGTTCCCGGGATCGTCGTCGTGCCAGGGCCGCTCGGTCGGGAAGAGCGCGGTGCCTTCGGGAGAGAAGATCTCGCTGGCAACGGTCGCGCTGGGCCGGTGCGCTCCGGCAGTCGGGATCACGGCGTCATCCGGTTCAGGAAGGGAATCGGGATCGGGCCCGTCGACCACATCGGGTGCCTGCCAGATTCCGTCGACCCACACATCGACGCGGCCCATCGGATCATCGCGGTGCGCCCACGGCAGACGCGCCACCGACACCCCCTGCCCCGACGGGTTGGGCGAGTACTGGCTGAAGAAAATGTAGAGATCAGTGCACTCGTCATTCAGAACGGCTGAGACATCGCCGATGCCCCCGACGAAGTAGGCGTTGCCCGTGCCACATGCCACGTGCTCGGGACGCGCCTTGAGGATGATGCCGAGGTTCGTCCACGTGGTGCCATAGTCGTCTGATCGCATGAGACCACTCTGCGGTGCGGTCCGATCCAGACGGTCGCACCGGTCGGACGGAATCTCGTTGTGATAAACGGCGTATTAGACGTCCTGATCATCGGCCACCACAGCCTCGAACCACATGCCGTGCCCCGGAAGATTGACGATCGTGACCGGCTGGGCAGGTTCCAGTCGACGGAGGCGAAGTCCGTCGGCCACACTGGGCACACCAGCCGTCGAGGTGAAGACCCTGAGGCTCGGCAGACCATCGATAGGTGCCCACATCACGGGGCTGTTGGAATCGACGTCCCCCGACAGATCCAGCGGATCGGCGGCGAGCAGTTCGACGCGTGGCCGCGGGGGCTGGGGCGGCGGCTCCTGCGCGCCCGCCTCGCGATGCGCGAGCAGAACCAGGAGGGCCAGGCTCAGTCCGATTCCTTGCGTCACCACGATTCCCCTGCGCACCATGCGTATTATCTGACGCTGCCTCGCCTCGGCTGTCGAATCCCGCCCTCGCCGTGCTTTGGGGCACAATCGTGAGGTGCGTGGTCTCGTGCTCTCTGCCGTGTCGCTGCTGAGCCTGCTGCTGGGCGTTGTGCTGACCTGGCCGCTGCTGCCGTTGCGGTCCCTGGGGCTTCCATATGACCTGGGCGACCCGCTGCTCAACACCTATATCCTCGCATGGGACGCCGACCGACTGTGTCACGGATTGTCGGGTCTGTGGGACGCCACACTGTTTTTTCCGTACGCAGACACGCTGGCCTGGTCCGAGCATCTGCTCGGGACCGCCATCTTCACGGCGCCCCTGCAGTGGCTGACAGGCAATCCCGCGCTGGTGCACAACGTGGCCCTGCTCGGGTCATACGTGCTTGCCGGCGCAGGCATGTTCGGACTGGTCAGGCACCTGACCGGACGCACCGATGCGGCCCTCATCGCCGCCGTGGCGTTTGTGTGCGCGCCGCACAGGGTGTTGCACGGGTCGCGTCTGCAGATGCTGATGTCCGGCTGGATGCCGCTGGCGCTCTGGGCCCTGCACATCTATTTTTCGACCGGGCGGCGATGGGCCCTGGCCGGGTTCGTCGGGGCCTTCGCGGTTCTCGGCCTGACCAACGGCTATTTCCTGTATTTCTTCGCGGTGACCGTCCTCGTCGTGGCAGGGGGTGAACTGATTCCCCTGGCGGATGCGGCGCGCCGCGGTTTGGCCACTACTCAAGTGCGGCTCGGGCTCACGCTGCGTGATCTGTCCGTCGCCGCCGCCGCACTGGTCGCGATCATGCTGCCCGTGGCTCTGGTCTATTTCGACGTGCAGCAGACGATGGGCTTCTCGCGCAGCTACGACGAAATCCTGATGTTCAGCGCCACCCTTGATGATTATCGCCGGGCGCTTCCGGACATGGCGACCTGGCCAGGTGTCATCGCCGGAGGCGCCGCGGAACGGACACTGTTTCCAGGCGGCGTCGTGCTGCTGCTGGCGTTGCTGGGGGGCCTCGGCGCCGTGTGGCCCGTGCCCGATCCAGCCGCATCTGCCGGCACTCGGGGTCGTCGGCTGACCTACGTGGTGCTCCTCGCCGTTGCACTGTGGATGTCGATGGGGCTGCATCACTCGTCGTACGGATGGCTGCTGACCCATGTGCCGGGACTGGCAGGCCTGCGGGTGCCCGCGCGCATGGCCGTCGTCGTTTCGCTCGCCCTGTGCGTGCTGGCCGGCTTCGGAGCAGCCGGGCTGCTGCATCGCCTCGGATCACCGGCTCTGCGAGGGGGCATCTGCCTGCTGCTGGTACTGGGACTGCTGCACGACGGCTACGGCGGACCGGTGACCATCCATGTCGTCGATCCGCCGTCCGGTGAACGCACGGCCCTGACGCGCTGGATGGCCATGCAGGCGCCCGGTGCCGTCCTCGAGTGGCCGATGTATGCCAGCCGCGACGGCTGGACCCGAAACCTCCCGGCACTCATGGCGTCGCTCGATCACAGACGCCGCGTCGTCAACGGCTACAGCGGATACGGCTCGGCGCTGCAGGATTTCGTCGGCGGCCCAGGCAGCCCGGCCCTGAGCCCGGGGGAATGGCCGGCGCTGTTCGAGGGCCTTTCCCGCATCGGCGTGCGCATCGTGGTGGTGCGGCGCGATGCGCCACTGCTGCCTGACCTGCGGCCGGCTGCCTCGCAGGTGGCGGATGTGTGGGAGGGGGAAACATTCACGGCATTCGCGCTGAGGGATCCCGAGACGCAGGTGCCTTCCCCATCCGCCGAGGTCGTCCCGCTGGTGGCAGCATCCGACTTCACGGTGACGACGTCACACAGGCCCGACCGGGTGAAGGACATGCTCGACGGAAATCCGATGACACGCTGGCTCAGCGGCGATGCCCAGCGCGGCAACGAGTCAGTGACCGTCACGCTGTCGCGTCCGCGGACGCTCGAGGCTGTGCTGATGGACGTCCCGGTCGAGACTGCCAACTATCCGCGTCACCTCATCATCGAGACCGTGGCCGCCAACGGCACGACCGACACCGTGTTCGACGGCTCGGTCGTGCCGACCATTCTCGAGGCGATGGTCTCGGCACCGCGTCGGCCCGTCATGCGGTTCCCGATGCCGCCGCACCCTGTGCGAGACGTGCGTCTGCGGCAGACGACATCGATGCGCACCTGGAACTGGCACATTCCCGAACTGCAGGTACTGGTGCAGGCCACGTCCGGCACGTAGCCGTCGCGCCGTTTACGGTCAAGCGTCTGCGCGAGGCTCCGCTCGTCATGCGTGCTCAGTGACTGCCGGTCACGTTGATCAGCACCTCAGGAGACGGCGGGCCGAGCACGCCGGCCGCGCTGCGCGCCCTCACTCGGATGAAGTACTGCCCTGACGGCACATCAGGCGCCAGCAGACTGGTCTGCGACGCGGACAGATCGAGCCCTGGCACGAGATTACTTGCGCCACTCGACGAGCCGACTTCCAGCACATAGACCGACGCAGGGGCACCGCCGGTCGCGGCTGTCCACCGCAGGGTCACTGTGCGTCCGGCCACGGTCGCGTCAAGCGCGGCCGGAGCTCCGGGCGGTCTGAGATCGGGCACCACATCGGCTACGACATCTGCGGTGGCCGCACCGGGCGTACTGCCGGCGACGGCACGCACGCGGAGGAAGTAGCGCCCGTCGGGCACGTTGCCCGCCTCGAACACGCGCGTGGTCCAGGGAATCGGGCCGATATCGGTGCGCCCGGCCTGCAGCCCAGCCTCGATCAGGTAGCCGGTCGGCGTACTGCCGGACGCAGGGGCGTCCCAGGTGAAGCGCACGGTCGACCCGGTGACCGTGACGAGGGCATTGCGGGGCGTGCCGGGCGAGATGGCGGTCACCACCACGGGGATGGCCACCGATGGCTCGCCGAATCCAGCATCGTTCCCCGCGCGGATGCGGGCGACATAGGACCCGAACGGCACGCCGGGAACGGCGTGCGTCGTGACGGCCCCCACATCCAGCATCACCGGAAAGCTGTCGGCAGTGGTGCCCGCTTCTATGCGGTAGCGCGTCGGCGTGGCCCCGGCGACTGGTGCGGTCCAGGTGAACGTCACGAGCTGATCGACGATGGCGGCTGCGACGTTGCTCGGGACTGATGGTACCGAGGACGAGCCCGTGCTCTCCTGCGTCACGCTCAGGGGGCGGTTGGCGATCAGAATGGTCGCTGTTCGCGTGGCCCCCGAGGTATTGGGCGCCGCGATGATTGTCGTCGTGCCACTGCCAGTCGCTCCGGAAACCGACGAGGACAACCACGACGGCAGCTGAGTGACGAACCAGCTGTGGCCGGTATCGGAGGCCGTCACCGCGATGGATTTCTGATTGCCGGCGGCGGGCGCAGTCCAGGTCAGCGGCGAGAGTCGATGGCTGCGATACAGGCTCGACGACGAGGCGCTCAGCGTGGTGCTGCCTGCGGGATAGCCCTGCCGCTGCAGCAGATGCGCGACGATCGCGGCGGCCTGTGCGTCGGTGAGACTGCCCGGATCGGTCGGCGGCATCGTCGACTGGATGCGGGATACGAGGGCAGACAGGGGCTGACCTTCCCATGACGCGCCGAAGCCGCCGAGCGTGAGCGCGGGTCCGTTGCCGCCGCTGAGATCACTGCGGTGACAACTGCTGCAGCGGCCGCTGTACAGCGTCGCGCCCGTGCTGGCCTGGGCGCTGGTGAAGATGCCGCCCCAGGCGGTCTGACTGTCGGGTTCGCCCTGCGACTGGGCGTGGGCCGGGGCCACGGATAGTGCCAGGAAAAGCCCAAGCGCGGCCAGCGCCGAGGGCGGGCGCCAGAGAGGGAACATGCGATGACGGTATCGGGCGACGATGGCCCGCGTCAAGTCAGAGACGTCGCAGGCCGGCGCCACGCGAAGGACACGGGCGGCGCCCCTGAATGTCAGGGACACCGCCCGAGGGGACGGGTGCGTTTGGGGGGTGGAGGACGTCAGCCGCGCGCCTGTGTGGCGACCTGATCCATCGACGAAGCCGACGCGGGGGCTGCCGGAGCCAGTGTCAGGGTGACGAGAACGAAGGCACCGGCAAGCACACGATTGCATGAGCTCATGTCGAACCTCCTGTGTTCGACATTGGCGGTGACTGCACACGCATTCCACAAGATGGTTTATGCGTTGACGTCCGTCTACACAGAACAGTTGTGAGCGCGGCCCTGGAACACTCACGCCACACGGCAAGCGGCAGGAGCTGCCGGGGCACGCAGTGCCCGCGGCACACGCGTCGCGCGCACCAGCAGCGGCACCACGGGCGGCAACCACGCACCTAGGCGCAGCATGGGGTCCAGCACCCGCGGACGTGCGAATAGCTGCTGCAGCCGCACCGCCACACGCACCTGCCGGCCACACGCCTGCACCATGTCCGTGTGATAGCGCTCGGCCGCAGGGCGCAGGCGGTCTCCCCGAAGGCCTCGGGCATCGACGTTACGTGAACGTGACACTGCAGGCCCCGCGCTCCAGCCCTCCACGATCGCCATCGCCGCCTTACGCCCACTCGCCAGGGCCATCGTCATACCGTCGCCAGTGAGCGAGGGAATCACCGCGAGCTGATCGCCGGCACACCAGAGTCCGGCGCCTGGCGGTACCGGACGCACATAGCCGTAGGGCACCGGTGCCACCGCCATCATCTTCACCGCAGGCCACACGATCTCGGCGAGCACACGTGCGGCGGCCGGATGCGACTGCATCAGTGCCGGCATCAGGTCGGCGGCGCACAGTCCGTGCGTGCGGGCTGCCTGTGGCGTGATCACGCACGAGACGTTGAGCGTGGTGTCGTCGACGAGTGCCACACCTCCGTAGGCCCCCTCGCCCACCCACAGCGACACACGACTGTGCATGCGCACGCGCACCTGCGGAGCGACGCTCACATGCAGCTGCACGCCCACGACCTCGTGCGTGCGCGCGCGCGCGGTCACACCGCGCAGGTCGCGCTTGCCCGTCGCCACAATCACGGCGTCGGCCTGCCAGTCACCCCCACTGGTCTGCACGAGCGTCCCCGAGTCGTCGAGCGGCGTGAGGCGATGTACGGTGACACCGCGATGGATGACCGCACCCAGTTGCCCGGCACGCAGCCGCAGCGCTTCGTCGAGCCGCATCCGCGACACACCGAGGTTTCCCTCGGGCAGGCGCGAGATCAGCGTGTGCCGCGGCCCATGCACCGCAACAGTGTCGATGGCGTGGGCTTCTTGCGGCAGGTCTGCGCCAATCTCACGCACGAGTGCCGCCCCTTCGAAGCTCAGGAACTCGCCGCATACCGCTGGCTGCGGCTGCAGCGACTGCTCGAAGACGATGACGGGCACGCCGGCCCGCGCAAGGTGTGCGGCCGCCATGGCTCCAGCGAGGCCTCCACCCACGACGACGACACCCGCACGCCGCGCCTGCTCACTCATTCCCGCGCCGTCAGGTCCTGTGGTGAGAGTCGTGTATCGATGTACACGCCGTGGCGAAAGGCCCAGTGCCAGTGGATCGCTGCCGTGCCCGTTGGAACGCCAGCCTCGGCCAACAACCGCTCCCACTCGGCCCGAGTGAAGGCCCGCGCGACTGAGACCGGGGCGTCGTGGCAGATCAGGCGATTGCCGCTGAAGAGCGGCGTCGTCAGCCGGATGAAGTGATAGGCCAGCGGGTGCCTATGCAGGTCGTTGATGAATGCGGCCACGCGCGCATGCTGACGCATCCAGCGGATTACGCGGACGACACCGGCATCACTGAGGTGATGCATGAAGAGCGCCGACATCACCACGTCGACGGGATCCGGTTCAAGTGCGAAGACATCGGCCACCCGCCACGTAATGGCATCACGCGCATCGGTGGCCCCCTCGGCCAGCTGGCAGCAGAGCGGATTCAGGTCGACGCCTGTCAGGGCGACCTGTACTCGGCGTCGACGCGCCCATGCCGCCACCTCACGCAGCGTGTCGCCGAAACCACAACCGATGTCGAGCACCGTCAGCGGGCGATCGGCAGGCACCGCTCCGGTCGCCACCACGCGGTCGAGCGCCGCCAGGGTGGGCTGGTAGCCGCGGGTGAGCACATTGATGCGGGCCAGATGGCGCAGGGTCTCTGCAAACTCCTCGGGTGAGTAGTCGTCGCCATCCATCAGCTCGGCAGCTGCCGACCGTGCCTGCATCAGCATGCGGCGCGCACCATCCGCGTGAACTGCAGGCTCTCCACCGTCAACCCCGGGCCGAACGCCATCGCCACCCCGGGCCCATCGTCCACCGGTGCATCGAGCAATGACTGCAGCACGAACAGGATGGTGGCCGACGACATGTTGCCGAAGTCATGCAGCACACGGCGTGACAGCGTCAACGCCTGCGGCTCGAGGGCCAGTGCCTCTTCCACCGCATCAAGCACGCTGCGGCCACCGGGGTGAATCATCCAGTGCCGCACCCCCGCGCGCGCCTCATCTGACAGCAGATGGGGAAGCACGCCGGGCAGCACGCGGCCGAGTGCCTGCGGCACATCGGGTGACAGCACCATGTCAAAGCCGTGATCGCCAATCGTCCAGCAGATGAGATCGCGGGCCTCGGTCACCACTTCGCAGCGGAAGCGGTCGAGCCGCAGCCCGCCGGGGTCGGCTGTCACCAGCGCGGCGCCGCATCCATCAGCGAACTGCAGGAAGCCGAGCACCTTCTCGGGTGCCGGGTCGTCGCGCAGGTGCAGGGTGCAGAGTTCGACGCACACCACCACGACCCGTGCATCGGGCCGAGCTCCCACGATGGCCGAGGCGAGCTTGAGCGCATTGAACGCAGCGTAGCAGCCCATGAATCCGATCACGGTGCGCTCAAGATCTGAACGCAGCCCGAGGCGGGTCTGCAGTTCGAGGTCAACACCAGGCGCAGCGAATCCGGTGCACGACGCCACAATGAGGTGGGTAATGCGCTGGCGGTCGTCACCCTCAAGCAGCTGAGACACGGCCTGTTCGGCGAGGGCGGGTGCCGAGACGGCATAGCGCCGCATGCGCTGCGCCGTGGTGGCAAAGTGGCCCGGCTGATAGAACCCGTCGGCATCGAGGGCCGGTCCTTCGGTGGCTGCCGACAGCACCGAGTACCGATGGGCAATCTGCGCGCGACTGGCGAGGCGCTGGACGATCTTCAGGTGGCGCGGGTCGTGAATGAGCTGCGGCAGGAATCCGACAAACAGCGCATGCCCGTCGTGCGGCGGCACCGCCGTGGCGATGCGGGAGATGAAGGCCTGTGTGGAGGCGGGCACAGAGAACGTCCAGAGGCATCGTATCGCGATCCGACTGGCGCAGCGTGACGCTTCGGCGACGGGCACGGCTACAATGGCGCCCACACGGTCGTGCACGAATCTCACGGAGGTCTTCCGATGCGACAACTCATTCCGTTCATCCTCGCGACTCTGCTGGCAGGCATCCCCCTGACGCTACTGCAGGCGCAGACACCGGCGCGACCTGGGACGCTCGCGCAGGGCAGCATCACGTGGCTCTACTACAAGGACATTCCCTCGGCGATGCGCTTCTACCAGGACACCCTGGGGCTCACACTGACGGTCGACCAGGGCTGGGCCAAGGTGTATCAGACCTCGCCCACGTCGTTCATCGGCCTCGTCGATGAAAGCCGCGGCATGCACCGCGCCTCCGAGACCAAGCCGGTCGCCGTGGCGTTTGTGACACAGGATGTCGATGCGTGGTACGCCTGGCTCACCAGCCGCGGCGTGCGGATGCGGAGCCCGCTCGCCGACAGCAAGTCGCTGCCGATTCGCGGGTTCACGGCCTACGACCCCGAGGGCTACACGCTCGAGTTCGAAACCTTCCGCGACGATCCGCAGAATACCCGTATCAGGGGCCTGCTCACGTCGCCTCGGTAATCGCACCCGGCGCAGGTTCACCCGCCATGGCTTCCCTGCACTGCGACCTCCTGCTGACGGGCGGAACGGTGGTGACCGCCGAGGGTTGCCACGCCGCCGATGTGGCCGTGCGTGACGGCCGCACCGTGGCCCTGCTGCCCTCGGGGAGTGCCGGCGCCACGGCCACCGCTGACACCGTGCTGGCGGTGCCGGGGTTGCATGTGCTGCCAGGCGTGATCGACACGCACGTGCACACGCGCTATCCCGGCATCGATGCCCGGGAAGACTTCGCGTCGGGTACCGCCGCCGCAGCGCTGGGCGGCATTACCACGCTGTTCGAAATGCCCATCGCGCGACTGCCGGCCAACTCGGGGGCCTCGCTGGCACAACGTGCTGCGCTGATGGCACCGCACGCGTACACCGACTATGCCCTCTACGGCGGCGCAGGTCACGAGAACCTCGACGAGATCGCCTCGCAGGCCGAGGTCGGTGCGGTCGCCTTCAAGACGTTTCTGCAGCCGCCGCCGCCGACGCGGCTTGATGAATTCCGCGGGCTCTGGTGCACCGATGAGGCCCTGCTCGTCGACGTCATGCGCGCCGTGGGCCGCACAGGGCTGCGCCATGCGTTTCACTGCGAGCATGCCGGCATGGCCGCCTCGTTCACCCGACAGGTCGAAGCCTCGGGGCACACGACCGGACGCGCCCACGCACTGAGTCGCCCGGCGCTGGTTGAAGAAGTGTCGGCTGCCATGGTGCTCGCTCTGGCCGGAGCGCTCGGCACGAAGGTGCAGGTCGTGCATGTGTCGAGCCCCCGCACGCTGCAGCTGGTGGCCGGCGCGCGCGCGCGCGGCATAGACGCCACCGCGGAAACCTGCCCGCCATATCTGTTCTTTACGGACGACGCACTCGACCGCTTCGGGGCCTTCGCCAAGTGCAATCCGCCGCTGCGATCAGACGCCGAACGACTCGGCATGTGGCAGGGTGTGGCCGCCGGACTCGTCGCCTGTATCGGCACTGATCACTCACCGTTTCTCGATGACGAAAAGCAGCGCGGGCATGACCCGATCTCGTCGGCTCCACCGGGGCTGTGCGGGCTCGAGGTGCTGGTGCCGCTGATGCTGACCGGCGTGCATGAACGCCGCATCACCCTGCCCAAGGTGGCGCGGCTGCTGTCGTCCGGAGCCGCCGAACTCTTCCACCTTGGCGCCAAGGGCCGCATCACCCCCGGCGCCGACGCTGACTTCACCATCGTCGACACGGAGGCGTCCTGGACATATGACCATCGGCAAGCCGCCACACGCTCGCGCGGCAACATGCGCATCTATGACGGCCTCACGATGCACGGCCGCGTGGTGCACACGGTGGTGCGGGGCGGGATCGTCGTACGCGACGGCACGCTGGCAGGCCTGCCCGGCCACGGGCGCTTCGTGCGACCCGATACCAGCCTCTCCATGGCGTCGTCATCGTGATGTTGCAGGAATCCTCCTATGACTGATCAGCTGACTGGCGTGTTCAATATCACCCCCACCCCGTTCCACGAGGACGGACAGGTAGACCGTCACGGCGTCACGCGACTCACCGAGTTCACGCGTGCGGCGGGCGTCAACGGCATGACCATCCTCGGTGTGCTGGGGGAGGCCGACAAGCTCACCGAACGTGAACGCGACGAGGTGATGGCCCTGACGATAGAGGCCGCGGGGGCTGACTTCCCCATCTGCGTCGGTACCACCCATGCGGGCACCGATGGATGCATTGCGCTCAGCCGTCGCGCGCAGGAGATGGGCGCCGCGGCGGTGATGGTGGCCGCACCGAAGCTGGCGCGCACGAATGACAGTGTACTCATGCGGCACTACCTCGCCGTGGCCGAGGCCATCGACATTCCCGTGGTGGTGCAGGACTTTCCCCCGGCCGTTGGCGGCATCACGATGAGTGTCGAGCTCATTGCCGGTCTCGGTGTGGCAACACCGCGGCTGGCGTATCTCAAGCTGGAAGACGAGCCCTCGCCGATGAAGGTGAGTCAGGTGCGGGCAGCCAACCCCGACATCACCATCTTCGGCGGCCTGGGCGGCATGATGTTCCTTGAGGAACTGCGGCACGGCGCGGCGGGCACAATGACCGGGTTTGCCTTCCCTGAAATCCTCGTCGCCATCTATCGCGCGTGGATGTCAGGCGATCGCGATGCGGCGACGACGATTTTTTATCGCTACTGCCCGCTGATTCGGTTTGAAAACCAGCCGCGCATCAACCTCGCCCTGCGCAAGCACATTTATCACCGCCGAGGCGTGCTGTCGTCGCCGCGCGCGCGGGCGCCGTTTGCTGCGGTCGATGAGGGCACGCTGGCCGATCTCGACGACTTGCTGATGCGACTCGATCTGCAGCCGGGCTCGCGGAACTGAGCCGCGAGCGGGAGCGCCGTGGTGCATGCGAGAGCGCAGTGGCTCCTGTTCGCTGAGGAACCGACGGCCCCCGGCAGTGCGCAGGCGCCAGCCGCGAGAGCGGATGCGCACTGGCAGTCACCCTGATTGCCCGGGCGATGCCGGCTGCCCCGTAGCCCCCGCGGCGACACCCCCGCGCACCAGGCACTGGCCGCGCTCGACCGTGCGACTCCGCGGGATGCGAAGAGGCCGCGGTGAACGCCCCGAGTCCCTTCGCGGGACCCGGGCACGCCGTGTATCAGAAGCGGATGCCGACTGAGAAATTAAACTCGCGCGGGGCCTGGTAGTCACCCACGCCCGTCGGCTGTCCATAGAGCGGACCGTATTCCCAATGAACGCCCCGCTCCGGCAGCGTCGTGAACGGATTGAACAGCTGATAGCGTCCGTCGTTCGTGCGGGTCAGAATTGTTTCGTTCCCAGACACCTGAGCCGACTGATTGAAGACGTTCGTGACGATTCCCCGGAAGAACACCTGGGCGCGACCGACGCGCTCGAGCGGCAGCGTGTAGAGCAGCGACAGGTCGGTGCGCGACACGGCATCGTACCGCTGTGCCCCGCGTGGACCGAAAAAGTAGGTGACGGTCGATGGGGTCGTCACATACCCGGGATTGGTCACAAACGTCCGAGGATCGATCGACCCGTCGGCGCTTGACGCGTCAGAGGAATCGAACCGCTGCAATGCTCCGAGATCAAACAGTCCGAGGCGTTCGGCGATCGGCAGGCGATAGTTGCCCCACACCCGCACCTTGTGGCGCTGATCACCGGGGTTGTAACCTGTCGGGAAATTCCAGGCCTCCCGGATGTACTCCGGTTGGTCGCTCCCGCCGAACCGCAGCGGGCCGCTGCCTTCGTTTTCGCCGGTAAAGTTTCCGCGCTGCCACGAGAGGGTATAGTTCGCCCCGAGTGACCATGCCTCACCACCGCGGACGCTTGCCTGCGTCACCAGTCCGGTGTACGAGCGATTGGCCAGTTCGGTGTTGCGGACGATGGTGCGGTCATAGGTGCGACCGGTGGGATCAGTCACCTTGCCGGTTGATGGGTCACGGAAATCGCCGTAAAAATCCGCATAGCGCTTGTGAACGACATCGGCGCGCAGGGTCGCACGTGTGCCGATCTGCCGGGCGAGACCCAGCATGAACTCGTTGCTGTTGGGAGCGCGCAGGCCATCACCAACCCGCGTGGTCACGCCGGGAATGCTCGGAGCGCTGCGAGGGGCACGGCTGGTGCCGCCGTTGGCGAAGAACCAGTCGAACAGGATGGGCAGCGCCTCGTCGGCGGTCAGTAAGGGCCGCGACGGGTCCGTGTTCACGGCCGGCCCCTGGTAGAAAAAGCTGAAGGTCGAGGTGCGCCCCCCGGCGGAACCGGCGTCAACCATCGCGGTACTGATGGCTGCGACATACCGGGCAAACCCGGCGTTTGCCGTCCAGCGGCCGTCACCCGCGATGTCCCATGTCAGTCCCAGTCGCGGACTGAACGCTTTGTCGCGCACCACCTGGGCGCCACCCTGATCGACGGAACGATTGGCATCGAACCGCAGTCCGAGGTTGATCGTCAGCCTGCCGTTGACCCGCCAGGTGTCATTGACGAAGGCCGAGGACGTACGAATGCGGTTGCCGAGGCTGGGAGCGACCAGCGGAAGGTATTCGACATACGTCGTGTTGTCGGGCACGAACACGGGGAAAATCCGCTGACCGTCAATGACCGTGCGCGTCGCCTGGATGCGGTAGGAACTGCCCGACTGGAAGTTGTCGTTCTGCCTGGTTTCCTCGTACACGTCGGCACCGGCGACCAGCGTGTGCGATCCGGTTCGGCCCGTCGACAAAAAGTAGCTGGCCTTGAACAGGGCATTCCAGTTGTTTCGGATTTCGAGGCCGTTGCCGCAGACCTTGCAGAAGGTGGGCGCGTTGAACCGGGCCTGGCCCCGGGAGCGATCCCAGATGGGCGTGCCGCGCACAAGGTCGGTGAAGCTTCCCCCGGTGCCGATGAAGGAAAGTTCGCGCTTCGAGTACTGGCTCTCGAGGAACCAGTTGCCAGGCAGCGTCACCGTGTAATTGGCCGAATACAGCTTTTCATCGTTGGCACTGTCGTACAGCGACGCCGCATCCATGATGGTGCCGAAGTTGTTGTTGGCGATGTCATTGCGCCGACGCGAGTACGACCCCTTGACACTCTGGCCAGGCGTCAGGGCCCAGGTGAGTTTGCCCTCATACCGTCGCTCATCGTCTGTCCGGCGATAGTTGAAGGCCGTGAAGTCGGCGGTGCGGTTGTCGGTGTTTTTCTCGTAACGGCCGGCACCGAAGTACCAAAGGCGGTCGCGGAAGATGGGGCCGCCCTGTGTGGCCTCGTACGTGGGCACCACCTGATCAATGTTCTCGTCACCCGGAAACGGCGTCAGCGCGGCCCAGGCATCATTAACGAATGAGACGCGCATCGACCCCGTGTAGCGATTGCTGCCCGACTTGGTCACCATGTTGACGACACCACCCTGGAAGCGTCCGTACTCAGCCGAGATACTGCCGGTCGAAATCTTGGTCTCCTGAATGGCGTCCTCAATGAACACCAAACGAGCCTGACCACGCAGGTTCTCATTCATGACGACACCATTCATGAGGAACAGGTTCTCAAAGGACATCGCACCGGCAATCATGATGTTGCCGCCAGGCCCGTTGTCGGTGACATTCGGAGCCAGCAGCACGGCCGAATTGAGGGTGCGGCCCACGGGAAGCCGCTCGATGTCCGCTGCCTTGTATGTGCTGGCGACCGTCAGGTTTGGGGCAATTTCGGACGGCGCGGTGCCAGTCACCTGGACCGTCTCCGTGACACCGGCGACACCAAGCGCGACATCCAGGCGCAGCGTTTCGGCGATGACGACCGTGAGCGGCTCGCGCACGACAGCCTGGAATCCCGCAAGGTCAAACCGCGCGGAATAGACTCCCGGGGGCAGGAACGGCAGCAGATAGTCGCCGTTTTCGGACGAGACCACCGTGCGAAGCCCCTGCAGCGCAGGCGAACTCACGATCACCGTCACCCCGGGCAGGGGCAGTCCGTCGCCGTCAGTCACCTTCCCCTGCAGCCCGCCCGTCGGATTGCCCTGAGCCGACGCTGTCACTGGCAACAGGATCGACAGCACACACAGCCACATGAAATTGCGGATTTCGCGCATCGCCACATGTGTCTCCTGATTGTTGGTGGAACAGCGGTAGGACGCCGTGACGTGCGCCGGGGGTTCCAGCCGGAGACCTTTCAGCCGCACGAGCCAGGTTTCCAGGAGGGTTCGGCCGGTATTACCCCGTGAAGGGGGTCGGAATCAGTGTCGAAAGGGGGGTCTTATCACTGTCGCCCTGCATCAGGAGTGGGCAGGCACCAGCAGCAGCGCGAGCGCACACGCGGTGAGTCGAGTCATCCCAGGCGAGTGTCGCACAGGCATATGACGGCGCCACATCAACCTGGCAGAGACAACTGAACGGCCGCGGTGACGACGAGGCCCACACCGCGGCGTGGGCCGGTGCACACGTCGATACCGACGCCCGAGCAGGGAGCACCGTACCGGTCGGATCCTCAGCGCACCGACGGCCAGTGTGCCTCGATCCTCGACCGCACCCGCGCAGCGTCCCCCGGCAGCAGATACCGGCCGGTCACCAGGGCGTCGATCACCGTGGATGCCTGTGCTAGATATGCGTCTTTCGTCGGGTAGCGCTCTTCCAGGCTCAGCCTCGGGTCGCCAGACGTCGTGCGCGCAGTCTTCGTCGTTGCAAACGGCAGCGCCATGCCAAGCAGACTCACGAGCTGATCCGTGCCACCAATCGATGCGTGACGGAAGTTCCAGCCGGTGTAGGTCGCCACAGGCACGCGCTGCTCCGCCGTGCGGATTCCGGCGAGTTCGTTGCCGTCGGCATCGACCTGCGGCACGAGGAACGGCAGGTCGCGGTCTTCATACCGCGGCCCCTGAATGCGTGCCGGGCCTTGCACGCTAGGAATCACCGGGAACCTCAGCTTCGAGACGGGCACGAGCGTGCCGTCGGCCACCCGAGGCACCTGCGACGGCGGCGGCTCGGTACCCTTCACGACCCAGTCGGTCATCGCCACAAGCAGGGCCCGCAACGTCCACCAGTACTCGAGCGGGTTGGCGGGTTGCTGGCCCACTCCCCCAGCCGGCACCGGAAACGGCGCGGCCGAATGCTGGGCTCCGGTAAGAAAGTAGGCGCGCACGGTGGGCGGCAGCACCAGGTCGCGCATGCCGTCAGGCGTCGTGTGGATGAGCGCGGCCGCACGCCCTCCGCCCCAGTATTCGACCGCGGTGTTGGTGAACATCACCTTCGGCTGCGTGACCCGCGCGCGGGCATTGTCGAGCAGACCGTCGGTGCGTCGCGACACCGGGTCGCGCTCGGCACTGGTCGCATAGGGAAACTGCGTCGTCGAGTACATCGAGAGTGCCGTGGGCTGGGCACCTCGAACGTTGATGCTGAGGCGCGCGGCGCCGGCGATATGCACCATCGCCCCGTCGAGCACCTGACGGCCCTGCTCGTCGGTGTTGAAGCCGTCGTACAGAAAGGTGCGCAGGAACCGTCCGCTCTGCGACGAACCGAACCCGATGAGCGTCCCAGCCCTCGCCACCGCGTCTGGTGCATGCTTGATCCACAAGGCGAAATCGCGATAGGCGGCCAGCCCCAACCCGGACACGGGCCACTCGGTAGGCCGATAGCTGAGTTCATACGTGCGGCCTTTCTCGAAGCCGCCCGTGAGAGTGACCTGATTGCCGCGCACCGTGAACCGATCGCGGCTGATGAGCGTTTTCGCGCCGAATTCGCCGTCGCGCACGCTGAGCGTCGTGTCAGGGGCGTTGTCGTCGATGGGTCGGTATCCGGCCAGGTCGCCCATCGTCTGCGGGCCGGCGTCGTTGGGAGTGACGCTGGCGCGAATGACACCCGACACGCCGCGGGCTGACGGAATCTCAATCGCCAGCCCGGCGCCACGCTCGGCCTCGCCCTGACGGCCGCTGACGCGGCGGATGTCAAACTCCCAGCCGACCCAGACCACCGTGTAGCCGCGCTGCATGAGGAACCCGTCACCGAGATCTGCATCGGTCACCGGGTCGTTGGTGGCGCCCGGGTTGAAGCCACCGAGCACGATCTTGCGGCCACGGTTCAGCACATCCACGAGCGCAACCCCGTTCGACCGTGCAGGATCGATCGGGCGCAGGATGTAGACGTCGCTCGAGAACTCGACCTTGCCGTCGAGGTTCACAGGCGCTCTGTCGACGTCAGCAATCACGGCATTCCCGGGCGCGCGCGGATTGATGGCGAAGCGGGCAATGCCAGTGATTTTCTCGTAGCCCGAGCTTCCAATGGGCGCACGGCCTGTGATCTCGAACTTGACGACCTCGGCCGCGACCGGATCCGTCACAGCGAGCAGGGGGGTGACGAGCAGCAGGCCGCGCAGGACGCTGAGGAATCTCGGCATGCCGCGCAGTATAGTGCGGCCCGCGGAGGCGCCGGTCTGTCGAGGGATGGCTCGAGGCCGACGTTTCCGCACGCGCATCGCAACGGGACGCATTTGCAGTCAGATCACCGCAGGTTTGGTGGAAAGTGGCTCCTCGGGCTGGATTCGAACCAGCAACCCTCCGGTTAACAGCCGGATGCTCGCCGCGTTGCGGCGGAAAAAGGCAGAAGAACAATGAGGAAAACTAGAGACCGACGGCCCTCCCGAGGAGGCCCCATCCAGCCCGAGGGGGCACAAAAAGGGGCACAGTGTCAGACCGTGCGGACCCGCGTTCAAGCCAACGCCCCCACCCCCCCCACATCCTGCCCCCGGGGTGGGTCTGGGGCGCGTGAAAGCCAGCGCACAATTTTCCCGGCCCTCCACCCGAATCCCTGTGGGGTCGAGGGCCGGTCCATGGGTGCGTCGTCTAGCGCGGCT